>MTKY01054631.1_pt1 | contig 23466 bp, 20 predicted proteins | sample 1042731 | NCBI WGS metagenome assembly MTKY01 (sample SAMN06212206, study PRJNA360538) | anaerobic digester metagenome | biome: Wastewater treatment plant; material: sludge; isolation source: anaerobic digester fed with sludge from wastewater treatment plant | place: Denmark: WWTP Soeholt ... | reverse complement strand
GGACGCGCGCGGCCTCGACCTGCGGATTGACCCCGCTCGATGGACCCGCCGCGAGTTTTGTCCGCGCCTCGGCCGCTGCCGCCTCCGCCTGCCGTACCCGTTCGCGCGCCTGCGCGACCGCGTGGCGTGATGCATCATAGGCGGCCTTGGTGGTGAAGCCCTTTTCCATCAGCGCCGCTTGCCGACCGAAATTGACCTCGGCAAATTTGACGTCTTCGCGCGCTGCGGCGATGTCGACGCTCGATGTGTTGGCGCTCGCCGACAGATTGCCGACCTCGACTTCGGCCGCGTCGATCGCGGCGCTCGCCTGCGCGACGGTCAGCGCATAGGGTTCGCCGTCGATGCGAAACAACAATTGTCCCTTCGCCACCTGCTGGCCGTCGCGCACGGCGACTTCGGTGATCCGCCCGCCGACCTCGGCCGCGACCGACACCTTGTCCATCTGGACATAGGCATTGTCTGTCGACACCGACCCGCCGCTCGTCAGCCACCAGCCGGCACCGCCGGCGACCAGGGCCAGCGGCAGGCCGAACATCAGCAGGCGTGTGCGCCGGCTCGTCGTCGGCGCGGCCTCTCCTGTCCCCGTGGCGGGCAGCGGATCGGCTTTTGGCGCGGCCTTGGGCGGCGCGGCATCTTCGGTTTTGGGGCGCGCGGGGGAGAGCTGGTCCATCAGGCGGTCTCATTTTCTTTTTGGCATATGCGGCGTGACAGATTGGCGCGGACGCGTTCGACCAGCGTGATCAACTGGTCGCGCTCGGCCGCGCTCAATCCCTCGGTGGCTTCGGCGGTCAGCGCGTCGGCGGTCTCGCGCATCCCGCCAAGCAGATCACCCGCGCGCGCGGTCAGATATAGGCGCCAGGCGCGGCGGTCGGCGGGATCGGCGCGGCGTTCGACCATCTCGGCCTCGACCAGCCGGTCGACCATGCGCGACAGGGTGATCGGCTCGACCTCGATCAGTTCGGCGAGCGGTCCCTGACGGATCCCCTCGTGCCGTTTGAGGTAGGTGATCAGCCGCCACTGCAGCGCGGTGATGCCGCTGTCGCGCGTGCGCGCGTTCAAAGCGCGCCGGAACAGCCGCGCTGTGTCATTCAGCAGGAATCCGATCGTTTCGTTCATGGACTAAGATATAATAGCAATTGCTACTATATTCAACGACAAATGCGATGTGCGCTCGGACCCCGGACCGGACCATGTCCGCCAACGCCAACCTGCGGCATCCGCCGGGGCAAAATGTCGAGGGATTGATCAACCGCGCCGATAACGGCCAACGCGGCGGCGGGCAGGACACGGTGACGGCGGCGACGCCACTCATTCGGCTTGCCGGTGTCGACAATGTGGATACCTGGCTGGGGTTTGATTTCGGCGGCGTGAAAGTGGCGTTTTTCATGAAGAACGTCTTCGATAAAGTCGTGTCCGTTCTGACGCTCATGTCCGGTAGACTATCTTTTATCGTCCGCAACAGTCTGCCGCGCCCAACCGGGTTGAGTGTCGCCATGCGTTTTTAAGATCGGGACGCCTGACGCGCATCACGATACTATCTCGGCGCTGATCGCTGGGACCTACAGCGGCGAGCCTCCTGATCCTATCATCGCGGGTAAATTTCGAGCGCGGATGCGGGAAAGATCGCAATGCGACCGTCATACCCCGATCTGCAAAAGGCGGCATATCGAGGCAAGATTTCGACGCGGGCATCGCATATTGGTGAGCTGATCCGGAGTCTGAGTGAAGGATAGGGAGGCAATATGCGCCAATGGTCGATACTCGCAGCAGCGGCAATTGCAGTCGCGCTAACCGCATGCGCGCCCACTGGGAGCGGTGCGAAGGATTTGAGTCCCGGGGCCGCGCACGACGGCGCGATGCGCGATCTGCTTGATTATGCGCGCCGTCAGAACACGACCGGCTTCGTTGTTTTGCGCGGTGGAGAAACGCTGGTCGAAGCAAATTGGCCGGCGCCCGAAGACCCGATGTTTGCGATTTTTCGGTATAGCCAGACGGGCAGCGGCGCATTGCTAGAGGATGTGGCATCGCAGCAGAAAAGTTTCATCGCCATATTGATGGCGGTGGCCGCCGACAAATCGCTAATCGATGTCGATAGGCCGGTCAGCGACTATATCGGCGCGGGCTGGTCGAAAGCGACTGCCGAGCAGGAAAAGCGGATCCGGGTGATCCATATCCTGCAGATGAATTCGGGTCTGGACGAAAAATTCGCCTATGCCGCTCCCGCGGGCAGACAATTCTTCTACAATACCCCCGTATATGCTGTCGCGAAACAAATTCTGACCAGCGCGAGCAAGCTATCGCTCGAGCAACTCACGCATGACTGGCTGACTGCACCATCAGGCATGACCGAGACCGATTGGCGTCAGCGGCCTGCCGCACTCGCTGGTGTCGGCAACAATACGGCGCTGGTCACGTCGCCGCGCGACACGGCGCGCTTTGGACAGATGATTCTAAATGGCGGCGTGGCGCCCAATGGGACGCGGATCGTTTCGATCGGCAGTCTGAAGGCTTTGTTCGCTCCGTCGCCGACCAATGCCGCGTATGGGCGGCTGTGGTGGCTCAATGGCGGCGGGGAGAATGTCCGCGTCGATGGCCGGCGCGACATTGGCCCTTTGATACCGGCGGCGCCCGCCGACCTGGTTGCAGCGTTTGGTTTTCTCGACCGCCGCCTTTACGTCGTGCCCAGCCTTGAGCTCGTGGTGGTGCGGACCGGCGCCGATGCACCTGACGCCGATTTCGACCAGCAGCTGTGGTTGCGCATCGCCCAAGCACTGGACGTTGATCTTCGCACCGGGGGAGAAACGCGATGACCGATCTGATCGACCGGCGATCATTTGCCGCTATGGGGCTGGCGGGAAGCGCAGCTTTGCTTTCGAACGATGCGCAGGGCGAACCGAAAGCCGCGCGCGCCGGAAACCGCGAGGGCAAGAAAACGCACATCACGATCATGCTCTACCCCGGCACAACCATGCTCGACTGGGTCGGTCCCTATGAAGCGCTGCACCGCGTCGAAGGCGTTGAACTCGTGCTGGCGGGAAAGACGACCGAGTGGATGAAGAGCGACAGCGGATTGGTCGATTACAAGGCTAATGTCGCGTTCGACGCAATCGATCGAACCGATGTACTGATTGTCCCGGGCGGTGCCCAAGGCGTTATGGCGGCGGCGAATGATCCCTCTACAGCCGATTGGTTGAGGCGTCTCGATCGCACCTCGATCTATACCGTCGGCATTTGCACCGGCTCGTTGCTCCTTGCGCATCTTGGCCTTCTGAAGGGCAAGCGGGCGACGACCTATTGGAAATTCCCCCATATGCTTAACGGCGCCGGAGCGACCTTTGTTCCCGAACGCTGGGTGCGCGACGGCAAATATTGGACTTCGGCCGGGGTCTCGGCAGGCATCGACGCGACCTTGGCGTTGATCGCCGATCTCTACGGCTCCAAATGCGCGATGATGGCGCAACTCGCCATCGAATATGACCCGCACCCACCATTCAATGCGGGGTCGGTGCGGACCGCGCCCGCCGACGTGGTCGAAGCACTCGGCGGGGTGCTGGCGCAGCGACGGCAATAGGACATCGGCTGCAGCTACAGGTCGCCGTAATTCGCCCGACCTGCGATCGCAGGCATGGCATCGGCGGTTGTGACCGGGCCGCACGGCGATCAAGGCTCGCGGCCGAATTGCGGTGAAAGCGGGCGACGTTACAACAGAAAGCCGCGACGGCCGCCAACGCTTTTCGGGTCCCGCACATCGCTTCATCAAATACATTCACACGCGCGATAGTGAATGTTGACATTTGCGTCCGACCCGGCATAACTCACCCCCGAGTTGGCGACGAAGAGCGCCGATCTGAGGGAGAGAATCTTATGAAGGCTCAGCTTTTTGCGTCCGCCTCGGCGATCGCCTTGTTCGCGATGCCCGTTTCCGCGCAGGCCCAATCGGCAAGCGCTTCCCCATCCGTCGATGCGGATGCGCAGGATCAGAAACGCGATGCCAACGATATTGTTGTGACCGCCACGCGGCGCACCGAGCGGCTCCAGGACGTGCCGCTCAGCGTTACCGCTTTCGGCCAGGAAGAACTCGATGATTTGGGCATCGTCGGCTTTGAGGGCATCGCGCAAAATACGCCGGGCATCGTCGTCAACCGCCCGACGCAGAATTTCAACAATTTCACCGCGCGCGGCATCAACACCAACGGCTATTCGGCCGGGCTGCAAAGCGCTGTTGCCATCTATGTCGACGAACTGCCGATTTCGGCGAACGGCAATTCAACCATCCTCGACCCCAATCTTTACGATGTCGAGCGTGTCGAATTCCTACGCGGGCCGCAGGGGACGTTGTTCGGGTCGAACTCGCTCGCAGGGGCGATGCGCATCATTACGCGCAGCCCCGATCTCGACGATTTCGAAGCTTCGGCGAGCGTTGACATCGGCCTGACGGGCTCAAGCTCGGTGCGCCAACGTTATAATGCGATGGTCAATGTTCCGATCATGAAGGATGAAATCGGGCTGCGCGTTACTGGCTATTATCGCAACGAGGATGGCTGGGTCGACAATATCGGCACCGCCGTCAAGGATTCGAACAGCCTCGAAGCCTATGGCGGCCGCGCCATCCTGCTGCTTCAGCCGAGCGACCGGATGAAAGTGAAGTTGCTCGCATCATACGAAAACAGCAAGCCCGCGGATTCGGGGCTGACGAACCCGCTGCTCGGCAACTTCGTCCGTCGCTCCGATCGGCCGGACCTGTTCCAGGGCAAGCTCACCAACTATAATATCACCGTCAATTACGAGTTTGATTTTGCCGAACTGATCAGCTCGACGACGCTGTCGGACTATGACGCGTCTTTCTACGTCGACCTTGCCGGCACCTTTGCTCAGGCTTTTCCCTTCGCCCTCGACGCTTATGGCTATGATGATCTGTTTGTGCAGGAGACGCGGCTCGTGTCGCGCCATGATGGGCCGTTCGAATGGGTTGCGGGTTTTTTCTATTACGACAAGCGTCGCACCGTCGATTTCGCTTATCGTTCGACCCCCGAATATCTCGCCGCGCGCCGCCTGACGGGGCTGCCGGACGAATATTATCAGCGTTTCAACAGCTATACCGATCAGACCGAAATCGCAGGTTTCGGCGAGGCGACCTTCCGGTTTAGCGATCGCTTCTGGGTAACGGGCGGGCTGCGTTACGGCAGCACCGAAGTGCAGAGCTTCACCCGCGGAGGGGGATATAACAGCAACTATCTAACCGCGGCATTTTTCAACCTGCAGAATTTCGGGTTGACCGTGACGCCGATCAACTATGCTGCCGGACTGAAAGTCAAGGACGACCGATTGTCTTGGAAGGGCAGCGTGTCGTGGAAGCCCACCGACAGCCTGACAACCTATGCGACGATCTCGACCGGTTTCCGCACACCAGTGGTCAACGCGCGCGCGGGGCTGGTTAGCACGATCAATCCCAACGACATCATCATCCCGGATGGAGCCAAATCGGACAGCGTTACCAACTACGAAGTTGGTCTCAAGGGCCGTTGGCTGAACGGAAACCTAACTGCTAATATCGCCGCCTATTACATCGACTGGAAGGATATTCAGGTTCAAGCGAACCGCGTGTCGGATTCGATCCAGTTCGCGACAAACATTGGCGGCGCGGAAAGCTATGGTCTGGAATATGAAATCATCGCGAGACCCGTGCAGGGGCTCAGCCTCGCGTTCAACGGGTCGTTCAACCGGGCGAAAGTGACCGACCTGTCTCCGATCGAAGCGGCCATCTCGGGTGCCGAACTCGGTACCCGTCTGGCATCGCCGAAGTTCCAGGGATCGGGCACGTTGCGCTACGACTTCGGGATCGGCGAGGGAAGGTCAGCCTATGCGGCGGTCAATGTGTCGCATGCCGGTTCTTTCCCGAACCAGTTCCCCAACGTGCCCGGTAATCCAAATGCGCTCAGCCCGACCTATGACTTCACCGAGGCGTGGACCAACGTGAATCTCTATGCCGGAGCGAAGCTTGGGTCCCTCGATCTCGGAGCCTATGTCGAGAATCTGTTCGACGACAAGTCGATCACCTACGTCCATCCGGAAGCGTTTCTTGACGGGCGTTACGCCCGGCTGCGTCCGCGCACGATCGGCGTTCGCGCCAATTATCGTTTCTGATGAGCGGCGGGTTAAATGGGTGAGGCGATGATCCGGCGCTGGAAAAATATGGCCTTTGCCTTGGCCATGGTCGCGCCCGCCCCGGCGCTCGCGACCGGCGATACGGTCGTCGAGGCACCCGCCGGTAGCCTGCGCGGCAACGAGGATCGCGGTGTGCGCGTCTTCAAGGGCATTCCCTATGCCGCACCTCCCGTCGGTGAGCGCCGTTGGCGTCCGCCGGCGGAGCCTGCGGCGTGGGATGGCGTGCGCGACGCCACTAAGTTCGGCGCAGCGTGCATGCAGCCGAAGCCGCGCACCGCCAGTATCTATGCCGGGGATATGCCGACGATGAGCGAGGATTGCCTCTCGCTCAATATCTGGGCGCCCAAGGATGCGCGCGGCGCGCCGGTGTTCCTGTGGATCCACGGCGGCTCGCTGACCGCCGGATCGGGCGCGGAGCCGCTCTATGACGGAAGCGCGCTGGCAAAGCGCGGGCTGGTCGTCGTTTCGATCAACTATCGGCTTGGGGCGCTGGGTTATCTGGCGCACCCCCAGCTGAGCGCGGAATCACCCGATCAGGTGTCAGGCAACTACGGGTTGCTCGATCAGATCGCGGCGCTCGAATGGGTCAAGCGCAACATCGGTGCCTTTGGCGGCGATGACGGCAATGTCACCATTGCCGGGGAATCGGCGGGCGCGCTCAGCGTCATGTATCTGATGGCGGCGCCCAAGGCGCGCGGGCTGTTCCACAAGGCGATCGCGCAGAGTGCCTATATGGTTTCGGCATCCGGATTGAGTGCCGCGATCAACGGCATGGTCCCCGCCGAGGAGCAGGGCAAGGGTCTGGCCACGAGGCTCGGCGCGACCGACCTCGCGGCGCTGCGCGCAATGCCAGCGGAAGAAATCGCATCCAAGGCGCCGACAACGGGCTTTTTCCCGTTTCCAACTATCGACGGCAAGGTCGTGCCGCGCCAGCTGGTCGAGACGTTCGACAAGGGCGAGCAGGCACCCGTTCCGATACTCGCCGGTTTCAACAGCGGCGAAATTCGCTCGCTGCGGTTTCTGCTCCCCCAGGCGCCAGTCGACGCAGCGGCTTATGAAGCGGCGATCCGCGTCGGTTATGGCGAACTCGCCGATCTGTTCCTGGCGCGTTATCCGGCGAAGACGATCGATGAAAGCATGCTCGCGGCGACCCGCGATGCAATGTACGGCTGGACGTCGGAGCGGCTGGTTTCGAACCAGTCCGCGCTCAATCAGCGATCCTATTATTATCTGTTCGACCATGGCTATCCGGCGATGCAGGAATGGAATCTTCACGCCTTTCACGCCGCCGAGCTTCCCTATGTCTTTGGAACCGCGACGCGCACGCCGCCGCTCTGGCCGAAGATCCCTGACTCGCTTGCCGAAAAGAAATTGTCGGATGCGATGACCGATTATTGGGCGAGCTTCGCGGCGACCGGAACCCCGCGCGCCAAGGGTCAACCTGACTGGCCCGACTATGCCGACAAGCGAGGCGTCATGCGTTTCGCCGGTGAACCGCGCGCAGGGCATAATCTGTTTCCTGGCGTGTCTGCGCTGCACGAAGCAGTGGTCTGCCGCCGCCGCGCCGCGGGTGATATTCCGTGGAACTGGAATATCGGCGTCATATCACCGCCGCTGCCGCCAAAAGTCGTGGCATGCCAATGATCGACGGATCGATGCAGACCTATGCGTTGACGCTCGACAAATTCCTTGCCCACGCTGCAAAATGGCATCCCGATGCCGAAGTGGTATCGGCGGGAGCGGACGGTGCGGTTCAACGCATCGGCTATGCCCCGCTGCGCGATCGCGCGCTACGTGTCTCGGGCGCGCTGGCGCGACTCGGGATTGTGCAGGGCGACCGCGTAGCGACGCTCGCCTGGAATACACAGGGGCATGTCGAGGCGTGGTACGGCATCATGGGCATGGGGGCGATTTGCCACACGCTCAACCCGCGCCTGACGCCCGCGCAGCTCGGCTCGATGCTGTCGCAGTCCAAAGCCGCGGTTCTGCTCGTCAGCCCCGACCTGTTGCCGCTGGCGGAGGACGCGGCGCGCAATCTTGCTTCGGTTCGCCACATCCTGCTGCTCGACGCCGATTGCGATGCGCGCGCGCTGGAGCGCGTGATCGCCTCCTGCGACACCGATGCCGTCTGGGGCGGGTTCGACGAGACGAGCCCGTCGGGCCTCTGCTTCACGTCGGGCAGCACAGGGGCGCCCAAAGGCGTTACTTATACGCATCGCGGATGCTTCCTGCACACGATGCGCCAGCTTCAGGCCGATGTCCTTGGCATCACCGTGCGCGATGCGGTGATGCCCGTCGTTCCGATGTTTCACGCCAATGCGTGGGGCATCCCCTTCACCGCACCCGCGGTGGGCGCAAAGCTCGTCCTCCCTGGTCGCCGTAGCGACGGCGCGCATCTGGCGCGGTTGATCCGCAGCGAAGGGGTGACCGCCGCGGTCGGCGTTCCGACCGTCTGGCTGGGCCTTGTCGAACATCTGGAGGCCGAGGGCGGCGAGGTTCCCTCGCTCGAGCGTATTCTTGTCGGCGGATCGTCGATGCCGCCCGCTTTGATGGACCGGATTGAGAAGCGGCTGGGGGTCGAGGTGCAGACGAGCTGGGGCATGACCGAATTGTCGCCGCTCGGCACCGCAGCGCTGCCCGGCGATCCGGCGCGCAAACCGTCGCTTTCGGGTCGCCCCGCGATGGGGATCGACCTGTTGCTGACCGACGCCGACGGCGCGGCGCTTGCCGATCAGCGCGGCGGAGAAGGGCATTTGCGCGTGCGCGGGGGCTCGGTCGTCGAACGCTATTTCGGGCAGGCGGAGCCCGCGACCGACGCCGACGGCTGGTTCGATACCGGCGACCTGGCGCGCATTGACGCGTCGGGCAATCTGACGATCACGGGACGCGCCAAAGATCTGATCAAATCGGGGGGTGAGTGGATCAATCCTGCCGAGATTGAAGCGATCATCGGCGCGTTGCCGCAAGTATCGCTTGCCGCGGTGATCGGGCGAACGGATCCAAAATGGGGCGAGCGCCCGATCCTGCTCGTCGAAGCCTGCGATCCGTCGGTCAGCGATGCCGAATTGCTCGCGCCGCTCAGCGGCAGGGTGGCGTCCTGGTGGGTGCCTGACGCGATCGTTCGCCTCAACGTTATGCCGCTGGCGCCCACCGGCAAGATCGACAAATTGCAATTGCGGGCCGAATACGGACAGGTGTAGGCCAAATGCAGATCGCGGCGGCAGAAACGAACGAGCAGAAGGAAGCGAATTTGGCGTCGAAGGCGAAGACTTTAGCGAAGCGGCCGACCAAAGCGGAACAGCGCGCCGATATGATGGAGCAGATCCTCGACACGGCCGAGCTATTGTTCTCGCAGCATGGCTTCCATGGCGTGACGCTGAAGGACGTCGCCAAGCAGGTCGGCGTCCATCATACGCTGCTCAACTATTATTTCGACGACAAACGAACGCTGTTCGACGCGGTCTTTGCGCGCCGCGCGGTGGTGACGATCGATAAGCGGATGCAGGCGCTCGACGATTATGAGCGCGCCGCGGGCGATAATCCGACAGTCGAGGGCGCGCTGCACGCTTTCCTCGACACCGACCTCGATCTCTACATCCAGGGCGGCGAAGGCTGGAAAAACTACGGCGCGTTCGGCGCGCAGGCGTCGAACAGTCCCGAGGGCGCGGAATTCATGGACAAATATTTCGATCCCGTCGTGCTCCGCCTGATCGCGATATTGAAGAATGCGCTGCCCGATGCCGCAGAGGAGGATATTTTCTGGGGTTATCATTTCGTCACCGGGGCGCTGATGCTGACGCTGGCACGCACCGGACGCATCGACAAATTGTCGCACGGGCTTTGCCGGTCGGACGATTATGAAGCCGTAAAGGCGCGCATGGCGCGCTTCATGGCGGCTGGCTTCCGCGACATCTGCAATCAGCGCCGCCAAGATCGCGACAGCTGAAGTCGGCGCGACAAAGCGACACCTGGGTCATCGTTTAATTCACTCACAAGTGAGTTATGAATATGCCACACGAGGAGACGACGGGCATGGATTTATCGGCACGGGTTGCGATCGTGACGGGGGCCGGCGGGGGGCTTGGCCGATCGCACGCCCTGCTGCTGGCGCGTCATGGCGCGCGGGTGATGGTCAACGACATGGAGGGCGGCGCGGCCGGAGCCGTCGCTGAAGAGATTGTGGCGGCGGGGGGCACCGCGCTGGCCGCAGCGGCGTCGGTTACCGACGAAGCGGCGGTCGCGGAGATGGTCGATGCCGCGACCCGCGCATGGGGCGGGGTCGACATCCTGATCAACAACGCGGGCATTCTGCGCGACAAGAGCTTTGCAAAGATGGATCTTGCCGACTTCCGCCTTGTCGTCGACGTCCACCTTATGGGCGCGGTGGTCTGTTCGAAAGCGGTGTGGGACCAGATGCGCGAGCGGCGTTTCGGCCGGATCGTGATGACGACTTCGTCATCGGGGCTCTACGGCAATTTCGGGCAGGCCAATTATGGCGCGGCAAAAATGGCGCTCGTCGGGCTGATGCAGACGCTGGCGATCGAAGGCGAAAAGAATAATGTCCGAGTCAATTGCCTTGCCCCGACCGCGGCAACCGCAATGACGGAAGGCGTGCTCGCCCCCGATGCACTGGTGGAGCTCTCGCCCGACGCCGTGAGCCCTGGGCTGCTCGCGCTGATCGGCGACGATGCGCCGACGCGGGCGATCCTTTGTGCCGGCGCCGGTCATTTCGCCGCGGCGAATATCACCCTGACCGAAGGCGCCTTCATCGGGCGCGGCGACGATGCGGGCGCGCGCGTCGCGGCCGAATGGGGGCGCGTGATCGACCGTCGCGACGAGATCGTTCCGGCTTACGGCTTCATACAGGCCGAACGCGAACTGGCGAATGCGGGCTTCACCGCGCCGACGATGGCGGTCGCGCACTGAATTTCCCCGGGGGTAGGTGGACGAGCCGGACAAGAGCTCGCCGCCGCTGCCGGGTCACAATGGGAGAGAGACATGGCTAGCGAAACAGATGCCTTGCCGACAGCGGCGGAGAAGAGAAAGACCGAACGGCGCGTCATCATTGGCTCATCGCTGGGCACCGTATTCGAATGGTATGATTTCTACCTCTATGGCCTTCTCGCCAGCGCGCTGTCGCATCATTTCTTTTCGGGGGTGAACGAGACCACCGGTTTCATCCTGGCGCTGATGGCCTTTGCTGCCGGGTTCGCCATACGCCCGTTCGGCGCTCTGGTGTTCGGGCGGATCGGCGACATCGTCGGGCGCAAGAACACCTTCCTCGTCACCATGGCGATCATGGGCCTGTCGACCTTCGCCGTCGGTTTCCTGCCCGGATATGATAGCATTGGCATTGCGGCGCCGATCATTCTCATGGTCCTGCGTTTGCTGCAGGGGCTGGCGATCGGCGGCGAATATGGCGGCGCGGCAGTCTATGTCGCCGAACACGCCCCGCCCGGAAAACGCGGTTTCTATACCAGTTTTATCCAGACGACGGCGATGCTGGGCCTGATCCTCGCTTCGTCGTTGGTCGTCGGGCTTCGTACGGTCATGGATGCTGAAACCTTTCTTGCCTGGGGCTGGCGTATTCCCTTCATCTTCTCGATCGTGCTGCTCACCGTCACGCTGTGGATCCGCTTCCAGCTGGAAGAAAGCCCGGTTTTTCAGCGGATGAAGGCGCAAGGCGCCACGTCGAAGGCGCCGCTGACCGAAGCGTTCGGCGAGTGGAAGAATCTGAAGATCGTGCTGATCGCGCTCTTCGGCGCGGTGGCGGGGCAGGCGGTGATCGGCTTTGCCGCGCATCTCTATCCGCTCTTCTTTCTCGAACGCATCGCGCGGGTCGACGGGGCGACCGCTAACTTCCTTGTCGCCACCGCGCTGATGCTGATCATCCCCTGCTTTGTCTTCTTCGGCTGGCTCAGCGACAAGATCGGGCGCAAACCGATCATGATGACCGCCTGCGTCATCGCGCTTTTCGTCTATTTCCCGCTCTATAAGGCGCTGGTGGTCGCGGCGAACCCGGCGATGGCTGCGGCGGTCGAGCGCGCGCCGGTAGCCGTCGTCGCGCATGGCGGCGAATGCTCATTCCAGTTTGATCCCATCGGCAAAAACACGTTCGACCAAACGAGCTGCGACATTGCCAAATCCTATCTGGCAAAGGCCGGTGTCAACTATGCCAATATCGAGGCATCCGCGGGAACGGCGGCGTCGGTACAGATTGGCGACACCGTGCTGCCCGTCCCCGATCCGTCGGGGCTGGACCCCGCAAGCCGCGCTGCGTCGGTCGCTGCCTTCGCGGCAGCGGCAAAGACCCGGCTCGACGCTGCGGGCTATCCCGATAAGGCCGATCCGGCGCAGGTAAACAAGGTCAAGGTGATCATGATCCTCTGCGTTTTCGGCGTTTTGGCGACGATGGTTTACGGTCCGCTGGCGGCGCTGCTCGTCGAGCTGTTCCCGGCGCGTATTCGCTACACCTCGCTATCGCTGCCCTACCACATCGGGAATGGCTGGATCGGCGGCTTCATGCCAACGATCGGCTTTGCGATGGTCGCGGCGACGGGCAACATCTATCAGGGGCTCTGGTACGCCGTGACAATCGCGGCCGTCACGGCCGTCGTCGGTATCCTCTTCCTGCCCGAAACCTACAAGCGGGACATCGAAGCCTAAGCATTGGCGAACCGATCGGATGCCGCGCGCGTGAGGGGGCTAGCCCGCGGCGGCGATCAGCAGTTGGCGGAACGCCGCCGTTGTCGTGGCGACGGCGGCGGCATCGACGCAGCGCGCATCGTCGCCCTCAACATGGTGGAAACGATGGACGCCGAAGATGCCCGCGACCGAAGGATAGCCGGCAGCGATGATCGCGGTCAGCTCGCCGGCGGACAATTTGTCGCTGGGGTAGGGCGTCTCTAGCCCCGCGAGACCTGCGAACAGACGGCGCGCGGCCGGAAGCAACGGCGGGCTGACGACCAGATAGCGTTGCGAATCGGTTCCACCGATCGGAGACAGCCCGAACAGTCCTTCGTGCCAGTCGCGCGCTGCGAGATTGGCGCCGAGGTGGAGCCAGAAATGCGTCTCGGCGGGCTTGGGCGCGACCGCCTTCAACGCCTCTTCGGCGCCCAGATTCTCATATTCATGCCCGCTGTTGCACAGGAAGGCGAGATCGTGGTCAGGAAACAGCTTTGGTGCTTGGCGCGCAAAGTGAAGCCATGCCGCAATCCCGCCGCCGCGCTCGCCTGCGCAATCGGTCCAGCCTGATCGCGGCGTGGAAACCGTGATCCATCGGCCCTTGCCGCGGTCGATCCGTCCGATGACGTTGAACGCGGGTCGTCGTCCGCCGCGTCCTGCGAGTGTGACGGTCGCGAGGGCTTGTCGCATAGCGGCATCGAGAAAGGGCGCGGCATCGGCGGGCGCCAGCAGCCCCACCGGTCCTGCAAACATCGGCGCCCCCCCGTCGGCGTTCAGCGCGATGATCTGGCCGGTCGGGCCGTTGGTGATGATGATCGCGGCCTTGGCGCCTGCCGCAAAAGCGGCATCGACCGGACCTTGGACGGGCTTCGCTAGCGCGGAAGACCAGCGGCCATAGGGCAGGTCGATGAGCGCAATGGCGCCCGATAGTGGCGCGTCGGCGCGGCCGTGGGCGTCGATACGTACCAGCGGCCCACAGGCATCGTGCGCCGGAATGACAATCGGCTGCGGCGCCAGCGGCGCGCGTGCGGTACCGGCAACAATCGTGCAATCGTCGGCATCGAACCAGGGGACCGAGATCGCAGGTTTATCGACGTCAAAGCCTGCGCGCGCGAGCTCATCGGCCAGCCAAAGCCCGCAGTCATTGTCGCCCGTCCCTCCCGACCTTTTGTTGCCAAAGCTGATGTAGGTTGCAAGATCGGCGGCAATTATACGGGCGATTTCAGCGCCGTGCGCCGGAACGGCCGCTACCAATGGGAATGCGGTCGCCCCGGTCAAAAAACCGCGCCTGCTGGGCCGTGCCATCGTGTCTCCTTTCGCGCCAAATTGGCGTCTGCATCTCGTTCTCCGTGCGCCGGCGCAATATTATTCACTCACAGGCGAGCGTAAGTAAGTCGCTGTTTCTTGGCAAGCATCGCCTAAGAACAGGCGGCTACATGTTCAAAACTCCAGCTCGGCTTTGCGCGGCGGTGAAAAAAATTGCAAAATCTCCACGCTTCGCGCCAATTGCGCCAGAATGTGCGGGGAGGGTGGGGGCTTGACCTAAGGCAAGGCGACAGAGGGCGGGTGCGTGGCGATACCGGATTATACCAATGCGATCGTGGCGCCGTCCGCCGAAGAAGGGGCGTCGGACCTGAACTCGCGCCCGAGGCGTCGGCACGCTTGCCTATGCTGTTCGAGGAGCATGCCGATGGGCTCAGCCGCTACATCGCGTGCCGCTTTGGCCCGGGGACTCCCAAACCGGAAGAGATTGTGTAGGCCCCGTTCGTGAAGCTCGCATCGAATTGGCGAGAGGGTAAGCGCATCCGGGCGCCGTAGGTTAAAATCGGCCGAGCGCCAGATGGAAAATCTCTGGGTCCTGATTGCCTCAAACAGACCAAGGGCTGGATTGGTAAACGCCAATGACCGCTTTTCTGAAAGTTGCCGCAAGAAGCGGATAGGATGCAAGCGGCCATAACCCGCGGAGCGAGGCCCTGCGGCAAGATTGCCGGATCATGAGAAAATGCCCGTCCTGTGGGGCGGGGCGGCAGCGAGGAATTCCTTCGCAGGTAGAGAAGAGGCTGCCAACGGCAAGGGCCTGTTGCCGCTCCAAGGCAAGGGGCTTCCGGCCTGACCGCGCTAGCGTGACGGCTGGAGATCATCCCGCTTAATTGTGTAACCCGGATCAGGAAGCGCATGTCATAGTTCGGTCACGCGCCTCAGCCAGCGGGGCAGGCGCGACCCACCTGGAGAGTTTATCTCAATCCTTTGGCGGCTCTTCGGAGCTGCCATTTTCTTTTCCGCGGCAGTTCGTGCTAGGCCGACGCCAGGGACGTCATCGTATTGACGGATATCTTGCCAAGAGCCGCCTCACTCAACGGGACCGACTTTTCATGGCCGATGAAATCGAACTGAAGCTCGAGCTGGCGCCTGTCGACGCAGACCGGATCATTGCGTCGAAGCTGTTCGGCGAAACCGCAAAGGTCGCCGACCAGGTCTCGACCTATTTCGATACCGCCGGCAAGGCGGTGGCGAACGCTGGCTTTTCGCTTCGCATCCGGCGCACAGGCAACACGCGCATCCAGACCATCAAGGCTCATGGAGCTCATTCGGCCGGGCTCTTTGCACGCACCGAATGGGAGCGACCGGTCGACAATGATGTCCCCATCCTCGACTATGCGACCCCGCTGCCGACCGTCATCGGCGATGACGCAGGCAAGGTCGCGCCTCGGTTCATTGTGAAGGTCGAACGGTGCAAATGGCTCGTCGAAGAGGACGGAACGACAATCGAGGTCGTTCTCGACCGCGGCGAGGTCAGCGCAAGCGGTCGGTCGGACCGCATCTGCGAAATCGAACTCGAATTGAAGCTGGGTGACCCGGCGGCGCTTTTCGGTCTTGCGCGCAAGATCGGCGCGATCGCTCCGATACGCCTCGGCGTGCTGACCAAATCGGAACGCGGCTACCGGTTAGAAGAGCCGGATCTGGAGAGCGTCAAGGCCGAGCCGGTCGCGCTGAGAGCCGATACCAGCGCGGCCGAGGCGTTCAAGCACATCGTCCAATCATGTATGCGCCAATTCCGGCTAAACGAAGACCTGCTCCTTTCGAGCCGCAATCCAAATGCGCTTCATCAGGCGCGTGTTGCCGTTCGCCGATTGCGCTCGGCCTTTTCGATCTTCAAGCCGATGATCGGCGACGACGGCGCGGGTTTGCGCGAAGAACTCAAATGGCTTGCGGAGGCCCTTGGCCAAGCCCGCGATCTCGACGTGTTGCTGGAGCGGGCGCCGCCCGGCGCCCTGCGCGATCGCGTCTTGGCAGCTCGCGAAAAAACCTATGACCTTCTGTTGGAGACGCTGGCGGATCACCGGGCGCGCATCGTTATGCTGAACATTGCGCATTGGCTCGAACAGGGTCGATGGACCGGCAGCGAGGGTGGAAAAGTTGACGAAAGTGAACCCGCACGCGCATTCGCCGCGAGCGCGCTCGCGCGCTTACGGCGACGTATCAAGCGGCGGGGCAAAGGGCTTGCGACCGTCGATGATGAGACGCGGCACGAGGTGCGAAAGGGCGCAAAAAAGCTGCGCTATGCGAGCGAGTTTTTTGCTTCCTTGTTTGTTGGGAAGCGGGCGCAGCGGCGTCAAAAGCGCTTTGTCGTCGTACTCGAAGGGCTGCAGGATCACCTCGGGGCGCTCAACGACCTCGCTACTGCACCGCATCTATTGGAGATGCTCGGCCTCGTTGAGCAGGATGGCGCGGGTGAGCTTCTCGCCAATGATTCCGGAAAGATGAAATTGCTTGCGCGCGCAGAAGTTGCACATGACGAGTTGTTCGACACCAAGCGCTTTTGGTGATGGTGGGCGGCCACTGCCTTCATCGGACGCTGCCCGGGCTCGCAATGCTCCTTGGGTGGGGCGGTGCTGGTTTGCGAGCCCAACTGGTCTAGATGCGTAAACGTCTTCTGGTTCAGATCCGCCGCCATCAGAGGCTTGGCACAGCCGCGATGTTCGACGACATCGACACCGAACTACAAACCCGTCTCGACAGCCTGGTCAAGGCGTTGGAAGACAGGATCGACGCTGCCCTATCGAGCGACGACGTGTTGGCAGAAAACGCTGGCGTCCTCCGCTCCATCCCCGGGATCGGCCCAGTGGCCAGCACAATGCTGATCGCCGAAATGCCCGAGTTTGGTACCATTACCGGCGAAGAAGATGCTGCTCACACGGGGCTGGCTCCCATGGCGCATGAGCGCGGAACCGTGCGAGGAAAACGGGCTATTGCAGGCGGACGCCGTGCCTTGAGACATGTGATGCTCCAGGCGGTCCTCGTCGCTGCACATCACATTACAATCATGAAGACCTTCGCAGATCGTTCGCGAAAAGCCGGAAAGCCCCACAAGGTCATCATAATCGCTGTCGCGCGAAAACTGATCATCCTTGCCAACGCCCTGGCCAAAACCCGGCAGAAATGGGCGCCGTCGCCAATCTGACAGATACAGTTGCAAGAGATCCCTGGCGCGTGGCTGGTCAGTTTAAGATTGCGGCAGGGACAAGTTGCGGATCGGACCAATCACTTGTTCACGCCCTTGCCGCGCGTCCGCCGTTCCGGCAGGATGGCGCGATGACATTGATCGCCGACCTCTTCTGGTCCTTCCGTTCGCCGTACAGCTACCTTGCTATCGGCCGTTACCGGGCGCTCGCCGCCAGCCACGACCTGACGATCAACCTGCGCCCCGTCTATCCGCTCGCGATCCGCGAGCCGGAATTTTTCGAGCGCAACCACCCCAATTGGCTGAGCTACACGATGCGCGATATGATCCGCGTCGCCCAGTTCCACGGCATCCCTTTCGGCCCCCCGCGCCCCGACCCGATCGTGCAGGATCTGATGACGCGCGAAATCGCCGCCGAGCAGCCCTACATCTATCGTCTCACCCGGCTCGGTCAGGCGGCGTCGCGTCGCGGCAAGAGCCTGGCGTTTGCGCATGAAGTGGCGCAGTTGATCTGGGGCGGCGCCCGCGACTGGCACCTGGGCGATCACCTCGCCGGCGCCGCGCACCGCGCCGGACTTGACCTGGCCGAGCTGGACGCAGAAGCCATCGACGACGCCCCGGCGCTCGACAATGAAATCGCCGCCAATCAGGTCGCGCTGGAGATGGCCGGTCATTGGGGGGTGCCGACCCTGGTGTTCGATGGCGAGCCCTTTTTCGGGCAGGACCGCATCGAAATGGCGAAATGGCGGATGGATCAAAAGGGTCTGCGGCCGCGCTGAACCTGCTTGCCCAACGGGCAGCCACAGGGGCATAGCTGTGGCATGACGATCGAACCCCTTTTTTTTCAGGCACGCGACGGTGTGCGGCTGGCGTGGCGCGAAACCGGCGAGGGCAGGCCGCTGATCCTGCTTCACGGCCTGTTTTCGAGCGGCGAGGTCAACTGGATTAAGTTCGGCACAGCCGCGCGGATCGCTGATGAAGGCTACCGGGTGATCATGCCCGACCTGCGCGTCCACGGCTCGAGTGAGGCACCGCACGAGGAGGATCGTTATCCCTCTGACGTGCTGGTTCGCGACCTGGAGGATCTGGTCGCGCATCTGGATCTCACCGAATTCGATCTCGGCGGCTTTTCGCTCGGCGCGCGCACCAGCGTCCGCGCGGTCGTCGCGGGCATGAAGCCGCGCCGATTGATTTTGGGCGGGATGGGGCTGGCCGGGCTCGCCGGCTGGCAAAGGCGCGGGGCGTTCTTCCAGCGCGCGATCGCCGAATTTGAGACCGCCAAGCGCGGCGACGACACCTGGTTGTCGATCCAGTTCATGAAGACGATGAAGGTTGATCGGATCGCGGCGAGGCATTTGCTCGACAGCTTCACCGATACGCCGCCCAAGGCGTTGGCCGCGCTGACGATGCCGGTGCTCGTCGTGTGCGGCGAACAGGATCAGGACAATGGCTTGGCGCCCGACCTGGTTGCGGCGCTCGCCGATGCCGAGCTTGCGACGATTCCCGGCACCCATATGTCGAGCGTGACCCAGCCCGAGCTGGGCGAGGCCATCGCAGCGTTCCTGACCGCTTGACCGCGCCGCCGACGCGGTCCAAGTTTCTGCCATCGCGCCGCAGAGCGCCATCAGATCATTCCAGAGGATCCATCCCATGAAAGCCATGATTTCAAGTCTGTCGCTTGCCTTTTCGCTCGCGGTCGCCGGCCCCGCCGTCGCTGCGGAGCAGAAAGCCGCGGCGCCCGCAGCCAAGGCCGAGAAGCTCACCGCCGCCGACGCTGATGCCTTCATCGCCGCCGCCGAAAAGGACCTGTTCGACTATACCGTCGAGGCGAGCCAGGTGAATTGGGTCAACAGCACCTATCTGACCGAAGACACCGATGCGATGGCATCGCGGATCAACGCCGTGGGCACCGAAAAATCGGTCAAATATGCACTCGAAGCCGCCAAATATGCGAATGTTGCGGGGCTGAGCGCCGATACCAAGCGCAAGCTCGACATCCTGCGCACCGGGTTGGTTCTGCCCGCGCCGACCAAGCCCGGCGCGGCAACCGAGCTCAATCAGATCGCGACCGACCTGCAGTCGCAGTACGGCAAGGGCCGCGGCATGCTGGACGGCAAGGAAATTTCGGGATCGGACATCGAGGCCGAGATGGGCAATATCGAGCGGACGCCGGCGCAGCTCGCCGAAATGTGGACCAGCTGGCACGATAATGTCGGCGCGCCGATGAAGGATGACTATGCGCGCATGGTCGGCATCGCCAACGAGGGCGCCAAAGAACTGGGTTTCGCCAACACCGGCGCGATGTGGCGTTCGGGATACGACATGTCGCCCGAGGATTTCGCCAAGACGACCGAGCGTTTGTGGCAGGAAGTCAAGCCGCTCTACATGGCGCTCCACACCTACACGCGCTGGAAACTGAACGAGAAATATGGCGACGCGGTGCAGCCCAAGACCGGGCCGATCCGCGCCGACCTGCTCGGCAATATGTGGGCGCAGGAATGGGGCAATATCTACCCGCTCGTCGCGCCCGCGGGGTCGGGCGACCTTGGTTATGACGTCGGCGAGCTGCTGACCGCGCAGGGCAAGTCGCCGCTCGACATGGTCAAGGCGGGCGAGAATTTCTATTCGTCGCTGGGTATGGCACCACTGCCCGAAACCTTCTGGAAGCGGAGCATGTTCACCAAGCCCGCCGATCGCGAGGTTGTCTGTCACGCGTCGGCATGGGACGTCGACAACAAGGATGATATCCGCATCAAGATGTGCATCAAGGTTAATGCCGACGACTTCACGACGATCCACCACGAGCTCGGCCACAATTATTACCAGCGTGCCTATAACAAGCAGCCGTTCCTCTACCTGAACGGCGCCAACGACGGTTTCCATGAGGCGATCGGCGATTTTGTAGCACTGTCGATCACGCCGCAATATCTGGTCGACATCGGGTTGCTCGACAAGGCAAAGGTGCCGAGCGCCGACAAGGACACCGGCCTGCTGCTGCGGCAGGCGATGGACAAGGTCGCCTTCCTGCCCTTTGGCCTGCTTGTCGACCGCTGGCGCTGGGGCGTGTTCGACGGCACGATCAAGCCCGCCGATTACAACACGGCATGGACCCAGCTGCGCACCCAATATCAGGGGATCGTCCCCCCGGCTGCGCGACCCGCGAACGCTTTCGACGCGGGCGCAAAATTCCACATTCCCGGCAACACGCCTTACACGCGATATTTCCTCGCGCGTATCCTGCAGTTCCAGTTCTACGAGGCGGCGTGCAAGCAGGCGGGCTGGACCGGGCCACTTCATCGCTGCTCCTTTTATGGCAACAAGGAGGTCGGCGCGAAGTTGACCGCGATGCTTGAAATGGGTGCATCGAAGCCGTGGCCCGACGCGCTTGAAGCCTTTACTGGCAGCCGCGAAATGTCGGGCAAAGCGATGGCCGATTATTTCGCGCCCCTGAAGACGTGGCTCGACGAGCAGAACAGGGGCAAGCCGCAGGGGTGGTAAGCGGATCGTCCGCGCCCGCCGGTTTCGATCGTGCGCGCTATCTCGACCGGATCGGCGCCACGGCGCCGGTTCGGGCCGATTTGGCGGCGCTCGGCGTCCTGATGCGTGCACATCTGGACCGCGTTCCGTTCGAAAACCTCGACGTGCAACTCGGCCGCGTCCCGCCGGAGACGGTCGACGACATCTTTGACAAGGTGGTCAATCGTGGACGTGGTGGTTGGTGTTACGAGGTCAACACGCTGTTCGGCGTCCTCCTCGCCGATCTGGGCTATGCCGTCACCCGGCTGAGCGGCGATGTGCGGCGCGGCGGCGACGTTGCCGAACGGCCGGGCAATCATCTGTGCCTGCGCGTCGATCTCGATCGGGCCTATCTGGTCGATGTCGGTTTCGGCGGGTCGACCACCACGCCGATTGCGATTGAGCGCGGCAGAGTCGTCGACGGCCCCTATGCGATCCACATGGTGCAGGTCGCCAGCGATCGCTGGACCTTCGACGAAACGGTCGGCGAAGGGGCTTCCTTCGGGTTCGATTTCACCACCCGACCAGCGGATGAAGGCATATTGGCCGCAATGCGATCGGCGCTCGCGTGTGAAGACTGGTCGCCGTTCGTCCAGAATCTGGTGATGCAGCTACGCCGCGGCGATACGCACTGGACCCTGCGCGGCCGGGTACTCACCCAGCTAACGCCTGACGGAAAAACGACGCGCTTGCTGGGATCGGCCGATGAGATGGCGGCGGTCGGGCGCGAGGTCTTCGCAATCGAGTTGCCCGAGGTCGCCCGGTTGTGGCGCCGCGCCGCCGATCGCCATGATCAGCTGTTTGGTACCGGCTGACCCGGCACCCGGGTTTTGGCTTCAGCCGACCGTTTGAACTGCGCGAGCCTGGCGCTCGCCGCCGCCGCGTGGGGGCCGATCCAGCGGTCGTGGATGTCCTGGATCGGCATCGCGTTGAGGTGATTCCAGCGTTCGCGCCCGCGGCGTTCGGCGATGATCAGCCCCGCATCTTCCAGCACTTTGAGATGTTGCATGACAGTGCATCGGTCGATGTTGCCGAAGTTGCCGCACAGCGTGCCCGTGGTGAGCGGCTGATCCTTGAGCGTGTCGAGGATCTGGCGTCGGATGTGCGATGCCAGGGCTTTGAAAACTTGATCATATTCTGCATGGATTGACATGTTATAAATATATAACATAATGGCAGACCAATCAAGTGGAGAATGTCGATGGAACTGAAATTTCGAGTCGCGGCGCGGATCGCGAAGCCGGTGCATGAGGTGTTCGAGGCGGTCGCGGACCCTGCGCAACTGTCGGAATATTTCACCACCGGCGGCGCCAAGGGACGGCTGGAAACCGGGGCGACGGTCACGTGGGATTTCCACGACTTCCCCGGCGCTTTTCCGGTGTATGTGATCGAGGTCGTCCAGGACGAAAAGATCGTGCTCGAATGGCAGGCGAACGAGGGTGAGGCGCCGAATGTCGCGGACGGCGAACTGAAAGACGCCGATTACCGGACCCGGGTGACGATGAGCTTTACCGGTCTCGACGACGGCCGGACGCTGGTCGAGATCGCCGAGGAGGGCTGGCGCGAAAATCAGGGCGCGCTAGGCGCGAGCTATGGCAATTGCCAGGGCTGGTCGCAGATGCTGTGCGCGCTGAAAATTTGGCTCGAGCATGGCATCAATTTGCGCGCCGACATGTATAAATGATCAGGCGTTGCGCGCCATCAGGCCGCCGTCGACCGGGATCACGGCGCCGGTGATATAGCTCGCAGCGGGGAGCACGAGGCTGAGCGTGATGTGCGCGACTTCGTCGGGCTCACCATAGCGGCGGAGTGCGGTGCGCCGCTTGGCAAAGACAATCTTGTCGGCATCGGCGACCTTGTCGGTCATGCCGGTGCGGATTGGGCCGGGACAGATGCAGTTGACCGTGATGCCGTCGCGGCCGAGATCGACGGCAAGGCCGCGTGTCAGCCCGACGACCCCCGATTTGGCGGCGACATAAGGCGTATCGCCGGGCGTCGCGCCCAGCCCTTCGGTTGAGGCGATGTTGACGATCCGCGGCGCGTCGCTCCGGCGGAGCCACGGCAGCGCGGCGCGCACCATAAGCTGGTGCGCGGTCAGCATCACCGCGATCGCGCGGTGCCAGATCGCATCATATTCGTCTTCGGCGTCGAGCGGGCAAAAGCTCGACACGCCGGCGTTATTGATCAGGATGTCGATGCCGCCGAAGGCGGCGGCGACGTCGGCGACCACGCGCTTGATGGCGTCGCCGTCCGAGACATCGAGGGCGAAAGCTCTGGCGTTGGCGCCCGCCTCGGCAGTGACACCTTCGCAAGCGGCGAGGTCAAGGTCGGTGACTGCGACCCTCGCGCCTTCGCTCGCGAGCAGCAGCGCCGTCGCGCGGCCCATGCCGCTGGCGGCGCCGGTGACGATGGCGACGCGCCCCGCGACGCTACGCGACCGGTCGGGCGCGATCGTCAACGGAAGGGCGGCTCGTTGAACGCGCGCAACTTACGGCTGTGGAGCTTGGCACCTTCGTCGCGCATCGTTTCGCACGCGCGGATGCCGATCTGGAGATGGGCGGCGATCGCTTCTTCGTAGAAACGGTTCGCCTGTCCGGGCAGCTTGAGTTCGCCGTGCAGCGGCTTGTCGCTGACGCACA
>MTKY01051578.1_pt1 | contig 23558 bp, 21 predicted proteins | sample 1042731 | NCBI WGS metagenome assembly MTKY01 (sample SAMN06212206, study PRJNA360538) | anaerobic digester metagenome | biome: Wastewater treatment plant; material: sludge; isolation source: anaerobic digester fed with sludge from wastewater treatment plant | place: Denmark: WWTP Soeholt ... | reverse complement strand
TAAGTTGTCGGCCGATGTCGAACTCGACGAGCTCTACCTCACCGAGCTTGCCCAGGCCGGGGCGTTGGCGCCGCCGGCCTGGGCAAGCTCGGTGAGGTTGCGGGTGTCGCGGCGGACCTCCGGGGCGTGGGCGGCTACGAGGCCACCCATGCGGGCGGTCGGCGGCTGCTCGATGTGGCCGCCGTCCTTGTCCGGCGGCGCGGCGACCGTGCGGACTAGGTCATCCTTGCGGCGCGGGCGACGGACCGCCTCGGTCTGCTTGATGCCGTAGCCGACGAGCACCGCGGTGCGTCCGGTCGACGTGGTGCCGCCGATCAACCCTTCGGCCACGGACTCGTCCCCACCTCCGGCTGCTTGTCCGGTCCCCGCCCCACCCGCTCCTTCCGGTTTAGCCGCCATGGCGGCCAAACTGGGGGAGGCAGGGGAGGACCTGGCGGAGTTGGCGGAGCTGGCAGGCCCGACGGGCGCCGCAGCGGCGGCGGGGGCTGGCGCGGAGGGTGGGCTACCGGCATACGTGGGGTCGTCGATGGCGATGATCGCGGACCCGACTTCGACGGTCGCACCCTCGGGAGCGAGCAGCGCGGCCACCGTCCCCGCCCACGGGATGGGCAGCTCGACGAGCGACTTGGCGGTCTCGATCTCGACGACGATGTCGTTGACCTTGACGACGTCGCCGACGGCGACCCGCCAGGTGACGATCTCGGCCTCGGTCAGGCCCTCACCGGGATCAGGCAGGAGGAACTCACGGATTCCCATGCGGCACAGCCTCTTTCAGTACGCCATCAGGCGGTCGACGGCATCGAGCACTCGGTCGAGGTCGGGGAGGAACTCTTCCTCGATCCGGCTCGGCGGGTAAGGAACGTTGTAGCCGCCGACCCGGGCGACCGGTGCCAGCAGGGAGTAGAAGCACTCCTGCTGGATGAGCGCGGCGATCTCAGCCCCCAGGCCGAGGAACGTCGACGCCTCATGGACGACCACACACCGCCCGGTCCGGCGCACCGACTCGACGATGGTGTCGGTGTCCAGCGGCGAGAGCGAGCGCAGGTCGATGACCTCGAGGCTGCGGCCCTCCTCGGCGGCGGCCTGGGCGGCCTGCAGGCAGGTGCGCACCATCGGGCCATAGGCCAGCACTGTCACGTCGGTGCCGTGGCGCAGCGTTGCGGCCTCGAAGAGCCCGCGTCCGGGCTCGGCGGCGATCTCACCCTTGTCCCAGTAGCGGCGCTTGGGCTCGTAGAAGATCACCGGGTCGCGGCACTCGATGGCCTGCTGGATCATCCAGTGCGCGTCGTGCGGGTTGGAGCAGGCGACAACCCGCAGCCCAGCCGTGTGCGCGAAATAGGCTTCGTTGCTCTCGGAGTGGTGTTCGACGGCGCCGATGCCCCCGCCAAACGGGATGCGCACGACGATCGGCAGCTCGACGTGGCCCAGCGAGCGGGCTCGCATCTTGGCGATCGAGCTGACGATGTGGTCGAACGCCGGATAGACGAACCCATCGAACTGGATCTCCACGACCGGCCGGTAGCCCCGCAGCGCCAACCCGACCGCCGTCCCCATGATCCCCGACTCGGCCAGCGGCGTGTCGATGACGCGGTCCTCGCCGAAGTCCTTCTGCAAGCCCTCGGTCACCCGGAACACCCCGCCGAGCTTGCCGATGTCCTCGCCCATGAGGATCACCTTGGGGTCGCGTTCCATCGCCGCCCGCATGCCGCTGGTGATCCCCTTCGCGAGGGTGGTCGTCATCGGGTATGCCGCGGGCCCGTCTTTGCGTGTCACCTCACCCATGTCAGTGCGCTCCCTCGAAGCTGGCCTGGTATGCCGTGAACTCGGCTTCCTCTCGCGCCATCACCGGGTGCGCCTCGCCATAGACGTGGGCGAACATGTCGGTGCCGGCGGGATCGGGCAGAGCCAGGCAGCGGGCCCGGACGTCGGCCCCGAGCTCGTCGGCCTCCCGGGCAATCTGGGCGAAGTAGGCGCCGTCGGCCTTTCCTTGGTGGGCCAGCCAGGCCTTGAGCCGCTCGATCGGGTCGCGGAGCTTCCAGACCTCGACCTCAGCGGACATCCGGTATTTCGTGGGGTCATCGGAGGTGGTGTGTGCGCCCATCCGATAGGTGAAGGCCTCGATGAAGCTCGGCCCCTGACCCGACCGGGCGGCGTCGAGCGCGAGTCTCGTCGCGGCATACACAGCAAGGACGTCGTTGCCGTCCACCCGCAGGCCGGGGAAGCCGAAGCCCCGCGCGCGGTGGTAGAGCGGCGCGCGGGTCTGCTTCTCGTTGGGCTCGGAGATGGCCCATTGATTGTTCTGGCAGAAAAAGACGACCGGCGAGTTGTTGACGCCCGCGAAGACGAGCGACTCGCTGACGTCGCCCTGGCTGGTGGCGCCGTCACCGAAGTAGGCGATGACGGCCGTGTCGCGCTCGGGGTCGCCGGTGCCGACCGCGCCGTCGCGCTGGACGCCCATGGCGTAGCCGGTCGCGTGCAGGGTCTGGGCGCCAATGATGATCGTGTAGAGGTGGAAGTTCTTTTCGTTGGGGTCCCATCCACCGTGGTTGACGCCGCGGAACATCCCCATGAGGTTGACCGGGTCGACCCCGCGGCACCAGGCGACGCCGTGCTCGCGGTAGGTCGGGAAGGCGTAGTCCTGTCGGCGGAGGGCGCGACCCGAGCCGACTTGGGCGGCCTCCTGGCCGAGCAGGCTGGCCCACAGGCCGAGCTCACCCTGGCGTTGCAGCGCGGTGGCCTCGGCATCGAAGCGGCGGATCATCACCAGGTCGCGGTAGAACCCACACAACTCGTCGTCGGTGAGGGAGTCGACGATCTCAAGGTATTCCGGCGGGGCGGTGTCGACCCGCTCGCCTTCCGGCGTGAGCACCTGGATCATGTCGGGCCCACCGTCCCCGAGGCGGCGCCCCGGCGTCGGGTTAGGCATGGTCACGTCGAACACAGGCTCTCCTTCTGACCCCGGGGTGTCCGAGGCCGGGTCGGGCCGCTGGGCGCGAGCCGGGATCGCCGGCTGGTCGGCGCCCTCGGCGGTGGTGCCGCTGTCGCTCTGGTGTGGCTCTGCTGTCGTGCTGGTGTCGCTCAAGGTGTTCGGCACACGATAGCCACATCCGGCCCGTTCTCATATGCCGGACGCTGTGGACCGCTGTGTCGGCGGCGGTCGGCCGGGCGGAGAACCCCCGCGGCGCGGCATACAGCCCCGGGGGCTGCGCGGCATACAACACCGGCGGGTGTGAGGACGTCGGGCCGCCCGGGGCTGCCCTGCCCAGAAATCGTCGGCGAGTGTGATGAAATCCGGCCGCCCAGGGGCCGCACGGCCAGACATCGTCGGCGAGTGTGATGAATTCCGGTATGCCGCGGGCGGAACCTCACGAGCAACGCAGCCGCCTCATCGACCGGCCGGTCGACCAGACCTACCCCGGCAGTCGAGGCGCTCGCCCGCCGGGGCCCGGACGGTCACGGGACTCGGCCCAGCCGTCAGCGGGGGCCGAACGCGCGGCATACCTCCAGGAAGCGGGTGTTCGCCTCGGGTTCGCTGATCGTGACGCGGACCCCGTCGTCGGCGTAGCGGCGGACCATGAGGCCCGCCGCCTCGCACGCCGCCGCGAACGGACCAGACTGCGTCCCCAAGGGGAGCCACACGAAATTGGCCTCCGACGGCGCCAATTGCCACCCCTGCTCGGCCAGTCCCGCCGCCACCCGAGCCCGCTCGGCGACGATCACGTCGACCCGGGCCATGAGCTCGTCGCGCGCCTCCAGCGACGCAATCGCCGCGACCTGCGCCAACGTGTTGACCCCGAAAGGCACGGCGCACTTGCGCAGCGCGGCCGCGACGGGGGCGTGGGCGACGGCATACCCGACGCGCAAGCCGGCCAACCCATAAGCCTTGGAGAAGGTGCGCAGCACCATGACGTTGGGGTGCGCGCGCCACACCGCCACGGCGTCGGGCGCATCGGCGTCGCGGACGAACTCGAGATAGGCCTCGTCGAGCACGACGAGCACCGACCGCGGCACCCGCGCGAGGAAGTCCTCCAACTCGCCGCGGTGCACGACCGTCCCCGTCGGGTTGTTCGGCGAGCAGACGATGACCACACGGGTCCGCTCGGTGACCGCGTCGGCCATCAGCCCGAGCTGGTGCCGCTGCCCGGCATCAACGGGCACCATGACCGACCGCGCGCCCGCGAGCGCCGCGACGATTGGATAGGCCTCGAACGAGCGCCAGGCGAAGACGACCTCGTCGCCGGGGTCGCAGGTCGCCTGGATGATCTGGCCGAGGATGCCGACCGAGCCGGTGCCGACCGCAATGTTGGCCGGCTCGCAGCCGACGAAGGCGGCGATGGCCCCGATGAGATCGACGCTGGCCATGTCCGGATAGCGGTTGACCACATCGAGCGCCTTGTCGAGCACGACCCGCACCGCGTCCAGCGGCGGGAACGGATTCTCGTTGGACGACAACTTGTATGCCGTGACCCCCTCGGGCGCGCTCGCCGGCTTCCCGGGCACGTAGGCCGGCACCGCGTCCAGGGCCGTGCGCAGGGTGGGCTGGGTGGGCGGGGTCGAACCGTCGGCAGCGCTGCTCATGGCGCCAAATCTACGGGCCCGGGGTCGCAGCGGGTATGCCGCGGGGCGCACCTCACGTCCCTCACGACCCTCACGTCCCGGCCCAGCCTCGGGTGCCGGGCACGACAGCGCGCAAGCGCGCACCCGACACCAGGCGCTTGTCGACTTCTCCGGCAATGTGGGGCCGCTCAACCCGTCCTGGCACGATGGGCCTCATGAAGACCGTGAAGAACATCGCGATCAAGACCCTGGTCAACGGCCTCGCGCTGTGGTTGGCGGCGATTGTCGTCGACGGGATCGAGTTCGGCCGGGGCGCCGAATGGACCGGGACCCTCAAGACCGTGATCCTGGTCGCGCTGGTCTTCGGCTTGGTCAACGCCATCGTCAAGCCGATCCTCAAGGCGCTGGCGACCCCGCTCATCTGGCTGACCCTGGGCCTGTTCACCCTGGTCATCAACGCTCTCATGCTGCAGCTGACGTCGTGGCTGGCCGACAAACTCACCCTGGCGTTCCATGTCCAGCAGTTCTTTTGGGACGCCGTCCTCGGCGCCGTCATCGTCACCTTCGTGTCGATGGTCCTGCACGCAGTCATCCCCGACCCCAAGGACTGATCCGTGGAGCCGGGGATGACCGAACGCCAAGCCTGCTCGACTCAGATGTGTCGGCGACTGGTGATGACCCGGAACCGGTTCGCGACGAACGCCGCGTCCGTGTAGGACGCGTTCGCCGCCGGGTTGGCCCCGGTGCCGTGGTAGTCCGAGAACGCCGCGGTCTGGTTGACGAACACCTGGCTGGTGAGGTTTTCCGACAACGCGACCCCGGCCGCCGTCGCCGCCTCACGCGCCTGCGCCAGCACCGTCTCGTCCGAGGAATACACCGCCGCCGTCATCGCGCCGTGCTCGCGCACCGTCGACACGAGCCGCTCCAGCGACGCGTCCGTCGAGGCCGTCTTGATGAGGAACGCGACCGGCCCGAACCATTCCTTCGTGTAGACCGCCTCCGCGGAGGCGTCCAGCGCGACTAGGCCGGGTGCACGGCATACGGCATCGGGGTATGCCGGGTGGACGATTTCGCGGGATGCGAGGACGACCCGGCCGTCGGCCTCCGACGCAATGGTCGCGTGGGCGGAGGCGTTGGAGCGCACCTGCGGGTTGACCGTCGCGCCAAGCAACTCGACTGCCTTGGCGTCGTCGCCGGTGAGTCGGGACACCGCGGCACCGAGCCGGTCGGCGATCTCGTCGAAACTCAGCACGCCTTCGTCGGTCGGGACCTGCGCCTGGACATAGACGTTCTGCGGGGTCGTGCACATCTGGCCTGAGTAGAGCGTGAACGAGAAGGCGAGGTTGCCCAACATCCCCTTGAGGTTGTCGGTCGAGTCGATGACGACCGCGTTGACACCGGCCTTCTCGGTGAAGACCAACTGGCCGCTGGCCGCGCCGTGCTGCTCCAGCCAGGCCCCGAAGAACGGCCCGCCGGTGTAGTCGATGATCGCGATCTCGGGCCGCTCGGCCAGCGTCTTGGCCAGTCCGTCGCCGTCGTTCTCGGCAGCCAACTGCACCAGCGCCGCGCCAAAACCGTTCTCGGTCAACACATCACGGGCGATCTCGACCGTGATCGCCAGCGGCAGCGCCGCCCGCGGGTGCGGCTTGACGACGACCGGGTTGCCGGTGACGAGCGAGGCGAACAGACCCGGGTAGCCGTTCCACGTCGGGAAGGTGTTGCACCCGATGACCATCGCCACGCCACGCGGCACGACCTGGTAGTCCTTCTGCATCCGCAGCGGAGCGTCGCGACCGGGCTTCTCCCAGATCGCCGACGCGGGGATCCGCTCCATCTCGACCAGCCCCGCCACGACCGCTTCGAGGGCGCGGTCCTGCGCGTGCGGCCCGCCTGCCTGGAACGACATGACGAACGGCTGACCCGACGTGTGCATGACCGCGTTGGCCATCTCGAACGACCGCGCGTTGATCCGCTCGATGATCTCGACGCACACCGCCGCGCGCACCCGAGCGCCCGCGTCGCGCCATGCCGGGATGGCGGCCTGCGCCGCCGCGAGCGCCGCGTCGAGGTCCAGCCGCGGGTAGCGCACCCCGAGCACGGGCCCGTAGGGGGAGACTTCGCTGCCCACCTCGGTGCCGTCGCTCGGCTGACTCGCGAGCGCGGCATACGGGGCGTTGAGGTGCTTCTGGTATGCCGCGAGCCCCTCGGCCGCGGCGTTTTCGCCGTAGATCTTCGGCGAGGGGGACTCCGGGTAGCGGGAGTAGTAGGAGCGCGTAGCCAGGGCCTCACAGGCCTCGTCGAGGACGGTCTGGTGCTTCTCGACGAGGGGGTGGGCGGGCGTCGTTGCCAAAGTCGTCACAATCTTGATGATATCCGGGTGGACGGACTATGGGTCGGTTCGTGTGACGAGACCCGCGCCGACCTGCATCCGGCCGCGCCAGCCCCGCGGCGCCGACGGCATCCGCGGGCATGCGCAGGTTTCCCGCCGATGTTCGTCGGCAACCTCACGTCCCCGTCGCGTCGCCAGCCGCGCTGGGGGTGGAGCAATATTGGGCCTCATGGGTGCTGACGGAGTCACGCAGGCGGGAGCGACGCAGATGGGAGCGACGGACATGGGAGCGACGGACATGGACAACGCTGAGCTCGGAGCCGTCGGGGTCATCGGCGCCGGTGCGATGGGGTCGGGGATCGCCCAGGTGGCTGCCACCGCTGGTCACCCGGTGTTCCTTTGCGACGCGTTCGAGGGCGCCGCCGAGCGCGCGCAGGCCCGGATCGCCGCCGATCTGGCCAAACGGGCCGCTCAAGGCCGCTTGCCCGCCGAGGAAGCCGCCGCCATCGCCGCCCGGATCACCCCGGTCGCCGCCGCCGCCGACCTGCCCGCGTGTGTCGTCGTCATCGAAGCCATCGCCGAGGACCTCGATGCCAAGTCGGCCCTCTTCGAGGAGCTCGGCCGCACCCAGCCGGCCTCGACGATCCTCGCGACCAACACCTCCAGCTTGTCGATCAACGCGATCGCTCCCGCCGCCGCCCACCCGTCGCGTGTGCTCGGCCTGCACTTCTTCAACCCGCCCCCCGCCATGAAGCTCGTCGAGGTCATCCGCGGTGAGACGACCGTCCAAGACGTGCTCGATGCCGCCACGGCCCTGGTCGTCTCGTGGGGCAAGGTCGCGGTCCGGTGTGCCTCGACCCCGGGCTTCATCGTCAACCGGGTGGCCCGGCCGTTCTATGGCGAGGCCCAGCGGATGGTCCAGGAGGGCGTCGCCGACCCGGCGACCATCGACGCCTGCCTGCGCTCGGCTGGTTTCCGGATGGGGCCGTTGGAGCTCACCGACCTCATCGGCCAGGACGTCAACCTCGCCGTCGGCACCTCCGTCTGGAACCAGACCTCGCGCGACCCCCGCTACGCCCCCACGTCGTTCCAACAGGGGCTTGTCGCCGCAGGTCACCTCGGGCGCAAGTCCAGTCAGGGCGTCTACACGTATGCCGCGGACGGCACCGCCACTGACAACGTCCCCGACGACGCGAAGGTCGCCGAGTTGCTCGCCAGCGGCGTCGTCACCAATCCGGTCGCGAGGACGTTGGCCATGCTCGTCAACGAGGCGGTCGACCTCGTCGACCGGGGCGAAGCCGGCTCGGGAGATGTCGACCTGGCCATGACCTTGGGGACCGGCTACCCGAAGGGCCCGATCGCCTGGGGCCGCGAGATCGGCTTCCGCACGGTTCGCGATCAGTTGCTGGAGTTGGATGCCGCGTTCCCGGGTGGACGCTACCGGCCCAGTCCGGCCCTGGAGCGGATCTCGTGACTCCCCCAGCCGCAAGCGGTGACCTCGGCCCGGGTGAGACCGTTCCGAGTCCGGCACCCCGCTTCGCACCCGGTGAGCTCGTCCCGTGGTTGTCGGCGCTGGACGACTCGCTGCCGCAGGACACCTCTCCGCTGGAGGGCGCGACCCTCGCGGTCACCGCACCTGAGTCCGGCTCTCCGACCCGGCAGACCCGAGAGCCCGCTCCGCTGCCGGGCTTCAACCTGGGCTTCCTTGAAGACCAGTGGGACGACGATCAGGCCTCCCGGCACATCGGGGTCGAGATCCGCCTGCTCGAGCTCGACCACGCCGTGTTCTCGCTCAAGATCACCGAGCACCTCGTCAACGGGCACGGCATCGTCCACGGCGGCTACATCTTCACGCTGGCCGACACGACGTTCGCCTATGCCTGCAACTCCCGCGGCCTCACCACCGTGGCAGCTGGCGTCGACATCACCTTTGTGCAGGCGGCATACCTCGGCGATGTCCTCGTCGCGGATGCCCGCGTCCGCGCCAACTGGGGCCGCAGCGGGATCACCGACGTGCAGGTGACCCGCGAGTCCGACGGCGCCCTCGTCGCGGAGTTCCGCGGCCGCTCGCGGCAAATCCCACCCAAGGCGACCCCGACGGCACTGGCCTGACGGGCCTGACGGGCCTGACGGGTCTGACGGGTCTGACGGGCCTGACGCCGCAACCGCTCAGTCAAACAGCGGCACGACAAGCGCGTGCCAGGTGTCCGCGCCGACGATCCCGTCCGACGGGGGCAGGAACACGTCCTGTAGGGCGCGCACAGCGGCCTCGGTCGCCGGACCGAAGTGCCCGTCAACGACGAGCCCGCTGAGCAGCGACTGGACCGCCTTGACGTGCTCGCCGTGATCGCCGCGGGTGCACGAGACGATGAGGCCCGGCCAGTCCAGCTGCCCGACGGTCGTGCCGATGTAGGTCGCCCGTTGGGTCAGTTGCCACTGCCGCACGGCCTCGCCGGTCAGCGGCCCATAACTGCCGTCGGCCGAGATGCTCGCCCCGTGATGGCGCAGCAGATGCTGGACGGCGAGCACCCGACGGTTGGTCGACTGGGTGGAGCCGGGCTTGACCAGCGGCCATACCGTCACCCCCGGGCGTAGGGCCTGCAGGAACGACCAGGTCTCGCGGCCCGCGGCGCCGTCTTGGCTCAACCCCCACGAGCGCTGGAACCACCGCACCCGCTCCTCGGTCGTCGTCCCGAACATCCCGTCGACCGGCAGCGGGTCGTCGTCCACCCACCGGGGCAGCTGAAAGCTCTGCACCGCGCGGACGAACTCGCCCGAGTTGCCCAGCCGCGTCGTGCGCACGAGCGCCAGCCAGGTCGGCAGATCAACGGCTCCCGACGCCGGTATGCCGTGCGCCCCCTGGAACGCGGTCACCGCGGCCCGGGTGACCGGCCCGAACACCCCGTCGGCTGCTACGGGGTGACCGTGACCCCGCAAGAGGTACTGCACACCAGTGACAACCGGGGGCACAGGATCGCCCTCGTGCAGGTCCGACCAAGGTTCAACGTTCACTATGTCCAGTCCTCCTGATGGGTAACAGTCAGGCTACGCCGATGCCCCAGGCTGGCGGGGCCATAGCCAGATCCGCGGGTGCAGTGGCAGGATTCGCCGATGCAGGGCATGACATGCCGTGCAGTGGATCACCTCGGAAGGAATCACCCATGGCTCGTCGTCACACCCTCGCCCTTGTGTCGGGCATCGCAGTTGCGGGACTCGCGTTGTCGGCATGTGGCTCCAACTCGCTGACCCCGACCGCCACCACCGCCGCCAGCAAGGCGGCGTCGACGGGGACCGCGGCCGCCAGCCCGGTCAGCAAGGTCGACCCGGCGCTCGTCGCCAAGATCCCGGCCAAGATCAAGGCCGCGGGCAAGATCGTCGTCGGCACCGACGCCACCTATGCCCCCAACGAGTTCATGGACGCCGACGGCAAGACCGTCGTCGGCATGGACGTCGACATCTTCAACGCGGTCGCCGCCAAGTTCGGGCTCAAGGTCGAATACGTCCCGGCCACCTTCGATTCGATCATCCTCGGCGTGGGCAGTGGCAAGTACGACGTCGGTGTCTCGTCGTTCACGATCAACGACAAGCGCAAGGCCGAGGCCCTGATGATCAGTTACTTCAGCGCCGGCACCCAGTGGGTGACTCAGAAGGGCAACCCCAAGAAGGTCGACCCCAACAACGCCTGTGGTCTGAACATCGGCGTCCAGAAGGGCACCGTGCAGGCAGACGAGGACCTCCCGGCCAAGAGCAAGGCCTGCACCGACGCCGGTAAGCCCGCCATCAACGCCATCGTCGACGGCGACCAGGGCAAGGTCACGACCGCGGTCCTGTCGGGCAAGGCCGACGCGATGCTCGCCGACTCGCCGATCGGCCTGTATGCCGTGAAGCAGACCAATGGTCAGCTCGAGGCCTTGGGCCAGATCTACGACGCGGCCCCCTACGGTTTCGTCGTCGCCAAGGACCAGAAGGACTTCGCGGACGCCATCGCAGCAGCCCTCAAGGCCATCGGGACGAGCGGTGACTACAAGGCCGCCCTGGCCAAGTGGGGCAACGAGTCCGGTGGCATCACCACCTTCGCGGTCAACCCCTGATGACCGACATGACCTCAGACCGGCCGGGCGTGATTCACGCCCGGCCGGTCCGGCATCCGTGGCGCTGGGTGGCAATCGCCCTCCTGGCCGTCCTCTTCGCGATGATGGTGAGCTCGTTCGTCACCAATCCGCGCTGGGACTTCGGCTTCGCGTTCCAGATCATGCAGCAGACCCCCGTCATCGAAGGGCTGTGGAAGGGCACGATCTTCGGCACGGTTGCCTCGATGATCCTGGGCGTCGGCCTGGGTGTCGTGCTCGCCGTCATGCGCCTGTCCGATAACCCGGTCCTGCGGACCGTCGCCTTCGTCTATACCTGGTTCTTCCGGGCCATGCCCCGCTACGTGCTGCTCGCCATCCTTGGCATCGGTGTCGGCTTCCTCTACAGCGAGATCCGGTTGGGCATCCCGTTCGGGCAGCAGATCTCCAGCGCCCTGGGGCTGTCCTCGGACCTCACCTTCTTCGGGCTGGACTGGAACGCCGTGTCCAGCACCGTGTGGGTCGGCGTCATCGGGCTGGGACTGTCCGAGGCGGCATACATGGCCGAGATCGCGCGCGCCGGCATCCTGTCGGTCGACAAGGGCCAGAACGAGGCCGCGCAGGCCCTGGGCATGAGCAGCGGTCAGACGATGCGGCGCATCGTCCTCCCCCAGGCGATGCGGGTCATCGTTCCGCCGACCGGCAACGAGACCATCGCCATGGTCAAGGACACCTCGCTGCTCGTCGCCGTCCCGGTCATCACCGAGCTCTACTACCAGGCCTACCTGTTTGGTCAGCGGGGCTTCAAGATCATGCCGGCGTTCGTCGCCGCCACGCTGTGGTACCTCATCGTCTGCTCGATCCTCATGGTCGGCCAGTCCTACCTGGAGAAGTACTTCGGCCGAGGCTTCGGCGCTGTGCCCAAGAAGACCAAAGAGAAGCTCATGAAGATCGAGGCGGACCACTGATGGCCACCTCCAACGCCACCCAGACCGGGGAAGCCCCCCTCGTCCGCGCCGTCAACGTCATGAAGTCCTTCCACGGCAACCAGGTCCTCAAGGGCATCGACATGGACGTCCACCGCGGCGAGGTGGTCTGCCTGCTCGGCCCCTCCGGCTCGGGCAAGACGACCTTCCTGAGGTGCATCAACCAGCTGGAGACCATCGACGGCGGCCGGATCTGGGTCGACGGCGAGCTCATGGGCTACGACGACAGGGGCGGCACCCTCTATCGGCTCAACAACAAGCAGATCGCCGCCCAGCGCCGCGACATCGGCATGTGCTTCCAGCGGTTCAACCTCTTTCCGCACAAGACGGTCCTCGAGAACGTCATGGAGGCCCCGATCCAGGTCAAGGGCGAGAACAAGGCCGAGGTCGAGAAACGCGCCCTCGACCTGTTGGCCAAGGTGGGCCTGGCCGACAAGCCGTCGGCCTATCCCGGCCAGCTCTCCGGTGGCCAGCAGCAGCGCGTGGCGATCGCCCGGGCGTTGTGCATGCAGCCCAAGCTCATGCTCTTCGACGAGCCCACGTCGGCGCTGGACCCCGAGCTCGTCGGCGAGGTCCTCACGACGATGCGTGAGCTCGCCGAGACGGGCATGACGATGATCGTCGTCACCCACGAGATGGCCTTCGCCCGCGACGTCGCCGACCGGGTCGTGTTCATGGACGGCGGCGTCGTCGTCGAGCAGGGTCACCCCAAGGACGTCATCAACAACCCGCAGCACCCGCGGACCCAGACGTTCCTGCGCCGGATGGCCACCGAGCAGCACCAGCCGATCCCCGAGGTTCTCCCCGTGGTCGACGGGACCGCGGCCGACATCCTCTAGGGGAGTCCCCGGGCCACACCAGGACGGTGGGTGGGCGGCATACCTCTCCGGTATGCCGCCCACCCCCTTTCCGGCGCCGCTCACCGGTGGGGGCGGCCCGGTCGGCGTGATGTGGCCGGATCGACAGGGAACACTGGTTGTGGCGACGCGCCCCCGTCGCCAGAATCACCCCCATGACGACCGACCTCAGAGACGAGGGCGAGCGCTGGTCACTCGATGAGCTTCGAGCCCGCCAGTTGGAACGCCTCCAGGACACTGTCCGCCGCTGCTACGCCAATGTCCCGCACTACAAGAAGACCTGGGATGAGGCGGGGGTGCACCCGGACGACATCCGGGCCCTCTCCGACCTGGCCAAGCTGCCGTTCACCGACAAGCTGACGTTGCGCGACAACTACCCGTTCGGGCTGTTTGCCGTGCCGCGCGAGCAGGTCGTGCGCGTGCACGCCAGCAGTGGCACGACGGGCAAGCCGACGGTCGTCGGCTACACGCGCGAGGACATCGACATGTGGGCCGGGGTCATGGCCCGCTCGATCCGCGCGGCCGGCGGTCGCCCCGGTGACGTCGTCCACGTCGCCTACGGCTACGGCCTGTTCACCGGCGGTCTCGGGGCCCACTACGGTGCCGAGAAGCTCGGCTGCACCGTGGTCCCCATCTCCGGCGGCATGACCGAGCGGCAGGTCCAGCTCATCCAGGACTTCGGCTGCAAGATCATGATGGTCACGCCGAGCTACTTCCTCTCGGTGCTCGACGAGTTCGAGCGCCAGGGCATCGACCCGGCGTCGACCACCCTGCGGATCGGCATCTTCGGCGCCGAGCCGTGGACGCCCGCCATGCGCACCGAGATCGAATCCCGGTGCCACATGGACGCGGTCGACATCTACGGCCTGTCCGAGGTCGTCGGCCCCGGCGTCTCCTGCGAGGCGGCCGAGACCAAGGACGGCCTGCACATCTGGGAGGACCACTTCTACCCCGAGATCATCGACCCGGTCACCGGCGAGGTGCTCCCCGACGGCGAGCAGGGCGAGTTGGTGTTCACCAGTCTCACCAAGCAGGCCTTCCCCGTCATCCGCTACCGCACGAAGGACCTCACCCGGTTGCTGCCGGGCACGGCATACCCGACGATGCGCCGGATGGAGAAGGTGACGGGGCGCACCGACGACATGATGATCATCCGCGGCGTCAACGTCTTCCCGACCCAGATCGAGGAGATCATCCTCGCCGAGCCGGGCCTGGCGCCCTACTTCCAGTGCGTGCTGAGCCAGCCGGGCAACATGCTTGAGCTGACTGTGCTCGCCGAGAGCAACCAGACCCTCGGCGACTCCGAGCGGCTGGAGCTCGAGAAGCGGATCAGCAAGCGGATCAAGGACAACATCGGCACCACCGCCAAGATCGAGGTCCGCGCCCCCGGCGGGATCGAGCGCTCAGTCGGCAAGGCTCGCCGGATCGTCGACACCCGCAAGTCCCCGCTCCCCACCTGACCCAACCCCGCTCCCCACCTGACCCAACCCCGCTCCCCACCTGACCCAACCCCGCTCCCCACCTGACCCGATCCGACCTGACCTCACCCGACCCCGTTCACCCAGCGCCGCGGCATACCTCACCCCCCTTTCCCCCCGCCGAGATTGACGTTGCGACCCGCCGCCCCGGCGTGTCCTGCACGCAAGGTCAATCTCGGGGGGCGGAAGCCGGGGGGCGGGGTGAGCCCGAGAGGAGTTCCACCGATGGCGACCGATGGCGTCTACACCCCGCAGGGCGATCCCGGCCTGCGCTGGTCGCTGGACGAGCTGCGCGCGCGTCAGCTTGAGCGCCTGCAAGACACCGTCCGACGGGTGTATGCCGCCGTCCCCCACTACCGGCGGACCTTCGACGAGGCGGGGGTGCACCCCGACGACATCCGCGACCTGTCCGACATCGCGCGGCTGCCGTTCACCGACAAGCACACGCTGCGGGAGAACTACCCGTTCGGCCTGTTCGCCGTGCCGCGTGAGCAGGTCGCCCGGATCCACGCCAGCAGCGGGACGACCGGCAAACCGACCGTGGTCGGCTACACCGCGGCGGACATCGACATGTGGACGGACCTCATGGCGCGATGCCTGTATGCCGCGGGCGTCCGGACCGGCGACGTCGTGCACAACTCCTACGGCTACGGACTGTTCACCGGAGGCCTGGGCTATCACTACGGCGCCGAGCGACTGGGCTGCACGGTCGTGCCGATCGCCGGTGGGATGACCGAGCGCCAGGTGCAGCTGATCCGCGACTTCCAGCCGCGGGCGACGTTGGTGACGCCGAGCTACTTCCTGTCGATCCTCGACGAGATGGACCGCCAAGGTATGGACCCGCGCGAGTCGAGTCTGCGGATCGGCGTGTTCGGCGCCGAGCCGTGGACACCGGCGATGCGCGAGGCCGTCGAGACCCGCAGCAGCATCTCGGCGATCGACGAATACGGCTTGTCCGAGGTCATCGGCCCCGGGGTCGCCGGCGAGTCGGCCGAGACCAAGGACGGGCTCAACATCTGGGAGGACTGCTTCTACCCCGAGATCATCGACCCAGTCACCCACGAGGTGCTGCCGGACGGGGCGGAGGGCGAGCTGGTCTTCACCAGCCTGACCAAGCAAGCCTTCCCCGTCATCCGCTACCGCACGAAGGACCTGTCCCGGTTGCTGCCGGGCACGGCATACCCGACGATGCGGCGGATGGCGAAGGTGACCGGGCGCACCGACGACATGATGATCATCCGTGGGGTCAACGTGTTCCCGACCCAGATCGAGGAGATCATCCTGCGGCAGCCGGGGCTGGCGCCCTATTTCCAGTGCGTGCTCACCCAGCCGGGCAACATGGTCGAGCTCACGGTCGTCGTCGAGACGCTGGTGCACGAGGAGCCCGAGCGGGCCAACTCGATCTCGGCCGACATCTCCCACCAGATCAAGGCCCGGATCGGGACGACCGCCAAGGTCGAGATCCGCGACCCCGGCGGCATCGAGCGCTCCGTCGGCAAGGCCCGCCGCATCGTCGACCTTCGCCCGAAGGCCTGACTCACGAGGCGATCGACCCGCCCCAGGAACGAAGGCCAGAGGATGTCCGCAGATCCGGTCGGTGAGTGGGCTTGGTCAGACGCGTGGGTGCTGGCCGCGGCACCCGACACCCCGACCGGTTGCTCGCTGAGCGATCTGATCAGGACAGCGGATGGGATCAACCATGCCATCGTGACCCTGGACGAGTTGGCCGACGGGCTCGGGGCGTTGCTGGCGGCGGGTCTGCTCGAGGTGCGGGGCGACCACTTCCGCACCACTGCGGCCGGTCACGCCATCAAGAAGCACTGGAAGGGCGGCCTGTTCGGATGGAGCAGGTCCGTCTTGCCCCACTTGCGCACACTCCCGCGCCCCCGGGAGCGGTTCGAGATCTCCCGAGCCGACTATGACGCCGCCGTCACGAAGTACCTCCGTCGCGTCCCCCGCTGATCGGCACCTCACGCACCGCGCGAGTCACCCACGGACATCCCCGTATGCCGTCCCGCGACGATGGAGTTGCCTCGCCTCACCCCATGTGCCAGACCCACGCGGATCTCCCCAGCGGCGGGTGATATCGTCTGATATCGAGGAGGCGACCGATGCCCGACGTGCTCATCCGCAACGTCCCCGCCGATGATCTGGCTCGGCTGGATGCCCAGGCCGCCCGGCTGGGCGTCTCTCGGAGTGACTACTTGCGGGGCCACCTGCTCCGGGAGGCTCGACGCACCATCAACCGCGTGAGCGCCACCGACCTGCGCGCTGCCGCTGGCTTGCTTGCCGACCTAGCCGATGACACCGTCATGTCCGACGCCTGGTCATGACCCGAACGTGGTTGATCGACAAGTCCGCCCTCGTCCGCCTTGGCGCGAGCCCCGACGCAGAAGACTGGGCTGACCGCATCGAGCGCGGCCTGGTGAGCGTGACACCCGTGACGCTGCTCGAAGCGGGCTTCTCCGCACGCTCGGCCCTCGATCTGGACCGGGCGCTCGGCTCGGCGCCGCTGGCAGCGATGCCGGTCGACCACCTCTCCCCGGCCATCGAGAATCGTGCGCTGGAGGTGCAGCGGCGTCTCGCGGAGCGAGGACAGCACCGGTCAGCCTCAATCCCCGATCTCCTCGTGGCCGCCACCGCGGAGCTCAACCGACATGTTGTGCTGCACCTTGACAAGGACTTCGACCTCATCGCCGACGTGACGGGCCAGCCGACCGAGCGCCTCCGGCTCGCCTGATCGCCTCCGGCTCGGCTAATCGCCGCTTACTCGCCGAAGCACGGCGTCCGCTGGTCGTCGGGCGGGACGGCATACGGTGTCTGTCATGCGCGTCTTGGTCAGTGGTGGTGCGGGCTACATCGGGTCGCACACGGTGGTGCGGCTGGTCGCGGCCGGACACGACGTCGTCATCGTCGACTCGTTCGCCAACGCCAAACCGACGGTCGTCGGGCGGCTGGAGGCCCTCACCGGCACCGACCTGCCCGTGCACGCCTTCGACCTCACCGACAAGGACAAGACCGAGCGGCTTTTCGCCACAGAGCAATTCGACGCGGTCATCCACTTCGCCGGGCTGAAGGCGGTCGGCGAGAGCGTGCAGATCCCGCTGGACTACTACGTCAACAACCTTGAGTCGACCTTCTCGCTGCTGCGTGCGATGCGCCGGCACGGGTGCGACCTGCTCGTCTTCTCCTCGTCGGCAACGGTCTACGGCGAGGTCGCGCCGGTGCCCTATCAGGAAGACTACGAGCCGCTCTCGGCGTCGTCGCCCTATGGGCGGACCAAGGTGATGATCGAGCACGTGCTGCGCGACGTGGCCGGCATCGACGAGCGGCTCAAGGTCGCGATGTTGCGCTACTTCAACCCGGTCGGCGCGCATCCGTCCGGGACAATCGGTGAGGACCCGCAGGGGATCCCGAACAACCTCATGCCCTTTGTCGCGCAGGTGGCCGTGGGACGACGCGAGCGGCTGCAGGTCTTCGGCGGCGACTACCCCACGGCCGACGGGACGGCCGAGCGCGACTACATCCACGTGGAGGACCTCGCGGCCGGGCACGTCGCCGCGCTGCAATGGATCGCCTCGCACGACCGCAAGGTCAGCACGTGGAACCTCGGTGGTGGCCGCGGGACGTCGGTCCTGCAGGTCGTCGCCGCATTCGAGAAGGCGAGCGGTATGCCGGTCCCCTACGACATCGTGGGGCGGCGCGAAGGTGACCTCGCGGCATACTGGGCCGACCCGAGCCGAGCCAACGCCGAACTGGGCTGGCGCGCGGAACGGACCATCGACGAAATGTGCGCGGATACGTGGCGGTGGCAGAGCTCCAACCCGGACGGCTACCCGGATTGATTGACATAGCAACGGAATTGGGATGCCAGTCCGTTCATTCCTCGCACTGACGTGCAGCTTGGCCGCAACGCGTTGTCCCCTGAATGGGACGCTTCATCACGAGTTCACCAAGTCGCCTAGTACCCCCAGAGGTATGCGTGTCTAGTCCGTCACATCTGCCGCAGCGCGGACCCCAGCGCCCCTGAAACCTGGCGTAGCGTCGAGGCGTAAGCCCTTTCATCGGCACTCATGCGGGAGCCCTTCCAATGGATGTCTTGGACCTTGCGCGGTGGCAGTTCGCCATCACGACGGTGTACCACTTCCTCTTCGTCCCCATCACCATCGGCGTCACGGCACTCATCGCCGTCATGCAGACCTTCTGGCACCGGACCGGCGACGACCGCTGGCTGCGGCTGACGAAGTTCTTCGGCAAGCTCTTCATGATCAACTTCGCGCTGGGGCTGGTCACCGGGATCGTGCAAGAGTTCCAGTTCGGCATGAACTGGAGCCTCTACAGCCGGTTCGTCGGTGACATCTTCGGCGCGCCGCTGGCCTTCGAGGCGCTGCTCGCCTTCTTCCTCGAGTCGACCTTCCTCGGCCTGTGGATCTTCGGCTGGGACCGGCTTCCCAAGAAGCTGCACCTGGCCACCATCTGGCTCGTGCACCTCGGCACCGTGTTCTCGGCGTTCTTCATCCTCGCCGCGAACTCGTTCATGCAAAACCCGGTCGGCTACACGTTCAACGCGCAGACCAACCGCGCGGAGCTCGACGACTTCGCCGCAGTGTTGTTCAACAAGGTGCAGCTCGCGACGTTCCCCCACGTCGTGCTCGGCGCCTACATGACCGCCGGCGCGTTCGTCATGGGCATCGCGCTCTACCACCTGCGCAAGCAGGCACTCGACCACGGCCCGGACATCGCCATGTACCGCAAGGCAGTTCGGTTCGGTGCCGTCGTCGCCCTCGTCGCGAGCATCGGCGTCCTCGTCTCCGGCGACGTGCAGGGCAAGGTCATGACCGAGGTACAGCCGATGAAGATGGCTGCGGCAGAAGGACTTTACGAGACCCGGGCCAACGCGCCCTTCTCGATCCTCACCATCGGGTCGCTCGACGGCACCAACGCCAAGCCGATCCTCGAGGTCCCCGGCCTGCTGTCGTTCCTCGGCACGGGCTCGTTCACCGCCGAGATCCAGGGCATCAACGACATCCAGGCCGCCGAGACGGCGAAGTATGCCGCGAACCCCCTCACCGCCTCGACGTCCTATGTCCCGGTCATCTGGATGACCTACTGGAACTTCCGCCTCATGATGGGCGCCGGCTTCCTCACGATGCTGTTCGCCGCCATGGCCCTGTGGAAGACCCGCGGCCAGGGCGTCGTCACCAGCAGCATGTGGAAGCACATCGCCATCTGGACGCCGCTGCTGCCGGTCCTGGCCAACTCGTTCGGCTGGATCTTCACCGAGGTCGGACGCCAGCCCTGGATCGTCAACGGGCTGATGACCACCCAGACCGGCGTCTCCACGACCGTCGACGCAGCCAGCGTCTGGATCTCGATGATCGTCTACACCGTGCTCTACGGCGTCCTCGCGGTCGTCGAGCTCAAGCTGCTCCTGCGCTACATCAAGCCCGGGGCAGTGCCGGTCGAGGCGCCCAAGGATCCTGCCGACCGGGCCGACGACGAACCGTTCGTGTTCGCGTACTGATCCACACGGCATACGAAACCCACGTCACACGAAAACGATGGACTGACAATGGAACTCACGACACTCCAGATCGTCTGGTTCGTGCTCATCGCCGTTCTCTGGATCGGCTACCTCGCCCTGGAAGGCTTCGACTTCGGCGTCGGGATGTTGCTGCCGATCCTCGGACGCAGCCACCAGCGCGGGGCCGCGGGCGAGGCCGACGCGGAAGCCCGCAAGCGGGTTATGCTCAACACCATCGGACCCGTCTGGGACGGCAACGAGGTGTGGGTGCTCACCGCCGGCGGCGCGATGTTTGCGGCCTTCCCGCAGTGGTACGCCACCCTGTTCAGCGGCTTCTACCTCGCGCTCGCCCTCATCCTCGTCGCGCTCATCGTCCGGGGCATGGGCCTGGACTATCGGCACAAAGTCGACTCCGACACGTGGCGCAAGCGCTGGGACCTTGCGATCACCGGAGGCTCGTTCCTCGCTGCTCTGCTCTGGGGTGTGGGCCTGACGAACATCGTCTACGGGACTCCGATCAAGGCCAACCCGGCGGTCAAGGGTGACTACCTGTTCGACGGCAACCTGTTCACCCTGCTCGGCATCGTGCCGCTCCTCGGCGGGCTGACCTTCGTCGGGCTCTTCCTCACCCACGGAGCCTTCTTCATCGCACTCAAGACCGACGGCCCGATCCGCGAGGATGCCCGCGTGCTCGGGGTCAAGGCCGGCCTGGTGACCGCAGTCCTCGCCGTCGTCCTCTTGTTGGCGATCAACCTGCGGCACGGGTCGCTCGTCAGCTGGGTCGGCACCGTCATCGCCGCGGTCGCCCTGCTGGCCGGCATCCTCATGGCGAGCAAGGGACGCGAAGGCTGGGCGTTCGTCGGCACGTTCGTCACCATTGCCTTCGCGGTCGTCGCCTACTTCGGGGCGCTGTTCCCGAACGCGATGCCGACCACGCTTGCGACCGGCGCCGACCTCACCCTCGCCGCCGCGTCGAGCACCCCGAAGACGTTGACGATCATGACCTGGGCCGCCGTCGTCTTCACGCCCATCGTCCTGCTCTACCAGGGCTGGACCTACTGGGTGTTCCGCAAGCGGATCGCCGTCCACCACATCCCCCAGCCGGTCGCCGTCGGCAAGTGAGGGCCGGGTGAACGCGCGGTCGCGGGCCGCGCGGCTCACCTAGCATCAGGCTCGTGCGACCGATCGACCCACGGGTCTTCCAGACCCTCCCCGAGGTCCGCCGCATCATGGCGGGCCTCGGGGCGTTGGGCGTCGGCCAGGGCCTCGCCGCGGTCGCCCAGGCGTTCGCCGTCTCGACCGTCGTGGTCGCGGTCGTCCGCTTCGGTATGCCGGGTGCTCCCGGCCTCCTGCCAACTCTCGTCGCGCTCGGGGCCGTGTTCGTCGTCCGGGCCGCGCTGGGAGCCCTCGCGGAGATGTATGCCGCACGGGCCGGCATACGGGTGTCCGCAGCCCTGCGGGAGCGCCTGCTCGGACGGTGGCTGTCGCAGCCGGTCGACCGGACGCCCGAGCCAGCAGGTGCGAGCACCCTTGCCACTCAAGGGATCACGAGTGTCGAGCCTTATGTGGCGCGGTTCCTGCCGGCGCTGGTCGGCGCAGTGGTGCTGCCCGTTTTCGTCGTGGCGACGATTGCGGTCCTCGACTGGGTGAGTGCGGTTATCGTCGTACTGACCGTGCCGCTGCTGCCGGTGTTCGCTGCCCTGATCGGGAAGGCGACCCAGGATCGGACTGAGCGCCGGTGGCGCGCGCTCACCGCCCTGTCGGGGCATTTCCTCGACGTGGTGCGCGGGCTGCCGACGCTCGTCACGTATGGGCGGGCTGAGCGGCAGGCCGACTCGATCCGCAGCGTGAGCGAGGCGCATCGTGCGGCAACGGTGCGGACATTGCGGGTGGCGTTCCTGTCGTCGGCTGCGCTGGAGCTGTTGGCAACGATCTCGGTGGCGATCGTCGCGGTGACGGTGGGGTTGCGGTTGACCTACGGGACGATGGATCTCGCTCCGGGGCTGGCCTGCATTCTCCTTGCCCCAGAGGCCTATTGGCCGATCCGACGAGTGGGGACGGAGTACCACGCGGCCGCCGACGGCGTTGCCGCACTCGGGTCGGTCCTCGACGAGCTCGGCAACGCAGTTGATCCAACCACTGCTGGCAGCCCCTTGCCGTCCTCGGGCCGACTCGGGTCGACGGCGACGATCACGAGCACGAGGCCCAGCCCAAGACCCACCCAGGGCTCAAGCACGGGCACGATCACGGGATCGTGCGCTGTGCTCAATGGAGTCACTTACCACTACCCCCGAGCCGAGCGGGCCGTGCTTGACACGGTCAGCGTGCGCCTGCCGGCAGTCGGCCTGGTCACCATCACCGGGCCGTCCGGCGTCGGCAAGACGACTCTGCTGGAGCTGCTTGCCGGGCTGCGAGAACCGACCTCCGGCTCGGTGGCCGCACCCGAGGCGCATCTGGTCAGCCAACGCCCGCTGCTCATCACGGGATCGATCCGGGACAACCTCACGCTCGGCGTGGAGGAACCGCCCAACGACCCTGCCCTCTGGGCGAGCCTCGACGGAGTCGGTCTCGGGACTGACCTGCGCGCTCTAACCGATGGGCTGGACTCACCCCTAGGCGACGACGGGTTCGGGCTGTCCGCGGGCCAGCGGGCCCGGCTGGCACTGGCTCGGGCGAGCTTGTCCGACGCTCCGCTCATCCTGCTCGACGAGCCGACCGCCCATCTCGACGAGCGCTCAGCAGCCTTGGCACACACTGTTATTCGCGCACTCGCACGCACCCGGACCGTCGTTGTGGTCACCCATCGCCCCGACCTGGTCGACCTCGCCGACGCCAGGCTCGAGCTGGGCGGTGACCATGTCTAGCCCCAGCGGTCACATCAGCGACTGCGAGGCGGCGTTTGCAGCCTCCGCCCCAGGGATCAAGCGAGCGGCGGTCATCGGCGGTCTCGCCTCCGCCTCTGGCATCGCGCTCACTGCCACGTCCGGCTGGCTCATCGTCGCGGCGAGCCACCAGCCGGTCATCCTCACCCTGCTCGCGGTCATCGTCGCGGTGCGCACCTTCGGCATCGCGCGTCCGGTTCTGCGCTACGCCGAGCGGGTGCGCTCACACGACTCCGCCCTGGACCTGCTCGCGCGGCGACGGGTCGCGGCATACGAGGCGCTCGTCCCTCTCACCCCCGCACGACTGGGCCGACGGTCCCGCTCCGACGTCCTCACGACGGCGGTGGAGGATCTCGAGGATCTCGTCTTCGCGAAGGTACGCGTCGTTGTGCCGGTCCTTGGTCTGGCCGTCGCCGCGGCTCTGACGGTGCTCGCGCTGGGGCTGTTCGTGCCCGCCGGGTCGATCGTCCTGCTCGCGGTCCTGGCCGCTCAGGCGGGCGTGAGCGCCCTTGGCCGACGTCTGGAGCTTTCCGCACAAGCGGATTGGCTGCGCGCCCGGGCCGACGTGGCGCGAACCGCCACGCTCGTCACTGGGTATGCCGCGCAGCTGCGCGGGCTCGGCGCCGGCCCGCAGGCGTTGGGCTGGGTGAGAGACGCGCACCGTTCATTGGAGCGGGCGACCCGCCGCCTGGCCGCTGCCCGAGCTGCGGGAGTCGCCCTCGGTCACCTCGTCACGGGCGTCGGGACCATCGCGGCAGCGCTGGTCGCGCAGTGGGCGATGAGCGTCGGGCTCAACGACGCCGTGGCCGCCGTTGTCGTGCTCGCCCCGTTGGCCGTGGGTGATGCGCTCGTCGGGCTGCCGGATGCGATGGGCGCGT
>MTKY01054254.1_pt1 | contig 23580 bp, 22 predicted proteins | sample 1042731 | NCBI WGS metagenome assembly MTKY01 (sample SAMN06212206, study PRJNA360538) | anaerobic digester metagenome | biome: Wastewater treatment plant; material: sludge; isolation source: anaerobic digester fed with sludge from wastewater treatment plant | place: Denmark: WWTP Soeholt ... | reverse complement strand
GGGGGTGGGCAGGCGGTAGGGGGTATGGAGAGGACGGGGGTGGGCAGGCCAGCGGGTTGGGGAGAGGACGGGGGTGGGCAGACCACACGTGCCAGGCCATAACATTCGGAGATGTTAAGGCGCTGGCACCGTTGCATACCATGCAGGGACGTGCGCAGACGGGAGGGTGTCGCCTGTTTGGAAAAACATTCGTCTGTGCTGCCACCAGCCCGAGAACCGGGGATATAAAGAAGCCTTCCGTCTGCTTGACCGTCGCCAGCCCGGGGAACTCCTCGGTCGCAGCGAGGCTTTGCGAGCGGGACCGTTACCTGGAGGGCCCGGGCTATTTCGTAAGAAGGCGAAACCGTTACCCCCGGGCCCGGGCCGATAGAAAAAGGGCCGGGCGAGTGCCCGGCCCCAGTCACTTTTTCCCTTACCACGAACCGTACCCGATGGAGCAGGAGCCCCCCGCCTTGCTGGAACGGTCGATGGGATCGACATAGGTGAAGTACATGGCCCTCTCCACCACCACGCCGCCGCCGCCGCCGGCGGATGCGACCTCCGCGGGCTGCGCGAAAACGCGCGTGGACACGTCCGTGGCCTCCAGGCCCGGCACCTCGTCCACCTTGATGGTCTTACGGCTCTTGGCCCCGATCGTGTACTCCTTGGCTATGGGCACGCCGTTCGGGGTCATGAAGGTGACGGTGAGCTTCTGCGCAAAGTCGTAGGGGTTCATGATGAGCACGTAGGTATCGAAGGAACCCCCGGTGTAGCCCTCGGCCAGGAACCAGTTGGGGTAGGTCCGCGAGGCGCCGATGGAGTTGGCGCCGTCGATGGCGCCGTTGTAGTTGAAGTACACCGAGCGCTCCGCCACGATGCTCGCGGGCACCTTGTCCACGGTGAGGTCCACCTGGTTCACCACCCCGTCGTACATCTCCGGCACCTGGTCGGCTGCCGCCTTGTCCAGCACGAGGGCGGTCACCCTGTCGACGAGGTAGGCATGGGCTTCCTCGGCGCTGACCCTGCCGTTGCCGTTGGAATCGGCGGCCTTCTTGCCCAGGGCCTCAACAAAGTAGTAGGCCCAGGCGCCGTTGCCGTAGTCGCCGGTGGCGGCGGTGAAGTCACCGTCCGGGAACTCGTGGGACACCTCGCCGCTGCCGCAGGACGCGAGGAGCAGGCGCCCGGAGGCCGCCAGCTCTCCGGCCAGCTCGCCGCTGTTGTCGCAGCTGAACATGGCCACGAAGTTCTCCGTCTGCATGGCGGCGAAGCAGGCTTCCAGCTCGGAGCGGGAGACGCTGCCGTCATACAGGTCGATGTTGTTCTCGGTGCCGTTGAAGCTGCGGCCGCCGAAGAAGAAGACGGCGATGTCGTTGGCGTCGGCCGCGGAGGCCAGCCAGTCCATCTTGGCCTGGAAATTGTCCAGCGTGGCACCTTCGCCGAGGCAGTACTGGTACTCGAACCCGCCCTGGTCGTACAGGCGGTGCTTGATGTCCACCGCGTCGTCCTCCGCGTAGAGAAGATCGGCGCCGGACGGATAGTCGTCGATACCGAAGACCACCGCGTACCTGTCCACGGGATCAGCGTCGACCTCCGCGAGCTTCACCTGCCTCATCGCCGTCACCTTGGTGGAGACGTCGGTGCCCTCCAGCCCGGGCACGTCGTCCACGTTGATGGTGTCGCGGGAATACGGCTTGACGTCGGGGTGCACCACGCTCACGGGCTCGAACCCCGGCGTGTTGGTGTAGAAGGTGTAGGTTATGTCCACGGCATAGCTGTTGGGGTTCATGGCCATGACCCAGGTGTCGAAGTCCCCGCCGGTATAGCCCTCGGGGAGGTACCACTCCTGGGCGGCGTACTTGGCCCCGATGGAGCTGGACCCGCCCGCCTTGCCTTTGTAATCGAAGTACATGGCGCGCTCCGCCATGACTGGCTTGCCGTCCATGGAGAGGACGAGGGTGGAAACGTCGGTGCTGTCGAACTTGACCTGCGTGGCGGTCTCTCCGCCCGCGGTGGCGGCCTGGACGTCGGAGATGACGTTCTCCTGGCCCTCCACCCATATCAACTCGTCGAGCTTGATCGTCTTCCTGCGTCCGGCGGGTACGACGGTCTTGAACGGGTAATACCTGCCGTCGTCCGGCTTCATCAGCTTCACCCACACGTTGGCGTCCGAATCTCCGGGGTTCATGAGCAAGATGTAGGTGTCGAAGGTCCCCCCGGTATAGCCCTCGGGCAGGTACCAGCTCGTGCTCAGGCCGTCCGCCCCGATGGTGGAGTGCCCACCGACGCGCGAACCCTGGCCGCCGTTGTAATTGAAGTACATGGCGCGCTCGGCGATGACCCCCTCGCCCTCGCATTTGACCTCGGTGGACACCTCCTGCCTCTCCAGGCCCGGGACGGTGTTGAGATAAACGGTGGTCCTGCTCTCGCCGTCCAGGGGCAGGTCCAGGGAGATGGGCTCGCCGCCGGGCGTGAAGAACCTGAGGTGGGCGATGGCATCAGTCTGGTTGGGGTTCTGGATGAGGATCCAGGTGTCGAAGTCACCGCCAGTGTAGCCCTCGGCGAAGTACCAGCCCGCAGCCCCGCAGCATGCGTTCACCTCCCCCGCCGGGGCCACCGCCACGGTGGCGGCGCAGAACAGGCCGCTGAGCACCACGATCAACAGGACCTTGAGAACCTTACTCTTCCCTCTCATCTTTTCGCTCCCTTCTTTCGCCGTGAGAGTCGGGTAAGTCTGCCCCCTTATCCTGCCCTCGTCCTCCACTTATTCTCGCCTTGCGTGACCTCACTTTGTTTCCGGAAGTATCCTATTCATCGACGTGCCGAGTCCGCCGCTTGAGACGGAGGCCGTTCCATCCCGCCATAGGTGAAAACGGACGCGAGGCGGCTTGATTACACTCGATTCGGGGAGATGAGGCCCCGGCTCTACACCGGGAGTCCCCGCCCCGGGAGGAGTTGCCTTTCTAGACCGCGGCGGGAGCGGCGATGCCCGCCTCCAACTGCTTCAGCCGTTGCCGTCGTCCGGCATGCGCGGGAACAACTGGTGCAGTTCCTCGAGCAGCAGCGCCTCCGCGGCAGGCCCCCGCCCTAGATCCGGCGCAGGAAGTACATGGGCCTCTCGGCGATCACGGGCGCACTGGCGCGGACGGACACCGAGACGTCCCTGCCCGGGCCGACGACGTGGTTGACGTGGAGCGTGGAGCGGGAGTGGGGGGCCAGCTCCAGCGCGTAGGGTATGACCTCTCCCTCGCCGGTCATGAAGGCGAGTTCGGCCGTGGCCCTCTCCTCCCCGGGGTTCTGCAGGCACAGCCACTCTTCGAAGCCCTCCCGGGTGGTGCCCTCGGCGAAGTGCCATTCGGTGCCTGCCGACGGCACCCCGGTGACGCAGTGCCCCCCGGACCAGGCCAAGCCCTCCCGCAGGTCGCGCAGGTGCACGCCGATGCGCTCCGGGTCCGAGGTGACGTCGCGCCCGGCCTGGACCAGGACGGAGGCGGTGGAGTCCAGCATGACGCGGAAGGCGTTGTAGGGGTATCCGGTATTCGGCGTACCGTCGTGGTAGGGACTGGTCCCCTCACCGAAAGGGGTGTCGGGATCGTGCCGGCCGTAGCCGCTAATGGGGTAGAGCACGTGCTTCCCGGCGTACCAGTCGAGGGCCACCGGATCGGTGCCCGCGAGCAGGATGTCGGCCCGCACCGCCCGGGAATACGGACCGGCGGGCCCATCGGGGTGGGAGGGGCTCACCCAGACGGCGTCCACGATATTGAGGTCGGGGTAGATGACCTCGTTCATCATCCGCCCCATGAAACCCCCGTAGATGAGGTCGTGATGCACGTCGCTGGTAGCGTGGATGGAGGGCACGCCCATGAAGTTCTTGAGGCTGGCGGTGATCCCGGCGGCGTTGTGGCTCTTGAGCACGGGGACGTTGATGAGCTTGATGCGGCTCTTGTCGTAGCCGGAGCCAGTCCATATGCCGTTGCGCAGGGACACGCAGGTCCCCCTGCCGGTGACGAACTTGGGGTAGGAGACGTTGCCGCCCAGCAGCACGTAGCCCTGGCGCATATCCCCCAGGTCGAACTCGTACACGTGGTCGTCGGTGAAGGACCACCAGCTGGAGCAGGACACCCTGGCGGGGTCGCCGAAGGAGTTCACCACCGCCCGGAAGGACTGGGCGGGGTCCTCGGCGTTGTTATACACCTGGTCGTAATCGGGACCTCCCTCGCAGTTCTCCACCAGCACCACCTCCCCGCTGAAACCGTCGGGGTGATCGAGGATGGCGGCGATCAACCCGCGCACGACGTCGGTGTTGGTCATGCCTCGCTGGTCCCAGGCCGCGTTCACCTTGATCAGCACCACGTCGTCGGCCGAGACGATGCCTTCCGGCCCCGCCCCGGGGAAATCGCTGCCGCTGCGATAAAGGGAGGTCCCGCTTTCGTCCATGAGGCGGACGAGGGCCCTTACCCCCTGGTGATACGCGCTTCCCGGCGCTGCTGCGGGCACGTGGGAGACGACGAAGACATCGTGGCTCGATCCCGGCGCGGAGGCCGTCCACGCCGCGGGGACCAGGGAGGCCGCGCGTGCCCTGGCCCCGTCGAGGTCGGGGACGCTCTCTCCCACCGCCTCCGCGACGGGACCTCCCCCTATCAGCAGGCAAAGTGAGGCCAGGAGCAGCGAGACGAGTACGGGAAGCAGGCGGCGACGCCTCGCGGGGCTCAGCGCGTGAGCCAGCACTGCAGCCGCGGCCGCCAGGGCCCAGGTGGAGTGCACGGCCGCGGCCTGCTGGCAGGGATAGCGCAGCCGAGACGGCTTGCGCCCGCTGCGCAGCAGCAGCCAGGCCAGGCAGAGGGCGCTGAAGAGAGGATAGCCCCAACGCCAAATGGTGGCCGGGGCAGCCCTGTGCGACCGGGTTCGTTCCTCGATATCAACCGCCCGCCTGGAACGGAGCACGGGTTGACCGCACGGCTTATCCGGCGGCTGGAGGCGGGCGGGCATCAGCTCCCGCTTCCGCCATCCGGCCGGGGCGCGTCCTCCCGGCCTCCCCGAGCGGCGGCCGCATCCCCCGCCCCTCGTTCTCCCCGCTCTTCACGTTCGCCCGCGACCGCCGCCAGGGCTTCGGAGGCGCCGATCGCCTCCAGCGCGGACAGAGCCGCCTCGCTCACCTCCCGCCTGGGATCCCGCAACAGCGCCGCTAGCTCGTCCGCCACCCCAGGGTCTCCTATCCTGCCCAGGCTGCGGGCGGCGCCCCTGCGCCTGGACCCGAGGCGGGAACGAAGCTGCCTCGTGCGGGCCTGCGTGAATCCGCTGAGCCGGTACAGCTCGGCGACCTCCTTCTTCATGTCATCCACACCCTCGTCCCCCATGCGCAGCAGGACCTCCTCCAGCGCCTTGCGGTCGGGGTCGGGAAGCAGCGTCTCCAGGATGTCATCGGGGCTCATTTTCGGCAGTGCCGCGTACAGGATGGTCTCGTATCCCCGCATCGTCTCCAGCCTGCGGGCCCTGGCATAGACCTGCAGTATACGCACGAGCATATATACCGCGAAGACGGTGAGGAGGACGACGATACACGCCAGGACGAGAAAAAGCACGGTTCCCATGGCCTCTCCCATGTTCCGTCTGTCCGGGGTCCTCGATCTTTTTGTTATTATAAATCCTGCCGATGGGGGTTTACAGGACGGCCCCGGCCGCCATGGCGCGCGGCGCGCGTTCCGGAGCCGCCCGGGGAGGAAGACCGATGTTCGTGATCGATGCCCATACCCACATGTTCCCGGCGGAGGTGCGGGAGCGGCCCGGGGAGGTGGAAGACGCCGAGGCCGCCTTCAAGCTGATGTTCGGGCAGGGAAAGTCCCGCATGACCGGCCCCGAGACCATGCTCTCCGAGATGGATGCCGCCGGCGTGGATATGGCCGTGCTCTGCCCCTTTCCCTGGACGACCCTGGAGCGCTGCGCGGAGAACAACGACTACCTGCTCGACGTGGCCTCTTACCGGCCGGAACGCTTTCTCCCCTTCGCGGTGACCAGTCCCGCGCTGGGGAAGGGCGCCTTGAGGGAGGCGAGGCGCTGCCTGGAGGCGGGAGCACGCGGCCTGGGCGAACTGCACGCGCAGCCCCAGGGGTTCGACTTGAGCGACCGCGAGACCATGGCGCCCCTTATGGAGCTGGCCATGGAGTACGGGGTCCCGGTGATGATACACGTCAACGAGCCTGTGGGGCACGACTATCCGGGGAAGGGCCCGGTAACGCCGCAGGCGATATACGGCTTCGTGAGAGAATTCCCCGGGGTAGACCTCATACTCCCGCACTGGGGGGGCGGACTCCCCTTCTACGAGCTCATGCCCGAGGTGGCGGAGGCGTGCGCGCGCGTATATTACGATTCCGCCGCCTCACCCTACCTCTACCGCGGAGAGGTATACCGGCTGGCCGCGGCAGCGGCCGGAACGGAGAAGATACTCTTCGCCACCGACTACCCCCTGCTCCCCTACGAACGCACCCTCGCCGACGCGCGCGGGGGCATGGCGGGATCCGCTTGCGAGCAGGCGGTACTGGGCGGGAACGCCGCGCGCCTCTTCCGCGTCGATATCTCCGGGAATCCGGAAAAGTTCTGAGGCGGCGGGGAGGAATGCCGCCGCCCCGGAGTGAATAAAGAGAAAAAGCTCGCGGAAAGGAGCGCAAAGAACATGTCCTCGAAACGTGTCGCCCGCAGCCGCACGGCATCGACCCTCACGATCGTATCTCTGCTTGTTTTAACCCTATTGCTGCCCCTGGCCGGTTGCACCGCCACCAAGGCCTCTACGGACGGGGGAGGCGAGTCCGCGCCCGAGCCGGAAAAGCCCCCGGTCAACCCCCTCACGGGCGAGGAGGTAGCGTCGTGGGACCTGGTCACGCGGCGCCCCCTGGCGGTGAAGGTGGAGAACGACGCCGCAGCGCGGCCCCAGAGCGGCATCGTCGACGCGGACCTGGTCTACGAGGAACTGGTAGAGGGGGGGATCACCCGTTTCATCTGCATCTACCTGTCGAAGGAAGCCTCGGCTATCGGCCCCACCCGCAGCGCGCGGCCCTCCGATATAGACATAACCTCTTTCCTGGACCCCCTGCTCATCTGCAGCGGCGGATCGAGCGCGGTCATGTCCATGGTCCAGGCATCCGGGATGAAGTACATCACCGAGGATTCCACGTACTTCTGGAGGGAACGCAGCCGTCGCGCGCCCCATAACCTCTACACCAGCACCGCCCTGCTGCGGCAGTTCCTGCTGGAAGGCGGCGATTCCTTCAACGCCCTTCCGGACAGCGGCCTTTACTTCGCGGAGCCCGGGGACGGTGAGGCGGAGGAAGAGGAGGCGGAGGAGGACGCGAGCGAAGGCGAGGAGGAAAGCGCCGGCGAGAGCGCCGCCCCCGAGAGCGCCATGGTGGGAAAGGCCACGGCGATCAACATCGCCTACAAAGCGGCGATGTGCGCCGCCTCCTACCAGTACGATGCCGCGTCCGATAGGTACCTTCACTTCATCCAGGGGTCGCCGCACAACGACCTCACCACCGGGAAAAGTGTGGCGCCCCGCAACGTGATCGTCCAGTACGTGACGGTCACCAACAGCGGCCTGAGGGACGTGACCGGAGCCCCGGTCCCGGTCTCCCAGGTCACCGGGAGCGGGAGGTGCCTCGTGTTCACGGGCGGCGAGGTCCACCACGCCACCTGGAGGAAAAACAGCCGCTCCGACGCCACGACCTTCAGCGACGAGAACGGGAGCCCGGTGCCGCTGCGTCCAGGCCAGACCTGGATCCACCTCATCCCGGAGGATATACCCGTCACCTACCAGTAGGGCTCCGCCCGCCGGGCCATCAGGGCTGGACGGCGCCGCTCCTCATCAGGCCGGGCAGCTCCCCCAGGGAGGTTATGACCGTGCAATCCGGGTCCGGGGACCATCCCCAACGGTCCAGGAGCACCGGCCGGATGCCCGCGGAGCGGGCCCCCAGCACGTCGGCATAGTAATGGTCCCCCACGTGCACGGCCTCGTCCGCGGCGACGCCGACCCTTCCCAGTGCGCTGTGGAAGATGGAGGCCTGCGGTTTGATCTGGCCCAGGTTCGCGGAGCTGATCACGAACTCGAGGTAACGGCTCAGGCCGAGATGGTGGCAGAGGCCGGGAAGGCGCGCGTCCCAGTTGGACACGATGCCCATGCGCATTCCCATCCCGTGCAGCTCCCGCACGGCGGGAAGGACGTCCGGGAAAAGGGCCCAGCGGTCTCCCCTCCCGAACTCCTCGTAGAGCAGCCGTCCCACGTCCAGGTGGTCCTCCACTCCGACCTCGGCCACGGCAAGGGCGTACATCTCGCTCCACATCGCCGCGGCCTCCGCCTCCGAGGCCCAGAAGGTGTCGTCGCTCCAGTACCTCTCCTCGTAATAGCGCTCCGCTCTCTCCAGGCCGCGCTGCAGTTCCTCCGCGGGGGGATGGTGGCCGCGACCGGCCAGCACCTCCACGCATACCTCCTCCACGGAAGGATTGGGCAGGAGCAGGGTGTTGCCCGCATCGAAAAAGACCGCCTTTATAGCGCTCATCATGTCCATTCACCTCTCAGAAGGATTGTATCAAAGCGCGGAGACGGACTGGACACGGAGAACAACCGTCCCGGGGGATAACGACGTCAGTCCCCCTCTTCGGAAATCTCGCCGGCGGGTTTGTCTTCCTTCGCCCGCAAGTAGACAAAGAACAGGAAGCCGGCCAGCAGCGCCAGGAACACCAGGGTCCCCTGCCACCCGAGCAGGAAAGAGAAGGAGGTCGCCAGGGACACGACCAGCGCGGCGATCACCACACCGAAGAATATGAATGGCAAAGCCACCTTCGTGGGTATGCCGAAGAGAAATGCCGCGACCGCGCCCGTCCATGCGCCGGTTATGGGGAGGGGTATAGCCACGAAGATCATGAGCGCGACCTCCTTCCACCTCTCGAAGGACTTGGTATGCTTGCGGCGGGTGCGGGTGAAAAGCCAGTCGAAAAACCTATTCATGAGCCGGGAATGCTCGCTTAGCCAGCGCGAAACCGGCCCGAGAAACCACAGGATAAAGGGAATTGGTATCATGTTTCCTATCACCGCGAACACCGCTGCCTTCCATACCGGCATGCCCAGGGCGGCACCCGCAGGGATGCCTCCCCTCAGCTCGAAGATGGGCAGCATGGAGATGATCATCACCACCAGGAAGGAGGGGATGCCCTCCAGGGCCTCGCGAAAGCGGTCGGCCAGGCTGGCGTAAGGCATCAGCTTCAGCGCCAGGCGATATATGAAACCGCTAAACGTGCTCAAGCTCTCTCCCACGATGTTCTGCGGAAGCCGGCATCTCGTTGCGTAGACGGGTCCTACACATTATCCACAATGCCCACCTGCCTTTCAACACGCCGAAGCCGTGCGTCCTCTCCGGCATACGCCCCGGGCTGCGGTCACGCTTGCGCGACGCGCTGACGGTGGCGTTCAATAGACCCATGACGGATAAAAGCAGGAGGACGAGGCTTGCCGCCTCGGTGGCGGCCGGAAAGGCGGTCACCCAGCTCTCGCGGCGCCTGGGCGCGGGGGCGGGCTCCAACTTCCCCGGGAGGGTTGTGCTGCGCCTCTACCCGGAAGCGCCCGAGGAGATGGCCGCCTCCCTCGCGGGAGGTTGCGTCCTGGTGAGCGGCACCAACGGCAAGACCACCACCTCCAACCTGCTGGCGGGGATGATGCGGGCGGGCGGGATGCTGCCCGTGCACAACCGCGTGGGGGCTAACCTCATGACCGGCATCACCGCCGCCCTGGCCCAGGCCTCAGACCGCAAGGGCATTCCCCGCGGCGACATCGGCCTCTTCGAAGTGGACGAGGCCACGCTTCCCGCCGCGGTGAGACGCCTGCGGCCCCGCCTGGTCATCGTCACCAACCTCTTCCGCGACCAGCTGGACCGCTACGGCGAACTGGAGTCCCTCGCGCGCAAGATGGACGCGGCCCTCAAGGACCTCGACGGAGAGGCGGTGGTGCTGCTCAATGCCGACGACCCACTGGTGGCCTCCCTGGGACGCGACTGTCCGGCCCGCATCTACTATTACGGCATCGAGTACGCGGGGGTGGCCGAGGCGGGGCTGCGCCATGCCGCCGATTCCAAGCACTGCCGCGAGTGCGGGTCGCCCCTGGACTTCAAGGCGAATTACTTCGGCCATATGGGCAAATATTCCTGCCCGGGCTGCGGCGCCGCCCGCCCGCCGGTGGATTTCGCGGCCACACATATCGAGCTCTCGGGTACGCGGGGATCGCGGGTGAGGCTTTCCACCCCGCGCTGGCAGGGCGAGCTCTTCCTGGGCCTCCCCGGGCTGTATAACGTGCACAACCTCCTGGCCGCCTCCGGGTGCGCCCAGCTCCTGGGGCTGGACAGGGAAGCGGTGGAGCGGGGCGTGGAGGGGTACAGCACCGCTTTCGGGCGGGGCGAGCGCATCCCGGTGGGGGGACGAGACCTCTTCCTGGTGCTCTCGAAGAACCCCACCGGGTTCAACGAGGTCATCCGCACCCTGCGGGGCGAGGGGACGGGCCTGCCCCTGCTGGCCGCCCTCAACGACCGCATCGCCGACGGTCGTGACGTCTCCTGGATATGGGACGTGGACTTCGAGGAACTGGCGCCGCTGGCGCGCTACCTGGTGGCGACGGGGACGCGCGCCCGCGACATGGCCCTGCGCATGAAGTACGCCGGCCTCCACCCCTCCGCCATACGGGTGGAGCCGGAGCTCAAGCGTGCCCTGCGCGCAGCCCTGGAGGGGGCGGATGAAGGAGAGACGGTATACGCGCTCACCACTTATACCGCCACCCTGGACCTGCGCCGCCTGCTCACGCGCATGAAGGCCGCCCCGGGGCTGTGGAAGGAGGCCTGAGCGCATGGGCACGCCGGAGCTGCGCATCTGCCACCTCTACCCGGAGCTCATGAACATCTACGGCGACCGCGGCAACGTCATCGCCCTGGCACAGCGCTGCCGCTGGCGGGGATACGGCGTACGCGTCACGCCCGTGAGCCTCGGCGACGGGCTGGACCCCACCGAACACGACCTCTATTTCATCGGCGGCGGCCAGGACCGCGAGCAGATCCTGGTGTGCGAGGACCTCGCCCGCGAGAAGGGAGATGCGCTGCGCCAGGCGGTCGAGGACGGCGCGGCCCTGCTGTCCATCTGCGGGGGATTCCAGCTGCTGGGGGATCATTTCCTCACCTATACCGGGGAAGACCTGCCGGGCATATCCCTCTTCGACGCGAAGACGGCCGGGGGAGATGCCCGTTTCATCGGCAACGTGGCGGTCGAGAGCGGGCTGGAGGGCGTGGAAGGGGTACTGGTCGGTTTCGAGAACCATTCCGGCCGCACCTATCTCGGCTCCGGATGCAGGCCGCTGGGCGGGGTGATCAGGGGATACGGCAACAACGGAGAGGACGGGCAGGAAGGCTGCGTCTACCGCAACGCCATAGGCACCTACCTGCACGGTTCGCTGCTGCCCAAGAACCCGCGCCTGGCGGACTGGCTCATCCTGCGCGCGCTGCGCCGCCGCCACGACCTCGATGAACTGCCCCGGCTCGACGATTCCCTGGAGGAAGCGGCACACCGCGCCGCTCTGGAGCTGACCCTGCGGGAGAAGCGGCGGCGCGGGGTCAGCCCTTAACATTCATCATTTCATTTGCACTGCTAACGATATCGAGCTCATACGCGAGGACTGGGTCACCGGGGTGCTGGTCGGAGGGACCCTTATCGGGAGCACAGGCGAGGCTCAGGCCATCGAATCCCCCATCAAGATGCGGGCCGACTTATCCCCCTGGCGCGGCCACCTCTTCGAGCCCGGCTTCGACGCCAAAAAAATCCCGAAGGGGCCTAGGCCGGAAGACTAGCTCAAAGGCCCACGGGCATCTCGGCCTGGCTGATCATATTAATCAGCTCCGTCACCGAGATCCTGTCGGGATCGATGTCGCACTGATCGACGCATTTCCGGATGAGGTAGAGAAGAAAATCGAGCGTTGGATTCTCCATGAGTTTACCCCCTGTCGCATTGAAGAAGCCGCCTGCTTGACTCGTGTTATTAGCATATTCCCATTAATAGTAATACAATATGATCTAAGTCATGAGCGCGGATAACACCGATGTGGGATCCGGCCACTAGCGAGTCGAGAGGTGATTTCGATGCGAAACGGGTCTTTCGCGAATCTTTCCATCGTTTCATGCGGCACCCTGAGGATGGAGCTTAGTTCCCTCAAGGACAAGGGTTTCCTGGATGCCGAAAGGATATACTTCACGACTCCCGGACTGCACGAGATACCCCGCGAACTCGAAAAGCAGCTCGTGAAGCAGATGGGCCGGGGCGGCGGGAACTCGCGCGGGCTCATCGTGCTCTACGGCGACAGGTGTTTCGTGGACTCGACGGATTACTCGCGCGGCATCGAGACGGTAATCGCCGAGCAAGGGATAGCGTCCTGCAGGGTCAAAGCACACAACTGTATAGACATGCTGGTTTCAGAGCAGGAGAGGGAAACGATCGCCGCAGGGCGGAGGGTGTATTGGCTAATTCCCGGCTGGATCGAATACAGAAAAAACGTCTTCCTGGATTGGGATCTCGGCAAAGCCAACGAGACCTTTCCCTCAAACGACCTGGCAATCCTCCTGGACCCCATCGAGTACTACGACAGGCTCGCGAACGAAGAGCCGGAAAAACTTCTGGAGTTCTCCGACTGGATGGGTATAAGTCTCGAGCCGTATCCGATCACCCTGGACCGCCTCAAGGAGCTTCTTCTGAACTGCCGCGAGAAGCTTCAGGTTACGGCACACGCCTGAAGACTGGCAGCTTGCTCTCCTCAGCATGGTCTCGGGTACGCGGAATCGACGCTTTGAGCAGATCGAACGGGCCCGCAGCTTCCCGCTGTGATACCGGCATTGCCATGCACTTATCTCTGTGCTATAGATAGTTGGGGATTTCCGCAAATCCCGGAAAACGTCAGGAAGAAAAGGAGGAATACGAATGGGAGAGCCAAGCGACAAGAGGCCCGTGTTCGACGATGACGAGTGCACCGGCTGTGGTCTGTGCGTGGACGAGTGCCCCAACGACTGCATCGACCTTAACGACGACGACGTGGCCTTCCTTGCCAGGCCCGACGACTGCGATGGCTGCGGAACCTGCTCCGAGGAGTGCCCCTCCGAAGCCATCACCATGGAGTAAAGTCCGAGGGGATATTTTTCAGGGGAGCCCGGGCTCCCCTTTTCCTTCCGGGGGATGAAATGCCAGAGAAAAAAGACGATACCTCAAAGGTCAACATCTTCTGGAAGATCCCCATGTTCGAGTTCCTCGAAGCGGAGGAACTCGACCGCCTCCTTTCCCTCTGCACCACCGAGAAGATCGCCAAGGGGGAGTATGTCTTCCTCGAATGCGACCAGCCCCGCAACCTCTACGTAGTGGTCAAGGGAGAGGTCAAGCTGCTCAAACAGACCGAGGACGGCCGCGAGACCATCGTGGAGATGGCCTACCCCGGCGAGATCTTCGGCGAGGAAGCCATCTTCGACGGCCAGCCCTACCCCTTGACGGCCCAGGCCCTGAGCGACGTGGAGCTCCTGGCCATAACCCGCACCGACTTCTTCACTTTCCTGCGCGACAACCCCGACCTCGCCCTGGAGATCATCACCGAGTTGGGGGCGAGGCTGCGCGAAGCCCAGAACACCATCCGTGCCCTGGCCATGGAGAGGGTGGAATGGCGCATCGCGAGGGTGCTGCTCATGCTCTCGCGCAAGGCGGGGATCGTGGAGGCCGACGGGGTGAGCATCGACCTCCCCCTGACGCGCCAGGACATCGCGGACATGGCCGCCACCACCGTCGAGACCACCATCCGCGTGCTGTCCAACTTCAAGAAGATGGGCCTGGTGGAAACGGAGAAGGGAAAGATCATCCTGCGGGACAAGAAGCACCTGGAGGAGATGGTAAGCGAGGGCTGCTCGCAAGTGTGAGCACGGGGCGGGTGCGGATCTTCCGCTCCGACCGCGCATGAGGGTGCCAACCTGATGGGAGTCATGGCGCCCGTGGGGCATGCGCTTATCATAATGTTTGATGTCACTTACAAGCTTGCTTCTGTTGCAGCGACTTTGGAGAGGAGGATCGAGATGGCCGAGGTTAGACTTTATTCAACTCCAAGTTGTCCCTATTGCCGCATGGCGAAGGATTTCCTGACGGAAGAGGGAGTCGATTTCTCCGTGGTCGACGTCTCCGAGGATGAAAAGGCCGCGCAGGAGATGGTCGACAAGAGCGGCCAGTTGGGCGTGCCGGTCATGGAGGTGGACAGCCTGATCATCGTCGGTTTCGATCGCGACGCTTACCGCAAGGCCCTGGTCGATGCCGGGGCGGTCGCCAAAGCGTCGCAATAGGCCGGCGGGCACCGCGCTGCTGGGACCGATGCCTGATGACCACAACCGCTAGCATCCTGGGGCTCGAACGGCCCTTGCTGACGACGGCCATGGGCATCCTTCCTCACCGCGACCCGCATGCGGCGTTGGACCTTGCATTCTCCCTGGACATACCCTTCTGGCCCCAGCTCCCCAACCTCTCCTTCTCAGAGGACACCTACGTGCAGACCGTAAGGGGCATCCCCGGAGTGGAGGTGGACCACGAGGGCCTGAGGATCCTCTTCGACGAGGACGGCTTCTACGCCGGGCTGGAGGAATACCTCTCCCTGGACCCCCTGGACGACCTCTTCGCCGTGACCGTGGAGGAGTCCGCGACGTTCGGCGGCTTCCTGGAACGTGCCTCGGCCGACTACCCCGCGCTGCGCGGACAGTTCATGGGCCCAATCTCCCTCTGCCTCATGGTGAAGGACGCCGACAACAAGCCCGTCATCTACCGCGACGACGCCCGCGAGGTCGCAATCAGGCACGTGGCGGCCAAAGTGAACCGCCACCTCGCCGACCTGCGCGCCATCAACCCGCGCTCCTTCGTGTGGGTGGACGAACCCGGGCTGGAGTTCCTCTTCACCGGCATAACCGGTTACACCTCCGAGAGCGCCCGCTCCGACCTCGCCCTCTTCCTCTCGCTCCTGGAAGGGCCGCGAGGGGTGCATCTCTGCGGCAACCCGGACTGGGACTTCCTGCTGCAGTCGGAGGTCGACCTCATCTCTCTGGACGCATACAACAACCGCGACATACTCGTAGGCTACCGCTCCGGCATCGCCCGCCTGCTGGAGCGCGGCGGGAACATAGCCTGGGGCGCGATCCCCACCCACACCCACCAGCTCGAGGCGGAGACCCCCCGCGGCCTCGCCGACCGCCTGCTCGACCTGTGGGACAGGCTGGGGGAGGAAGGCCTGTCGAGGGAAGACGTGACCGCCCATTCCCTCCTCACCCCCGCCACCTGCTGCCTGGTGAACCCCGACCTCACCGCCACCGTGGAGAATGCCTACGCCGTGGTGAGGGAGGTCCAGGAGGTTCTAGTGGCCCGGGCCTCAGGGTAACGGTCTCGCTTCGCTGCAGCCCGGGCACCTTCTTCCGAGGTGGCGTCAATTCGTCTATAGTATGTGCGGGAAGAGAAGGAGTTGATGCGCGTGATCTCGGACGAAGCATACCAGGCCCTGCGGGATGCGGTGGGAGAGGAGAACGTCTCGCGCGAGCCGGCGGTGCTGGACGCCTATGCCTGGCAGCCCTTCCTCAACGAGGACCCCGGCCTGTGGACGGCCCGGCCGGAGGCGGTGGTCCTGCCCGGCTCCACGCAGGAGGTGCAGGCGGTGGTGAGGGCATGCAACCGCCAAGGCCTCAAGTTCAAGGCCTTATGCACGGGCTGGGGGGTGCACGCCGGGCCCACCGCGGAGGGCGTGGTCCAGGTGGACCTGCGGCGCATGGACCGCATCCTGGAGATAGACGAGAAGAACATGATCGCCGTAGTGGAGCCATATGTCAGTGGGGCGCAACTGCAGGCGGAGGCCATGAGGCGGGGGCTCAACACCCACCTCATAGGGGCGGGACCGGTGTGCTCCCCCTTGGCCAGCGCCACCTCCATGCACGGCGTGGGTCACGACGGCATCTACATGAGCTACAGCCCCCGCAACGTGCTGGGGGTGGAATGGGTCCTGCCCGACGGCGAACTGCTGCGCCTGGGAACCCCGGGCTCCGGGGAGGGATGGTTCTCGGGTGACGGTCCCGGCCCCTCCCTGCGCGGCATCATGCGCGGCGCCTCGGGGGCATTCGGGGGCCTGGGGGTCTTCACCGCGTGCGCCCTCAAGCTCTTCAACTGGCCCGGTCCACCCGTCCTGAAGGCGGAGGGTGCGGTGATAGACTCCATGGTGGAACAGCCTCCCAACATGCGCTTCTACGGCTGCGTCTTCCACGAGGCCGGGGATTTCGCCGACGCCGTGTACGAGGTGGGCGAGGCCGAGATCGGATACCTCTGCGTGAGGATGACCATGGGCTCCTTCCCCATGGCCATGGCCCCCAAGCTCTACCGCGCGATCATGCGTACCCGCAACGTCCGCAGCATCGTGTACGATACGCTTAGGTATCCCTTGATCATCCTCCTGGCGGGGGATTCCATGGCCGAGCTCGAGTACCAGGAGGCGGTGCTCAGACTCATAGTAAACGCCCACGACGGGATCATCCTGGACATGCAGGCGCCGCCCCTGGGTCCCATGCTGCCCCTCAACCTCATCCGCGCCAGCCTTATCCCCATCGCCTTCCGCCTCGGGGGTACCTTCTGCACAAACCTGGACGAGAACGACGCCCTGGACTCCCAGATGCTCTGGGCGGACGCCATCGCCGAGGTGAAGAGGCCGTGGATAGAGCGGGGAGCCATCCTCGACGACGGTGCCGAGAATCCCTATTTCGTCCCCTACGAGAACAACACCTGGGCCCACTGCGAGGTGGTGCACATGTACAGCGTCCATGAAGAGGAGAGCCTCGAGGCGCTGAAGCCCCTCTCTTTCCTCTCCACCCTGGAGGCCGTCGAGCGCTGCATGACCCCCCTCTCGGTACTCACCCCGGAGGTGCGCAAGGCCCTGAGCCCCCTGGCGGGCCACTTCAACCGCTGGCAGAAGCGCATCTCCGCGGACTTCGACCCCGGGCAGGCCGCCGACGCCGGCCTATACACGGCGGAGAGAGACTTCGAGACGGACAAGGTCGACGCGGAGAAGGCGAGGCGTTTCCGGGAGCTCGGCGAGAAGCTGCGCTGGACGGAGGAAGGGCCCCCGGAGTGATATGCTCCCGCGCGCATGCTTCCGGCTCCACGGCGAAAGATGCGGACGCGGGATATGGATGTCCCCGCACGCTCCCGCCGCCGGGAGAGTGCCCTTGAATGTCGGCCCCGGGAGCGATAATCAAGACGGGACTCCTGAAAGCCGGGGGAAGAATGTGGGGAAAGGAGACCGGTCATGACCGATAAGAACCTGGCGGCGGCGTGCGGGCTGTATTGCGGCTCCTGCGAGTACCTGGGGGAGCAATGCTCCGGGTGCGGGCATATCGCGGGTAAACCCTTCTGGACCGCGGAGTTCGGGGTCACGGTATGTCCCCTCTATGCCTGCTGTGTAGGCGAGAAAAACCTTGAGCACTGCGGCGAGTGCGAAAGGTTGCCCTGCAAACTGTTTCTCGAGTTCCACGACCCCGCCCTGAGCCCGGAGGAGGCGGAGGCGTCGGTCCGGGAGCGCCAGGCACAACTGCTCAAGCGTAAGGAGCAAGGCACGGAAGCTTGGGTGGAGTCCAAGGAGGGCGGCGGCTGAAGCGCTTGCAGCGTTGCGGATCCCTTTGCTGAGACAGTCCGCGCTCAGTCGAGCGTATGGCTCCTCAGGACATCGGCTAAATTGTCCATAAACGAGACGAGCGCCTCCGTGTGCTCCGCGCCCTTGAGCTTTCCCGGGTCCGGAAACGGAATACGGGAGAGGGGTTCTCCCGCCCCCCTCAACATCGGGACTACTTCCGCGGCGAGGTCGCGCATCCTCTCGGCCGCGAGGAACTCGTTCTCGTATGCCTCCTGGTTGCCCCACCAATCGGAGACGACCATGTCGAAGGCGCGGAAGACATCTCCCCAGACGAAATAGGCCGGCAGTTTTTCCCCGAGCCCGAGTGAAGCCGCCACCCTCGCCCGGTCGATCCAGTAATACGCTTTCCCGCGCCCTCCCTTCTTATGTGCTATCCCCGCGCCCACCAGATCCTCGAGAACGCCGTACACCCATCCCTGCTGATACTTGATCCTGGAGGCGATCCCGTTGGAGCTCCCGCCCTCGTTCGTCAGCAGGTATGTCATGACGTCCGCGCGAGCCCCGGAACCGTAGCAGTCCCTGAGGCGGAGCATCAGGTTGGCGGGATTGGCGAGGTCCGGCTTCCCCGCGTGGCGGCGTATCCTGGGGCTCCCCCGCAGCAGCTTCCATGCCAGGAATATCTCGTCCGGCTGCCTGCGTCCTGCGTCATACCGTACCTTCTCGCGCCGGAACAACTCCTCCGCTTCCGCCCCCTGCAACGCCTTGCGGGCCTCCTGCCTGACGCCGGGAAAGATGTCTTTGCCGATGTCGCCCGCGGCATAATCCAGGACCGCGCCGAGCGCCCTGCGGGTACCGGCCTCGAAGGCGCGGGAGATCCTCTTGAGCCGCCATGCCTTCAGCAATCCATGGTTTGCGATCATCCAGTCCATCGCCTCGTCGAAGATCCTCGCGTCGTCTCTTCCGAATGCGGACGTCGCCACCAGAAGAGCCTCGGGATCGATCACCGATCCGCGGCACGGCTCCGCCGCCACGTAAGCCCCCAACGCGGCCCAGTGGCTCCATACGATCTCATCGATCTTCTCAGCTAAGCTCTCTTGCCAGCTTTTCATGTCCCAGTTCCTCCAGCACCGCCAAGATCTCCGGCATCTTTTCCGCGTCCTGTTCAAGGCACCATTCGGCGGCGGTCCTCGCTTCCCTTTCAGATACCTTAATCCTGATGAGATCTCCTATGTCGGGCTCACCCCGGTCGATGGCCGCCCACATCTTGAGGCAGACCATATGCTCGCGGGAGCAGAGGCGTACGGTGAGCCGTTCCCCGAAGTGCCTCACCTCCGCTCTCTCGACGATATCCGGGGGCAATTCCGTATCGTCATGCAGGATAGTGGCCGCAGTACTGAACCAATGTTTCCCCTCGCCGTAGAGGTTTCCGACCCTCTCGACCGCCGCGGCGAACTCATCCGGCATCAACGGCTTCCTGAGCACCAGGGAGCCTCCTTCCTCCACGACCATGCCGAGCCCGTCGATATCCCTCGTCGGTCTCGCGATGACCCCCTGCATGAGCAGGACCATGGCGCCGCAGATGACGACGTCCACAGGGTCCGCCTCCTGCTGTTCGAGGACGGTCCCCAACGCCGACAGCATGGTCTCCGCCTTGAGGTGATCCATCTCCGCCGCTCCTAATAGTTATTATTAATAATAGTAACTGTTATCATTAATATTGTTAACTATTACGCTCTTACGTGTCAAGCCATCATGAGAAGACCTCGTCCTTGCCGCGGTTACGGTTCAAACGAAAAGGTACCCTTACTTCTTCCCGGCTTTGCTCTCGTTCTCGGCGATACGCGCCTTGACGAACCTCTTGACCAGCGCCGCCGGCAGGGGGCGGTCGGCCGAGAAGTGGATGGTGGCGCCGCTGACATCGTAGCCCTTCAGGTCGGCGGCCCTGGCTTTCACCAGTTCCGGGCTCATGACGTAGAAGCTCAGAAAATCCTTCTGTGCAGCGAAGCCCACCAGGTCGCCGTGGTACTTAAGAACCGGGATCTGGTACTTGAGGCTTTCCTCAGCCCGCGGCGCGGCCGCCTTTATGGTCCCGCGCAGCTTCTCGAGCGCCGGCCGCGCTGCCTCCGGCACTCCGGCGAGGTAATCGTCGACGTCCCGCGGGGGCGTATCCCTGCCCGCTCTCATCCCTGTACGCGCTCTCTTACCGCCTTTCTCCCGCTTATCCATATGCCCTCCTTTAAACCTGCCCCTACACTTCCCAATATCATGCTATACGTCGGTGGCAGTGGGTACAATGGACTGATAGGAAGGGGTGTCAGCGTTAAAAAACCCCCCCTGAAAAAACTATGGATGGAGGAAGATCATGGCCCTGGACAAGATACGCAAGCGGGACGGGTCGGTGGTCCCTTTCGAGGCGGACAAGATAGCCGCCGCCATGCGCAAGGCCATCGAGGCCGTAGGCGAGGGTGAGCCCTCCCGGGCCGAGGAGATGACACGCGAGGTCACGGGCAAGCTCGAGGCGCGCTTCGTGGAGGAGATACCCACGGTCGAGGAGGTCCAGGACCTGGTGGAGGAGACCCTCATCGAGTGGGGGCTCCCCCGCACCGCGAAGTCATACATACTCTACCGCGAGCGCCGCGCGGAGATACGCCGCACCAAGGACTTCATCGGGGTAAGGGACGAGCTCAAGCTCACCGTGAACGCCGTCAACGTGCTCAAGAAGCGCTACCTCCTCAAGGACTCACGCGGCCAGGTGGCCGAGACCCCCGACGCCATGTTCCGCCGCGTGGCCGGTGCTGTGGCCCGGGCGGACCTCGCCTACGACCCCGGCGCGGACGCCGCGGCCCTGGAGGAGGAGTTCTACCGCCTCATGGTCTCCCTGGACTTCCTGCCCAACTCCCCCACCCTGATGAACGCGGGCACGGACGTGGGGCAGCTGTCCGCCTGCTTCGTGCTCCCGGTGGACGACTCCATACCCGGCATCTTCGACGCCGTGAAGGACATGGCGCTGGTGCACAAATCCGGCGGGGGCACCGGCTTTTCCTTCTCGCGACTGCGCCCCCGCGGGGACGTGGTGCAGTCGACCATGGGCATCGCCTCCGGGCCCCTCTCCTTCATGCGCATCTTCGACGTCACCACCGAGGTCATCCGCCAGGGTGGGAGGCGGCGCGGCGCCAACATGGGCATCCTGCGCTGCGATCACCCCGACATCCTGGAATTCATCACCGCCAAGGACCAGGACGGATTCCTCTCCAACTTCAACCTCTCCGTGGGCATCACCGACGAGTTCATGGAGGCATTGGACAACGACGATGTTTATTATCTCCGCAACCCGCGCAGCGGCGCCGTCACCGGCAGCCTGCACGCGCGCGATGTCTTCAACCTCATCGTCACCCAGGCCTGGCGCACCGGCGACCCGGGGCTGCTCTTCCTGGACACCATCAACAGGAAGAATCCCACGCCGCACCTGGGGGACATCGAGTCCACCAATCCCTGCGGGGAGCAGCCGCTGCTGCCGTGGGAGAGCTGCAACCTGGGCTCCATCAACCTCAAGAACATGGTCGTGGGCGGGCAGTGGGACTCAGGGAAGCTCTCGCGCACCATACGCGCAGCGGTGCACTTCCTCGACAACGTCATCGACATCAACCTCTGGCCCCTGCCGGAGACGGAGCGGGTGACCCTGGGCAACCGCAAGATCGGCCTGGGAGTCATGGGCTTCGCGGACGCGCTGCTGCTCATGGGCATCCCTTACGATTCCGAGGAGGGCCTGCAGGCGGCGCGGGAGGTCGCCACCATCCTGGAGGAGGAGTCCCACCTCGCCAGCGGCGAGCTGGCTGCGCGGCGGGGCGTGTTCCCCAACTACGAGGGCTCGGTGTGGGAGAGCAGGGGCATGCCCATGCGCAACGCCACCACGGTGACCATCGCCCCCACCGGGACCATCAGCATCATCGCGGGTTGCTCGTCGGGCATCGAGCCCCTCTTCGCCATCTCCTTCGTGCGCAACGTCATCGAGGGAACCCGGCTCATGGAGATCAACCCCGTCTTCGAGGAGACGGCGCAGAGGCTCGGCTTCTACAGCAACGACCTCATGATGGACATCGCCCGCAGCGGCACCCTGCGGCACATCGAGGGCATGGACGAGGACGTGAAGCGGGTGTTCGTCACCGCCTTCGACATCGCCCCCGCGTGGCACGTGCGCATGCAGGCCGCCTTCCAGGAGCATTGCGACAACGCCGTCTCCAAGACCATCAACTTCGCCTCCGACGCCTCCATCGACGACATCGAGGAGGCCTACCGCCTGGCCTACGAACTGGGGTGCAAGGGCATCACCGTCTACCGCTACGGCAGCAAGCGGGAGCAGGTGCTCTACCTGGGCAGCGATTCCCTCATGCGCCTGCTGGAGAGGCCGGAATATACCATGGCCGAGGCGGAGTATGCCGGGGGATGCCCCACCCCCCTGTGCTTCTTCTGAGCACGGGAAGGCAACTAAAACGTGCGCCTGCTCATCGCCTACTGCGGAGGCCCGATCCCCATAAAGCGGGAGGACTTCACGGTGACCTTCGACGATGCCTTCGCCAAGCGTTTCCTGCGCCACATGGTGAACGACACGGACTACTGCAACGGATGCGGCGTGCTCTGCGACCACTGCCGCGACACCTACGGCATCGACTTCTCCGGCGACATCACCGGCATCCTGCAGTTCCCCTCCGTGCTTCCCTACTACCTCGACGACCCCCTGGACCTCATCGGGCGGGAACTGCCGCCCCACGACGCCACCGTGGTCGTGGGCGCGCACCAGGAGATACTCCTGGCCATGCCGGCGGCGGCGGCGGCCGCGGGCTCGCGGGTGATCGTTGCCCCCGCCGAGGGCCCCAACTGGGTGAGCCGCTGGTTGAGGGGGCAGGTGAAAAAGGCCTGCCGCGAGCTGGGCATGGGCTGCGCCTTCCCCAAGCCCTTCTGCTCCCTGACCCCGGGCATCCACCCTGCGGTGGACGAGTTCATGGAATATTTCCGCATCGGTTATCCCAAGCTGAAGCTGGAGGTGGGCGACGGCTACATCAGGGACGCCAAGGTGGTGCGCAGCGCGCCCTGCGGCAACACTTACTACGTCGCCTTCAACCTCAAGGGCGCCCCCCTGGACGCCGCCGTGGCCGAGGTGGTGGCGAAGTACTGGCACAGCTTCCCCTGCGTGGCCTCCATGGAGATGGACCGCGAGCTGGGGGAGACCATCCTGCACATGGGTGGCTTCATGCACTACCGGGCGGTGGAGGAGGCCCTGGCCGAAGTAGGGGTGCGGGTGGAGCTTCCCACCTCCCCCGCCTTGGCGCGCGTCTCCGCGAGATGAACGCAAGCCCGCCCGGACGGCCAGACACGCGGGCTAAATAGGCCACCCGCGGCAACCGAGATATACTATTGAGTGCGCAAAGTAAGACGGGGGAATGAAAATGGCCGAGAAGAGGATACTGGTCGCTGACGACGACCCCCATATCCGCCGCCTCATCGCGGAGCTGCTCATGGCCGAGGGGTTCAAGGCGCTCATGGCCGAGGACGGCGAGGAGGCCATGCGCGTCTGCCGCGAGGAGCACCCCGACCTCATGATCCTGGACATCATCATGCCCAAGATGGACGGCATGGAGGTCTGCCGCCGCCTGCGCGACGAGACGGCCGCCCCCATCGTCTTCCTCACCGCCAAGGACGACATCACAGACCTGGTGAGCGGGCTGGCCATAGGAGGAGACGACTACATCACCAAGCCCTTCAAGGGGGCGGAGCTCATCGCCCGCATAAAGGCGGCACTGCGCCGCGCGGACATGGTGCGCGATTCCACCGAGAAAGAGGAATACGTCTCCATCGGCGGCCTGGAGATCGACCGCAAGCGGCGGGAGATATCCCTGGACGGCAAGCGCTCCGGCGGGCG
>MTKY01051767.1_pt1 | contig 23606 bp, 21 predicted proteins | sample 1042731 | NCBI WGS metagenome assembly MTKY01 (sample SAMN06212206, study PRJNA360538) | anaerobic digester metagenome | biome: Wastewater treatment plant; material: sludge; isolation source: anaerobic digester fed with sludge from wastewater treatment plant | place: Denmark: WWTP Soeholt ... | reverse complement strand
TATTATTGGTATGTGATCTTGGTGTTGTCATTGAATTAAGCAGATGTGTTGGCGGACGAACGGAGGATGTTCAATGGAAGAAATACAACTTGCTCATTTTCAGAAAGATATTCGCAATATTATCAATGCCGTCATTCATTCTCATCGGCCGGTATTGATTAGTGACAAAGGCAAATTCCTGGTAAAAATAGTCCCGCTCTCCTCTTCTGAACAAGCATCGTGGCTTGGTTGTATGCGTGGCACGGGTAAGATCACAGGGGATATTATTGCTCCGGCAGAAGAGTCAGATGACTGGGAAGCCTTGTCATCATGAAATACTTGCTGGATACGCATATATGGCTGTGGAGTCTTCTGACGCCTGAGAAATTAAGAACGTCTGTTGTTCAGGTCTTGGAAGATGCAAAGAATGAATTGTTCATTTCTCCGATTACGATATGGGAGGCGTTGGTTCTGGCAGCGAAAGGACGCATTGAACTCACATCGTCGCCGGATGAATGGATTGTCGAAGCATTGGAACGTAGCCCGGTAAAAGAGATCCCATTGTCACATGCTATCGCCATTAAAAGTAGAGCTATTGATCTTCCACACCAGGATCCGGCCGACCGTTTTATAGCAGCAACAGCGTGGGAATATGATCTGACCCTGATTACAGAAGATGAGAAATTATAGGGTGCGACACAGATAAAGATTTGTCGATAAATTGCTCTAGTGTGTGTTTCACGGAGAAATGAATATGACAGAACAACGCTACGTGGAGGCAAAGCATAAAGTCAAAATCACCGTCCTCAGGAAAGAGTGTTATGCGGATTTGCAAGAGCAGTACTTGGCGGACCCCAACGCAGGGCCTTGTTCTCTGTTTGAGGTTGGGCAGGAATTTGTCCTCGAACGCGACGGAGAGCGCGATGATTTCTGGCGTATGATGGATGGCAAGTTCTGCGCTGAGGCGTGGGACGCGATAAGCAGGTATGTTTATGCAGGCCTCCAGGGCGGTTCCATAATGAAGGGCTGGACCAATGATGAGAGAGTGATGATTGCCTGTTGTAACGATGGAACCAGACCGGTCATCTTCAAGATTGAGCGGATTGATTATTAACCTGAACACGTACCAACCTACTGCCCCGCACCGACTTCTGGCGCGGGGCACTGTTATTCGCTCATCTCCTCAATCCACAATCGCCTGGTAGATCGCCACCTGCATCTCGTCCAGCACCGGGACGGAGTCGTTGTTCATCAACTGGGTCATTTCGATGTGTACCAGTTCTTCCTGCGGATCGATCCCAAAGCGGGTGGTCGCCGCGCCGCCCCAGCCGTAAGCGCCCACGGAGTCGAGTGTCTGCGTCCGTTCAGCGTCGAGGATGACCCCAAACCCCAGGCCGAACCCCAACGCAGGATTCCCGTCGCGGTAGACGCCGTCGCGCAAGTGGTTGCTCGTCATCAGTTCGACGGTCTTGCGACCGAGCAGCCGCTGCCCGTCTAGCTCGCCTTTGTTGTAGAGCATCTGGGCGAAACGGTAATAGTCCCCCAGCGTCGAAACCAGCCCCATGCCGCCGGCCGGACAGCGTGTGGGTTTGGCGTAACGGCTCGTCTCGGGCGCGTCCAAAACGGCAAGGCCCTTCTTTTCCTTGTCCGGCTGGTAGTTGACGGCGAAACGGTCGAGCTTGCCCTCCGGCACGTCGAAGGCGGTATCGACCATACCCAGCGGCCCCAGGATGCGCTCCTGCAAGAAGGCGTCGAACGGCTGCCCCGAGACGACCTGCACCAGGTAGCCGAGCACGTCGATGGACAGGCTGTAGTAGAACTCCGCGCCCGGTTGTGTGCGGAGTGGACACATAGCTATTCTGTGGACGAACTCTTCCAGCGTAATGTCGGGGTCGTCATAGTGGCGCCGCCAGACGCGGTTTTGGATCTGCTTGTCGACGTAATCGTTCTCGTCGAAGCCGTAGCTCAGCCCGCCCGTGTGCGTCAGCAGGTGGTGGATCGTGAGCGGGCGCTTAAGGTTGTCTAGCTCGACGCCCGTCTCGGTTTTACGCACGAAGACCTTGGCGTCCTCGAATTCGGGGATGTATTTGGCGACCGGATCGCTGAGGAAGAAGTGGCCCTCTTCGTAGAGCATCATCACCGCGACGCTGGTAAGCGGCTTGGTCATCGAATAGATGCGGAAGAGGGTGTCGAACGCGATAGGCTTTTGGGCCTCGACATCCATCCAGCCGGCTTTGGACAGATGCGCGACCTGCCCGCGCCGGGCCACCAGGCTGAGCACGCCCGGCAGCTTGCCCTGGTCCACGTACTTCTGCATCACCTGATCGACGCGCTTGAGGCGCGCGGACGACAATCCTACACTTTCCGGGGAAACGGTGTTCATTCTGCCTCCTTAAAATAAACCGCTAATCTCGCTAATCTACGCGAATCTTTCTTGGAATGTAACTATTCAGGTGGGGCGCACTTTTACGCCTGCAATGACAGTAGGAAGCGCAAAAATTGCCGTTTTGGGTTCAGCTAAGTGCGTCCCACCTCAAGGCTGAATGGTTACCTTGAAATTAGCGAAGATTCGCGTGATTCGCGGTTAAAATACTCGTGCGACATGGTCGCCTTTGCCGTCTACTCTGTGCGATACCCCATCAACTTGCCGGTATCCCCATCGACGACGTAGAGAGTATCCTCGAAGACGGCTATGCCCTCGGGGAACGACAGGTTTTCAGAGTCGTGTAGGTTCCACCGCAGCGCGCCCGCGTAGTCGAACGCCAGCACGCGCCCGCCGATAGGAGCGCCCACAAACACGACCTGATCGGTGGCGGCGAGGAAGGGCTTTTCGGCGGGATTGCCGCCCCAAAGGGGGACGCTCCACTCGTGACGGTAAATCCCCTCCGAGCTGAAGGCTTGCACGCGCCGGTTCCACGTATCGGCGATAAAGACCTCGCCGGCGCCGCTCACCGCAATTCCCACCGGCTCGCTCATTTGACTTGGTAAGCTTCCAGCGCTGCCGAACTCGCGCAAGAACACTCCGTCCGCACTGAAGACCTGCACGCGATGGTTGCCCGTGTCGGCGACGTAGACGTTACCATTCGGTCCGACGGCGATGCCGCGCGGCCCGTAAAACAGGCTATTCCCGGCGGGATCGTAGGCCTGCACCTGTCCCAGACGGCCCCAACTGAGCACAAACTTGCCCTCTGCCGTGAATTTTTGGATGCGGTGGTTCCACGTATCGGCCACGTACACGTTACCGGCCGGGTCGACCGCCACATCCCACGGCTCGTTGAATTGCCCAGGCCCGGCGCCGTACTCGCCCCACGCGCTCAGCAGATCGCCTTCGGGCGAGAGCCGCCAGATGCTATGTTGTGCTATGTCGGCGATATAGAATGTGCCGTCCGGAGCAATCGCCATGCCGCGCCCAGCCGCATTGGAGAGGTGCACTTTGAAGATCAGAGGCAGAGCCTGTTCACTCGCGGTGTAGGTATCGAGGTTTAGCCCGCTGTCGCCCGTCGTGCTGCCTGTGCTATAGCTCCAGATTTGTTGCGCCAGGTCGCGGCGCACGTAGAGATGCATGGTCATCCGGTTGGGCCAGGTTTTGAGCGTGAAAGGATTCTGTGGATTTGTAAGTTGAGCGTAGGCGCGGTAATCACGGTTGCGGATGATGTCCCCCAGCGCCGCGCGCATCTGGGGATCGTCCAACGCGCCGCGGATACGCTCCCACGTCAGGTCCTTGTAATCTTCGATGGGCCACCAGATATATTTGTAATCGTAGGTGATGTAGTCCGCACCCAGGATCGCTTCGACAGCGCCCCATTGCGGTTTCCCGGCGATGATCACCGGACATTCGAGCAGGCGTTCTGCTTCAGGTGTGGCGCCGTAGTAATAGCTGTTGGGGAAGCGAGTTGCCATGTACCAGTAGAACGGCCACGCGCCCTCTTCACTGTAGGCTACTTTGACCTCGTTGGCCGTTCCGGTGGTTCGCCAGGAGATGTCCTCGATTTGGGCCAGAACGATCTTGACATCCGGAGTCGCGTGCGCGTAGACCATGAATTCGGTCGCCATCTCGGCGTTGATAAAGTTGAGCATAAACATGGTGCGCAGCGTCCACACTGCCAGCGCGCCGCAAGCTGTGAGTAACGTCAAGCGCAGTGTGCGGCGCGGCCCAACTTTATCGATCGTCCAAAACAGGAGCGCGCTAAAGAGCACGATTCCCCCCAGGGCGCAGAGCACTCCCACCAGGGGTTCCAATCCGGCGAGCGTCGGTCCGCTTTCCGTGCCGCCGGTCATTTTCAGGATCCGCTCGAATGAGTTCGCCGCCTTTCCAAACGCCTGGAGCGCCTTCCACAATAGCGGCAGGGTCACGAGCACCACCCAACCGCGCTGCGCAATGTCCCGCCATTCCAGTTCGTGTAGCCATTGTCCCAATCCCCAGGCTGCGAGCAGCACATGCGGCAGGGCGATGTGGACGAATAACCAGGGCATTTTCTCTCCCGCGTAGCTATAAGCCACCCAGGACATAACCGCCCAACCCGCAAGAAAGAGTGGGAAGAACAGGTCGAGATCGAGCGGTTTCGGTGTATCCTGTTTCTTGGAAGGAGCAGGGTGGGGGGAAGCGAGTCTAAGGATAGGGCGCATGCCCCCCCAAATCCCCGCAGCCAACGAGAGTAGCAACGGCATATATTCGTACAATGGCCCAATGACGGCATAGTAGTACCAGGGCTGGCTGCCGCGGTTTTCAGTCTGTTGGGCGATCCAATAGGCCAACCCGCCGATTTGCCCGGTCATCACACCCCATCCGTAGGTGAAGAAGGTGCTGAAGAGCGTGATAAAGATGCTGTAATGGATGAGGGCGATGATAGGCCAGCGTTTGATATCCCACCACAGTCCCAGGGCGATGGAGAGCGCAACCACGACGGCAAATGTGCCAAAAGCCGCAAGCGTCATATTCAATGGGATTGCGCCGAACTTTACATCCATCAACGCGGGATAGAAGGCGCTCATATCTACGCCAGCCACGAACTTCATCAAGAAGGCCGAACCTAACGGCAGGGTCAACGTTCCCAATGTCATCAACACGTCGAATAAGCGTAGGCTGTGCAGCGTCTCCGCGCCGACCCCGGAGTAGATGATGGGTACCGCACTCAGCGTAAAGAGGAAAGCGATCCCCAGAGCCAGCCGTCCCCACCAGGGGATGGCGATGTTGGCGATGGCGGTGTTGCCCGTATCCTCTATTTCGGAGACCTGCGCATTGGTCAGGGACATCACGAAGGCCCCGCCCGCCAGCAGGGCCACAATCGCCACAACTGCCAGCAGTGTAATAAGCTTGCGTTGCGCCCACTGCACGCGAAACAACTGCCAGAAGAAGGGAACCGCCAGCAGGACGAGAAAGATAAGGGTGTAGATGTAAGCGTTTTCCTTGGAGGCGTACATCAGCGGGAAGAAAACCGCCATACCATAGAGCCAGCGCGAGCGCCCGGTATCCAGGTATTGCAGCACGTTCCACAAGAGCAATGTCGCCGTCAACATCAACGGCGTATCGTGGCGGGTGTAGCGCGCGTAGTATGTGATCGCGGGTGAAATCAGCAGCATGATGGACGCGAACAGTGCGCCGCGCTTTCCCAACCACTTTTGGAATAGCCACGGCGTCATCACCAACGCCACACCCATCATTGCAGCATAAATGCGCGCCGTGAAATCGCTCACACCGAAAAGGAAGTAGAAGAGCGCCGTTGCCTCGAAGAGCAGCGGGCCGTGCATCAGTGGATCGTGCCGGAAGCCCTGCCCCGTGTAGAGGTTCCACGAAAACTTGGCGTGCGTCATCTCATCGTGGCTAACCGCGCGGTCGCCCAGCGCGTAGAACCGGCTGACGATCGCCAGGAGCAGGATGATGATGGCTGCGATTTTCCAGAAATCCAGCGTCTTTGTTTTGTTAGAAAAAACCGTATTCATCCGTGTATCAAACAGTCCTATCTTGAAAATCCTGTGAACCCTGTCCAAGAGAAAAGTCGAAATGTGAGCTTGCAGCGTTGATTTCGACTATTTTACCAGCATTTGTTGGCCGATCTCGCGCATCTTCTCCACGCCGCACAGCGCCTCGATCAACGCCAGCGCAAACTCGATGGCCGTGCCGGGGCCGCGGCTGGTGATACAGTTACCGTCAACCACCACGCGCTTTTCTACATGCACCGGATTTTCAAGGTGTGACACGAAACTGGGGTGGCACGTGGCGGCGCGTCCCGCCAACAAGCCGTGGTGTTGCAACACGACGACCGGCGCGGCGCAAATTGCGCTGTAGAGACGCCCCGCATCGCGTTGAACGTATAACAACGCCGTGAGGATTTTGCAATCGCGCAGGCGTTCCGCGCCGGGCATCCCACCCGGAATGGCGATACAATCATAAATTTCATTGGCGCATTCGGCGATGGACATATCCGCAACCAGTTTCGTGCCCCGTGAGGCCGTCACCTGGAGTGTGGCTTCCACGGAAGCGACCGTCACCTCCGCCCCCGTCCTTCGCAGTGTGTCGATAAGGCACACCGCTTCGATTTCTTCCGTGCCGTTGGCTATCGGAACCAAAACTTTGGCAGGCATTGCACCCTCCGAAAATGTGGATTCGTCGCCAGGGATCGAGTGAGTTCTGACTCCTGATTGACAATCCCTGATTACCGGTTACTGGCCCCCAATTCTAAGCTGATTTGCGCCGTTTGGCAATTGCCATCGCTCTCCGGTCAGCGGATCGTACAGCCCGATATAGACCCTGTATGACCCTCCAGGCGCGTCCGCTGGGATGTCGAACCGGTGCACTTGCACCATACGGTCGCCAGTGCGTAATGTGTACGGATCGATCCACAGCCCATCGTCGCCGGTGATGAAGCTGCCGTCTGCCGCGTAGAGGTGCGCGAAGACGCTCAGCCGCGGTCCGTTGTAGACGCCCGGCGGCGGCGGATTGGGAATCAGTTCATACGGCGGCAGCGGTAGCTCGCCAACGACAGCCCACCACGTTATCACATCTGCGCCATCCCAGGCCACGGCCTGCAACGCCAGCGCCTCGGCGAAGGGCTGTGCTGCTAATGGCGTCCCGTAGGTGTCTGCTGTGAGCGCATCATCCGGCGGCTCCGGCAGGGTGAGCAGTCGTCCCTCCATTCCCAACGGCGCATCGATGCGCGGCGCGGCGTCGAGGAGCGTCTGGAACTGCGGCGCGCGGCGTTCGCCTTTCCGCATGTAAAAGCGGATGGGTTCTACTCCACCGACTAACGCCCGCTCTGGATTCACGTAACGCAACGCCGCGTCCTGGCGTTGCATATCGGTCTCCACTGCGACGCTATCCCATGTCCCAAAGAGGAGACTCCATACAACTGCGTCTTTGATTTCCGGGCGGGCATCCAAATGGCTTGCCAACGCCCGGTAGTCGGCCCGATAGAGGAAGCGCACCGCCGGATGTTGCGGCCACGTCACGAAATAGTCCGGCAGATCGCGCCCGGCGACTAGCGCAAACGTGAGCAGGCACAACGGAATCGTCGTCCACCGCCAGCGCCGCGCCGCCGCCTTCATCGGCATTGCCAGCAGGAGATACACAGCGGGCAGCGCCAGAATCGTGTGTCCGTAGCTCGATGGCGGCAGGCTGATGAACGCCGGCGCGATCCCCGCGCCGAGCCACAGCAACAGCAGTCGCGCGTTGGCCTGATTGAGGTGCCCCAACCGTGTCAGAATGCCGAGGTACAGGAGCAGCGCCCCGACCAGACCGAACACCGGACGTTCGCTGATGTTGTACAGCCATTCGGGATCGCCTTTGGCGTGCGCCATGCCGAGCGTGGTCCAGGTGGTTTGCACGAGGGGCTGAATATCGCCTTTCGCCAGCGCCGTGAGCGGCACGGCCAGTTCGCCTACACGCGCGTCTGCACCGGGAATGTGTGTCGCTGCCCAGAACATCGGAACGGCCAGGAGAACGCCGCCCGCCAGCGCCGCCAGATACGGTTTCCAACGGCCTTTGCGCCCGCCCACGAACGGCAGCGCGACAATCAACAATGCCGGAATGAGCCGCCCGGCGTAGTACGTGTAAAGCGCCCCTGCCGTCCCGATGGCGATCCCTACGGCAGGCCATCGTGGCCAACGCGCATCTTGCAGCACGCGCCACGCGCAATAAATCGCCAGCAGCGCCCACGGCAGCACGCCGATATGTCGGATGGCGACGCGACTGTACATCAATCCCCAGAAGGAGACGGCGACTGTCGCGCCTGCCAGCACTCCAACCTCGCGGGTGAAGAGCCGCCGCCCCACGGCCCACGTCAACAGCGCGACCAACGTCCCGCAGGCAGCAGGCAGCCAGCGCGCCGATGCCTGATTCAGCCCCGCCATGGCCAGCAGCGGTACGCGGAGGGTGTGATAAAGCGGTTCGTGGCCGGAGGCTCCGGAGAAATAGAGCTGCGGTCCGTTTTCCAGGATCTCCTGTGAGAACGTGTACAGTTCGATGAGATCGTCGTCACGCCAGCCGGGAGGTACGTCCATGAGTGCGATCCAGCGCAAACCCCACGCCAGCAGCAGCATAACGACGACAGCCCACCGTTCCCAGGTGTGCAGACACCGGGACCTGTCGGTCGTCGTTATGGCTTGTCCATCCTTGCTCATATCGCCTATGTTACCGCAGAGACGCTGAATCGCAACCTGATTTTGCGACTTGTTTGTATTGTCGAACCGTGTATACTTGAGGAAACGGTAACTGATAACTGGCAACTGATAGAGTCTGTAATGTAAGGGCGATTCCGACCCCCAGTTACCGGTTACGAATCACCAATTCCTACCAAGCGGAGGGAGGGCTATGGGAACTGCACGGGACATCGCACTGATTTTTCTGAGCCTGGAAGCATTGGTCGCTGCCTTGATACCGCTGGTCCTCCTGTCGGCGTTGGCGTATGGCGTGTACCGCTTGCAGAAGCTGGCCAAACAGTACCTGAAGCTGGGGCAGGTTTATGCGCGGAAGGCGCACGATTATGTTGAACAGGCATCCAGAAAGGTTGTCAATCCTTTGATTGGCGTCCACACAAAGACGCGCATGACGACGACGATGATCGAGAAAATTGTTTCCAGGAGGTCGCTGTGAACTATCGGACACGAACTTTATTAATTGGCAGCTTGATTGGTGCATTGATCGGTGCGCTGGCGGGATATTTGTATTTCAATAGCAACGTCAAGATGAACGAAGCGGGCGAGGAACAACTTCCTGTCCCGTCGGCGGGGGATGCCCTCAAACTCGGTCTGAGCCTGCTCGGTGTGCTGCGTCTGATCACGGGATGAGCTGTCAGCTATCAGTCAGCCCTTAGCCTTTGCGATCACACGAGCGCCCTGGCATCGTCTTAACAGATCGGATCGGCGACTATGACTATGTCTTCGAGCTTCTGGCTGGCAGCTAAAGGCTGATCGCTGACTGCTAACGTGCTGCGATAAACCTGAGCCAGGGATTATGGTGCCTTTCTTGCGCTAGCGTACTCGTTGGCCCGTGTCCCGGATAGATAATGGTTTCGGGTGGTAGTGTGAGCAACCGGGTGAGGCTCGCCGTCAGAGCGCGGGGGTCGCCGCCGGGAAGATCGGTGCGCCCGATGCTGCCTGCAAAGAGCGTGTCACCGGTGAGCAGCGCGTTTTCTTCAGAACTGTACAGGCAGATACTGCCGGGTGTATGGCCCGGCGTTTCGAGCACACGCAGGCGCAGGCTTCCGACTGGATACTCGAATCCTTCGGTGAGTATGAGGGTGGGCTGCATCGTTGGGACTGTGGGGAATCCAAACCAGGCTGCGCCGCCGCCCTCCGCGAGTAAATCCTGGTCAGCCGGGTGGATGCCGAGTGGAACCTCGAAAGAGCCCAGTTCGGCGTTGCCGGCGCAGTGGTCGAAGTGCCCGTGGGTGTTGAGAATGGCTTTGATCGACACCCCGCGCCGATTGATCTCTTGACGTAATGGTCTTGTGTCGCCGCCGGGATCGACGATGACGCCTGCGCCGCTGGCCTCGTCGTAGACGAGATAGCAGTTGGCCTCCAGGATGCCCAGGGGTATTTGAACGATCATAGATGCTCCTCTGTGCTCGTGACTGGTAACTTGTTGCTGATTACTCGTTGAAAAATCCGTTCGAATCCGTTGAATCTGTTGACAAACACTTGTCTATTGGTAACTATTCGGGTGGGGCGCACTTTCAGGCCGGCAATGACAGTAGAAAGCGCAAAAATTGCCGTTTTGGGTTCAGCTAAGTGCGTTCCACCTCAAGGTTGAATAGTTACGTCTATTGTAGCATAAATTGGGGGAGGGGATATGACGCGCGTTGAACAGATGGCGCAGTTGGCGGAAAGTCGGGGGCTGGATGCGCTGGCGTTGATGCCAGGGCCAAATCTTTTCTATGCAACTGGACTCTCTTTCTTCATCAGTGAGCGCCCGGTTGTGGCGCTGTGTCCCGTGGACGCGCCGCCGGCGTTTGTGCTGCCGGAGTTCGAGGCGTCGAAGGCTGCGTCTACCGGATTCGAGGTGTTCACCTATACCGATGAGGAGGGCTACGCGCTGGCCTTCCACCAGGCGTGCGCTACGTTAGAGTTGGCGGACGCGCGCGTGGGTGTAGAGGCGCTGCGGATGCGCTTGCTGGAAGCGCGCATTCTGCAACGCTACGCGCCGGGTGCGGAACTGGCCCCCGCCGATGAGCTGTTCGCCGAACTGCGTATGGTCAAGAGCGACGTGGAATTGGACGCGTTGCGGCGGGCTGTCGCCGTTGCCGAGCGCGCGTTCGAGTTGTGGCTCCCGCAACTTCGCGTAGGCATAACCGAACGCGAGGCGGCGGCACGTTTGATCGCTGCGCTGCTTTCCAACGGGGCTGATGCGCTCGCCTTCGCGCCGATTGTCTGCGGTGGGCCGAACGGGGCGATGCCGCACGCCCACCCAGGCCATCGCCCCTTCCAGCCAGGCGACTGGGTGGTGGTGGATTGGGGCGCGATGGTGGACGGTTACGGCTCCGATTTGACGCGCATGGTTGTTTTCGGCGAGCCGTCAGGACAGATGGCGGATATCCACGCGATTGTGCTGCGCGCCAACGAGGCCGCCCGCGCGGTGGTTGCCTCTGGCGCCGAGGCGCAAGCGGTGGACGCGGCGGCGCGCGCTGTCATCGTGGCGGCCGGATATGGCGCGCGGTTCACGCATCGCACCGGGCACGGTTTGGGGTTGGAAGCCCACGAGCCGCCATACATCGTCGCCGGCAACGCGCAAATGCTCGCGCCGGGAATGACCTTCACGGTCGAGCCGGGCATCTATCTCGAAGGCGTGGGCGGCGTGCGCATCGAAGATGATGTCGTGGTCACGCCTGAAGGCGTGCAGACGTTGACGACGTTACCGCGTAACGCTTTCGTCGTCAGGCCGGACTGAGTGTTACCTAATATCAAGCCCCCGGCCACAACCCAAGGTCGGGGGCTTGATTTTGTGAAAATTCTTGAGAACATCGGGAGGTAAACTGGAGGCACCGAAATGGTAGAAAATAAACCTGTATACGTCACACCTGAGGGCTTGGAGAAGCTGAAGGCGGAGTTGGATGAACTGATCAACGTGCGTCGTGTGGCCTTGGCGCAGCGCTTAAGTGTTGCGATCAAACAGGGCGATCTGTCGGAAAATGCCGATTATATCACTGCGAAAGAGGAACAAGGCTTTCTCGAAGGCCGCATCCGCGAACTTGAAGCGGCGCTGCGGTATGCTGTGGTGATCGAGGAACCGACCAGGACTGACGGTCGGGCGACGCTCGGCAGTCTGGTCACGGTCGTCGAGGAAGGCTACGACGACGAAGAAACCTATCACATCGTGGGGCCGCTAGAGGCTGACCCCACAAAAGGCAAGATCTCGCACGAGTCGCCTTTGGGCGAGGCGTTGATGGGACGTGTCGTTGGCGATAAGGTTATGGTCGAGGCGCCGGCCGGTACGATCGAATTCCGCATCGTGAAAATCGCCTGACAGTGCTGGTGACGAACACAGGGCGGGTTATGTCCCGCCCTGTGCTTTTATCTGTTACCTTACCGTCGGTTGGCGCGGAGACGTTCCATTTCGTTGCGGATGGACTCCAGATCGCTCAAGCCGAGGTAGACGATGGCATACCGGATGTAAGCCACCTCGTCGAGTTGCCGTAGTTCGTCGATGACGATGTCGCCGATGACATGGCTGGGCACTTCAGTGCGTCCGGTTTGGCGGATGGCGTACTCCACCCGCTCCACAATGCGATCCAGGTCCTCGGCAGAGATGGGCCGCCGCGCACATGCGATGCGCAAGCCCGACGTCAGCTTTTGGGCGTCGAATTCCTCACGCCGCCCGTCGCGTTTGATCACCAGGGGCGAGGTCAAGATCGCCCGTTCAAGGGTACTGAAGCGCCGTTCGCAGGCCTCACATTCCCGCCGCCTGCGCACGTGGCCTTGCGCGTCGGCGCGTGTATCGATGACCTTGGTCTCGTTGGAGCTACAGTACGGGCATTTCATCGGGTTCTCCTTTCACCTTTGCCTGGATCCACACTCATTGTGACTATAGCATACTCATCTGAGATGGCAAGTGTTTTGACAAAACCACAGAGTGATTTATAATAAGAATACGATAATCTATTATATTGTTGGAGAGAAAATAATGAACAGTGAGAAAAAGCGACAACCCAAAGTCATTGTGTTTTCAACGCCGACCTGTCCGCATTGCCGACACGCGAAGCAATACCTGCGGACCCGCGGCATCCACTTCACGGATGTCGATGTCTCGCGCGATGCACACGCCGCGCGTGATATGGAGCGGATGAGCGGGCAGCAGGGCGTGCCGGTGATTCGCATCGACAGCCACACCGTCGTCGGTTTCGATCGCCCCAAGATCGATCGGCTGCTGGATTTGAAATAAACTGTTACTTTTTCGTTTCGTCGTGCCGCGTAGGTCTTCACCTTCGCGGCTTTTCTTTTTTGGATAGGAAGCGCAGGAATAACAGATTGAAATCCTGTAAATCCTGTCCCGAAAACACCGAAACTGCGGTTATGCGCGCTGTTTGGGGACAGTGTTGAGCACCTGGATGCCCAATGCCTCCAATTCTGCGCGTTCCCGCACCATCGGATCGAAGTAATGGGCCAGCGCCACCAGTCCGATGCCGACGGCGAGGGCGAGGGCGACGCGTAGTCCCGGACCGAGCAGTTGCGTGCGCAGCGAGGGTGGCAGTGGCGTGGTCTGTGGTGGATCGACGCGGCGCGCCACACTGCCGGCCGCACGCAGTTGGGGGAAGTACGCCGCACCGTTTTCCGTCAACTCGGCGCTGATGGCATCGGCGACATGCGGTAACTGCTCTGCGTTGGGCCAGGTGACGTAAATGACGAACACCGACTGCACGTTGTCGCTGGCAATCGCACCCTGGATCGCACGAGCATCGATTGCCAGTCCCTCTTGGGCTAGACGCAGCGCGACGTTATCGGCGAAAGTCCCCGTTACGGCGATGTCGGCCAGCGCGTTGGCGATGTATTCGGACGAGAGCCACGCGTAGTAGCGGTCATAGTCTGGCGAAAGCGTCGCCGCCGGTTCGCTGCCCGCCGCGAAGCGCATCATGGTCTGATAGGGGGTTCCCGGTCGTTGATAGGTCAAGACTGTATATCCACCGACGATGACGGCGGGTATCAGCGCCAGCCACCACCAGCGCAACAGAATTTTCAAGAGTTGGCGTATTTCCACGGTTTCATCCCTCCCTGGAAAACCTAGCGACAGCTTGAACGCATGGAGCGAAAAAGCTCATCGGATCGACCGCACCCATTATATCATCAAACGCGGTTCGTCAACACTTGCGTGTTCACCAATGTTTGCTATTTGCCTATCTATTTGTAATGATTTTGTAACGTTTCTTTGCTCCTGCCATACTAGAATAGAAACAGGCTGCAGTGGTGCACTATTCTTTACAGGCCAGGAGACCAGAATGAATTCTGTCGATGTTCGGATGTACAGTGAAAGAGAGGAATCTGCCAACCAGCCCCTGGCGGCGCTGTTACAGGCGGTGCTAGATGCATTGGAAGCTTTTGTCGCCGCCGACTCATGGGGCGAGGCGCGGCGTGTGCTGGAGGCGCATCCGCGCGAGCTGTTGACCGACGTCGCTGACGATGTGCTGGTGACGATGATGGCGCGCTACGACGACACCGAGGTCGTGCGGATGTTGGCGCAGCACCGTCAAGTATTGATGCGCTGTCGGGTGGTCGGTATCGATGTGGCTTTCGCCGAACTGGCCGCGATGGATATCCCTTGTCCTGAGGGCGTCGATCCGGCGCTGTGGCAGCGCGCTCTGCAAATCGACAACTCCGCAGCGATGCTGGACTTTCTGGCCAAGCACCCCGATCTGATCACTCCGATCTACCAGCGGATGTCGTATGTTCTGGGCGAAGCGCACATTTCCCTGCTGGATGGGCTGCTAGCACTCCTGGAGGCCGGTACCTGGACTTCGGCGCGGGACATCGTGGAGAGCCTTCCGGCGCTGTTGAGCCTTGAAGCCGATCTGTGGTTGATGCAGTACAGCACCTCGCTGCGCCGCGCGGGCAATTACCGCGCGGTGAGCGTGGTCGAAATGCGGCGCTGGCTGCTGGCGCGCTGCCGGATGATCGGCGTTGCGGCTGCATTTGGCGAACGTCTGGCACTGTGGGACGGAATCCAGGTCGGTGCGTCTGCGATTCCTGCTCCGCACTGGGCGACACAGAACGTAGCGCAGGCTTTGTAACCTCGTCTTGACGTTAACTGACGGCAAATAGGGCAACTGTGTTTGCCGTCTTTTTTTGACTCTCGACCTATTTCGTCGCTTCCCAAACGCGAAAACGGCGGTCATTCCACACCTGTCGTACCTTGGTGAAGCGTCCTCGCAGCCACGTTTCGTAGCCGAGAAAAGCGTTGGCGACCAGATACAGCCTGCCGCCAGCCTTGAGCACGCGGGCGGCCTCCTCGATAAAGAATTGCGCGGCCTCGAAGTGCAGGCCGTGTCCCTGGTGGAACGGTGGATTGGCCACGACGATATCGACCGTTCCCGTTTCGCTGGTTGCCGCCCCACACGCGTGCGCGATGGGGATGTTTGGATAGCCGTTGGCAGCCAGCGTCTCCTGCGCAGATCGCACCGCCCGCGCCGAAACATCTGTCAGCGTGACGTTGGCTCCGCGTCGCAACGCTGCCAACCCCACTAGCCCCGTTCCGCATCCCAGATCGAGAACATTAGCGCTGGCAGGGATCTGCATTCCGGCGATGAGCGCCGCCGCCCCATCGTCAAGGCGATCTGTGGCAAAGGTCCCGGCGAAACTTACCAACTGTGTTGAGATGCCGTCAACCCCGATCGTGCGTTCAGTCCGCTGGATTATGGGAAGCGGGCAGTCGTCGTCGGGCCGCTGGGCCAGTCCCGCGTGGAAGCCACTTTTGCGGACGACAATGCCGGCCTGCCCGAAGACCGCGCGTGCCTGTTGCAACGCGCTCTTCACCCCTTCGTGAGTCGCACCGACGAAGACCAGCCGTCCACCAGGGCGCAGCATAGCCGCGGCCAGGCGAAGCGCCTCATCCTGCAATTCTTTGCCGCGTGGCAGGTGGAGGAAGGCAGCGTCGCACGTCGCGGACTCCAGCCCAGCGAAATCGGCCTGGACGAGACACTGCGCCGCGGGCAGGCGGTTGTGGGCAAAGCTGGCGACGAGTGATTGCCCTTCGGCGGCATTTTCAGTCCAGCTGGTCACGGCGGCGCCAGCACGCACGGCCCAGAGCGCCGTCGCTGTTGCGCCTGGCCCGGCGATGAAGACACGGTTGGCCGCGACCTCGCGCGCAGCGGCAAACAGCGCCGCGTGTCCCGCGCCAGGCTCTGGCACGCCCGGCAATCGCAGGATAGCAATCGGTCCATCAGGTAGAAGGGCAGTCGCGCTAAGGAGTTTCATGGCTTTTCCCGTCCCATAAACGGCATAGCGCAATGATACCTCGGACTCGGGGAAGCGCAAAGTTGGTATCAACCCCACAATCTATCTTTCGATAGATGACAAGGTTCAAATCTACAGGTATTATCTTAACTAGCCTACTGTTTATTGTGCCATTTACCGAATTGTGCTATACTTTGGCAGAAAATCGGCTGTTAGTCTTGTTCTGGAGGGTATGATATGGCAAGTGTACAGGAATTTGCTCGGCGGGTGATCGACAATGTGGAGCGCGTCATTGTCGGGAAGCGCACCGTGGTCGAATTGGCGGTGATTGGCTTGTTGAGCCAGGGACACTTGTTGATCGAGGACGTGCCCGGTGTCGGCAAGACGATGCTGGCGCGCAGTCTGGCGCGCTCACTCGGCTGCTCTTTTGGGCGCCTTCAGTTTACCCCGGATATGCTGCCCAGCGATGTGACCGGCGTGTCGATTTTCAATCAAGCGACGCGTGAATTCGTATTCCAGCCAGGCCCGCTAATGGCGCAGATTGTGCTGATCGACGAGATCAACCGGGCGACACCCAAGACGCAGGCAGCCTTGTTGGAGGCGATGGAAGAACGCCAGATCACGGTCGATGGTGTCACCCACGCTTTGCCCAAGCCGTTCATGGTGATGGCGACGCAGAATCCCGTGGAATACGAAGGGACGTTCTCCTTGCCGGAGGCGCAGTTGGACCGCTTTTTGATGCGCATCAACCTGGGATACCCGGCGATGAAGGACGAGATCGAAGTGTTGGATCGCCAGCAGTATCACCATCCTGTGGAGGATTTGCAGCCGGTGGCCGAGACAGAGGATGTGCTCGCGGCACAGGAAAGCATCAAATCGATTTACGTCGCCCCGGCGATCAAGGAATACATCGTGCGCCTGGTACAGCAGACGCGTCAACACAGCGATATTTATCTGGGCGCTAGCCCGCGCGCCAGCCTGACACTTTATCGCTCTGGACAGGCTCGTGCAGCCCTCTATGCACGCGATTTTGTGTTGCCCGATGACATCAAGGCGATTGCGCCAGCGGTGCTGGCGCATCGTCTGCTTATGAGCCCAAGCGCCCGTCTGCGCAACGTTGCGCCGGAAGACGTGGCAGTCGCCATTCTTGAGGGTGTCCCCGTCCCGGAAAGCAAATCGACGCAGGGGACCAACCGCTGAGTCAATCCTATGACCGCTGATACCAAACCCAAAATCAGGCTAAATTCCTGGCTGTTGCCCGCGTTGGTGCTCGCGGCCGCCATCACGGACCTGATTGCGCCTTACCGGGGATGGCGGGTGTTGTACATCGGCATGGGCGGCGCGCTGATCCTGGGGTATTTCTGGGTGCGATCCCTGGCCCGTGGACTGGACCTTACCCGCGAGATGCGTTTTGGATGGGCGCAGGTAGGGGATCGCCTGGTCGAACGTTTTACGCTGCGCAACGAAGGATGGGCGCCAGGCGTCTGGGTCGAAGTGGATGATCAATCTACCCTGCCCGACTACCACGCCAGCCGTGGAACCGGCCTGCCAGGGCGCGACTCGCTGCGCTGGCACACCGAAGCCATCTGTAACCGGCGCGGTCTCTTTGTGTTGGGACCGACGCGGTTGCGCACCGGTGATCCTTTTGGATTGTTCTCGGTTTCACTGCCCTACCCCTCGGCTTTGCCCTTGTTAGTGTTGCCCCCGATTGTCCCTCTGCCGAACATCCAGATCGCTCCCGGCGGGCGCTCCGGTGACGGCCAGCCACGTCCCAATGCGGTCGATCGCACCGTCAGCGCTTCGACAGTCCGCGAGTACGTCTCCGGCGACAGCCGGCGCTGGATTCACTGGCGCACGACGGCGCGCCGCGACGAGTTGTACGTGCGGCTCTTCGACGGCACGCCCTCCGGTGACTGGTGGATTCTGCTGGACATGGATAAAGACGTTCAGGCTGGCGTAGATGAAGACGCGACCGACGAGCACGGTATCATCCTGGCGGCGTCGCTGGCCGATCAGGGCATTCGGATGCGCCATTCGGTGGGACTGGCAGCCTACAGTAATGAGTTGATCTGGCTGCCGCCGGAGCAGGGTGAGGGACGGCGGTGGGAAATCTTGCGTTCCCTCGCGTTGATCTCGCGTGGCGCGCTCCCGCTCGCCGAAGTCATAGCGCGTCTGCAGCCGAGTCTCGGCCAGCATACCAGCATTATCATCATCACACCCTCGGCGAGTGTCGAGTGGGTGGAGCCGTTGGTGCCGTTGATCCGACGCGGGGCTGTGCCGACGGTTCTGTTGTTGGATCCCGTTTCTTTTGGTGGAACAGGGAATACGGCGTTAGCAGAGGCGGCGTTGATGGGTTTGGGTGTTGCCAACTATCGCATCACCAGGGATATTCTGGATCGGCCGGAGGTGCGCCCCGGTCAGCAAGGTCATTGGGGATGGCGAGTATTGGGAACGGGACGCGCCGTGCCTTCCTATCGCCTGGCGGATGTGCCCTGGAGGTCACTGACGTAATGTATACACGCGTCGCGAATCATCGTCAGGCTGGATTTATGACCCGCGCTATAGCGTGGATTGGGCCAAGAGGCATCATCCTCTGGCTATTACTGTTGGTCACATTGAGTATCTTTGCGAGCGGTTTGGTCGAGTTGGTGGCCGGCCTGGAGTTGGGATTTACCTTACTGGTGGTCCTGGTGGCGATGACCACAGGATGGCTGCTGGGCGTATCGTCGATCCCCGGGTGGTTGGCGACGCTGGTGGGAACGGTGTTCGGTGCGGTGTTCAATCTCATCCGTGTGGGGCGTTTGGGCGGTGAGATCTTCGAGATCGTGCGCGCTATAGTGACGCTCATCGGCCAGATGCTGGCATGGCTTTGGGAACGCCTGCTCTATCTGGCTTCGTATTCGTTCGAGACCCGCGAGTTTGGGCTAACGCCGCTGCGCCAGGTGGACTGGACGACCGTTCCCACGGCTGTGAACGTGGTGTGGAACGGCATAACCACGATGCTATCGCGCGCTTATGCGTGGCTGGCGTCGATTTTTGCCGGCGACCCTCAATACGAACCTGTCGGCTCGGTGTTGGCGTGGGGCTTTGTTGTGTGGCTGTGCGTGCTGTGGGCCGGCTGGATGGTGAGCCGCAAGCGCCGACCCATTATCGGAATTTTGCCCGCTGGCTTCCTGCTTTCTTTTTTGCTGGCGTACACCTATGAATCCTCCGGCGTGCTGCTCCCCTTCCTGGGTGTGATGTTGGTATTGATCGCTTTGACCCGACATTATGAACGTGAGTCGCGCTGGACAAGTGCCGACATCGACTTCTCGCGAGACCTCTGGCGCGAGGTAGCGATGACTGCGGCGGGCGTCTCGGTGGCGTTGGTGTTGGCTTCGGCCATTCTGCCGAGTTTCTCCTACCGGAAGTTTGCCGATTGGCTCGACGAGTTGACTGCCAGGGATGAAGTTCAACAGACCGAGGTTCAGGAAATTGCGAAATCCCTGGGCGTGGAGCAACAACCCCCTCCCGCGCAGCCGGTGCGCCCGGCACAACTGTTAAGTAGCACCGATCTACCGCGCCGGCACCTGATCGGCTCGGGACCGGAGCTTAGGCGCATGGTTGCCTTTGTCATCACCACTGGCGAAATTCCGCCAATACGAGACGACCCCTCGATGGATTACCACCTGATGGAAATTGTCATCCCGCGTCACTACTGGCGTAGCCTGACGTATGATAACTATTTCGGGCAAGGCTGGTCTACCAGCAGCATGGCGATCAGCAATTATGAAGCCGGGCAATTGTTCGTCGATCCAGAAATAGCTCCTAACACGCGTTTACTGCGCCAGGAAGTGCGGATCATCGGCGAATTGGGCGGCGTCGTCTACGTCGATGGACAATTTGTCTCAGTGGATAAGGACTACGAGGTCGCTTGGCGTCCACCTGATGAAGTTTTTGCCGTCACGACGCCTGAACGGATCTATCGCGCCGATTCTTTGGTGCCGGTGTACACGGTGGAAGGATTGCAGGCGGCTGGAACCGAATACCCTGAGTGGATCCTTGAACGTTATCTGCAATTGCCGGACTCGACGCCGCAGCGTGTCCGTACATTAGCGCGTGACCTGACTGCGACTCAGCCGACGCCCTACGATCGGGCGGTGGCGATTGAGCGTTATCTGCGAGAGTTCCCCTACACCCTGGACGTTCCGCCGTCGACGGGGCAGCCGGACATTGCAGATTATTTCCTCTTCGAGCTGCAAAAGGGCTACTGTGACTACTACGCGACGGCCATGGTCGTGCTGGCGCGCGCCGCGGGTATACCTGCACGGATGGTTGTCGGCTATGCCAACGGGCGTTACGATCTGGGCAACGGGCGTTACGTCGTCACCGAAGCTGACGCACACGCCTGGGTTGAGGTCTATTTCCCTGGTTATAGCTGGATTGAATTTGAGCCAACCGGCGGCATCGCGCCTATCACGCGGCCTCGGGAAACTGAGGAACCCACGATATGGCCGACGCGGGAATTAGAGCCGTTGGTCCCCTCCTCGGCAGAGTCTGACAAATGGGTCATGCCACCGCTACTATCGTTGGCCTTATGGGTTCTCGCTGGGATAGCGGGCGTGGTGCTGTTCATCCTGGCGGTAAGCGGGATCGACAGTGCGCTGTTATTGCTCCGGCGTTCCCCGGTGGCGATGGCGACTGTGCTTTACGACCGCCTGCGGGACTATGCCAAGCACTTACAGACCCATACGGCTGCCGGGAACACGCCTTATGAGTTTGGTCATCTTCTGACCGCGCGAGTGCTGGAGATTGCAGGTACGCACCACGATGAGGAATTATTGCCGCCTGCCGAAGATGAAATCCCGGTGTTGGTCGACCTGTATATCCGTGCGTGGTATTCGCCGCACGCTATCGAGATGCCGGAGCGCCACGCAGCGGTCTGGGCGTGGTGGAAATTGCAGTGGCGCCTGGGCCTGGCGCATCTATGGCGCAGACGGCGGGCCAGACGTGCCTTACCATCCGCTCTGCCGCGACCTGCAAGTTAGTGTGATCGCGAAGCTAATTCTATCGTGAGGGGTACGACGATGCCCGAAGAATTCAAATATCCACGGCGGAAGTTCATGCGTGGTTTTGTACGCCGTGCCACGCAGATCCTCTTCAGCATCCTGACCGATTTTCATCTGATTGGCGCAGAGAACTTCCCGACGGAAGGCCCCTTGCTGGTCGTGGCCAATCACTTCAGCTTCGTCGACCCGATGGCGATGGTGCGTATTGCGCCCTGGCCCATGGAGTTTCTTGGCGGTTTCCGCACTCCCAATGCACCACCGCCGCTCAGTTGGTTGCGCGAGTTGTGGGGCTACTACCCCGTTTTCCGTGGCACCGGTTCGACACTGGCGTTGCGCGCATCGGATGCGGTGATGCGGCAGCGCGGCATCCTGGGCGTGTTCCCGGAGGGAACGAGTGCAGCGGCGGTGTTGCGTCCGCCGCGTCCGGGTGTGGCGCTCATCGCTGCGCGGACGGGCGCGCGGATTCTGCCGGTGGGATTGGATGGCTTCATCGACGTGCTACCCAGGATGGTCAAGGGCCGGCGTGCACGCGTCACCGTTCGCGTCGGTAAGCCGTTTGGCCCTTTCGTGGCATCAGGGCGGGGGCGCGAGCGCCGCGAATATCTTGAGAAAATCGGCCACGAGATCATGCAGCATATCGCTGAACTGCTGCCGGCAGAGCGGCGCGGGCATTACTCGGACGATCCTGCCATCCGCGCAGCAGCCCAGGGGACCGAATATTACCCGTTCGACGACGAGCCGGAAATCTGAACCGTTGCGACTAAGCTGAAGCTGCAACTTGTGCGGTGGCATTACGTAATTATTCTGTTGATACTGTTCCTTGTCCTGGCTTGCTCCGTTATCACGGGCACGGATTGGTTCCACTTGTTTTGACGGAGGTTATGGCTGGTCACGACACCGACCTGTTTTAACCGGTCGGTGTTTTTATTTAGTTCGTGGTAAATAAACGTTTTTTCAAACCTTAATTGCCGTGGACACCGAATGCCTTTTTGACTCTTACACAAGCTAGATTATACTAGGGGTGAGTTCACAGTATGCACTATGTGGATATCGTTTTTTGTAGATAGTGGAGATAACTTCGCATGCAAGACCGGCCAGCACTGCGTGGCGGAAAGCGCATATTGAACACCCTGCTGCGTCTCGTTTCTGACATTCGCGGTAAGATTATTGTGCCTTATCTCATCCTGACCCTCGCAGTCGCTGTGATTGGACTCTACGTGGTCACGCGATTGGTATCCGACTCCCTTGATGAGCGTTTTAATAACCATCTTGTCGAATCTGGGCGTGCGATTCTAACCGGATTCGCCCGTCAGGAAATCGACCATCTCGAGGCTGCCCGTACGTTCTCGCTGACATCAGGTGTGGCTGAAGCCATACGGGCACGTGACAAAAAGACGTTAGCGGAGCTGGTGTTGCCGGCAGCCACGACCAAAGGCGTCGATGTGGCGATCCTGGTGAACGCCGCGGGCGAGACCGTGTTTAACACGCTGAAACGCGAGGGGCAGCTTGAATTAGTGGAATATGACTTTCGGGCCTCGGATTTGTGGATCATCCGACGACTCTTGGAAGAGGGATCTGCTGCCACTTCTTCGCGCCGTGCGATTGGCGAGCATCCTGTCGACCGGCAGTATTATTACTTTACCGCCGCGCCCATCACGCTCGAAAAGCAATTTGTCGGCGTTGTGCTGGTGGGAACGCGGTTGGATGTGTTGTTGCGTAACCTCAATGCGACTTCGATGGCCCAGATCACTGTATATCTGAATGAAGGTCAGGCTATCGCTTCCACTTTCACGCAGGAGGCTGTATCGACTGAGGCTCGGGCGGCGCTATTAACTGAACTTGCGATCCTGCCCGATGTCTACACTGACGTTCTGGAATCTGAGAATAGAACCCGCATCCAGACATTGACCGTCGAGGGCCGTGAGTACCGGCTCTCGCGCGGGCCTTTGGTGGTGGGCAATGATCGACTGGCGGTTTTCGACGTAGCGCTGCCTTCGGATTTCCTCGTAAACTCTAAAGCCGTTAACCGAGGAACGTATGTATTGGTGTTCGGATTGGCGATGGGAGCCGTCATTCTGGTGGGATATGGTGTGGCGCAGCGTATTACTCGCCCACTCTATACCTTGATGAAAACCTCGCGGGCCGTAGCCGACGGCGATCTCAAACAACGTACGGGCATTCAGCGCACCGACGAGATCGGGACCCTGGCGACAGCCTTCGATCAGATGACAGAACGTCTCGATGAACGTACCATAGCCTTGCAATCCGCCCTGCAAGTTCAACGCGAAACCGCCAGCCGGATGCAGTCGATCCTCTTCAGTATCGGCGACGGAGTTTTGCTCGAAGATGCGCAAGGCAATATCGTCCCCCTGAACCAGGCCGCCACTGGGATGCTTGAGGACATGTCCGCGCGCTTCCTCTCAGGCCCTGTGCGTGACTTACCCATGTTGGAACAAGATCGTTTCCCGGACGCATGGGTAAACCCCTGGCTCCTCGAGAGCCGTCGTTTCCAAATCGCCAACCGTATCTACACGGCACACTCGGCTGTAGTGGGCAGCGATGATGGCGCAAACCTGGGGACAGTCATTGTCTTGCGCGATGTTACTGCAGAAATGGAGGCGGAGCAGCTCAAGGATGCTTTTGTTGCGCATGTTTCTCACGAGTTGCGCACGCCTTTGACCGCGATTAAAGGCTACACGGCGCTGC
>MTKY01048460.1_pt1 | contig 23662 bp, 25 predicted proteins | sample 1042731 | NCBI WGS metagenome assembly MTKY01 (sample SAMN06212206, study PRJNA360538) | anaerobic digester metagenome | biome: Wastewater treatment plant; material: sludge; isolation source: anaerobic digester fed with sludge from wastewater treatment plant | place: Denmark: WWTP Soeholt ... | reverse complement strand
AAGAAAATAAATCTGTCCCCTTTTTGCTTGTCCCCTTTTGGGAGATTACCGATTCATTGCCATCGCGAATTGCGGTTGACCACCTGCCGCGGGGCGTCGTAGCCTCTGGCCGACGATGCAACCAGTACCGCGGCACACCCTGCGGCGGCAATCACGATCAGGGGAGACGGTGATGACATTGCCCGATATCGATGTCGAATTGAGTGAGGAGGACCTAGCGATCCGCGAGACCTGCCACAAGTTCGCACTCGAGGTGCTGCGCCCCGCAGGCCGCGAGCTCGACCGCCTGCAGGATCCCGCACGGGTCATCGCGAGCGATTCGCTGCTCTGGGATGTCTTTCGCCAGTACCGCGAACTGGGGCTCGGCGCGGTCTTCGCCGACACCACGATCGATTCGCTCGCAAAGGCACGCATGATGTGCGTGATCAACGAGGAGCTGTCATGGGGCGACGTGGGGCTCGCGATCAGCCTAGGGCTGTCGCATTTTCACCAGCCGTGGATCGAGCAGAGCGGCGATGCGGCGCTGCACGCGCGCTTCTGCGATCCGGCGCGGCCCACGATCGGCTGCTGGGCGCTCACCGAACCTGACCACGGCAGCGATACGGTCGCATTCACCGAACCCTGCTTCACCAATCCCGCGGTGCGCGCCAACTGCATCGCGCGCAAGGACGGCGAGCACTACGTGATCAACGGCCAGAAGGCGGCGTGGGTCTCCAACGGCAGCATCGCCGATATCGCGGTGCTGTTCTGCACCCTGGATCCCGCGCAGGGATTCAGCGGCGGGGCGGTGATACTGGTGCCGCTCGATGCGCCCGGCGTCGATCGCCCCGCTCCGCTCGACAAGATCGGCCAGCGCTCGCTGAACCAGGGCCAGATGTTCTTCAGTGATGTGCGTGTTCCGGCCTCGCACCTCGTGGTGGGACCGGAGTTCTACCCGATGGCACTCGAGGGAATGCTCTGCCACGGCAACGCCGGAATGAGCCAGTTGTTCATCGGCGTGGCACGCGCGGCGCTCGATCATGCGCTGGAATACGCCGAGCAGCGGGTGCAGGGCGGACTGCCGATCTCGCGCCACCAGAGCGTCCGGGCCCGGCTTTTCAAGATGTTCATGAAGGTCGAGGCGGCGCGCTCGCTGACGCGTCGCACGGCGCTTTATCTCGCGGTCAAGCCGCCCTCGATCCAGCACGCGATCGCGGCCAAGGTGTTCGCCACCAACACCGCGTTCGAGGTCGCCAGCGAGGCGCTGCAGATCTTCGGGGGCAACGGGCTGACCCGCGAGTACCCGGTCGAGAAGCTGTTGCGCGATGCGCGCGCCTCGATGATCGAGGACGGCTGCAACGAGATGCTGGGCCTGATCGCCGGCGCGCGGCTCCAGGGCCACTGAGCCGCCCGCCAGGCTGCTAGAACTTCAGGGTGATGCCGGCGTTGAGCGAGCGGCCCATTCCGGGAACCGCGATTCCCCACGGGATGCCGTTCATGCTCATCGTCATGCCCTGGCCGGTATAGGCGCCACCGAGCGGCATCGAGTAGAACTCGTCGAACACGTTCTCGATCGCAAGGTCCACGCGCAGCCGCGACCATGAGTAGCTGGCGTTCAGGTTCAGCAGCTCGTAGCTCGCGGTCGGGATCTCGTTGCGCACATCGGAGACATCGTCCTTGCCGTCGACGATCAGTACCTCGATCGAGTTGTCCCAGCCGCCGAGGCGCTGGGTCAGCGCCAGCCTGGCGTTGAGCGGCATGATGTTGTAGAGATCGTCGCCGCTGTCGCGGTTCTCGCCGTCGGTGTAGTTCACGATCGCCTCGATGCCGAGCTCACCGGCGCCGGTTTGCGCGATCGTCATCCGTGCGGAGACGTCGATGCCGTAGAGGCGCGCCGACTGGTTCTCGTAGCCGAGCACGTTGAAGCGCTCGGTGACGAATCCGGGTCGTGCAACCGCGTCGATGTAGTCATCCACGCGGGTGTAGAACGGCGTCACCCGCAGTTGCCGCGACCCGTCGCCGGAGTGCCAGTCGAGCGCTGCGGAGAAGGTGTCTGCCTGCTCGGGATCGAGGTCGAGGTTGCCGATGTAGCCGTTGCCGTCACCGACGAAGTTGTTCATCGTCGCCGCCATCGCCCAGCTCGACCACGGATAGCGCTCGTAGAGGTTCGGCGAGCGCACCTTGTGCGCATAACCGAACTCGAGATCGAGCGTCGTGGATACGTTGTAGCGTGCGAGCGCGGAGGCATCCCAGTTGTTGTCGTCGCGATCATGGTCGCGGGCATTGAACGCGGTGCTCTCGAGGTACTGGCCCCCGGGCGCGCTCGGCACGGTGCTGTAACCCTGGACATCGCCCGCGTCCGCCGCGACGCGCTCGTAACGCAGCCCGAGAGAGCTCATCCAGCGGCTGCCGTGATGTGACTCCCATTCGCCGAACAGCGCGCTGCGATCGCGCTCGCCGTCATGGATGTTCCAGAATGTTCCCGGACCCATGCCGCCGCCGGAGGCCGGCCACCAGTCGTCGAGATCGTAGCCCTGGTACTCGGCGCCGACGCGCAGCAGATCATTGGGCGAGAGGGTGATGTCGGTGCGCACCGAGGCGCCGGTGGTCTCGCTCTCGGTGTGCATCGGCATCCCGCCGGCGCAGGTTCCGGTGGGGTCGTTGAAGAAGCCGATCGGCGAACACGGCGTTCCCATGCCCGATCTGGTGCCGTACCAGAAGCGCTTGTCGGGGCCGAAATCCATGAAGTGCTCGACCTTCTCGCGATACGCGCGCGCCTCCAGCGTGAAGCCGTCGAACTCGCCGATATAGCGCAGGTTGAGGCGCCGCTGATCGTTGTCGAGCAGATCCATGCGTTGGTTCGGGTAGAGTTGGTAGGGCATGTCCTGGTAGCCGAGGCTCAGCTGCAGCAAATGATCCTCGTTGCGCAGCGCAACGCTCAGGTTGTGGTTGCGCGTTTCCCAAGCGGTGGAGCCGACCTCGTCGAGATCGAGCGTATGGCCGGGGCGGCCGGTCTCGTAGGTGGTCTTGAATGCGTCGCCTGCCTCGTAGTTGTCCGCCTTCGAGGTCGCGCCGCCGTAAGACACCGAGACGTTCTCGCTGGCCCAGGTCGCGGCGAGGTTGCCCGATCTGACATTGCCGTTGCTGCGGTAGAACGCGCCGACCTCGCCCTGCAGCAGATTGCCCTCGCCGGGCGCGGCGAACAGCGGCGCCGCGGTATCGGCCACGATCGTCGCGCCGATGCTGTCGCCGCCGACGCTGACCGGCGCGATGCCGGCGTAGACCCGCAGCGTGCCGACCTGTGCCGGGTCGAGGTAGGACAGGGCCGGGTTCATGTGGTTCGGGCACGAGGCGATCAGGTCCATGCCGTCGACCTTGATCCGCAGCCGGTCGTCGGCGAGACCGTGCACCGTCGGCAGGCTCGACACGCCGCCGGCGCCGGTGGCATGCACGCCGGGAATGTTCTGCAGCATCTTCGCGGTGTCGCTGGAGGATGCGCGCATGCGCGCGAGACTCGCGCCATCGACGGTGTAGGCCCCGACCGCCCGTGGTGCCTCGAGCCGGGTGCCGCGCACTTCGACTTCCTCGAGCTCGCTCGTGGCCGCAGGATCGGCCAGCGCGCCCGGAATCTGCGCGATCGCGATCAGAAAGCTCATCCGCTTGATTTGCATGCTATTTCCCCGACGTTCAAAAAGGCCGCGAGTGTGGCCGAAGAACTGCGTCCCGGGAATGCGACATTTTGTCGCGTCGCTGCGTTGTCAGCTGCGCAGCGGGCGTTTCTGCAGTTTGCGCTGCAGGGTGCGGCGGTGCATGTTCAGGCGGCGCGCGGTCTCGGAGATATTGCCCTCGCACTCCTGCAGCACCTTCTGGATATGTTCCCACTCGAGGCGGTTCACCGACAGCGGGCGCTCGGGAATGTCGACGCCGGCATCGCCCTGGTCGCGGTGGAACGCGGCCTGGATCTCGTCGGCATCGGCCGGCTTGGCGAGGTAGTGCACCGCGCCGAGCTTGATCGCCTCGACCGCGGTGGCGATCGAGGCATAGCCGGTCAGCATCACGATGCGGGTGTTCTCGTCGAGCTCCTTCAGCGCGCGCACCAGTTCCAGCCCCGAGGCGCCCGGCATGCGCAGGTCGATGACCGCGAACTCGGGCGGATCCTCGCGCGCCAGGGCGATTCCCTGCCCGCTGTCGAGGGCGACGCGCACGTTGTAGCCGCGGCGCTCGAAGGCGAGCGCCAGCACCGAGCCGAAGATCTCGTCGTCATCGACCAGCAACAGGCTCGGGCGCTCGAGCGCGGCTTGCTCAGCGTTCATCGACGATCCGCAGCGCGGCGAGTGGCAGCCGCACCCGGCAGCAGGTGCCGCCACCCTGGCGCTCGATCAGCCGGGCCTCGCCGTCGAAGCGCGCGAGTGTGTGCAGGCTCAGGAACAGCCCGAGCCCCATGCCCTCGTGCTTGGTGCTCACCCCCGCGGTGCCGATGCGGCCCTCGAGTTCGGGCGCCACGCCGCTGCCGCGATCGCAGACTTCGATGGCGAGTTCGTCGGCGCTCCAGTGCGCGGTCACCGTCACCGCCTGCGGCGAGGCGTCGGCGGCATTGTTGAGTACGTTCAGCAGGGCATGCTCGAGGGTCTGTTCGATCACCAGCCGCGGTGCCGGCCGTGCGCCTTCGAGAACCGCTTCGAGCTGCACCTCGGGGCGCCCGCCGCGCCAGCGCTCCAGCAGTTCGCGCAGCCAGTGCTCGAGATCGCGCGCGCTGCCCGATTCGGCGCGCCAGCCGCCGGCACTCGCGGCCAGCGAGCCGAGGATTTCCTTGCAGCGCGCGACCTGTCCGCGCAGCAGTTCGAGGCGCTGTGCGCCCAGCGCTTCGCCGGGCTCGACGTCCTTCAGCACCACGGCCAGCGTCGACAGCGGTGTCGCGAGTTCGTGCGCGGCACCCGCGGCCAGCGTTCCCAGCGCCAGTACGTGGTCTTGCTGCAGTTGCTGTTCGTGCAGTGCGGCGATCATGTGGTCGCGATCGCGCACCGAACGTCCCATCCGCACCCCAAAGCCGGCGATCAGCAGGGCGCTGAATGCGAAGCCGAACCACATGCCGAGCTCGTGCAGGCCAAGCCCGACCGCGCCCCCGCCGTGTCCGGAATGCACCGCCGGCAGGGGCAGGTGAAAATAGCTGAGCAGGGCGTAGCAGCTCATCGTCAGCGCCACCATCGCCCAAGCGTAGGAGCCCGGCAGCGATATCGCGGTGAGCGTCAGCGACAGGAGGTAGAACGGGGCGAAGGGGTTGCTGGCCCCGCCGGTGAGATACAGCAGTACGGTCAGCGCGAGCACTTCCAGCGTCAGGTGCAGGAACAATTCGCCATCGGCGACGGCGCGCTGGAGGCGCAGGCGCAGCGCTGTGAGCAGGGCCAGCACTGCAACCGCGGCGAACAGCATGAGCAGCGGCCGCAGCGGCAGCATGAGCTTCAGCCGTGTCAGTACGAGCCAGGCCATCAGCATTTCCGCGCCGAGCACGATCATCCGCGCGCCGTTCAGGCGCCGGAGGTTGATTGCGTTGCTCGATGGGGGCATTGGCAGGCTCATCGACGCATTGTAGGGCTCTAAAAGGGGACAGATTTATTTTTTCGAGCGGCCCGACGCAAGGCGGTTGCTGCTCCGCTCACTGGACTGGCGGCCCTCCGGGCTACCCTCACTCAGTCCCGAGCCTGCTGCGCAGTCTCTGTCCCTCGCTCGGCGCTGGTCCTTTATGTTCGCTACGCAGCAACCGCCTTGCGCCGTGCGGCTGGCTTGGCGTGCTGGGAGGGGAATGCAGGGAGGGGATTTATCCTGATTCGTCAGCTTACTGCACGAAGCTCTGCCGTGGCTGATGAAATGACTCGAATCGAAGAACGTATCAACAACCATACGAGACCTAGTGCAACCAAAATATCGGGCCAACCCGAACCGGTGATCCAAACCGCTCCAGCCGCGACAAAAACCGAGAGATTTGTTGCGATATCGTTTCGTGAACACTCCCACACCGAACTCATGTTTACATCGTCGTGCCGATGCCGCCAAAGCAGGTAAAGACAGAGTGCGTTTGCGACGAGACCGAGAAGACTGAACGCGCCCATGATCTCAAAGACGGGGACGCTTGGCACGAAAACCTTGTAGGCAACCTGGGCAGCCACGACACATGCTGCCAAGAAAATCAAGCCGCCTTTAAACAGCGCGACCTTGGCCTTTACGGCGGCTCCCCTGGAAACAGCGTACAGGCTAAGACCATATGTCAAAGCATCTCCAAGGTTATCAAGGCTGTCCGCGAGCAGTGCCGTTGACTTTCCATGAAGCGCGGCCACCGCAATAACCAGAAACATCATGGCATTGACGCCGAGCACAATTCTCAGCGTTCCCCGCTGTCTCTCGCCAAGGGCGTCAACAGCGCAACTGTCATTACAGCAACCACTCATTTCCTAAACCTCATTGGCAACCCAACGACTAAGCTCAGCCGCGGCGGCCGAGGAGCGAAGCGACGACACCGACGTCGGCTGGAACGAGTTGTTGAACCAAGCCGCTACGCGGTAGAAACAAATCATCAACTGATTCTGAATGTAAACAGTGCAAAAAGGGGGGGGCGGGCGCCGGAACGGGTGGCGCGAAGGCTGATCACAGCCGCAAATGCGCGGTTTCGGGGCATAGTAAGCACGTCGAAAAATTTTACATATGGGTTCTACGAGAAACCTGAAACATTCTCTATCTATCTGGTTTATAAACATTTTCCTTTTATGGCCTGATGCTTGCTTTGTTTAGGGTGAGTTTGACGTCATGGAACCGAAGGGAAGATACGCAGATGTTCAACTACCTCAAGCACACCGTCGCAGTCGCTTTGACTATGGCCAGCGCTGCGGTAATGGCCAGCCACATTGACCTGACCGACCCGGCATCGCTTGGTGCAGTCAGCGTGTCGGCGTTTGGTGGCAACGTCACCAGCAATACCAGTGCCAGCGAGCGCAGCGGTTGCGTTGCGGCGGGTGCGGGTCTTGCGTGCCTTGGTGACGGCGTTGGCATCGGCGATGACGAAGTGACCTTCGGACGGGAAGTCCTGACGGTCGATCTCGGCAAGGCCTATCGCGTCAACAGCGTCGAGTTTCTCGATGTCTTCAACAACGCGAACGAGGGTGGCAAGTCGGAGCATGCGCAGTTCAGCATCGATGGGGGTTCGATCTTCGATGCGTTCCGCGGCGCGGCTGATGGCAGTGGCGACAGCATCGGTGGTTACCTGATGTTCAGTCTCTCCCAGCCGGTTGTCGGGCAGACGCTGCGCTTCTTCACCACGAGCAATGCCCGGAGCGATTTCTCGGTCGCACGCATCAGCGTGTCCGAAGTACCGCTTCCCGGCACCCTCGGATTGCTCGGTCTGGGCCTGGTTGGTCTCGGCGCGGTTCGCAAGAAGCACGCCTGAGGCCGGTCCGAGCTGAAAAAAACCCGCTTCGGCGGGTTTTTTTTAAAGAATTCGTCACGAATAGCCCTTCAGCGAACCTGAAATCAGCGGATGGCACGACGCAGCAAGCGCCTTGCGTCTCGGGCTGCGCTCACCGGTGACGGTTACGAATTATCTGGTGCCCCCAGCAGGAATCGAACCTGCATCTGAGTCTTAGGAGGACCCCGTTCTATCCATTGAACTATGGGGACATGGCGCGCCGGGCGCCATTCTAGGGATCGGCTTCGGGGTGCGCAAACGCGGCGCCGAGCTGGAGGCAGAATTCCTCGAGCCGCGCGGCGCCGTCATCGCGGAACTCGCGGAACTCGAGCCCGATCTCGCAGCCCGTTGCGGATATGCGCCGCAGGTGCGCGATGCCGCATTCGACGTGAATCCGGGCCGCGCCCGCCATGAATCCCACCTGCAACCCGACCGGCAGATGGCGCAGCTCGCGGGCGACGTTTGGCAGCAGCGCGGCGACATCGGCGGCCGCTACGCACGCCAGCAGGCCGGAGTGCGAGATATTGCATACCGTTGCCGCGAAGCCCTTGCCATCGGCGCGCAGCAGCCGCGCCTCGATCGCAACAGCGAAACGCGGAGCGAAGCGGCGATCGGTCGGGGGCAGCGCCACCGCGGCCCGGTCGGTGCGCTAGGCGCGGTGCACGCTTGCCGCCGCGGACGGACGCGCCTTGACGCTGTCGTACCAGCGCATGATGTTGCGATTGTTCGGGTCGAGCGGCTGGCCGACACTGGCGCCAAAATCCACGAAGCAGAACAACAGGATATCGGCCAGCGAGAATCGCTCGCCGGTAATGAATGGCGCGTTGCCAATCTGGGCGTCCAGCCAGCGCAGCCCGCGCTGGGCGATTTCCTTCAGGTCCGCCGCTGCGTGCGGAATGCAATGCATGCGGTCCCTGAACATCGGCAGGCCTTCGGCAAAGCGAAAGCCGTTGGTCATCGGTTCGGTGATATTGAGGTCGATGCGCCGGGTCCACATGCGGGTGAGGGCGCGCTGCGCGGCGTCGGAGCCGATCAGCACCGGCTCGGGGTGAAGCTCCTCGAGGTATTCGCAGATCGCGGTGACCTCGCTGATCACCTGCCCCGAATCCAGCACCAGTGCCGGCGACTGTCCACCCGGGTTGACCCGCAGGTATTCGGCCTGGCGATTGGCGCCCTTCATGATGTCGATTTCCTCGCGCACGATATGCACGCCCTTTTCGGCGATGAACATGTTGACGACGCGGGGGTTGGGGCCAATGGACTGGTAGAGTTTCATGCATGCGGCTCGCGGTTGCGGATGAGAGCGGGTGATTCTGCGGTAGCGCGCGGCGCGAGATCAAGTCGCGACGCTTGCGCGTGATGCCGAATCGTGATGTTCTGCGCGCTTTATCGAGGAGAGTTCACCGATGCAGGATACCCGCCCGCTGCTGCTCGCTTCCGCGTTTCCGGCCATCGAACGGCTCGCGGTCGACACGCTGCAGTTGAACCTCGGCTATCGCTGCAACCAGAGCTGCACCCATTGCCACGTCAATGCCGGGCCCACGCGCACCGAGACGATGGAGCTCGAACAGATCGAGCTGGCGCTCGCGGTGATGCGCCGGCACGGCATAAAGACGGTCGATGTCACCGGCGGGGCGCCCGAGCTAAACCCGCATTTCCGCCACTTGGTGCGCGCGGCACGCGCCAGCGGGATCGCGGTGATCGATCGCAGCAACCTGACGGTCCTGCAGGAGCCGGGGCAGGAAGACCTCGCGGAATTTCTCGCCGCCGAGCGGGTCGCGGTGACGGCCTCGTTGCCCTGTTATCTCGAGACCAATGTCGATTCCCAGCGCGGGCACGGCGTTTACGCGCGCAGCGTCGCGGGTTTGCGCCGTCTCAACGAGCTCGGCTACGGCAAGGGTGGAGAGCTGGTGCTGAACCTGGTCTACAACCCGCTCGGGCCGGTGCTGCCGCCGCCGCAGCAGGTGCTGGAGCAGGATTACAAGCGCGAGCTGCTGGCGCGCTTCGGCATTGTGTTCGATCGCCTGCTGACGCTGACCAACCTGCCGGTCAGCCGCTTCGGCGCGGTGCTGCTGGCGCAGAACCAGTTTCACGATTACATCGCGCTGCTCAAGCATAATTATGTCGAGCACAACCTCGCGGAGGTGATGTGCCGGCGCCTGCTCAGCGTGGACTGGCGCGGTTTCGTGTACGACTGCGATTTCAACCAGATGCTCGACCTGCCGCTGCTCGCCACTGACCGGCGCCTGCATCTGCGCGACCTGCTCGACGAATTGCCGCTCGGCGCGTCGATTACCACCGGCGAGCATTGTTTCGCTTGCACGGCGGGGCAGGGCAGCAGTTGCTCGGGGGCCCTGGCGGCCTGATTGCCGATGCGCCTCGGCATCGTGATCCCCGCGCGCGACGAGGCCGAGACCTTGCCGCTGCTGCTCGCCGATCTGCAATGCCTGCGCGCGCCCGATGTCGAGATCATCGTGGTCGATGGCGGCAGCCGCGATGCGACCCTGGCCCGGGCGGAGGGCCTTGCCGACCAGCTGCTGACGAGCGAAGCAGGGCGTGCGCGCCAGCTCGCTGCCGGAGCCGCCTGTACGCACGCCGCAACGCTGGTTTTTCTGCATGCCGACACCCGGGTATCGCCCGCCGCGGCGCGCGCGATCGCGGCGCTCGGCGCTAGCGACGGAGGCTGGGGCTTTTTCCGCGTGCGCCTGTGCGGGAATTCGTGGCTGCTGCCGGTGGTGGCGTGCTGCATGTGGTGGCGTTCGCGTATCAGCGGCATCGCCACCGGCGACCAGGGGCTGTTCGTGAGCCGCGAATTGTTCGCTGCGGTGGGTGGCTACCCCGCGCAACCGCTGATGGAGGATATCGAGATCTGCCGGCGTCTCGGTGCCGTGATGCCGGGGCGGGCAATCGATATCGAGTTGCAGGGTTCCGGGCGGCGCTGGGATCGCGATGGCGCCTTGCGCACCATCGTGCTGATGTGGTGGCTGCGGTTGCGCTATTTTCTCGGTGCCAGCCCCGCCGCGCTGCACCGCCGTTACTACCGGACCTGAGATGCAGCAAGGCTGTTTTCTGCAGTTTGCCAAGGCGCCGCGCGTGGGGGCGGTCAAGACCCGTCTGCAACCGGTCCTGACGCCGTCACGCGCGGCTGCGGTGGCCCGTACATTGAGCGCGCGCGTTGCTTCGGCGCTGGATGCGGCGCCGTGCGGCTGGGATGTCTGTCTCGTTGCCGATGAGCCCGAAGATCCGTTCCTGCGCGAGCTCGCGGCGCGCCATGGCCGCGTTGTCCATGAGCAGGGCCCGGGCGATCTGGGGCAGCGCATGCAGCGGGCGCTGGCGCATGCGTTGCGCGACTACCCGGCAGCGATCCTGATCGGTAGCGATTGCCCCGGCTACGACCCTGCTTACCTGCTGGAGGCCACGCGAATCCTCGCGCGCACGGATGCGGTGCTGGGACCGGCGCGCGACGGCGGTTATGTGCTGATCGGGTTCAGCCGCATGCACGAGGCGGTGTTCGAGGGTCCGCGCTGGGGCAGCGACAACGTGCTCGCAGTGCAGCGCACACGGCTGCAGGCGCTCGGACTCGGCTGGGAAGAACTGCCGCCGCGCGCCGATATCGATCGGCCCGAGGACCTTTGGCAGCTCGGTGAGGATTTCGCTAGGCGCTGGTGATCGGGCGGTTGTCGCCGCAGGCGTGGGTACGCCCGCTGCGGTCGTAGACTCCGACCGGGGCGATCTGGCCGCGCAACAGCGCCAACATGCGGCTGGTAGTGCGGCTGCTGCGGTTGACGATGCGCTCGTTGATTTCCCCGAGTTGTGCGACTTCGTGCAGCCGCTCCAGCAACATGCTCCAGTCCTTGGCCAGCGCCGCGTCCATGCCGCGCAGCAACTCGGGCCAGTCATTGGCGTGCTGGCGCGCGAGCAACTGCCGGCGCTGCGCCTCGTTGGCATCGAGCGCCTGCAGGCAGAGCAGTTTCTGTTGCACGGTGATTTCGAGCTGTGCGGCATCGCGCGCGCTCAGCGCGGCACGCTCCTCGAGCAGCAGCTCGCGGAGTTGTTCCACGCCGTGGCGGTCGGATTCGATAATGGCACGCGCGGCCAGTTCAGCATCGGCTGGCATTCGATCACCCTCTCGAGCGGTCTGCGCGGACGGGGAATCGCCGCCTGGAAACCGCTTCGTCCTGTTACAGGTTGTCCGCTTCGATCAGCTTCCGGGCGACACGCTGGGAGTCGATCTGGTACTCCCCGCTGGCAATGGCATTGCGGATATCGCGCACCCGGTTCTCGTCGACTGCCGGTTGCGCGGCCAGCTTGCTGGCCGTGGTACGGATGAATTCGGCCAGACCGCTCAGTTCCACCGTGTCATCGCGTGCCACATCGCCGGTCTGGGCGGTGTTGCGGGCGCGCTGATCGGCACGAACCGCACCGGCCTCGCCCTGCCGGGCAGCGGTGGTCTCGCGCGAATTCAAACCCTTGATATCTGAAACCATGACACCTTGTCGTCGTATGTTGCCGATCCCCGGACTCGGGTGATCGATACCTGTATCGGCCACCCATTCTAGATCTTTAGCGCCGGTTACCGTCAATTGCTATGTTTCACCCTCGCCGGGCCCGGTCACCGTGACCTCGATGACCTTTTCGGATTGCAGGTTTCGTGCCCGGATGCGCTCGCCGTAGCGGCCGTTGTCGAGGGCCTCGGCATTGGCGCGCACCGCAATGCCGCCGTTGTGCGAGCTGATGCTGATGCGGTCGCCGCGCCGTATCAGTATCGGGAACTCGACCACGCTCGCGGTGAGTACGGTATTTTCCGCGAGCGGTCGGCGCAGGTTCTTGCCGATGGCATCGTCGAGTCGGGTCAGCGCGGGAGAGCCCGGCGCCAGCACGTCACGGGCTTCGATCTTCAGATCATCGGCCGTGAGCGAGTCGCCGCGCTGCAGGGCGCGCGCCGCCACCACCACGTTGCGGTAGATGCGCAGTTCCACCGGTACATAGATCGACCACGGGGTCGGGGCGGCGCAGCTGACCTTGGCATTGACGCGGCTCTGCTCGCGGCCAAGATCGGCCTCGACCAGGATCGGGTGATCGCAGGCCGTCATCCGCAGGCGCGAGTCGAGTGCGCCCGCGACCACTTCCAGGCGCAACGCGTCCTGGGCCATCGGTGCCTCTTCGAGTTGTCTTAGCACACGCTGTTCGACCAGGTCCACGATCGCGGTCGGCCCGATGCTGCTTTCGGCACCCCGCGATGCGCCGCTCGAGACCACGAGCAACAGCGCGAGGCCAAGCATCAGGATGGCAGGGGGTCTGGCGAGCATCGGCGACAGGTTTCCGGCGGTTGCGGGCTTCGGGAGCAGAAGGCAGCAATTCCCGTGCCGCTTGCCCCAGCGGCAGGCATGGCGGCTTTTTGCCGCAGCGCGCCTCGTTGCGGGCGGCAGGCAGCGGCCAGTGATTGCCGCCCAGGTGGCCACCGGTAGCCTGAAAAATAGCCCAACACCATGATAAAAAAGAATTTGTTTCGGGTGGCACAGGCGTTGCTTTATTTCGAGCGGTCCATGGCAACACTGCGCAAAGGCGGCAATCACAGATGGCAATCAGTTTCGACTCTGCGCTGGGCGTTCATGAGCAGGCATTGCTCATCCGTGAACGCCGTGCCGAGATCCTGGCCACCAACCTGGCCAATGCCGATACCCCGTACTTCCAGGCCCGTGATCTCGATTTTCGCGCGCTGGTGAACCAGGCGCTCGATCAACGCAATGGCGCCGTGCTCGAGACCACCCGCAGCGGCCACATCGGCAACGCCTCCTTCAGTGATCCCGGTGCCCTGCTCTATCGCACCCCGATGCAGCCCTCGCTCGATGGCAACACCGTGGACAGCGATATGGAGATGGCCGAGTTCTCGCGCAACGCACTCGATTTCCAGGCCAGCCTGACCTTCCTGCAAAGCAAGTTCCGCGGGCTCAAAGCCGCGATCCGGGGTGAATGATGTCGATCAACGCGATATTTGACGTGGCCGCGACGGCCATGAGCGCCCAGAGCATCCGGCTCAACACGGTGGCGAGCAATATCGCCAACGCCCAGACCGCCAGCAGCAGCATCAACAGCACTTACCGCGGCCGCCATCCGGTGTTCGCGCCGCTCTATCGCAGCGCGCTTGCTGACGGGTTCACCGCCGATCCCTCCGCCGAGGCCGGGGCCGGAGTGCAGGTGCTTGGCATCGTCGAGAGCGATGCGCCGCTGCAGCCGCGCTACGAGCCGCATCACCCGCTGGCCGATGCCGATGGCTATGTCTATTACCCCAATGTCAACGTGGTCGAGGAGATGGCCGACATGATGTCGGCCTCGCGCTCATTCCAGATCAATGTACAGATCGTCGAGGCCGCCAAGACACTCGCCCAGCGCGTGCTCGCGCTCGGGCAATAACCGGTAACCGCAGCAATGAATGAATTCAACGGGTTCAAGGTCAGCGACAGCGTTTTCGAGCAGTTGTCGTTCAAGACCGAGCCGGCGAAAAAAGAGAACAAGTCGCTGGGGCAGGCAGACTTCCTGCAGCTGCTGATCACGCAGCTCAAAAACCAGGATCCGCTGTCGCCGATGGACAATACCGCGTTCGTGGCGCAGCTGGCGCAGTTCAGCACGGTACAGGGCGTCGAGGACCTCAACAGCAATTTCATCTCGATGAACAACAGCCTCAAGTCGAACCAGGCGATCCAGGCCTCGGCGCTGGTCGGACACACCGTGTTCGTCGATACCCCCACCGCACGGCTGAACAACGCCGGCGAGATTCTCGGCTCGATCACGATCGACAAGGCCACCGACGACACGCTGCTCAACATCTTTGATTCGAACGGTGTGCTGGTGCGCCAGGAACTGCTCGGCAGGCAGGATCCGGGCGAGTTGCGCTTTGCCTGGGATGGGCGCAACGAGGCCGGCGAATCGCAGCCACCCGGTCTGTACCACTTCGAGGCGCTCGGCCTGATCGAGGGCGCGACCAGCGGCCTGGTGACCACGCTTGGGGCCAATGTGAACAGCGTGACGATCGGGCTCAACGGCGACATGACGCTCAACGTGGATGGCGTTGGCCCGCTAGGTATCGATGCGGTCAAGGAAATTCTCTGATCGACGCCCCTGACGAATATTCAAGCAACCGTAGACCACCGAGACAGCAAGAAGGAGAACGACCATGTCATTCAATACCGGTTTGAGCGGCCTGCGCGCCGCAACCGCGGATCTCAACGTGACCGGCAACAACATCGCCAATGCCAGCACGGTCGGCTTCAAGCAGTCGCGGGCGGAATTCGGCGATGTGTACGCGGCCAGTCTCTCGGAGTCGGGTTCGCGCACCATCGGTGCCGGCGTGCTGCTGCAGAAGGTGGCGCAGCAGTTCACCCAGGGCAATATCTCCTTCACCCAGCGCCAGCTCGATCTGGCGATCAACGGGCGCGGGTTTTTCATCCTCAACGAAAACGGCGAGCGCACCTACACCCGTGCCGGTGTGTTCGGGGTCGACAAGGACGGTTACGTCACCAGCAACACCGGTGGCCGCCTGGTCGGCTATGCCGCCAACAGCGAGGGTGAGGTCGATCTGGGCAACGAGGTGGATCTGCGCATCCAGGCCTTCAACCTGCCGCCGCTGCAGACCTCCGAAGTGCGGCTCGGCTTCAACCTCGATGCCTCCGCCGCGGCACCGGACGGAGCGACGTTTCCGGCCTTCGACCCCGATGACCAGCGCACCTTCAACCACGCCTCCTCCGTGAGCCTGTACGACTCCGAAGGTATCCCGCATGTGGGCACCATGTACTACCGCAAGGACCAGCCCGACCCGGCCATTGAAACCGGGGTGAACAATGACTGGTTCGTATGGCTGGAAATCGATGGCACGCTGGTGAATGCGGGCAACCCGGCCAACCCGGTCAACGCGCCGCTTGATATCAATGGCAACAACAGTGCCTACCTGGTGCGCTTTGACGAGGATGGGAAGCTCGATCCCGCCACCAACCACCTGATGGTCGATGACTGGGTACCGGCGCTGCAGATCCAAAGCGTGTTCGATTCCAACGCCGAGCCGCTGGGACCGCTCGGTGGCGCGGCGACCCCGACTTTCAATGGCGTGGTGGACGCGGGGACCTCGGATTTCATGATCGATATTTCCGGTTCGACCCAGTTCGGCGACGATTTCAATATCGACCAGGTCTCCCAGAACGGCTATGGGCCGGGGCAGCTGGTCGGCACCCAGGTGTCGGAGAACGGGATCCTGTTCGCGCGCTACACCAACGGCCAGTCATTGACGCTGGGGCAGATCCTGCTCGCGGATTTCCAGAATGCGCAGGGACTGACACCGCTCGGCAACACCAAGTGGGGCGAGTCCTTCGAATCCGGGCAGGCCGTGCGCGGGCTGGCGACGGCGGGGGTTTTCGGTGCGCTGCAATCGGGTGCGCTCGAGGATTCCAACGTCGACATCTCCGAGGAACTGGTGGGCCTGATCATCGCGCAGCGTAATTTCCAGGCCAACGCCAAGACCATCGAGACCAACAACGCGATCACCCAGACCATCATCAACATCAGGAGCTGATCCGGGGCATTGCGATGGACAAGGCACTCTACACCAGCATGACCGGCGCGAAGCACAACACGATCGCGCAGACGGTGCATGCCAACAACCTGGCCAACGTCAGTACCGACGGGTTCCGCCGCGATTACGTGACGGCGCGCAGCATGGGGATCTATTACGGCGACGGCTTTCCGACCCGCGCGCATGCGCTGGCGGAACGTCCGGCCACCGATTTCGAAGTCGGCACGCTGCGCGAAACCGGGCGCGATCTGGATATCGCGGTGAGCGGCGAGGGCTGGATCGCGGTGCAGGCGCCGGACGGCAAGGAAGCCTACACCCGGGCCGGCAACCTGCAGATCACGCCACTCGGACAACTGTTGACCGGCAACGGTTTGCCGGTGCGCGGCAACGGCGGTCCGATCGCGATCCCCGATTCCAGCAAGATCGAGATCGGCGGCGACGGCACCATCACGGTCCGCGCCCTGGGTCAGGGTCCCGAATCGCTGTCGGAGATCAATCGCATTCGCCTGGTGAATCCCCCCGAGCGGGACCTGGTCAAGCGCGAGGACGGGCTGGTGTATTACCGCAACGGCGAGCGCGCGCCGGTGGATGCGCAGGTCAGCGTGGTCTCGGGTTTTCTCGAGGGCAGCAACGTGAACGCGGTCGAGGCACTGACCGAGATGCTGAGCCTGGCGCGCCAGTACGAGATGCAGGTCAAGCTGATGAAGACCGTCGATGAGGACAGCGAAGCCGCGGCACGCTTGTTGCAGGTCGCTTGATGTGCCGGATGCCGTTCGTTGCAGTTGCCAAGGAGTAAGCGCACATGATGACCGCCCTGTGGGTGAGCAAGACCGGGCTGAGTGCGCAGGACACCCAGCTCGCCACGATTTCGAACAACCTCGCCAACGTGGCCACCGTCGGTTTCAAGCGCGATCGCGTGACCTTCGAGGATCTGCTCTACCAGATCCGCCGCCAGCCGGGTGCCCAATCCTCCGAGAACACGCAGCTGCCATCGGGCATGCAGATTGGTACCGGTGTGCGCATCGTCTCGACCCAGAAGGAGTTCACCGAGGGCAGCCTGCAGGTGACCGACAACGCCTTCGACATCGCGATCAACGGCCGCGGTTTCTTCGAGGTGCTGCTGCCCGATGGCACCACCGCCTATACCCGTAATGGCCAGTTCCAGCTGAGCCGCGATGGCGAGGTGGTGAATGCCGACGGCCTGGTGATCCAGCCGGCGATCACGATCCCGGAAGGTGCGCGCTCGGTCACGGTCGGCAACGACGGCGTGATCAGCGTGGTGCTGCCGGGTGAGGCGGCCGCACAACAGATCGGCTCGCTCACCGTCACCGACTTCATCAACCCGGCGGGGCTCGAGGCGATCGGCGGCAACCTGTTCCTGGAGACAACGGCCTCGGGCAGCCCGACCAACGGGACGCCGGGCCTCGACGGTCTCGGCACCCTGGTGCAGGGCTCGCTGGAGAATTCCAATGTCGAGGTGGTCGAGGAGCTGGTCAACATGATCACCACCCAGCGTGCGTACGAGATGAACGCCAAAGTCATCTCGACCAGCGACCAGATGCTGGCCTACATCACGCAGAATCTCTGAAGGACGCCCTGAGTCATGAAGTTGTTGTTGCTGATTCCGCTGACGGGCTTCGTGCTGCTCGCGGGCTGCGCGGCGCCGGTGCTGCGCGAGATGCCGGACGATCCGAATTACGCGCCCTTCGAGGCAAATTCGGCACTGCCGGAGTTTCAATCCAAGGGTTCCATCCAGTACGCGCGCTTCGGCACCTCGTTGTTCTCAGACCGTCGTGCCGCGCAGATCGGCGACATCATCACCGTGCGCCTCCAGGAAAAGACCCAGGCCAGCAAGGACGCCGACACCCAGATCAACAAGGACAGCGGGGTCCAGTTCAACGAGGGCCTGCTGCTCGGCGACAGCGTCAACGTGGGTGACCACAGCCTGGAGACCAACCTCGAGCAGAAACGCGATTTCAAGGGTGAGGCCGCCAGCTCCCAGAGCAACAGCCTGACCGGCAGCATCGCGGTCAGCGTGATCGACGTGCTGCCCAACGGCTTGTTGCGGGTGCGCGGCGAGAAGTGGCTGCAGCTCAACCGTGGCAACGAGTATATCCGCCTGACCGGCCTGCTGCGCCAGGAAGACATAGGACCCGACAACTCGGTGGCATCGACCCAACTCGCCGATGCGCGGATCGGCTACAGCGGAACCGGCGAACTGGCGCAGTCGAACAATATGGGCTGGCTGGGCAAGTTCTTCAACGGCGGCTGGTGGCCGTTATGAGCACCCTGCGCGGCTTTCTTGCCGTCGTCCTGCTGTTCACCAGTGTCACGGCACAGGCCGAGCGGCTGAAGGATATTTCCACCCTGGCGGGCGTGCGCGGCAACCACCTGATCGGCTATGGACTGGTGGTGGGTCTCGACGGTACCGGTGACCAGACCACCCAGGCGCCGTTCACCTCGCAGTCCTTCCTCAGCATGCTGCGCCAGTTTGGCATCGCGATGCCCGACGGCGTGCGGCTGCAGTTGAAGAACGTGGCCGCGGTCGCGGTGCATGCCCAGTTGCCGCCCTTCGCCAAGCCCGGGCAGAACATCGATGTGACGGTCTCCTCGCTCGCCAATGCCAAGAGCCTGCGCGGTGGCACGCTGCTGCTGACGCCGATGAAGGGCATCGACGGCCAGGTGTATGCACTGGCGCAGGGTGACCTGGTGGTCGGAGGTTTCGGCACCGAGGGTCTGGATGGTTCGAAAATCACGGTGAATGTGCCGAGCGTGGGGCGCATCGCCAACGGCGCGTCGGTGGAACGCAGCGTCGAGACCTCGTTCACCCAGGGCGGCGAGCTGGTGTTCAATCTGTTGCGGGCCGACTTCACCACCGCCAAGCGCGTGGCCGCGCGCATCAACGAGCTGCTCGGACCGGACGTGGCCAACGCGCTGGATGCGGGTTCGATCGGGGTACAGGCGCCGCAGGATATCGACCAGCGCGTCTCCTACATGTCGCTGCTGGAAAACCTCGAGGTCGATCCCGGCGAGGCGCCGGCACGCGTGGTCATCAATTCGCGCACCGGCACCATCGTGGTCGGCAATCACGTGACGGTGGAGCCGGTGGCGATCACCCATGGCAGCATGAGCGTGGTGGTCACCGAGAACACCCAGGTCAGCCAGCCGGGGATGCTGGGCGGGCAGGGGCAGACCACGGTGACGACGCAATCGAATATCGATGTGCAGCAGGAATCGAGTCATATGTGGCAGATGGGCTCGATCACCACGCTCGACCAGCTGGTGCAGGCGGTCAATGCCGTCGGTGCCGCGCCGGGTGATCTGATGGCGATCCTCGAAGCGTTGAAGCAATCCGGCGCGCTGCGTGCCGACCTGATCGTGATCTGAGTCATGAACCCGGGTGTCAGCGCGGCAAACACCTTCAGCGAGTTGCGCGGTCTGCAGTCGATCAACACGCTGGCGAAAACCGACGGCGGCGCCGCGCTGGGGCAGGTGGCACGGCAGTTCGAGTCGTTTTTCGTGGCCCAGCTGCTGAAGGGGATGCGCGCGGCCAACGAGTTGTTCGCCGACGGTGACCCGATGAACACGAACGAGATGCAGTTTCGCCAGGAGATGCTCGACCAGCAGTTGAGCGTTTCGCTGACCGCAGGTGAAGGACTCGGGCTGGCGAGCGTGTTCGAGCGCCAGCTGCGCCAGCAGTTCGGGGCCGATGCCGAGCCCGATGTGCGCCACGCACTCGATCAGAGCGGTCTCGGCGAGCGTCGTATCGAGCGCGCACCGATGCACGCCAGCACGCGCAAGGTGCCAACGGTGGTGCGCAACGCACTGAACCTGATCGAGCCGATCGTGCAGCAGGTTCGCGCTCGCGCCGAGGCGCCGGGCGAATTCACCGACAAGGCGAGCTTCGTGCGCGCGGTGCTGCCGGAGGCGCGGCGGGTAGCGGCGGAACTCGGGGTCGATCATCGGGTGCTGGTGGCACAGGCGGCGCTCGAAACCGGCTGGGGTCAGTCGGTGATTCGTGATTCGGCCGGGCGCAGCAGCTTCAACCTGTTCAATATCAAGGCCGGCAGTTTCTGGGAGGGGCGCAGTGTCGGGGTACGCACGCTGGAATTCCGCAATGGCATCCCGCGGCCCCAACAGGCACGGTTTCGCGCCTACTCGTCGTTTGCCGAAAGTTTCACGGATTACGCGCGGCTGTTGCGCGAAAACGGTCGTTACCAGGGCGCGTTGGCCAACGCCGGCGATCCGGGTCTGTTCATCCAGGGCCTGCAGCGCGCCGGTTACGCAACCGACCCGGCCTATGCCACCAAGGTCATGAGCCTGCTGCGCGACAACGCGATTTCGGGTACGGAGTGGCACGATGGCTGATCTGCTGCGCATCGCCACCTCGGGGCTGGTTGCCTACCAAGGCGCGCTCGCGACCGCCGGGCACAACGTCAGCAACGCCAGCGTCGAGGGCTACAGCCGCCAGCGCGCGGAATTCGCCACCCAGCCGGCACAGTTCCTCAGCGGTTCCTACATCGGCAACGGTGTGCTGCTCGACAGCGTGACGCGAGTGGTCGATGAGTTCGTGACCAGCCAGCTGCGCACCGATGCCTGGGTCTACAACCAGGCGGATACGCTGCGCTTCTACAACGAACAGATCGACAGCATCCTGGCCGATCCGGATGTCGGCCTGTCGAAGCGCATCGACAGCTTTTTCAACAGCGTGCAGGCGGCATCCGCCGATCCGCGCTGGCTGCCCGGGCGCCAGGTCGCGGTCAGCGAAGCGGTGGCATTGCAGTCGCGCTTCTCCGCGCTCTATACGCGACTCGCGGATATCAACTCCAGCCTGAACGCCCGTATCGACACGTTTGCGGACGATATCAGCGGGCTCGCGGGCAATATCGCACGGCTGAATCAGCAGATAGAGGTTGCGGTCGGCGGGGTGGTGGCCGATCAGCCCAACGACCTGCTCGATGAGCGCGAGCGCTATATCCAGCAACTCGCGGAAATCGTCGATGTGCAGGTCGTGACCCAGGGCAAATCGACCAACCTGTTTCTCGGCAAGGGCCAGGCACTGGTGGTCGGCTCACTGGCCTACAAGGCGGTCAGCGTGACCGACAATTTCGACCCGACCCGCAAGCAGCTGGCGCTGGTGCTCAATGGCGCGAGCCGCGTGGTCACCAATGACACCACCGGTGGCAAGCTCGGTGGTGTGCTGCAGTTCCGCGAGCAGGTGCTCGACGAGTCGTTCAACGCAATCGGGCGGGTGGCGATCGGAATTGCCGACGATGTGAACCGCCAGAACCAGCTCGGCATGGATCTCGACGGCGATCTCGGCGCACTGGTGTTCAGTGACGTCAACGATCCCGAAGCGGCGCGGTTTCGTGCCCGCGCCGCCGCGGACAACGATCCCGCCTCGACCGGCGGCGTACGGATCTTCATCGACGATCCCGCATTGCTCACCACCAGCAACTACCAGCTCGACATCGGTGCTGGCGGCTCCTGGCAATTGTTCCGGTTATCGGACTCGAACATCGTGGCGAGCGGTGCCGGCCCGCTCACCGACACCCTGGTGACGGTCGATGGCTTTACCGTAGACCTGAACCTGAGCGAAGTACCGCCGGGAAATTTCGTTGCCGGCGACAGCTTCATCATCGAGCCGACGCGGCGCGGCAGCGATACCTTCCGCGCTGTGATCACGCGCCCGGAGGATTTCGCCTTCGCCCAGCCGGTACGGGCCAAAAACGATATCGGCAATATCGGCGACGGCGTCATTGCGACCGGTACCACCTTCGACGTGACAACGCCGATATTTGCCGTGCCGGGCGCGCTCACGCCGCCGTTGCTGATCCGCTTCACCAGCGCGACCAGTTACGAGGTGCGGGATGCGAGAGCCCCGATCGTGCTGGCGTCGAACCTGCCCTATTCGCCGGGTACCACGAACACGCTGTTCAGCACCAACCCCGGAGACCCCGATTATTTCGGCTTCCAGCTCACGCTGAGCGGCAGCCCGGTTGCCGGCGATCTGTTCAATGTCCAGTACAACACCGGCGGGACCGCGGATAACAGCAACGGCTTGGCTTTAGCCGCGCTGCAAACGGCCGATAGACTGGCCGGGGGCAGTGCGAGCTACCAGAGCGCCTATGGTGAGCTGGCGGGTTTCGTCGGCACGGTGACGCGTCAGTCGCGGATCGAGACCGATGCCGGCAAGGCGCTGCTCGAACAGACGAACCAGACCCGCGAGTCGATCTCCGGTGTCAACCTGGACGAGGAGGCCGCCAACCTGATCCGCTTCGAGCAGGCCTACAATGCCTCCGCGCAGGTGATTGCGATTGCGCGCTCCACCATCGAGTCGCTGTTCGATGCGTTCCGTTGAGCGAGCGCGGTCGGGGATCGTACGATGAGAATATCCTCGCTGCAGGTATACAACGCGGGCGTGCGCCAGATGAACGATGCGCAGGCCGCGGTGCAACGCTCGCAGGCCGAGATTTCCTCCGGCAAGCGGGTGATCACGCCCGCGGACGATCCGTCCGCGGCGGCATTGGCGCTGCAGATCGAGCAGAGCCTGGCGCTGAACGAGCAGTATCTGCGCAATGCCGACTTCGCTGAGCGCGACCTGCGCCAGGAGGAAACCCAGCTCGAGGCGGTTGAGAACGTGTTGTTCCGGTTGCGCGAACTGGCGGTGCTGGCCGGCAACGGCGCGCTATCGGTGGCCGAGCGCGGCGCGATCGTGATCGAGGCGGAGCAGAAGCATGAGCAGCTGCTGGGGATTTTCAATACCCGCACCGCGAGCGGCGACTACATGTTCGCCGGCGCGTCCGGTGGCACCATGCCGTTTGTCGAGCGCGACAATGGCGCGGTGACCTATGCCGGAGACCAGGGCCAGCGCAAGCTCGCGGTGGCGCCGGGCGTGGAAGTCGCGGTGAGCGACAGCGGACAAAAGCTGTTCGTCGACGTGCCTGCCGCGAACCAGAACTTTACCGCGCACAGGACAGGGGCCAACTCCGGTGCCGGGGATATCAGCACCGGTCGCGTCGTCGACCAGGCCGCGTTCGATGCGCTCTACCCCGATGACCTGCTGCTGATCTTCGACAACCCGCCCACCACCTACTCGGTGGTGCGGCGCAACCATGCCAACGGCACCCAGACGGTGTTCGCCACCGCACAACCCTTCGTGACCGGCCAGATCATCACGCTGGCCGGTACCGAGACCCGCATCAGCGGCAGTCCGGCGGCGGGTGACCGGTTCCGGATCAATTCCTCGCCAACTCAGTCCCTGCTCGAGACCGTACAGCGATTCGTCGACGGCTTGAAGGCGTCCCCCGATACCACGGCAGGGGCCGCGGAACGCGCGCGCGTGGTGGCCGAAACGCTCGACAATCTCGATCTGGCCGAGCAATCCGTGTTTGGTTCGCGCGCCGAATTGGGCACGCGGCTTGACCTGGTCGATGATCTGCGCGCGGAGCAGCAGGATGTTGCGCTGATCCAGCAGGGCCTGCTATCGGATACGGTCGATGTGGACTTCAATGAGGCGGCCAGCCGGCTGGCATTCCAGAACTTCGTGCTGCAGGCGGCACAGCAGAGCTTTGCCAAGTTCGCCAATCTCAGTCTGTTCAACTTCCTGCGTTAGGGCCGCGATCCGGGCTGGAGTTCCTGGGCGTGGTAGGCGGTGATCGCGCGCT
>MTKY01054572.1_pt1 | contig 23746 bp, 13 predicted proteins | sample 1042731 | NCBI WGS metagenome assembly MTKY01 (sample SAMN06212206, study PRJNA360538) | anaerobic digester metagenome | biome: Wastewater treatment plant; material: sludge; isolation source: anaerobic digester fed with sludge from wastewater treatment plant | place: Denmark: WWTP Soeholt ... | reverse complement strand
GCGAAATTTTCGGTTTCGGCGGGCTTGCGGGACAGGGGAAAATCGGTATCATCAACGGCATCATGGGGCTGTATCCGTCTGAAGGCGACGCCCTCGTGTTCGGCAAAAAACTTCAGCTCGACCGCCTGGGAGACGCGCTGCGCAACGGGATGGCTTTCGTGTCAGAAGACCGGCGAGGGGTTGGCCTTCTTCTCAATGAGTCAATCGAGCGCAATATCATTTTCTCGTCGATGCAGATCCATAACAAATTCCTTTGGAAACGCGGTCCCTTTTCAACGCTTAACAGGAAACAATCGAAAGAGCACGCTCTGAAGATGATCCGGCTTCTCGATATACGCTGTACGGGTCCGAATCAGAAGAGCCGCAGTCTGTCGGGTGGGAACCAGCAGAAAGTCTGCCTGGCGAGGGCGCTGACGATGGACCCCAACATTCTTATTGTCGCGGAACCGACGCGCGGCATTGATATCGGCGCGAAGAAACTCGTTCTGGAACACCTTGTCAAGCTGAACGCAGAGAAGGGTGTGACTATCGTTATCATCAGCTCGGAACTGGTAGAGCTTCGCTCTGTATGCGACCGCATCGCGATCGTCGCCGAAGGGAAAGTGTCGCAGATATTGCCGCCGGATGCTTCCGATGCCGCTTTCGGTCTCGCGATGTCCGGCATGTCGATCCATGACGCGGAAGGGGAAGGGGAGGTTCACCATGAGTAGAACAAAAGATTTTGTCATGCGCATCGGATGGCCGCGGCTGATTATCGGGCTGTTCTTCGTCCTTCTGATCGTTGTTTCTCCCTTTATGGGATTGAAGCTGACCGATGTGTTCAGCGATGTGCTCCGCCGCTGGGCGATGTTCGGAGTACTGGTACTTGCGATGGTTCCCGGTGTCCAGAGCGGAATCGGACTGAATTTCGGTGTTTCGCTCGGCGTAGTCGCGGGGCTTATCGGCAGTACCTCAGCGATCGAGCTGTCGTATCGCCAGGGCGTCCAGCGTCCCTGGGCAGATCTCGGATTTGCGCTTCTGATCGCCATACCGCTCGCCGCCATACTCGGTTTTCTGTACGGGCTGCTGCTGAACAGGGTCAAGGGATCCGAGATGACGGTGTCAACCTATGTCGGCTTTTCGGCGATTGCCTTTTCAAATATTATCTGGCTGTCGCTGCCATTCAAATCAGGAGTGCTTGTCTGGCCGATCGCGGGTGAAGGCATGCGTAATACCATCAATCTGGAGCAGAGCTTCGGCGGGCTGATGAGCAATCCCGCGGTCGTGGCCGGACTGCCCCGCGGTTTGAGATGGCTCGCTTTTGAGGTTGGCGGGGTGGTGATTCCGCTGGGGGTTATTCTCTTCTTCCTCGCGATGTGCTTTCTCAATTGGCTTTTCCTTCGCAGCAAGAAGGGCATCGCCATGTCCGCAGCCGGCGAGAACACGCTTTTTACGCGTTCCAACGCGATCAACGTCGACCATATGCGGATTCTCGGCACGATGATTTCAACCGTTTTAGGAGCGGTCGGCATCATTATGTACGCGCAGATCTTCGGCTTCTTACAGCTTTATAACGCGCCGCTGATGATGGGATTCCAGTGCGTCGCAGCCGTGCTGATCGGCGGCGCGACGACAAGGCGCGCGACGATCACGAACGTGCTCGTCGGTACGCTGTTGTTCCAGGGGATTCTGACGACAGCTCTGCCGGTTATCAAGCGGCTGATGCCTTCGGGGAGCACTTTGTCCGAAGTGCTGCGCATTATCATCTCCAACGGAATTATTCTGTACGCGCTGTCGAAAACGAAAGGAGGGAACCAAGTTGAAAAATAAAGAAGATCAACGTTCTCAAAGCACTCCTGTGACGGAGGTGGCGCTGCCGGATGAATCCAGGTCCAGAAAAGTGTTAAGCTGGGTGTTCGACAACAAGGTCATGCTGCTCTTCGGCATCCTTTGTATCGGCGCGGTTGCCGTATCCGGCAATTCCACGAGTTTTGTCGTTGAGAATATTTTCATTCGCTTCGGACGGAACGGTTTTACTGTTTTATCACTTCTTATTCCCGTTCTCGCGGGCATGGGATTGAACTTCAGTATCGTTATCGGAGCGATCGCCGCGCAGGTCGGCCTCTTTTTCGCGGTCGACTGGGGCATGGCCGGTATGCCGGGCATCCTGGTCGCTTTCGCGATCGCGACGCCGCTGTCTGTTCTCTTCGGCTTTGGTGTCGGCCGTCTCTTCAACAAGATGAAGGGGGCAGAGATGATTGCAGGATTGATCCTCGGTTTCTTCGCGGACGGTCTTTACCAGCTTTTCTTCCTTTATATTCTCGGCGGTGTTCTGCCTATCCGGTCGGAGAATCTGGGTATCCCGGGAGGGATCGGCATTAAAAACACCATCGACCTGACGGGAAACATGAAGTACGCGCTCGACCGCGTCAAAATGATCGACCTCGTGCTCGTCCTCTTTATCGTGATCGCGCTTCTGTCGGTGATCAGAATCATCACGCATCTGAAAAACAAAAAGACATTTCCTGTTGGCGCGGCGGTACTGCTGATCGGCTCCGCTGTTCTGTACGGTCTGACCTATATCCCGGCGATTGAGCAGTATCTGATGGCGGACCAACTAGCCGTCATAGACGCCATTGGTATCGTGTGTCTGCTGACTGTTCTTCGCTCTGTCTGGAAACTGGCAGAGAACAAACGGCACCCGGACGCGCACTTCAGGACAAGACGCCACATAATCCTGATCGCCGGAGCTGTAGTGGTCTATGCGGCCACTTATATTCCCTTTGTCCGTGATATTGTGCTGAGTGCAAAGATTGCTGTTCTGCCGTTTGCTCTGGTAGCCGGGCTTTGCGTGTTTAATCAGGCTTTCCTGTCGACACGCCTCGGGCAGAATATGAGAACAGTCGGCCAGAGCCAGGTGATCGCGAACGCCTCGGGAATCCACGTGGACCGCGTCCGTATACTCGCTATGATCATCTCCACTGTTCTCGCTTGCTGGGGCCAGCTGATCTATTTACAGAATCTCGGAACATTCGCGACCTACGGCGCGCATCTCCAGGTCGGGCAGTTCGCTATCGCGGCGCTGCTTGTCGGCGGCGCTTCTGTTCAGAAGGCGACGAACAAGCAGGCGATTACCGGCGTGATCCTGTTCCATACGCTGTTTATCGTCGCGCCGGAAGCGGGGAAGGCGCTGTTTAACAACGCTATGATCGGCGAATACTTCCGCGTATTCGTCTCCTACGGCGTCATCGCCCTCGCGCTCGCGATGCACGCCTGGCAGAGAAAGGTAAAGCCTCAGCTCGAAATGCCCCGGTAGAATAGGGGGCTGACAGCTATCAGTGACAAGGGCGGTTCGTTCGTATAAAAGATATAAGAGCCGCCCTGTTGCTTTTTGCGGCTGTGCCGGCGCCCTGCTCCCCTACGTGGAAAAATCGCTTCAACGATTTCGCTGAAGCGTGTGCAAAAATGCCCGGTCGTGATATAGTTGGTAAGGACTAAATGGCGGTGCGCTGTCGGTTCCCGATGGAATCGGATGGATCATGATTTGTCCGCAAATCAATTGATTGAAATGTTCTCGTCAGGGCGGACGCTCCGCCGCCTTTATGCAAATACAGACTTTGATGAAAAGCGGTTTAGTGCGCGGCTGACAGGTGATCGGATAAAACGAAATAGAAATTGAAGGAACAGGAAATGGCGACGAAGTATATCTTTGTGACAGGCGGTGTGGTATCTGGACTGGGAAAGGGGATCACGGCGGCGGCGCTCGGGCGGCTGCTCATCGCGCGCGGGCTGAATGTCCGCATTCAGAAATTCGATCCCTACATCAATATCGATCCCGCTCTGATGAGTCCCATACAGCACGGCGAGATATTTGTGACAGAGGATGGAGCGGAGACCGACCTCGATATCGGCCATTACGAGCGGTTCGCCGATGTCAATCTCACGAGTGAAAGCGATATTACATCGGGCCGGGTTTATCTCAATGTCATCAACCGTGAGCGCTCGGGGGGTTACAACGGCGGTACGGTTCAGGTTGTTCCTCACATCATTAACGAAATTAAAGCGCATATCTATATGGTCTCAGAGGGCGGAGCTGTGGATGTCGTCATCGCGGAGATCGGCGGGACGATCGGCGATATGGAGGGACAGCCTTTTATCGAGGCGATCCGCCAGATCAGCTATGAAGTCGGACGCGAAAATTGTCTTTTTATCCACGTGACACTGCTTCCGTTCCTGAACAAACCGGGAGAACTGAAGACGAAACCGACCCAGCACAGTGTCCAGAAGCTGCTCTCTTTCGGGATTCAGCCCGATATTCTCGTGTGCCGCACGGAACGCCCCCTTGACAGGAGTATCCGCGAGAAACTCGCGCTTTACTGCAATGTCCGCTACGATTCGGTCATTCAGAATATCGACTGCGATTCTGTTTACGAACTTCCCCTGATATTTGAGAAGGAGGGACTTGCGCGCGTCGTCTGTGAGCGATTCTGTCTCCGGCACGCCGAGCCCGATCTCGAAGACTGGGAACTTCTCGTCGAGAAAGCCCGCGCGGAGCGAGAGGTGTTGAAAATCGCGCTCGTCGGGAAATACACGGAACTTCAGGACGCGTACTACAGCGTTCTGGAAGCATTTAACCACGCAGGGATCGCGCTCGGTGTACTCCCTGAGATTGACTGGATTCCGAGCGAAGAACTGGAAGGCATTACGAACGAAGCGGTTGATAAACGCCTCGCGGACGCGGACGCCGTCATTGTACCCGGCGGTTTCGGCGCGAGGGGCATGGAAGGCATGATCACCGCCAGCCGGAGCGCGCGCGAACAGGGCATACCTTTCTTCGGTATCGGGCTCGGCATGCAGCTCGCACTCGTAGACATCGCGCGCCATGTCGCGGGTCTTTCCCGGGCGCATACAGATGAATCGGAGATGGAGGACTGTCAGGATATATTCTATTACGCGAATCTGACATCTGCGATGAAAGAGAATATCGAATGTATTCCGTTCAGCGAACGCCCAATGAGAAGAGGCGCGTATCCGATGCAGCTTGAAGAGGGCTCGATGCTCCGGGATATCTATGGCAAAGAGGAAGTCTCCGAGAGGCACCACCACCGCCGTGAGTTTAATCCGGCCTATTCAGGCGTTCTCGCTGCGACCGGCCTGCGATTCTCCGGCATGTCTCCGGACGGTCAGTGGGTAGAGGCATTTGAGTGGCCTCATCATCCGTTCTTTATCGGTATTATTTCAAACCCTCAGTTCAAATCGCGGCCTACGCGTCCTCACCCGCTTTTTTTGGCGTTCCTGGAAAAAGCGATCGAGCGGAAACGCTTAAGGGGGGCATGAGATGGGCAGAGTAATCCCCGGGGTTTCCCGCACATTTAACGAATATCTGCTTGTTCCGAACCTGACAACGCGTGAATGTACGCCGGAAAGAGTCAGCCTGAGCACGCCTCTGACACGGTACCGCCAGGGGGAAGAAGCGTGCCCTGTTTCACTCAACATTCCGCTCGTCTCCGCGATTATGCAGGCGGTGTCTGATGACCGCATGGCGATTGAGCTCGCGAGACAGGGCGGCCTGGCGTTTATCTTCGGGTCGCAGCCTGTCGACCGCCAGTGTGAAATGGTCCGGAAGGTGAAGAAGTTCAAAGCCGGTTTTGTACCGAGCGACAGCAATCTGAAGCCGGATGATAAGCTGTCCGATATTATCCGCCTGAAACAGTCCACCGGCCATTCGACCGTCGCGATTACGGACGACGGCAGTGCCTCCGGTGTTTTGCGCGGCATTGTCACGAGCAGGGACTACCGCGCGTCGCGCACCGATCTCGATACGCCGGTGAGCGAATTCATGACACCGATTGAAGAGATCGTATTCGGCCGCGAAGGGATCTCTCTTTCTGAGGCGAATGACATCATCTGGGACCACAAACTGAACCAGCTGCCTATTCTGGATGAGAAAGGGCGGCTCGTGTCGCTCGTGTTCAGGAAGGACTACGATCAGCACAAAGAGAACCCCGATGAAATGCTGGATGACCATAAGCGCCTTCTCGTCGGAGCCGGCATCAATACGCGCGACTACCGGGAACGCGTACCTGCGTTGCTTGATGCGGGCTGTGATATCTTGTGCATCGACTCTTCCGACGGGTTTTCCGATTGGCAGAAGGATACCATCCGGTTTGTCCGGTCGGCATATGGGGAGGATCTGATCCTCGGCGCGGGTAATGTCGTCGATGAAGATGGCTTCCGCTTTCTGGCCGAAGCCGGCGCGTCTTTTATCAAGGTCGGCATCGGCGGCGGCTCGATCTGTATTACCAGAGAGCAGAAGGGGATCGGACGCGGCCAGGCATCGGCGCTGATTGAGGTCGCGGAGGCCAGAGACCGCTGGTTTGAAGAGACGGGGGTCTATATTCCGTTATGCTCAGACGGCGGCGTCGTCTACGATTACCACATGGCGCTCGCGCTCGCGATGGGGGCGGATTTCCTTATGTTAGGCCGCTACTTTGCCCGGTTCGATGAGAGCCCGACGCGGAGGGTGCTCCTGCAGGGAAGCTATGTCAAGGAATACTGGGGAGAGGGTTCAAACCGCGCCCGCAACTGGCAGCGATACGACGACGGCGGGGCAGCCGGGCAGATGCATTTCGAAGAAGGCGTCGATTCCTATGTGCCCTATGCAGGGAAGCTGGCGGACAACGTCAGTGTAACGCTCGCCAAGATCCGCGCGACGATGTGCGCGTGCGGGGCTGTCGATATCGCGGGATTTCAGGAGAAAGCGCGGTTTGTTGTCGTGTCTCCGACAAGTATTGTCGAAGGCGGCGCTCACGACGTGATCCGCAAAGAGAGCCAGATGGAAGGCTAGAATAAATTGAATTGAAGGAAACGGGAAAAATGGCAGAGACAGTCTATAAAATGACATACGGCAAGATCCGCGAGTACCAGGAAGAACTGGAAGACCGCAAAACACGCGTTGCGGCAGAAATCGCTGAACGGCTGAAAGAGGCGCGTTCTCACGGAGACGTGACAGAGAATTCCGAGTTCGACGACGCCAAACAGGCGTATGCCGACAACGATCTCCGCATCATGGAGATTGAGGAGATCCTCAAGAACGCGAAAGTGATCGATGAGAAAGATATCAGCCGGACACGCGTGACGCTCGGCGGAAAAGTTCTGCTCCGGCACGACCTCACGGGCGAGGAAGTGGAGTACATGATCGTCTCAGCAAAGGAAGAGGATATCTTCATCGGCAAACTGTCCAGTGATTCACCTGTCGGGCAGGCGATTCTCGGTAAGCGAAAGGGCGATACCGTGGAGGTCACCACGCCTGTTGGCATTTACAGCTATACGATTTTGAAGATTTCGAGACCAAAAGGGACAGACGAATGACAGATCAAATCAGGCAGGCGGAGCAGGCAGGATTAGTTTCGGAGCAGATGAGCTTCCGGATCGAAAAGCTGCGCGCGCTGAAGGAGAGCAACCGGGATCCTTACCTCATCACGACAGCAAAACAGACGCATCACGCCGCGGATATTGCGGCAGGCTTTGAGGAGCTGGAAGGTGAAACGGCGACCGTCGCGGGGCGGCTGCTCGCCCGCCGCGGCATGGGGAAAGTGTCTTTTTCCGATCTTCTCGACCGCTCTGGCAGCATTCAGATTTTCAGCCGGCTGAATAATCTGGGGGAAGAGTCGTACGCCGCCTGGCAGAATCTCGATATCGGCGATCTCGTTGAAGTCACCGGCGAGGTTTTCCGGACAAAAACGGGCGAGGTTTCCATCCGCAACAGGGAATGGCGGCTTCTCTCCAAATCGCTTCGCCCTCTGCCGGAGAAATACCACGGACTCCGCGATACCGATACGCGCTACCGGAAACGCTATCTCGACCTGATCGTCAATCCCGAAGTGCGCGAAACCTTTGTCAAACGCAGCAGGATCATCAGCTTTTTCCGGGAGGAGCTGAACAGGCGTCAGTACCTCGAAGTGGAGACACCGCTTCTCAACACGATCGCGGGCGGCGCCGCGGCGCGTCCCTTTGTGACGCACCACAACGCGCTCGACATCGATCTGTATCTCCGCATCGCGCCGGAGCTCTATCTGAAGCGGCTGATTGTCGGCGGCTTCGAACGCGTGTACGAGATCGGCCGCAACTTCAGGAACGAGGGGATGAGCAACCGCCACAATCCCGAGTTTACGATGCTTGAGCTCTACGAGGCGTACGCCGATTACCACACGATGATGGATCTGACAGAAGCCCTTGTCGCAGGCGCCTGCATGGAAATCAACGGCACATACGAGATTGACTATCAGGGAACCGCGCTGTCGCTCGCTCCGCCCTGGCGCCGCATGACGATGATCGAAGCCGTCCGCGCTTACGCGGGACTCGATTTCGACCAGATCAAAACAGATGAAGAGGCGCGGGAGGCCGCCCGCGGGCGCGGACTGGAAGAGGTTCCCGCGTCGATGACCTGGGGAGAAGCGCTCAGCAAGTGTTTTGAAGCGTTCGCGGAAGAACATCTCATCCAGCCGACATTCCTGATCGACTACCCCATCGAGATTTCACCTCTGACGAAGATCAAGCCCGGCACCGGCGGACGTCTCACCGAGCGCTTCGAGGTCTTTATCTACGGGCGCGAGCACGGGAACGCGTACACGGAGCTGAACGATCCCATGGATCAGGCGCGCCGTTTCGCCGATCAGCAGCGCAGACGCGAGGCGGGCGACGAGGAGGCGACCCTGCCCGACAACGATTTCGTCGAAGCCCTTGAAGTCGGGATGCCGCCCACAGGCGGACTCGGCATCGGGATCGACCGCGTCGTCATGCTTCTCACCAACCAGCCGACGATCCGCGACGTGCTGTTGTTCCCAACCATGAAGCCGGTGGACAAGGATTGAGTTACCGGAAAACATTTTAGGCCTGCGGGTGGTTTCGGCGCAGGAATTTATCTGTTCCGCCGCCCGTTCGGCGGCGCGGATAATCGGACATGATAGCTTCAACGGAGACGTCAGCTTCAACGGAAGGAATCATCATGTCTATTTCGCCGCCCGTTCGGCGATGCGGATGATCAGCCGGACGGCATCCAGCAGGCTGTCAACGGGAATCAGCTCGTAACGGCCATGGAAGTTGTACCCGCCGGTGAAGAAATTCGGACAGGGAAGACCGCGGAAGGAGAGCTGGGCGCCGTCTGTGCCTCCGCGGATCGGCGTGACGACTGGTTCCATGCCGAGATCGCGCATCGCTTCCCGGCAGAGCGCGATCACCTCCGGTTTGTCCCGGAACAGCTCGACCATATTGAAATAAGTGTCCTCCATCGTCAGGTTCAAGCGATTCCCGTATTTCTCGTTGAGGAAAGCGACGATTTTTGTGAGAAGCGCTTTTTTCTCTTCAAACAACCTCATGCTGTGATCGCGGATGATGAATTTCATCGTCGCTTCTTCGACGGCGGCGCGGAGGTCTGTCAGCAGGAAGAACCCTTCGTACCCATCGGTCGCTTCCGGGCGCATGGCGGCGGGAAGCATGCTGAAAAGCTCCATGCCGATCAGCCCGGCGTGAATCATTTTGTTCTTCGCGCTGCCGGGGTGTACATTGCGTCCCTGAATGCGGATCACAGCGCTCGCCGCGTTGAAGTTCTCGTATTCCATCGTCGCGCGTTCGCCTCCGTCAACCGTATAGGCGAAGTCCGCGCCGAGGCGTTCCAGATCAAGCAGGGACGCGCCGTGGCCGATTTCCTCGTCCGGCGTGAAACAGAGCGCCAGGGGGCCGTGCTTTATATCGCGGTGCCGGAGGATCGCTTCGAAAGCTGAGACGATGGCGGCGATACCGGCCTTGTCGTCCGCGCCGAGCAGCGTCGTGCCGTCCGTGGTAATCAGCTCCCGGCCTTTCAAATCTTCAAGAAAGGGGAAATCCCTGACCGCGACGCTGTAGTCTTCATTCAACTCGATATCGCCGCCCCGATACACAAACTGGCGCGGGTTGACGCATTTTCCGTCCAGATCGGGCGCCGTGTCCAGGTGGGCGATGAAAGCGATGGCAGGAAGCGGTTTATCCGTGTTGGCGGGCAGTTTCGCGTAGACATAGCCGTGTGCCTCGTCGAGGAAAACATCGGAGAGGCCGATGCTCTGGAGTTCGTCTGCCAGAAGGCGGGCGAGATCGAGCTGGCCTGCCGTGCTGGGCGTGTTTTCGCTGTTGTCCGGGTCGGATTTCGTATCGATGGCGATATAGCGTTTGAAACGCTCGATTATATTTTCTTTGTTCAAATGAATCATCTTGACGCTCCGTTTGATCTGGACGCCGCAAAGGCGGGCTGGGTGGTAACTATTCCCGATTATCATACCGCATAGACGGCATGAATCGCGAGCGGTTGAGCGTCTGTTGAGATATGTATGATCGCGATTTCGCCGCTGCCGGTCGGTCGAAGTGCGAACGCTTCCGTGTCTGTGAGGACGCGCCGCGCGGCGATCCCTCCGCGGCTTGCCGGAAAGAGTGCGGGAGTTTATGGTCTGCGCGGACGCGCGGAGAAGTGTCGTCGCTTGCAAATACGATTTGAGTTGACCTATTATGAAATTCACATCGTGATGATCCGCACAGTCCGGTCTTGACGATGCCGCGGGTGTGATGCGGCCGCCGCGGCCGTCGTGCCCGCTTGCCGGATTCTCGGAGGGACGTTGAAAATCATGACTTTTGAAGAACAGTGGAACCAGTTTGTCGATAAATGCCTGCATTGCCGGGCGTGCGATCTCGCGGATTCGCGGCAGCACGTGGTCGTTTGGCGCGGCGGGATCAGAGCGCCGCTCATGATTCTGGGCGAGGGCCCCGGCGCGGATGAAGACCGGCTGGGCAAACCGTTTGTCGGGCGTTCCGGGAAGCTTCTCGATCTTTTGCTTTCCAGTTTTGGATTTGAAGAGAAGGATTACCATATCTGCAACATTGTCAAGTGCCGTCCGCCGGGGAACCGCGTGCCGACACAGGAGGAAGCCGCCCGATGCCGTTCGCTTCTCGCCGAGCAGCTCCGGCTTGTCCGGCCGTCCGTATATCTCCTGATGGGCGGCACGGCGTATAAATACTTCACGGGGTCTGATCTCGGGATTACAAAAGTCCGCGGTCAATGGATCGAGACGAACGGCTGTTATGTCCTGCCGACGTTTCATCCGGCATTTGTGCTCCGTGACCCGCGGAACAAAACGCTTCTCTGGCAGGATTTCGCCGCTGTGCGCGCCAGGCTTGAGGAACTTGGATTCCTGCCTCCGCTGAAAGTATAGAATAGCCATGATGGATCGGCCGCCGACAATTCAGTCGAAAGATGCGAAACTGCCGGGCGTTTTCCGGCTTCGCACCGACATGACGCCGAAGGGCGACCAGCCGGAGGCGATCGCGCGGCTCGTCCGCGGCCTGGAGCGCGGAGACCGCGGCCAGACGCTGATGGGCGTGACCGGGTCGGGAAAGACGTTTACGATGGCGAGCGTCATCGAGAGGACGCAGCGGCCGGCGCTGGTGATCGCGCACAACAAGACGCTCGCCGGCCAGCTCTGCGCCGAATTTATGAATCTGTTTCCGGACAACGCCGTCGAATTTTTTGTCAGTTATTACGACTACTATCAGCCGGAAGCGTACGTGCCTTCCCGCGATCTCTATATTGAAAAAGACGCCTCCATCAATGACGAAATTGACCGGATGCGCCACAAAGCGACGTCCTCGCTTCTCGAAAGGCGCGATGTGATTGTCGTCGCGTCCGTCTCCTGCATTTACGGCCTGGGCGATCCGGAGGACTACAAAAACCTGATGGTCAGCCTTCGCCCCGGCATGGTCCGAAGCCGTGAAGAGGTCATCGAAGATCTCGTGCGTATACAGTACGTGCGCAACGATTTTGAGCTGAAGCGCGGGACTTTCCGCGTGCGCGGCGATACGCTCGATATTTTCCCCGCTTCGGAGGAGAACAGGCTGACGCGCGTCAGTTTTTTCGGCGATGAGATTGAGGAGATCCGCGAAGTCGACGCGCTGAGCGGCCGGTCTGTCACGGGGAGAAACTACGTGGCAATCTTCCCGGCGAGCCACTACGCGACGACGACGGAAAAGATGAAGCGCGCGGTGACCGCCATCGGAAGCGAATTGGAAGAAAGACTCGCGGCGCTCCGGAGCGAGGGGAAGCTTATCGAAGCTTACCGGCTGGAGCAGCGCACGCGCTATGACATGGAGATGATGCTGGAGACAGGTTTCTGCAAGGGGATCGAGAACTACTCCCGCCATCTGACGGGGCGGGAAGAGGGGCAGCCGCCGTTTACGCTGATGGATTTTTTCCCGGAGGATTACCTGCTTTTTATCGACGAATCGCATGTCACCGTGCCGCAGATCGGCGCGATGGTGAGAGGCGACCGTTCCCGGAAGGAATCGCTCGTAGACTACGGGTTCAGGCTGCCGTCCGCCTTCGATAACCGCCCGCTTTCCTTCGACGAGTTCAGGGCACGGGCGGGGCAGACGCTCTATGTCTCCGCGACGCCGGCCGCCTACGAGCTCGGCCAGTCGACGCAGGTTGTCGAGCAGCTGATCCGGCCGACCGGTCTGCTCGATCCGCAGGTGTTTGTGCGGCCGGTCGAAAATCAGATCGAGGACCTGTCGGCGGCGATCCGCGAGACGACGAAGCGCGGCGAGCGGTCTCTCGTCCTGACGTTGACAAAACGCTTTGCCGAATCGCTGTCGGAGTTTTTCAAGGAAGAAGGGATGCGCGTGGAGTACCTGCATTCCGATATCGCGACAGTCGAACGGCTCTCTATTCTCCGCAAGCTTCGCAGGGGAGAATTCGACGTGCTGGTAGGGATTAATCTCCTGCGTGAAGGCCTTGATCTGCCGGAGGTTTCGCTCATCGCGATTCTCGACGCGGATAAGGAGGGGTTTCTCCGCTCGACCACGTCGCTCGTCCAGATCATCGGACGCGCGGCGCGGAACGTAAACGGACGCGTCATCCTGTACGCGGACGAAGTGACGGAGTCAATGGAAAGAGCAATCAGTGAGACGAACCGGCGCCGGGACATTCAGGACGCATTCAACAAAAAGCATGGGATCACTCCGACGACAATCAAAAAAGAGCTCCGCGACCTGACGGATACCTCATTCGAACTCGTCGCGGATGAACCATTCGAGACAGCCGGTGAGATCGAAACTTTTGAAAAGGAACTCGCGAAGATGACGTACCCTTCCCTTCTCAAGCTGGCAAAACGCACAGAGAAAGAGATGAAGTCTGCCGCCTCACGCCTCGATTTCGAACTCGCCGCCGTACTCCGCGACCAGCTGATTGTCATTAAAGGCCAGATGAGCGGGCAGTAGCCTTTTCGTATTATGATGATCCGATCCATGCTGATCTGCCTGTTGTTCAAAAGCGTTTCGTATCGGCGATTTACTTTTCTCCGGCTGAAAGAGATCGGTTTTGTGCCATCGAATCTTCACCCTGTGATAGACTGAATACATTAAAATCACTTTATTCGGCAGGGAGATTATTATGTCTGTTTCACGTGCTCAATCTGTTTATCAAAGCTGGCTGGATAATCCGGCGCTCGACGCGGAGACACTGGCGGAACTCGTCGCTGTCGCGGACGATCTGACGGAAATTGAGGACCGTTTTTATCAGGATCTTCAGTTCGGAACGGCCGGACTGCGCGGGATCATGGGCGCCGGTACGAACCGCATGAACCGCTACACGGTCGCGCGCGCGGCGGAAGGATTCGCACGTCATCTTAAGTCACTCGGTGAAGAGGCGTGCCGGCGGGGTATCGCGATCTCCTATGATTCGCGCAACCGTTCGCGTGAATTTGCCGAATTGACGGCAGCTGTTTTTGTCACGAACGGCCTCAGCGTTCATTTCTCGGATGAACTCAGACCTGTCCCGCTTCTTTCATTTGCGATACGCCATCACCAATGTGTCGGCGGTGTGATGATGACGGCGAGCCACAATCCGAAGAAATACAACGGCTTCAAGGCGTACGGGGCCGACGGCGCGCAGCTTGGCCCGGAGGACGCGAGCCATGTCGCGGAGGTGATGAACAGCGTGACCGATCTCACAGGGGTCCTTGAGAAAACGCTCACGTTTGAGGAAGCGAGCCGTTCGCCGCTCTTTCACCGGATGGGCGCGGCGCTCGATGAAGCGTACGACGCCATGGTTCTCGGTCTGGCGCTCAACAGGCCTCTCGTCCTGAAGCATCATGACATCCCGATCGTCTACTCGCCCCTGAACGGAACGGGCAACAAACCCGTCCGCCGTATTCTGAAAAAGCACGGTTTTTCCAATGTGCAGGTGGTGCCGGAGCAGGAGCTTCCGAACGGCGATTTTCCGACGACGCCGACGCCCAACCCTGAACTCGCGGAGACGCTCGAACTGGCCATCGCCCAGGCGAAGAGAAGCGGCGCGGCGCTCGTGCTCGCAACCGATCCCGACGCCGACCGGGTTGGCGTCGCCGTCCGGACGGAGAGCGGCGAGTACGTGCTGTTGTCCGGTAACGAGATCGGACTTCTGCTGATGGACTATATTCTCGGGACGAAAGCGGGGCGGGGCGAGCTTGCGGACGGTTCCTTCTGTGTATCCACCGTGGTCTCCTCGCGGTTAACGGAAGCGATCTCTGAGCGCTACGGCACCGATCTTTATCTGTCGTTGACGGGGTTCAAGCATATCGCGCATGAAATTCACAAACACGGTGATCTCGAAGGGGGATCATTCGAATTCGGCTATGAGGAGAGCTTCGGCTATCTCGCCGGACGCGATGTGCGCGACAAGGACGCCGTCGTGAGCTGCCTGCTGATCGCCGAAATGGCGGCCGTCTCCGCGGACAGCGGCGAAACAGTCGCCGACCGCGTGGAGAATCTGTACCGCCGGTACGGTTTTGCCGCGGAGAATACCATTTCCATCTACCGGGAAGGGAAGGTCGGTCTGGAGAAGATCGCGCGCGCGATGGCGCATCTGCGCGCGAATCCCGTCGCCGGATTTGAATCGCTCGGTGTTCAGAAACTTTTGGATTTCCAGACGGGTACGGTTCTGCATCTGGCGTCTGGCGAAAAAAGGACGCTCGATTTCCCGGAGAGCAATGTCCTGCTCTATCAGCTGGACGGCCATGACTTTATGTGTGTCCGGCCTTCGGGGACAGAACCCAAGATAAAAGTGTATTTCGGCTGTTACAGTGACGACCGGGAGGCGGCGCGTGACCGCCAGAGTCGATTCGAAAGGGTTGTTCTCGACCGCGTGAACCGTCTGCTCGAAGATGGAGAGCGATGAGTTCTCCTGCCTGATATTTATTAAAACGGCGGCATCCGGAGGATACCGCTCATCAACTGGAAGAATCACAGCCCATGGCGTTTACACATCTTCACCTTCACACAGAATACAGCCTCCTCGACGGTGCGAACCGCATCAGGGAACTCCCGCAGCGCCTGAAAGAGATGGGGATGAATGCGTGCGCGATCACCGATCACGGCGTGATGTACGGTATCCTTGATTTCTACAGGACAATGAAAGCGAACGGCATTCACCCGATCATCGGCTGTGAAGTCTACGTCGCGCCGCGGAGCCATAAGGAAAAAGAGGGCGCGGTCGACCGCGAACCGTCACACCTTATCCTGCTCGCGGAGAATAACGCGGGATACCACAACCTGATCAAGCTCGTGTCGGCGGGTTTTGTCGACGGGTTTTATTATCGTCCCCGTATAGATAAAGAACTTCTGCGGCAGTACAGTAAGGGCCTGATCGCTCTGTCCGCGTGTCTCTCAGGTGAAGTGCCGCGCCTTATTCTCGAAGGACAGCGGGAAAAGGCCGTGGCAGCCGCCCTGGAATACCGCGACCTCTTCGGGCCCGGCCAGTATTACCTGGAGATTCAGGGGAATGGTCTCCCTGAACAGTCGATCGTGAACCAGGAGCTGATCAGAATAAGCCGCGAAACGGGTATTCCGCTCGTGGCGACGAACGACTGCCATTACCTTAACAAAGAGGACGCCTTCGCCCATGAAGTCCTCCTGTGCATGCAGACAGGCAAGACCATCAATTCGCCTGACCGGATGAAGATGGATACTGACACGCTCTATGTCCGCTCGCCTGAGGAGATGGAGGAGATATTCAAATCAGTACCGGAGGCGCTGACGAATACATCTGTGATCGCGGAGCGCTGTCAGGTGGAGCTCGAGTTTGGGAAGCTGTCGCTCCCTCGTTTTGAACCGGACGAAGGGGAAACCAGTTACGAAATGCTGCGCCGTCTCTGCTTCGAAGGGCTCGACCGGCGCATGGCAGTCCGGAAAACGGGCATCCCGCGTGAGAAATATGTCGAAAGAATTGACCACGAGCTGGAAGTCGTCCATTCCATGGGCTATACCGATTATTATCTGATCGTCTGGGATTTCATCAGACACGCCAGAGAACAGGGTATCATGGTCGGGCCAGGACGCGGATCCGGAGCGGCTTCGCTAGCCGCCTATACGCTTTTCATAACCGATATCGACCCGCTTAAATACGATTTGCTGTTCGAACGCTTTCTCAATAAGGAGCGCGTCAGCATGCCGGATTTTGATGTCGATTTCTGCTACGAACGGCGCGGAGAAGTGATCGACTATGTCACGGAAAAATACGGCGCTGATCACGTCTGTCAGGTGATCACCTTCGGCACCCTGGCCGCCCGCGCCGTCATCCGCGATGTGGGGCGCGCACTCGACCTGTCGTATGCGGAGACGGACCGTATTGCGAAGATGGTCCCCAACCAGCTCAAGATGACCATCGATAAGGCGCTTGAACTCAACCCGGATCTCAAGAAGCTCTACGCCGAGGATCCGGTCACGAAGCGCGTGATCGATCTCGCCAAGCGATTTGAGGGGATGCCGCGCCACGCGTCAACACACGCGGCAGGCGTGATCATCGCCGGTGAGCCCGTCTGTGAGCTGGCTCCTCTGGCGAGAAATGACGAATCCATTGTCGTTCAATTCACAAAAGACGATATCGAGAATGTCGGCCTCCTGAAGTTTGATTTTCTCGGGCTTAGAACGCTGACAGTTCTGCAGGAGACGTCGAGGCTTGTCAGGGAAAAGACAGGGAGGGGCATCAATTTCGATTCGATGACATACGATGACCCGCATGTCTTTGAGATGATCAGCCGCGGCGATACACAGGCGGTATTCCAGCTCGAAAGCGGGGGCATGACGCAGTTCATGCGCGACTTAAAGCCGGAGACCTTTGAGGACATCATCGCCGGCATATCGCTTTTCAGACCGGGTCCGATGGAGCAGATTCCGCGATATGTCGAAGCGCGCCACGACCCGCGTAAGATCAAGTACGATACACCTTTGCTGCAGCCTATTCTCGAAGTGACCTATGGCGTCATGGTTTACCAGGAGCAGGTGATGCGGACGGTGCGTTCGATCGCCGGTTTCTCTATGGGACAGGCCGATAATGTGCGCCGCGCCATGGGGAAGAAAAATGAAAAACTTCTCCAGAGTCTGCGCGTCCTGTTCATCGAGGGCGGGGTTGACGAAAAAGGCCGCAAGGTTCCGGGGGCGATCGCGAACGGTGTCCCGCGCAAAGTCGCCAACAAATTATTCGAGGACATCAGAGCTTTCGCAGGATACGCGTTCAATAAAGCCCACGCCGCTCCCTACGCGGCCGTCGCCTACTATACGGCCTGGTGTAAGCATTATTACCCGGTGGAGTTCATGGCGGCGATTTTGAATTCTTACCTCGGTGATCTGGACAAGGCGAGCCGGTATGTCGCCGCTACGGAGGCGATGGGAATTCGGGTGCTCCCACCGGATATCAACAAAAGTATCGCGCGATTCGCACCGGAGGGGGATGCGATCCGGTTCGGGCTCGCCGCCGTCAAGAACGTCGGCCGCGAAGCGATTGAAGCGCTCGTCTCGGAGCGGAAGACAAATGGCGCATTTAAGACATTCGGCGATTTCCTGCGCCGCATGTGCGATACCTCCATGAATAAAAAAATGGTGGAGAGCCTCGTCCGGTCATCGGCGTGTGACGCCTTCGGGATATCCCGGTCGAAAATGATCGCCGTGATTGAACCTTTCAGCGACAGTATCCACGCGGCGAAGAAGAATACGATGGAGGGGCAGGTTTCTTTCTTTGATATCGCGTCGGACAAATCGTTTTCGCAGCCGGACGAACCGGATTATCCCGATGTGCCCGATTTCCCTTTGCTCGAACGCCTTGCGATGGAAAAGGATATGACGGGGCTCTACGTAACGGGGCATCCGCTCAGTTCTTATCATGCCGCACTGCAGGAACTCCCGCTTGTGCGAAGCGATGAGCTGCGGCAGGAGGAAGAGGATGAAGGCGCCGGTGTCGATATCGGCGAGGGGCGAAAGCATCCCGCTTTGAATATGAAAGATCGCGATCAGCTGATCATGGCGGGGCTGGTGACGAGGCGGCGGGATCTGTTCACAAAAAAGAATGAGCGCATGGCTTTTATCGGGCTGGAAGACGACGGAGGCGTTTTTGAGGTTGTCGTTTTCCCGAAAGCTTACGAAAAATATCACCATCTTCTCGATGATTACAGCGTGCTTATAGTGGCGGGGACGATTGATCTCCGCGATGAAGAACCGAAGCTGCTCGCGGAGGTGATGGCTCCTCTCACGCGCGATACGCGGGAGCTGCCGGCGGAGATGACTGACGCGGGGTTTACCGAACGGCATGCGAAAGGAAAAAACAAAGGCAACGGAAATAACCGCAGCCGTTCCGACAACCGGGGAAGCCAGAAGTCCCGTGCGGGCGAGCGTACGCTTTCACGCGGTGATCAGATGAACGGGGACAAGGATCCTTATGCGGAAGCCGCTCACGAAACGCCGGAAACGCCATCGTACGGATCGCGCGGGAGTATAGCCGGTGCAGGCCGGTCCCGGGAGCCGTCAGGCTTTAACCCGAAGATGATTGTGATCAGAGTGCCTGCGGGGTCGGATCCGGGGTTATTCACTTCTGTGCGGTCGGCGATCCTCTTTTTCGCAGGGGATATCCCCGTACGTATTTACGATGAGCAAAAAGAGTGTCTGCTTCCGAACGAAAGTGATTGGCGGATCGAGTGGACCCGCGAGACATCCGCGCTGCTCATGGAACGATTCGGAGTCGAAAACTTCGGGGTTCTGTAAACAGGTAACAAACAATACGGGGAGGGGCGCCGTTGAAATGGGCAGTTATTTTGAAGAGATCATGATATATTGAGTGGAGCGGTTGGCAAGGCCAGAAGACAGGAGAGCGCCTTTTTACATCGGAGTCATCATTGTTGAGGGTGGAAGAGCTGGATGATTACATCGAATGAATCCAAAATTGATCAATTAAACAAGTCGGACGCAGACACGATTTCCCCGAGTTCAAAGAATCTGCCCCATGAGAATAAGGACAGCGATACATCCCCCCCGCAGGCTCCGCAGAGCATGAGCGAACCGGTGAGCGTTCGATTTGTCGTGAATATTCCGAACATCCTGACGGTCATCAGGCTGCTGGCGGTTATCCCGCTGGCGATTCTAATTTCGTATTGGCCGGAGAAGCGGATGGTCACGGTTATTCTATTCGCTTCGATCTGGATGACGGATTTTCTCGACGGTTTTATCGCGCGTCATTTTCAAATGATCACCGAATTCGGGAAACTCTTCGATCCGTTTGTCGACAAGGTTTTCCAGGTGGTGACTATCGTGATGCTCTTTTCCGCGGGGATCATACCCCTGTGGGTGCCCCTGTTTTATGTTCTTCGCGAATCTGTCATGCTATTTGCCAGTACGCTGTTGCTCGCGAAGCACCATGTCGTCGTTTATTCTGATCACTTCGGAAAAATCTCGACTTTCCTTTTTGTGCTGGCGGTCGGCGTGCTTTACCTGGTCCCGACAGATAAGGAATGGGTCAGAAATGTCGTGTTTATCCTGCCGATTCTCATGTCTACCGCCGCTACCATCCATTATGCGTTCACACAGGTTCAGGCCATGCGCGTCACGAATGGCCATGCTCAGCACAAGGAATAATGGTTTCAAGATCGCTCGAAAAGCTTGAATACAATGCGATTATGGCGCTTCTGTCCTCACGTGCGGCCACATCGATCGGCCGTGCGCTCTGCACCGGTTTGCGCCCGGCTTCCTCGCTTTCTGAATCGTGCGCCTGGCTGTGCGAGACAGACGAGGCTGTCCGGCGGCTGCTGAAGTGGGGCGATCTGCCTTTCAGCGGCATCGACGATATCCGCCCGGCGGTCAAGCGGGCTTCCGCGGGGGCTGTTCTCACGTGCGGGGAATTCCTGCGAATCGCTTCTTTTCTGCGAGCGGTCGACAGGATGCTCGCGGCGGTCGCTGACTGCCTTACGGAGGAATCATCGGGCGAATTGCCACTGCACCGGAAGGTGCGCTTATTGGAACCGCTGCCCGGATTTGTCCGGCGCCTGGAACAGTCTGTTGCCGGAGAGGATGAACTGTTCGATCACGCGAGCGAAGAGCTTTTTTCGATCAGGAGGAGGCTGCGGGATACGCACGATGCGGTGAGGAGAGAACTCGATAAAGTGGTGACAAGGCAGTCCGGCGCACTTCAGGAAAACCTTATCACGATGCGCAGCGGCCGCTATGTGGTGCCCGTCCGCTCGGATCGTAGAGCTTCAGTTCCCGGACTCGTCCACGATACCTCCTCCAGCGGTAATACTTTATTTATCGAGCCGATGGCAGTCGTGGAGCTCAATAATAAAATCCGCGAGCTGGAAGCGGCGGAGAAGCATGAAATGCTCGCCATCCTGAAGGAGTTGTCCGGCATAGCCGCGGCTCAGGCGGATGTCCTGATCGCCGACACCGCCATTCTGGCGGAACTCGATTTTGCGATGGCAAAAGCCCGACTGGCGCTCGATATGAATGCCATCTGTCCTGTGATGAATGATCGCGGGGCGATTGTCCTGAAAAAAGCCAGACATCCGTTAATTCCCGGAGATCAGGTGGTCCCCATCGATTTTGAACTCGGACGCTCATTCAGAACGCTCGTCATCACCGGCCCCAATACGGGCGGAAAGACAGTGTCGCTGAAGACATGCGGTTTACTCACGCTCATGGCCATGGCTGGGTTGTTTATCCCTGTAGAATCGCCATCCGAGATATCCTGGTTTCAGAATATTGAAGTTGATATCGGCGATGAACAGAGCATTGAACAGAATCTTTCAACTTTTTCATCCCATTTGCGTGAAGTCATCCGTATTACCGAGTCTGCGAAGAAAGGCACTCTGGTGCTCCTCGACGAACTCGGGGCGGGAACGGACCCTTCGGAAGGAGCTGCCCTGGCGATCGCCATCCTGGATTATCTGAGGATGGCCGGCTGCCATACCGTGGCCACGACACATTACCGCGAACTGAAAGGTTACGCGATGAATGAAGAAGGTGTCGAAAACGCGTGCTGTGAATTCGATACGGAGACGCTGCAGCCGACATACAAACTTCTGATCGGCGTCCCCGGTGTGAGTAACGCTTTTGCCATTTCGAGCCGTCTTGGGCTTAATCCCGCGATTATCGACAGTGCGCGCGCGCTCGTGTCAGACGAAGGCGCGCGTTTCGAGAGCCTTGTCTCGGCGATCGAGCAGAGTCATCGCGAGGCGCGCGCGATGGAAAGCGAAATTGAACGTCTGCGCGCGGATATCCGGCGTGCGAAGGAAGCGCTTGAGTCGGAACGGGAAAACCTTCGCGAAGAGCGCGAGCGCCTTCTGGCGAAGGCGAGAGAAGAAGCGGCGGGACTGCTTGAAGAGGCGCGCACCGAAGTTGACAGGCTTCTGGAAGAAATGAGAAGTGAAGCGGAGCACGGGCGGGCGCGTGATCACCGCGTTGAATCGGAAGCCAGAGGCAGGCTGGCGGCGATCGGGAAGCGATTCAATGTCAGGCAGGCGGGAAAAACGGAAGAATCCGGCTTGTCCGCAGATACTGCAACGTTGGTGCCGGGAGAGTATTACGAGACAAGAACGCTGGGCGTATCAGGTTTTCTCCGGGAACTTCCCGGTTCAAAAGATCAGGTTGTGCTGGAGTCCGGTTCGTTCCGGGTGACCGTCCCCATCTCGGAACTTAAAAGAGTCAGACGGAAACCGCCGGACGACCGGCGCAGAAAAAGAGCGAATGCGGAGCCGTCATCCGCCCTGAGGTCCAGTATTGTCATGCGGGCAGCGGCTGAACTCGTTCTTCTCGGGAAACGGGTGGATGAAGCGCTGGGTGAGATCGATCAATTCATAGACGATGCCGTGCTTGCCGGTCTCTCACCGGTTCGTATTGTCCACGGTAAAGGGACCGGTGCTCTTCGCAAAGCGACGCATGAATACCTATCGCGCGATAAACGCGTCTTATCTTTCCGCCTGGGGGGCGACGGCGAAGGCGGTGACGGCGTCACCGTAGCCGAGCTGCGACCGGATCGGCCGTAACTTTATTTCTGATGCAACGAACGAATACTCCTCGTGTATAATAGACATAACCCGGACATCTTTTTATGGCCGCCATAGGAGACTGCCGCGGGGAGAACGATGATCAGATGGCCGGAAAGAGATAATACCGATGAATCAGGCCTGGCTCTTCAATCAGGGAAAAAACTACCAAAGCTACAGGATGCTTGGTGCACACCCCGCTGTTTCACCGGAAGGTGATCACGGCTACCGGTTCGCTGTGTGGGCTCCGAGAGCACAATGTGTCAGCGTCGTCGGCGATTTTAACGGCTGGGATCCGCGTTCTCACTTTTTACAACCCTACGGAACAACCGGAATATGGCATGGATTCGTGTCCGGCGCCCGCGACTGGCAGCGCTATAAATACGCGGTGAGTACGCGGTCCGGACAGGTGCTGCTCAAAGCTGATCCTTTTGCGCGGCATGCGGAGACGCGCCCCGGAACGGCGTCTATTCTCTATAACTATGAGAATGATTACGCGTGGGGCGACGGTGAGTTCATGGCCGGCCGCCGTGACGCGCTTGAAGCGTCGCCTCTGAATATCTACGAGGTGCACCTAGGGAGCTGGCGGCGCCACGCCGACGGGAACATCTTCAGCTATCGTGATATCGCGTGGCAGCTCGCGAAGTATGTGACGGACATGGGCTACAACGCGGTTGAATTCATGCCGCTCACGGAATATCCCCTTGACGCGTCGTGGGGATATCAGGTGTCGGGATATTTCGCGGCGACATCACGATACGGGACACCGGCGGATCTCAAGTTTCTGATCGACACGCTGCATCAGGCGGGCATCCGCGTGATTCTCGACTGGGTTCCTTCGCACTTCCCCCGCGATTCCTTCGCGCTTGCACGTTTCGACGGTGAACCGCTCTTTGAAGATCCTGATACGCGCCGGGGGGAGCATAAGGACTGGGGAACACTCGTTTTCAATTACGGATTGACCGAGGTCCGCTCTTTTCTTTTGTCGAGCGCGTGGTTCTGGATTGATGAATTTCATGCCGACGGACTCCGTGTCGATGCCGTCAGCAGCATGATCTATCTGAATTTCGGACGGCCCGACGCGGAACCGAATAAGTGGGGAACATTTGACCATCTCGAAGCCATCGACTTTATCAAAGCGCTGAACAGTATGGTGCGCGAGCATTTTCCTCACTGCATTGTAGCGGCGGAGGAGTCATCGCCCTATCCCGACGTGACGACACCTGTCAGCGAGGGCGGGCTCGGCTTTACGCATAAATGGGATATGGGGTGGATGAATGACACGCTCTCCTATATGGAGGCTGATTACTACGCGCGCGGCCAGTTCCATGACAAAATAACGTTCTCGATGGTCTACGCGTTCCGGGAAAATTTTATTCTTCCTTTCTCACACGATGAAGTTGTCCACGGCA
>MTKY01053170.1_pt1 | contig 23750 bp, 24 predicted proteins | sample 1042731 | NCBI WGS metagenome assembly MTKY01 (sample SAMN06212206, study PRJNA360538) | anaerobic digester metagenome | biome: Wastewater treatment plant; material: sludge; isolation source: anaerobic digester fed with sludge from wastewater treatment plant | place: Denmark: WWTP Soeholt ... | reverse complement strand
CGATGGGGACCAGGGAGCCTCCCGCCGATAACGCGGCTGCGGAATTTCTCATGCGCTATCTCTTTGCCTGGGAAAGCGGCGACGCCGTGGCATTGATGGAACGGCTCAGCGAGGACGTGGTCCTTCAGTTGCCCCCCTCCCCCTCCTGGTACGCGGGGAGGGACGCGGTGGAGGAGCACCTGGCCGCCTGCATGCTCGCGGGCGCGGCGCGGGGCCGCTGGCGCCTACTGCCCCGGCGTGCCAACGGGCAGCTGGCCTTCGGCGTCTACCAGCGAGACGAAGAGAGGCGCGTTTTCCGCGCCCATTCCATACAGGTGCTCCACTTCGCGGGAGAACTGGTAGCGGAGATCGTCTCCTTCGGGTATCCATGGCTGTTTCCAATATTCCAGCTTCTACCGGAGGTAGTCGTACAGGGATAGGAGCGGCGCGCCCGTCGCGGTCCGGAAGCGGTTTCCAAACAATCGCGCCGCAATCATGCGGCTTGCCGACCTGGAATATGGTTAAATGGATGGTGAAATCTGCCGGATCCGGCGCGGTGCCGGAACCGACTTGGGCATTCCATATAGTGCTTCGGGCGTATTTCATAGTCAAGGAGGGGGCCATGACGCAACACTGGATAGACAGCGGAGCCATACCACAGGACGACGGCGAGCGCATCGTGGGAGGGAGCATCGATTACTACGCCGAGAACCGCGAACCGCGCATGCTGCACCCCGAGTGGCTTCAGGCGGCCGAGGAGAAGCTCGCCGCCCTGGAGAAGAGAACCGGGAGGAAACCCAACTTCCTCGTCTATATCCTGGACGACGTGGGCTGGGGCGACTTCGGCTGTTACGGCGGGGGGCACCTGCGCGGCGCTCCCACCCCGAACTTCGACAAGCTGGCGGCGGAGGGGCTCAAGCTCACCTCCTGCTACTCCCAGCCGAGCTGCTCCCCCTCCCGCGCCACCATCATGACCGGTCGCCTGCCCATCCGCCACGGCATCCTCACCCCGCCCATGTACGGCCAGCCGGGCGGCCTGCAGGACGAGGTGACCCTGCCGGAGCTGCTGAAGAAAGCGGGCTACGCGACCCGCGCCGTGGGCAAGTGGCACTGCGGCGAGAACGCCGAGTCGGTGCCGCAGAACAAGGGCTTCGACGAATTCTATGGCTTCTACGGCGTCTCCGACATGTACACGGAATGGCGCGACAACTACTTCTACCCGGAGATAGTGAACGACCCCTTCGTCTTCGAGGCGGTCATGCGCATGAAGTTCAACAAGCACAACATCCTGGCCAAGGCGGGGCAGTTCGACGTCCCCGAGATCGAGCAGGAGGAGATCGACCTGGAGACGGTCAAGGACCTGGACGAGAAGTGGGCCGCCTACTCCGAGAAGTTCATCCGCGACATGGCCGCGAGCGACCAGCCGTGGTTCCTCTACCACGGCACCCGCGGCTGCCATTTCGACAACTACCCGCCCGACGGCTTCAAGGGGAAGTCCCGCGCCAAGTACCCCTTCCACGACGTGCTGGTGGAGATGGACGATATCTTCGGGCGCCTCTTCCGCGCCCTGGAGGAGACGGGGCAGCTGGAGAACACCCTCGTCTTCGTCACCTCCGACAACGGCCCGGAGATGGAGAGCTGGCCGGACAGCTCCTACACCCCTTTCCGCGGCTCCAAGGGCACCACCTGGGAGGGTGGCATCCGCGTGCCCGGCATCTTCTACTGGAAGGGCATGATCGAGGAGGGTCGCACCAGCGACGGGCTCTTCGACTTCTGCGACCTCTTCCCCACCTTCTGCGCCCTTGCCGGGGTGGGTGAACTGCCCGGGGACCGCTTTATCGACGGGGTGGACCAGCGCGGCTTCCTTCTGGCCAGCTCGGTTCCGGAGGATACCTACTGGGCCGTGGACCCGGCCTGGTCCTCCAACCGGGTGGCGGTGCACTCCTGGCTGCTCGACCAGCACTCCGGCGTGCGCATGGGAGGCTACAAGCTGATGACGTGCGCGACCGAGATCGACATCCACGACACCGTGACCCCGGGCGGTTTCAGCGGCCATAACGTGCAGTACACTTACGGGAAGACCTTCAACCTCTTCCTCGACCCCAAGGAGGAGCACTCCTTCACCATCCGCAAGCTGGTGCTCCTCCCGGTGATATCGGGGATCGCTGCCCGGCACGGGGCGACGTTCAAGAAGTACCCGCCGCGCATCCAGGTGAAGGGGGGCGCATCGGTCTGAGGGCGTGCCCGGTGGGCGCCTGAGGGGGCCCCCAACGTGCTCATGATCGTGCTCGACGATACCGGCTTCGCCCAGGCGGGATGCTTCGGACGAGCCGCGGGCGGCGCAATACCGCCAATGACGCGGCGCGAGCCTGGGCATCCTCGTGCGCGCGCGATGGTCCAGGCCTGCTGCCGGCTTAATCGCCGGTGCTTCCCTGGAAGGTGCGCTCCGGCACGACCTTCAGGTTGATGGTCACGTCTCCCGCGCGCTCACTCATACCGGAGAGGAGGTCATCGAAGGGCGGGAGGTCTCCCTCCCCGGCCACGATGGCATCAACGCTACGGCCGTCGACGTATATCCTGTAGACCTCGTAGCCAGTCCCGTCCAGCCATTCCTCCAGTTCCGCCTTCGTCCGCTGCTGCAGGATCTGCTCGGTGGTGACCCGGTGGCTGGTGACACCCAGCGGCGCGAGTATCATCAGGGTGGCAAGGATGATGACCAACGTCGCCCACCGCTTCGCCTTCCTGCCGCGAAGATCGAGGGCCGCTCCCCCGTAGCCCATGACGGCGAAGACGACGAGGCCGGCGATGACGATGGCCAGGAGGTTGGTGAGGAAGAGGACGAGGGCGCCGAGGGCCTCCCTGAAGGCCCCGGCGGAAAGGCAGATGCCCACGACTGAAAGCGGCGGCACCAGCGAGACGGCGATGGCCACGCCGGGAAGGGCATCGGACACGTCCTCCCTTCCCGTGGCGAAAGCCCCCGCGGCTCCGGAGGCCAGGGCGATGATGAGGTCGATGAGGCGTGGAGAGGTGCGGGCGGTGATCTGTGAGTTGCCGGCTGTATACACGGAGCCCACCAGGATCTCCGCAAGTACGTACGCGAATCCCACCACCGCCGCAGTGCCCGCGGCCACGACCAGGAACGAGCGGACGATGTTGTGGAGGTCTCCGCTGACGACGCTGAGGGAGATGGCCATGATAGGGGTCATGAGGGGAGCCACGATCATGGCGCCGATGACCGTCGCCACCGAATCGCTCACGACGCCGTAGGTGGCGATGACCGCGGAGAGGAGGAGAAGGACGAAGAAGCGCACGTAACGATCCCGCTTGGGCTGGCGGTCGAACAGCAGCTTTTCCTCGAGGATCACTACGTCTGTAGACGTAACCGATCCGCCGTGTATGAGATCGCCGATCTTCGCCACGCCATCACCCCTGAACCGCGACACCGGGCGGAGCCCCGGGGCGCCTCCCGCCTGACGGCAAGGTTTCCGTTATCCTGTCCACGATGATTATCACTAAAACGCGGCCGCTCCACAAGGAGACGCCGGGAGCGGCGGTGTTCGTCATCTCCAACAGCGTCATCGCCCCTCGCACCGGGATCCGGTCCCCCGGTTTCAAAGCCCTTCAGGCAGGGAATAATGGGGCAGGTACCGGGGATCACTCAAGATGTCCGCGACCCGCAACGTCCGTTCGCAGCTGGAAGGAGTCCCGCAATGTGCTGCTGTGTAGCCGCTTTCGTAGGGATGTTCGCGCCCCGGCTGGCCCTGCTCATCGTCTGGATATTCACCCCCTACGTAAGCCGCGCCTTCACCACTTTCTGGTGGCCGCTGCTGGGCCTCTTCCTCCTCCCCTACACCACCCTTCTCTACTCCCTGGCCTACCTGCCCGGCGTCGGAGTCTTCGGCTGGCGCTGGCTCTGGGTGGTCCTGGGTGTGCTGCTCGACATCGCCTCGTACAGCAGCGGAGGGGCCAGCAAGAGCAGGCGGATCAGGGCGGCTTGACCCCCGGGGTTGCGCTATGCGACCTGGATCCAACGGCCTGCGCTCGCGGCGCCACGAAAGGTGACTCGGACGCCTGCGGCGAAAATAGCGAAAAGAGGGGCCAGGCCAACAGGGTGAAGGTGTGCGCCCTAAACCCGGACACCATGAAAGAGGGAGGTTCACGTGGGAGGCGTGATCGGGGACATCCTTCCCCTGGCGCTGGGGGTAGCCATAAGCCCTGTACCCATCATAGCTGTTATCCTCATGCTCTTCAGCAAAAGGGCGAAGGGCAACGGCCCGGCTTTTCTCCTCGGCTGGATCACGGGTCTCTCCGCTGCCTTCTGGATCGTCTATGCTATCGCCGGCACCGCCGACATCGCCACCAAGAGCGGCCCCTCCAGGGGGGCGTCCATCGTCAGGCTGGTGTTGGGCGTGCTGCTCTTCATCGCCGCCTGGCGGAACTGGCGCAAGAGGCGTGAGCCCGGAGAGGAGCCGGCCATGCCCAAGTGGATGTCCACCATCGACACCATCACACCGATCAAGTCTTTCGGCCTTGCCACGCTCCTGTCGGGCGCAAATCCCAAGAACCTGGCGTTGACCCTGGCGGCCTCCATGGCTGTCAGCCAGGGCGGTATGGGCGGCGGGAAGTCCGCGATCGCCTTCGCGGTATTCCTGGTCATCGCCATCGTCAGCGTGGCCGTTCCGGTCATGGCGAGCCTGCTCCTGAAGGAGAAGAGCGAGAAGCTGCTCAATGGTTGGAAGGTCTGGCTGTCCGGCAATAACGCAACGGTGATGTTCGTGCTGCTGCTGGTCTTCGGGGTTGTCCTCATCGGCAAGGGCATAGCCGGATTGTAAGCGACGCAGCGGATATCAGCGGCGCAAGGAATGGTCGCAAGAGAAGAAGGGGGACAAAAGCTTCGAAGCCCGTGCGCTCCCGAGCCCTCGGGTGCGCGTAAGACGCGCACACGTCCTTCCGCTCTTGCCGTTGCTCATCCGGGGGCTTGTAGCGCCGGAAGAGACCCGCTCCTGTCCGCTCCCTCGGGGCACGCGCGGTCAGACCGCGGCTCCGGCGGGAGGCTGCTCCTTCCACCAGCTCCTGATCAGGACGGCCAGGATGACACGCAGTATGCCCACGAAGATGGAGTAGATGCCGATGAAGAGGATGACGGACCAGATCCCCAGGCCCGGCCTGAACATGAAGATGAAGCCGACGACCACGGAGAGCACGCCGGTTATCCCCAGCAGCACCCTGAGTCCCGTGCTGACCGCCTGCATCTCGAACGCCGCGAAGATCTCCACGAATCCGTACGCGACGAGATAGACGATGACCAGTACGAGCAGCGCTCCGAGGCCTACCCCGGGGCGGGAAAGGACGATGATCCCGACGATGGTCTCCAGTAGCCCGAAGAGCAGCGTCAGGACCCATTTCTCCTTCCTGGCGGCATCCGTTATCGCCTGAACGACGTGGAAGATGCCGTCCACCAGGGCCAGCGCCCCGAAGAGGATCAGGAGCACGAGGGTGGTGGCCGCCGGCCATATCAGGATGACGATACCGAACAGCAACGCCAGCAGACCGCTCACAAGGGTCAGCTTCCAGTTCCTGATGACGAACGCGGGCTCCATGCGTTTCTCCTTTCACGGCTCCGTCCCGAACATCCCTTTCATATCCATATCGTTGGTCTTATATTAAGCCATGGGGGTCCGTTCCACCACGATATCCCGGGCGGTGCCCGACACGGTGGTTCAGACCTTCCCGCACAGCACTGGTATAATGTTCTGGCCCCATACATAGGGAGGGTCTATATACGGGAGGGATGTCATGAAAGTCATCGTAGTCGGAGCCGGCACCTCCGGACTGGCGGCCGCATACACCCTGCGCAAGAGGGGCGCTGACGTCGTGGCCCTGGAATCTAAGGAACTGGCCGGCGGTCGCATCATCGGAGCGCGCCGCGAGGGTTACACCATGGACCTGGGCGCGCAGTTCTTCTTCAAGTTCTACGAAACCACCTTCGGGCTGTGCCGCGAGATCGGCCTGGGGAACGATATCGTCACCTTCCCCTTCAAGGTCGCCCTGACGAGGAACGGAAAGCTGTATCCGCTCACGGCCGGGCTGGATCCCAGGCTGTTGTGGCGCAACCGTGACGACCTCGTCCGCTTCCGCGGCCTTTCCCTGAAAGCGATCCTGCAGTTCCTGCGCATCTCACCCCTGCTGTTGAAGCGCCGCCGCGACCTCCACTTCATAGATTACGCGAACATGCTCGACCTGGACGACGAGAGCCTCGCCGACCTCGCGCTGCGCCGCGGCGGCGAGGACATCCTGGAATATCTCTTCCAGCCCATCGCATCCTGCCTCACGCTGGGCGAGCCGGAGGACGTGGGGGCCGGTTACGGCCTGTCGCTCCTGTGGTACGCCCTCAACGGACTCTTCACCCTGAAGCGGGGCATAGGCTCACTGGCCGAGAGACTCTACGAGGAATGCGCGCAAGACGTGCGCCTGTCCACGCCGGTGAAGAGAATCGTCATCGAGGGGGGCGCCGTGAAGGGAGTGGAGACGCAGGACGGCCTCATGGAGGCCGACGCGGTGGTCTGCACCACCACCGCCACCAGGGCCCTCGAACTCATGCCGGACCTGCCGGACGGGCTGCGCGGGCCCATGCGCAAGGTGACCTACAGCGCTTGCTGCCACACCATGTTCGGGCTGGAGGACCACCTGCTGCCGGAGGGGTGGTACGCGGTCGGGCTGACGCGAAGGGCGGGCACTTCCATGGCCGGGTTCACGGATAACTCCGTCAAGTCCCCGCAGTACACCCCGCCCGGCGGGGGCATGGTTCACTGCTTCACCTTCGGCAGGCATGCCTTCGAGCTCAACGCCATGCCCGACGCGGATGTCTTCTCCCGCCTCAAGGGCGAGATAAGGCGCTTCGTGCCGACCATGCCCGACGAGCCGCTTTTCTCGGAGATCTACCGCTGGGACGAGGCGGTCTGCCTCTCGCCTCCGGGCATGCTGCGGGAGATCCACAACATGAAGCGCGACCATTACCGGGACGTTAAGGGTCTCTTCCTCGCGGGCGAATACATGAACATGCCGTCGGTGGACGGCTCCCTGCGCAGCGGCATCGACGCCGCGGAAGCCGCGCTCAGGAGTTGAACGCCGGCTCGATACCCGCGGCGGCGGCCCTTGCCCCCTTTCCCGCCGCGGGGAATAAAACCCACCTGGTGCGGGCTGCACCGGGATCTCCGGCTTTCTCCGCCCACGAAACTCCCGTGAGGTTTCCGCCAGACGCCGTGTGGATAGATATGATGCTGGAGAGGAGATGAGGTCACGGGCGCAGCCCGTGAAGGCGGCCCTCTGGCCTGAAGGCAGGCCCGTGTCCTGCGGAGGTTTTTCTCGTATGGAGAGGCAGGGAAACCCGCGGGGTCAAAGGGGTGCGCGGAAATCCTCCGCGCCGGGAACGCGTTCAGCGCACGCGCAACAGGCCGGGGCCCGGGCCCCGGCCTGATTCGTTCAACGGCCTGGTTCAGTCGGGCTTCTCCTCTTCCCCTTCATCCTCGCGCCGCACGCGGCAAGCGCCGGAGATTCACGTGGGGACTCCAAGCCGCGGCAGAACGAAGGCGCTCAATACCAGCCACGCCGCGATTACGATAACGAGAATAAGCCATTCCATCTCTTGCTCTCTCCCGGTCCGGACCGGACCCTCACCACGGACGTCACGTGGAGCGCGTGCTGCACCCGCCGGCGTCCCGCTCCTTATCGGCGCCTCCGATCCCGATGACGGAAAACATCTTGGCCACCCTCTCGGAACCGCACTTGCCGCAGACAAGCTGCTCCTTGTCGGCGTCCTCCGCATGGCGGAAGAAGGCGTCGAAGCGGTGCTTGCATTCCTCGCATCTATACTCGAATATAGGCATCCTTACCTCCCGCAGAGACCGTTTCTAAAAATATATATGCGTCCGCCGCCGCAAACAATGATCCAGCTCAATGCGACACTCATTCCCGCTCCGGGCGCCCGCCCCGGGTCTCCGATCATGTGAGTGCGGGAGGAGAACCTGCGCAAGCCCATTTTCTACGGGAACGGCGGGACGTATTCGAGACGCGCCCGGCAAAGGGCCCCGCACGCCCGCATTGATGGGCCACGAGCGCCATGATAAGATTGTGTTCGCCCAGGAACACGCCGCTATCGCTCCTGCGCAAGGAGACAATACACAGGGGGAACCAGGGGCGGGAAATCCAAGTCATAACCCGAGGGTGAGAACATGAACAGGATATCGCAGTGGTACAGCGGTTTGAGACGGGGAACGAAGATAGCCATCGCCGGCCTGGGCATTGTGGTGGCTCTGGCCGTCATCGCCGTCGTCGCCTATATGCTCGTGGTCCCCAAGAAGGTAGAGGTAAGATACGGCACTATCGTGAGGGACCCCCTCGACAACCACATATGGGAGGACAACACCCAGACCGCGTGGGTGGACCCGTCTGAAGCCGCCGACTACAAGATCGAATACGTCGACAAATACAGTCCCGAGCACGAGGAGCAGCTCAAGAAGGAAGCCGAGGCCATAGCGGAGCAGCAGAGGGCGATCGACGAATCCTCCGGCATCGAGGCCATACAGACGTCCATACCCACGGATACCATAGTGGACCTCAACACCCTGCAGCAGAACATCTCGGTGATGGGGCAGGACCTGATCTCCGGGATGGAGATGGCCAACGAGATCTCGGAATGGAAGGCCATCCTCGTGGACTACCGCAACCAGGTGGTCTCCATGTACCTGGCTCCCGAGCTCGAAACGCTGCGCCAGAAAGCCCTCCAGATACTCGACATGTACATCGGGGCCTGCGACCTCTACCTGCGGGCCATCAGCACAGCGGACTTCAGCTATATCGATGAGGCCAACCTCCTGATCCAGCAGGCCAGCGAGATGATACAGAGCCTCATGCCCAGCTGATGACGATCCCGTCGGCGCCTTCCCGGGGCGCATGCCCGCCCCTCGCGTTCGATAAGAAGCTCGGAGGATTGAAATGATGACCGTCGTCGAGGAGATGCTGCGGTGTCCGTCCTGCAGGGGCCCGCTGGAGAAAGAAGCGGGCGGGCTTGCCTGCCCGGCATGCGAGATCGCATTCACGATGCTGGACGGCCTGTGGGACCTTCTCCCGCCACAGTCCTCGGACCTCAAGCTGTCCGAGAGGGAGCACTACACGGAAAAGATCGGGTACTACCTGGACATGCACGCGACCTGGCGGGACAGTCCATTTTACCTCCACTACCACGAGTCGTTCCTCGATGACCTGCGGCTCCTGCCCACCGGTTCGCTCATACTGGAGGTCGGCTGCGGCCTCGGCACCGACGGGCTGGAGCTGCTGAGGTCCGGTTACCGGGTGGTGGAGACGGACATCGCGCCAGGGCACCTCGGGGAAGCGCGCAGGCTGCACCGGGAAAACGGCTACGGCGATTCCTGCGACCACCTCCTCACGGACGCGGAATTCCTTCCCTTCGCCGACGACTCATTTGACGGCGCCTTCATGGTGGCCTGCCTGCATCACCTTCCCGACCCCCTGAATTGCCTGAGGGAGATCGTCCGCGTCCTCAAACCGGGGGGAGTATTCTCGCTGGGTACGGAGCCCAATAGCTGGCAGAACCACACCATCTATCCCCTGGGCAAGCTCCTGCTCAAGGCGGTGAAGAGCATCGTGGACAAGCCCATCGGCGGGGAGGAGATGGTCTCGGAGGCGGACAAACTCACGGAGGGTTTCTCCCGGGACCAGCTCGAAGGGCTGCTGAGGGAGGCCGGTTTCACCCGCATCCGCCTGAAGCCGGCGGGCTACCTCTCCGCCGCGATCTTTTTCGTCTCCACCGAGTTCTCTCAGATGGTGGGACGGAACCTGCGCCTTTTTCCCCTGGAGAAGGCGGCCATTCCCCTGGACGAGGCTATAGGTAAAATTCCCATCCTGTCCAGATATCCCTGGCACTGGAACGCCCTCGCTCGATGAACTGACGCCGGGCCCTGCGCCCTGCGCCGGGCGGCGCCCCACAGCCTCTACCCGTCACCGCCGCCGGTCTTCCTCTCTCTGCCGGTGATCTCCGGCATGGCCTCGGCGATCTTGTCGTCGAGGCGGTGCCTCATGGGGGGGAAGAAGGAACAGGCGAGGTACCCGCAGAGCATATAGAGAGGCCCTTCATCACGTCGGGAGGGACGAACGAAGCCAGCGCCCGGTTGAGGTGAAATAGGAGGAGGAGGGTGAACTCGGCCGTTCTGAGAAAGAGGTCGGGGGCGGGTGCTGCCCTTGTGCCGGCCGCTTTTCCTGCGTCGCTCGCTCGATAGGCCATAAGGCTTAAGACCCTTGCTCAACCCCGCTGCTTTGCTTTGCCCTCCATGATATCCCGCGCCCCCTGCCAGAAACTCCAGAGCCCGAACCAGCTCATCCACTGCCCGGGGATCTCGCGGATGATCTCCTCGCCGCACTTCACTACCTCCTGCATCACCCGCGACACCTCGCTCCTGCGGTCCGCGGCGGGGTCGCAGGTGACGACCCCCGAGACATTCAGGCAGTTGTCGAAGGGGCCCTTGCCCCGCCGCAGGGAGAAGAGGACGACGGGGGCGCCGGAATCGTAGGCGAAATGGGCGACCCCGGTGGCTAAGGCCGCCGGCCGTCCGAAGAAATCCACTATACCGCTCCCGCCTATATCGAAGGTGAGGCCGATACGCTTGCCCGCCTTCAGGTGCTCCTTGACCTTGGGGATGATGTCCTCCCCTACGAAGAACACCGGCTCCTCGACATCGCATCCCAGGATGCCGCTGCAAAACTCCAGGGTCTCCACGTAACGGGGCAGTTCCGTGTCCTTGGGGTTGAAGGCGATGGGCGTGTACGGCTTGCCCAGGCGCGCCATGACCGCGTGGATGATGCCGATGGCGCCCGTATGCGCGCCGGTGAAGATAATGCCCTTGCCCCGCGCCTCCGCCTCCTCGAGCAAGTCCATCCCCTCCAGGCGCAGCTCCCGCATGTAGCGGTCTCCGTGCCGCGCCAGGATGAAGATGTCGAAGAGGGGCATGAACACCCCGACGCAGACCTCGCGGCCAAGACGGCCCAGTTCGCGTGGGTCGCTGATCTCCGGCATAGCCTCGGTGATCCGCTGCAGGAGCCTGCGGCGCATCCCGGGCCGGGCGTAGAAAAAGGCGATGCCCATCGCCTTGGGGATGAGGCAGAGCACGGAAGGGGGAAGGATATAGGATAGCGCTTTGATGACGTGGAACTGGGCCATGAACGCGCCCTCGAGCAAACGGAACAACAGCTTCGGTTTTTCCTGAACGCCCTCTTCCATCATGTTCTCCTCATCTCGATCGTAGCGCACGCCCCTGCACCCACACGGTTACCCTTTCGGCATCGGCGCCGCCCCATGAACCGGGAATATATTTTTACCACAATCGCGTGGTGGTGTATATCGAGAATCGTGCGGCAACGCCGTCAAGGCAGGGGCCACCTCGCCGACGATCATCGCGCACGTCCGTCTTGCGGGGAATTTGTTACGATGACGTTACATTCAGGTTGTGATTCTGTTAAATTACTTACGGGTAACTTGATTTAAGCACCAAACAATGTAAGATTAATTGTACAGGAAGGTTGTTTAACGGCGCAGCCCGACTGGCTTACAGGAACGGGCAGAGAGGCCGGCAAGAGACAAGCGGGCACTAACTGGGGGTGTTTGGAGGACAAAAATTCGGGCGCAAAAGGTGAAAACAACACGGGCGAAGAATCATTTATGTTTGATACTTCCTATCTATACAGATATAATTCCCTTTTACCCGGCTCCGTCCTCTACGACTCACCGGTTACTTTCACCGCTTGATCGCGAAGGACGAGGCAGCGTTTCTAACGGTGTATAGTTGACGCCGCGGCGATGAAGGACGACGGGAAGCGATGAAAGTAGCCCTGGTACACGAATGGCTTACAAACCTGGCGGGCTCGGAGAGGGTGCTTCTGGCCCTGCATGAACTCTATCCCGAGGCTCCCGTATATACCTCCGTGTTCGTCCCGGAACAGTTCCCGGAACTTGCGGATAGCGACGTCAGGACCTCCTTCCTGCAGAAGGTGCCGGGCGCCAGGACAAGGCACCAGGCATTCCCCCTCCTGCGCACGGTCGCCTTCGAGCGTTTCGACCTCTCCGCATACGACGTGGTCATATCCTCCAGCCACGCCGAGGCGAAGGGCGTGATCACGCGGCCGGAGACCCTGCACATATGCTACTGTTATACGCCCATACGCTATTACTGGAGCGGTTATCATCATTACCTGGACAATCCGCGTTTCGGCGTCCTGAACCCCCTGGTCAAGGCGGTCATGCCTTACATGACCAACTACCTCAGGGTATGGGATCGCTGCGCGGCGGACCGCGTCGACCGCTTCGTGGCCATCAGCCATCACGTGGCGAGGCGCATCGAGAAATACTACCGGCGGGAAGCGGACGTCATCTATCCGCCGGTGAACACGTCCTGGCTGAACATCTCGCCCTCCGTGGACGATTACTTTCTCCTGGTGGGCAGGCTCATCCCCTACAAGCGGGCGGACATCGTGGTCGAGGCCTTCAACCGGCTGGGCCTGCCCTTGAAGATCGCGGGCACGGGTTCCGAGCTGGACTCGCTGCGCGCGGCGGCCGGCCCCAACATAGAGTTCCTGGGAAGGGTGTCCGACGCGGAGCTGGGTGAGCTTTATTCGCGCTGCCAGGCATTGATCTTCCCGCAGGAGGAGGACTTCGGCATCGTCCCCCTGGAGGCCATGGCGGCCGGCCGGCCGGTGATCGCCCTGCGGGCGGGCGGCGTCCTGGAGACGGTGGTGGAGGGAGTCACGGGCATCTTCTTCGACCGCCAGGACTCCCAGTCGCTGCAGGAGGCGATAAGAGATTTCGACCCCGGGCGTTTCGACCCCGAAACGTCAAGACGGCATGCCATGACCTTCGACGTCGCCGTGTTCAAGCAAAATATGCTCGCCAATGTCGAGCAAGCGTGGAAAAGCTTTTCGCATAGCCAGGCGACTCTCACCAAGACGGGGCACCTCATAAGCGTTCCCGTACCCGACACAAACATGGAGGGGCATAATGGAACGGCAGCTGACGAAAAACGGGTTGTCTGAGACCGAGACAGGATTCGCGGAGGTGCAGGTAGCCTTACCCGCGGCCGGGGGCATATCGGACGAGGAGCTTATCGCCATTCTCTCCGAATCCGAGATGAGCCTGCTGGAGCGCCCGGTCTCCAAGCGGCTCGAGGTCGCTGCGCGCGTGGCTTCCCGCCTGTTCGTGGACGGGATCGCCTTTTTCCTGGCTATTTGGGTATCGTACTGGATCAGGTTCGAGAACGCAGCCGTACTCCGCGCCTTCCCTCCCGAGAACGTCGCGACGTTCGGCGATATCGCCCTCGTCATGCTCGTGACCTCGCCCATCCTGTTCTTCGCCCTCAAGATATGCGGGATGTACGAGACCCGCACGCGCGTGCGCATCCTGGACCGCATACCCAGGATCATGGGGGCGGTGAACGTCTATCTCGTGTTCCTGCTCATCATGTCCTTTCTGCTGGACTCCTCGGTTGCCACCCGCGGCTTCCTGGTGTTCTTCTGGATGCTGTCCATCTTCTTCCTCTTCGCGGGCCGCATGCTGCTGCAGCTGCTGCTGTCTTCCGTGGGCATAAGCGACATCGTGATGCGCAACACCCTCATCGTCGGCGCCGGCAAGGTGGGAAAGGAGGTCGCGCGCAAACTGCAGCGGCACGACTCCTTCGGATTGCGCCCGATAGGATTGATCGACGACGACCCGCTATACGTGGAATTCTCCGAACCAGAGCTAAAAGGCATGCGCGTGCTGGGAGGACTGACCGACCTCACCCGCATCATCGAGGATTTCGATGTGGAGAAGGTGGTTATCGCCTTCACCGGCGCGTCCTCGGAGCAGCTCCTCAACCTGGCATCGCGGTGCAACAAGATGGGAGTGGAGTGCTGCATCGTCCCCCGCCTCTTCGAGGTGATAACGGACGAGATAAAGGTCAACGAGATCGGGGGCATCCCCCTCATCCGCCTGCGCGAAAAGAAGATCGGGGGTTACCGCAGGCTGATCAAGGCCGCCGAGGACTACGTGCTGGGGACCATCGTGCTCCTGCTCGTCTGGCCTATCCTGGCCGTAACCGCCATAGCGATCAAACTGGACTCGCCCGGGCCGGTCTTCTTCCGTCACAAAAGGGTGGGGAAGAACGGCAGGTGCTTCAACTGCCTGAAGTTCCGTTCCATGGTGGACGGTGCCTGCAAGATGCAGGAAGAGCTGGTCAAGAGCGACACCAACGCCGAGAACGGCTGGCTGTGCTGGAAGATCCAGGACGACCCGCGCGTAACGCGGGTGGGAAAGTGGATCCGCAAGTTCTCCATCGACGAGCTGCCGCAGATATTCAACGTCCTCTCCGGCAAGATGAGCCTGGTGGGGCCCAGGCCTCATATAAAGGAAGAGGTCCAGGGATACAAGGACTGGCACAAGCAGAGGCTGAACGTCAAACCAGGTATCACCGGCCCGTGGCAGGTGAGCGGGCGCAGCGAACTCCCCTTCGACGAGATGATAAAGCTGGACCTCTTCTACATAGAGACCTGGTCGGTGTGGACAGACGTCAAGATAATCCTGAGGACCTTCTCCGCGGTCCTCTCCTCCAACGGAGCCTACTAGGAGCGGGCAAGGACAAGGACTATAGCGTAGGGGGGTTTGGGGGAACCGGGTGGCCTGACGGCCACCCGGTTTCGATTTCCAGCCCCGGTCCGCCAGCGTCGTTCATTCCCTCAAACGCTCCCGCCAGCGGGCACCACGACTTCGACGCAGACGCCGTCCACCGGGATCGTCTTGTCGACCCTGAGGCGGGCTCCGGAGCTTTCCACCACGCTGTGATCGAGCACCATGGTGGCATCGCATGCATCCGCATGCGCCGAGCGGCAGAACCCGGCCGGGCACTTGTGAAAAGTGTAGACATTCTCCCGGGGGCCACGGGTCTCCTTCTCGTAATCGCCGGCACCCACCAGGACCAGGTAGGTCTCCCAGTTGTGGAGGGCGTTCTCGTAGGAGGGATCTTTTCTGAAGCCGAGGAATGAGAGCCGGGGCAACAGCTTCCCGAGGGCGCGGTTCATCGCTCCTACCATGGCCTTGCCTCCCGGAACCCGCACCATCAGCCGGTTCTGCGCTCCCACCATCTTGACCACGGGCTTCATGACCTTGGATGCAACGACGAGCTTATCCATGACATTCTCCTTCCCGGCTTGCCGAGACGCAAAGACAAAGGGGTCCGCAACGAGACTATTGTAGGGAACGCCGTGAACCCATCACAAGAGCGATGGTGGTTACATGGATTTCAACCCCTCGCCCTGCGGGAGGGTTGACAAGCGGCTATAGGGGCGTTCTGGGAAACAAGAAGTGCTTTAAGACGTCTTGCATTCTATGCCTTTACCGGGAGGCTCTCATGCCTCGAAAGGCGCTGTGCTCTGAAAGAAACCCGGCAGAATCAAGATCCTAGCTCTTCACTTATCGCTGCTTTAAGCTGCTCTTTTTACGATTAAAGGTTGCTATACATGAAGGAGTTGTAAAAAGGACGGGTTCTCAGTTGTGTCCAAATCGTGCCCATTTCCGAACGTCAAGATGACCTGAACCCAGCCTTCAATCTGCAGCCGGACAGGTCGTCGCTGCATAATACGCTATTTCAAGATGGATTCAGGGCATATAAAGACAGGGGGAGAACACCGGTATGGAATTCCGGCTTACGGACCACGCGCGTCGGGAGATGTCGAGGAGGGGTATACCCGAAGAGACGGCATATGAGATTATTGAATCGCATGAGCAGGAATATGAGGTTCGCAAAGGCCGGAAGGTGTATCAAGCCCGGAGATTGGAGGGTGACCCACCTCGCATTTATCTGTATCGGGTTTTCGTAGATGTAGATAGGCGGCAAATCGAGGTGGTTACCGTCTATCGGACGAGCAAGGTCGACAAGTACTGGAGGACCGAGGCATGAAAGTAACTTATGACAAGGAAACCGATACCCTTACCATAAGGTTCAACGAAAATCCAATAGTCGAGAGCGATGAGGAGAAACCCGGAATCATCATCGACTTCGACGGGGAAGGGAACATGGTGGGTATCGAGGTCCTTGATGCCTCACGCAGGGTGAAGGAGCCCGCCTCCGTCGAGTTCCACCTGCTTCCATCCGGCTGAGGTAGTCAAGTTCAAGGCGGCCCCTAAGGTCCCTTAGGCGATTCATTGACAGCTTGGTTAACAAGAAGTTTCCCAGTGGAGGGTTCCGTCCCGGAGAATAGATCTTTGCGATTGGGAGCAAATACTCTGCCGGCAGCAAACGGAGGTGACCGACCCTGAGCAGCGGACAGGGGTGCAGGCGAGATAATGGCCACGGGGATCACAAGCACGGAAGCGACCCGAGCAGCTTCTGGATGCACGATCCGGAGCTGATCTTCGGCGCGCTCGGAATTGAGAAAGGAGACTCCTTTCTGGATTTGGGCTGCGGGCCGGGAGATTATGCTCTCCGGGCATCCAGTATTGTTGGGGAGACGGGGGTGGTGTATGCGCTGGATTGCTGGCCGGATATGATCGATGCCCTATTGGAGAAGATCGCCGCGCGGGGAATAGGGAATATCGAGGCAAAGGTCGCGGATATCACGCGCCCGCTGCCGGGAATTCTAATTGTCGCTGATCACCAAGAAGAGATTCGTGGATTACCTGCGTGCCTGGGGTGACTTGGGGATCAGCCACATCCAGTTCAACGTGGTCGATCGGGAGACCCTCCTGCAGGCGCAGGAAAAACCGGAGGAGTATCAGGACCTGGTAATCAGGGTGGCGGGGTACAGCGCCTACTTCGTCGACCTCTCCAGGGGCCTTCAGGATTCGATCATCGCCCGCACCGAGCAGAGATTCTGAGGGATACCGGGCCAAACGTTTCAACTGTTCAAGATCGAGTACAAGTCGTTTCCATACATGCATGACCATCATCGAGTGGCCTGCATCGCTGGATTATCCAGGTGGGGTGCATCTGGGAAATATCTTCACGGGTCCGCTCAAGCCTGCCCTCTGTCGAGAAACGAAGAGGGGTCGGTCCAGGACTCGCTGCGCGCCGCCTCCCTCTCGAGGTCGTGTTCCGGCGGCGGGCCGTGGAAGTCGGCGGGGTCGTACTTGTAGCCCTTGTAGTCGTCGGGATTGACGCGCTTCCCCTCCACCCTTATCACCCTGGCCGGATTGCCCGCCACCACCGCGTACGGCGGCACGTCCATGTCCCACACCACGGCGTTGAGGCCGATCTGGGCGTACTCGCCTATGACGGCGCTGCCGCCCACCATGGCGCCGTGGTAGATCTGCACGTAGTCGCGCACGTCCATGAAGGGCTTGTCCTCCGGCAGTCCCACGGCGCCCACGGCCACGTGTGAATAGATGCGCACCCCCCTGCCGATGCGCGTCTGCCTGCCGATGAGGGTGGCCACGGGGTGGTCGAGGTGGAAGTCGGGGCCGATGTCGGCGTCGGGGTGTATCTCCACCCCGCACAGGAAATAGTTCAAGCGGTAACCCAGAAAGGCCAGGTTGACATGGCCCTTGAGATAGAGCATGCGGTAGATGCGGTACAGGGCTATGGCCTGGTTGCCGGGATGCAGGAAGACGTCTCGCATGAGACCGCCCGCCCCCTTGCGCTTCACCGCCAGCTTGAGATCGTCGATAAAGTGCGCTTGTGCGCCCTCAGCCATCTTCATTCCTCCTTAGCGTTGCCTCGCCTCTCAACCTTTCTTCAACCTCGCCGCCAGCCACTTGCGCGCCGTGTCCAGTGATCCGTACCAGATGAGCGAGGTCTCGTAGGGCTTGCTCTCCAGTATCCTCACCGTCTCCCTGGACACCACCCGCCTGCCCCTGAGTACCTGTGGGAGCCCCAGGAGGGTATCGAATATGCCGCGGAAGAAGTCCCGGAAGGTGCGGTGCTTCATGGAATACAGGACGAAGAAGACCAGGTACGTCGCGGCTTTCTCCAGGGCCTTCCCCGCCGGGTAGAAGCGCGCCAGATACCACCAGCCGCCGGTCATGGTGATGTACAGCCGATGCCCGGGGTTTCTCACCTCGCGGGATATTTTGTGGCGGATGGTCGACGCCGGATGATAGACGATGCGGAAGCCACGGTCTATGGCCTTGGTGGAGATGTTCCTCTCGAACTGGTAGAGGAGTATCTCGGGCTCTATATAATCGATCATCTCCAGCACGTCGCGCCGGATCAGGGCGCCGTTGCCGTGGAAGCTGGGGACGTCGAAGACCCCGTCGGAGCCATGCTCCTCGGCCGTGAACCAGCGCAGGGGGTCGAAGACCTCGCCGCTGTCGTAGTAGAGGTTCCTGGAGTGCACTACCGCGATGCTCGGGTCGGAGCCCATGACCGCGACCAGGCGCTCCAGAGCGTCCGGCGCCAGCACGCCGTCGTTGTCCTGGTGGAGGATGAGGTCTCCGCTCGCGGTCTTGGCCCCGATGTTCAGGGCCTGGATGACGATGTTGTGCGGGGACTGTATGAACATCACCTCCGGGAACTCCTCCTTGACCATCTCGCGCGTGCCGTCCTGGGAATTATTGTCAACGACGATGATCTCGTCCACGGGATAGGTCTGCGCCTTGATGGCCTCGATGGCCTCGCGCAGGTCGTCCTTGCGGTGCCAGTTGGGGATCACCGCGCTCACCCGCGGCCGGTACTCCCCCCGCTTCTCGCTGCTTGCCATGTATTTCACCTCGTATCCGTCGTGTAATCCATATATCGTCAGCGGCTCTTAATATATAAGCCCTCCCGTCAGCCCATCGCTTCCCGGAACACGCGCCGCGTCTCCTCGGCCGCCCTCCTCCAGGAGAAGGTGGCCGCCCTGCTCCTGCCGGCCTCGGCAAGCTCCCCGCGCAGCTTCGCGTCGCTCATTATCCGCGCCACCGCTCCCGCCATCTCCTCCACGTCCAGGGGATCGAAGTACTGCACCGCCTCTCCCCCCACCTCGGGCAGGGAGGTGGTGTTGGAGCAGGCTACGGGGGTCCCGCAGGACATGGCCTCGATCACCGGCAGACCGAACCCCTCGTAAAGCGAGGGGTAGACAAACATGCCGCAGGCATTATACAGCAGCAGCAGCTCCTCCTCGCTCACGTATTCCACGTGCACGACCCTGTTCTCCATGCCGCAGCGCCGTGCGGTCCCCCGGATGTCCACCGGCGGGGTGAACGGGGCCGGGGTGCCCAGGATGAGGAGCTGCAGCTCCGAGCCCAGGAGGCGTGAGGCCTCCGCCGCCGCCTCGATGAGCCTCTCCAGGTTGCGCCTGGTGTGGATGGACCCCGCCGTGAAGAGGAACCCCTCGGACAGGCCCAGCCCGCGCCTCAATCCGTCCAGGCGTTCCTCATCGTCAACGGGGCGGAAAAGCTCGTCAGCCGCCGCGGGGATCACGGTGATCTTCCCGGGGTCCACCCCCAGCGTCCTCACGATGTCGCCGCGCGAGTGCTCGCTCGTCGTCAGGATGCGCTCGGCGCGCTTCACCTCCCTCCAGAAGATGTCGTCGAAGATGAACCTGCGGTCTTTCGCGAACCACTCGGGGTGTACCTTGAAGGTGATGTCGAACACCTCCACCACGGAGGGGCATACCTTGACGAGGGGAAGGAAATAAGAGGGGGAGAAGTGGAGGTCCACCTTGTCCCGGCGCATGGCCAGGGGCAGGCGCAGGTGCCTCCACGCCAGTGACGGGGCGAAGCCCAGGACCTCGAGTTCCAGGTTGGGTGAAGAGAAGCCCAGTGGCTCGATGGCCTCGGAGAGGTAGAGGACATACTCGTCATCCCCCATCTGCACCAGGTACTTGAGCAGGTTGACCAGGCACCTGGCCACGCCGTAGCGCTTGCCCTGCAGCGTCCTTCCCTCAACGCCTATCCTCATGGCCAGGACCTCCCCGCGCTGCCTTTCCCGCCGTACGGCCAGCGATCACCTCAAACGGCGTCCGCGCCCGCCGGCACCCGCTATCACCTCGCAAAGCTCTCTCTCCATCTCCCGCGTCCTCAGTCCGATATCGAAAACCTCGGCCGCCCGCTTTTTACCCGCCTCGCCCATCCTGACCGCCTCATCGCGGCGGCCCAGCACCCGCAGCGCCGCAACGGCCATGCCCTCCGCGTCCCCGGGCGGCACCACCAGGCCGGTCACGCCGTCCTCCACTATCTCGCCCACGCCGCCCCCTGCGGCCGCTATCACCGGGATCCCCAGGGCCATGGCCTCGATGAGCACGGTGGGCAGGGGATCGGGGAGGACGGAGGCGTGCACCAGGAGGTCCAGCGAGGCCATGATCTCCGCGACGTCCGACCTGAAGCCGGTGAAGACCACCTTCTCCTCCAGGCCGAGGTCCGCGCACATCCCCTTGAGTTCATCCACGTAGCTCTTCTCCCCGAAGGTGGCGTCCCCTACCAGCATGAAACGCGCCCCGGACAGTTCCCTCGCGATCGCCGCGGCGGCCCGCAGGAAGACGTCCGGGCCTTTCCAGTCCACCAGCCTGCCCACCATGCCGACCAGGGGCGCATTGGCCTCGATGTCCCATTCGACCCTTACGCTTTCCCTGCCTCTTTCCGGCTTGACGGACGCCAGGTCGATGCCGTTATACAGCGTCCTCACCTTTCGGCGCGGCACCCCCAGGGCCACCAGGGCCTCGCTCGCCGCCCCGGAGACCGCCAGCACCCTGGAGGCGAAGAGCGACGCGCAGGACTTGAACAGGAACATGTTGAAGCGGCTGAAGGCCTCCGCGGTGACGATATCGTGCAAGCGCCAAACCACCGGCCTGCCCGCCACCCATCCCGCCAGGCTGCCGTATATGTCCGCTTTGGCGCTGTTCGTGTACACCAGGTCGAAGCCGCCTCTCCTTATCAGCCGGGCCAGCCCCCGCACGGTGCGCGCCAGGTCATAAGGGTAGAGAAGGACGCCGGCCCCGCTGTTCCCCACCGATCTCCTCTTCACCTCGAGAAGGCGCGGGGAGGGATAACCGAGATGCGCCTCTATCCCCAGCTTCTCCGCCTCCACGGTTAGAGGCCCCTCGCGGGGGCATGCCAGCGCGGGCTCGAAAAGGCCGCGGTCCAGGCTTTCCAGGAGCCTGATAAGCACGCGTTCCGCTCCGCCTGTCTCCACGGCATGGTTCACGACCAACATGCGGTACTCGGCCACGCTCTCCTCCTGGATGTCTCATGTAGGCGGCGGCTGCCGCCGCCCGGCACGCGCCGGTTATCCCGACCTCTCCTTGCGCATCTTGGCGTCCAGCAGGTAATCGAAGGGGGTGCCGGTCCTGATCTCGCGCCAGTCGCGCACCTTCACCCCCTCCTCGCGCCAGGTAAGGAGATGGTCGAAGGCGGTGGTTGGGCCGCGCGATTCGTTGGGATGATCGAAATACAGCTCGGGGTGCACTTTCATGTCCGCCTGCCAGGCCAGGCCCAGTTCCTCGGCGGTGAAGAGCTGCTTCGCCGGATCGCCCCCCCATACCGTATGGTCCGGCAAGTCCTTGGTCACCACCGACCCCGCGACCACGCCGCAGCTCGTGCCCACGGTCACCCCGGGCATGATGATAGAGCGCGCCCCTATGGCGGAATTGTATCCGATCCGGGTGGTCTTCACCCTCATCGGCAGGTCGACCACGGCGTTGACCGCCGCATCGTGGGCGAAGATGATGACGCCGTAGGCGATCTTTGCATAGTCCTCGATGAACACCGACTGCGGCGTGGTCATCTCTATCCAGCATCCCAGGTCGATCCAGGCATTCTCGGCTACGTTCACGCCCCTTTTTCTCAACAGCTTCTTGCGCGTCTCCATGTCCGGATGCCACATGGAGAGCAGCATGAGCAGGCGATAGTCCAGTAAGGCCAGGAGCTCCAGTGCCTTGTTGGTGATCTTGCCCGCCAGCAGGTTTCGCCCCAGGAACCAATACCCCCTGGCCAGCATGGTGTAATACTCGCGATCCATCTTTCCCCAACTCCTTTCACCCACCACCCCACGGCCACCGCCGTCCGGAAGCGCTCATTTACTTCATCTCATCGTCTATAACACCTTTATACTAAATCAATCTCGTCTTTAATCGAACCCGCCGTCCCCCCATGGCCGCGGCGCCGGATCACGGAGGCGGCGACCGCCGCCAAAGCCCCTCGTGATGCCCGAAAACGCTCGGGATATGGGCGCTCCGCCCCCTCCCGCCTCGATAGGAATGCCCTGATGGTGCTGGTATAATATACCCTATGTATAAACAGGACTAATACCAATGTATGGCTGTCGACCCGCAAAAAACGAGAGGGAAGTGACATGAGGCTGCAAGACGTGACGGGCGCTATCAGGAAGCGATGGTGGGTCATCGTGGCCTTGACGCTGATCGCCATGCTGGTGGGAGCGATCGTGGCTTACATACAGAGCCCGGTTTACAAGGTGGAGATCGTGATCGTCGCCACGCCGCCGAAGAACCCGACCACCAGGCTCCCCGACGCGACTATCGCCGCGGCATATTCCGCGGGAGGGCTGCTGCCTTCCATAGGCAACGCCTGCGAGAGCATCGAGGTGGCGATCAAGGTGAGCGAGAGGTTGTCCGGCAGCGGCGTCGACATCCCGCCGGAGGAATTGCTGGGCAAGGTCAGCGCCCAGCCGGAGGTGTCATCCACCTCCCTCAGGATCGTGGTCTCCGACGGAAGCCCGACCAGGGCGGCCGAGATAGCCAACACCTGGGGAGAGGTGTTGAGCCTCAAGTCACTGGCCGTCGAGGGCAACGACCTCTACGACGCCACTTTCGGGACCCTTCTCCTCGGAGGCACCCTCTCCTTCACAAACAGGGCCGTGGTGCCCGAAAAACCCACTCAGCCTAAGCCGCTGCTCTATGTAGGCCTGGGCGCTTTTATCGGGCTGGTGCTCGGCCTCACCCTGGTGATAGGCATCGAGTATTTCGATCCCCATTTCCGTTCCACGCGAGAGACGGAGGAGATGCTCGGGCTGCCCATACTGGGGATGGTGCCGAAGGAGCGGGGAGACAGGAGCAACGCCCTGCTGCCCGCTATCGAGGAGGGCTCCCCCGCATGGAACGCCTATTCCGACATCCGTTCCATGCTCATATTCTCCCAGAAAGAAGAGGACGTGAGGTCCATCCTGGTCACTCCCGCCGTACCATTCGCGGCCGGACCGACCGTGGCCTTCAACCTGGCCATGAGCATCGCCAACACCGGGAGGAGGACCCTGCTCATCGACGGCGATATGACGGAGCGGGCGGTGTCCGACCTCCTGGGGGCAGCGGAAAAGCCGGGGCTGTCCGATGCCCTCGAGCAGGAGGCGGGCGTTCGCGGCAAGGTCGTCGAGGGCGGCGCGGCCGACCTGTACCTGCTCCCGGCCGGCAAGGCCAGCCCCAGGTCAACGGACCTGGTTTCCCTGCCCTTCTTCGAGGAGGAGTTGCGGCGCCTCGAGGACCAGTACGACCTGGTGGTGATCTACGCGCCTCCCCTCTCCACGTCGATGAACGGCGCGATTATCGCCTCCAATGTCCACGTCTCGCTGGTGCTGATCGACGTCGACCTGTGCACCCGCCGCCTTGCCCTCGAGGCCCTGACGGCCTTCGAACGCCTGAACATAAAGCCCAGCGGCGTAGTTCTCGTCAACGTGAAGATAAAAGGCAGGGAGCGCGCCGGGGGGGCCGGCAAGGCCGAGGTTGCCGCCGTCTCCGCCACGAGAGATAAAAAGCGCAAGAAAGCGCCGGCCGCAGCCTCGGCCGTTCCACCCCCGCCCGCACCCGCCGCC
>MTKY01047476.1_pt1 | contig 23775 bp, 14 predicted proteins | sample 1042731 | NCBI WGS metagenome assembly MTKY01 (sample SAMN06212206, study PRJNA360538) | anaerobic digester metagenome | biome: Wastewater treatment plant; material: sludge; isolation source: anaerobic digester fed with sludge from wastewater treatment plant | place: Denmark: WWTP Soeholt ... | reverse complement strand
GGGCCTGGTGGAGGCGCTGGAGAGTGCCACCGGGCGTCGCCGGCTGGTGCATCCGGGTGAATACGCTAACGCCCGGAACATCGCGCGGGCCTGGATCAACCAGGCGATGTTCGATCGGGTGGTTCGTTTCGTGTCCGCCGACATGCTGACCGCCGCCGAGGTAGACTTCACCACGCACGGCCGGGGCGGCGCCGCGCCGATAACCCTGGACGGGGCGGCGGACCTGCTGGATTTTTCAGGCCGGACCCCGCCCTCCACATTCGCCGCGGCCGGCCGCGAGGCGCTGCAGTCGGCCGCCCGGATGGCCGCTCTGTCCAGCCAGTTTGACACGCTTCTGGTCACCCCGCGACCGGAGGGCAATTTCGGGGTTCCGCCCGTGCAGTTTCTCATCGACGCCCGCGACCTCCGCCGCCTCCGCGGGCGGTAGCCGCGATCCGGATAACGCCCAAATGCGCTCGATCGCGCGAGGGAGGCGCGCCCGGAAACGATCGTCCGGCGGCGACAGGCCGTGGATTCCTCCGCGCGACCGGCGCCACACCACCAATTCGTTCGCAACTCTCTTGTTAAATTGATGTTACGGTGGAATTACCGCGAACCTCGCAGGGCCGATTTACCGACGGTTCTGACTTGAGTTGCCGCATAAGAACGGCTAAAACTAAGTAATCGCTTATACCCTTTGCCGCGAGGCGCGGGATGGGGTGGGGATGGGAAGCGCTCGCCGCGCCCCCCTGACACTACAACAAGCTCGTAGAGCCCAGCTTCACGAAAGGACGGATCATGCCATCATTCTGGAAATCGCTGCTGCCCAAAGCGCTGCTCGTCGCCTTGGGGCTGGCCGCCGTGGCCGAAGGACAAGCGCTCCGAACGCATTATCCGCGGCTGGGAGAGATCAGCTTCAATCCGGTCCTGCGGACGGTGTCCGGCAACCCGCGGCTCAGCGAGCACAAGCACTGGTTCAACCCGGCGACCGAGGTGTACGACTTCATGGACGGCATGCAGCAGGGTTCGCACGGATTGGTGAAGCTGCGGCTGAACTACTATCTGGAGATGGATTTCTGGCCGGTGAAGGCGGACGGGTTCCAGTACACCGAGGCGCAATACCTGGGCAACAACTGGCACATGCCTGACGGGGTGGACTACGCTACGATCATCCGCAATTACGACCTGGCTCGAAAAGTGGATCGGGGCGAGCTGGACGAAGTGGCGATCAACGGCGGTCCGTACTTCGGCTATTGGGAAACGACCATGGCCGGGTACAACGGGTTCTGGTGCAATTCGGGTCCGCAGCCGAACGTGGCGTGTTCCCGCATTTTCGTGATCACGGGCTGGAACTACGAGCGGATCACCTCGCTGCACGCCACCGGGCACCGCTGCGAGTCGATCATGTCGAAAGTGTACAACGGCTGGGATGTCAACGGCGACCGAACCATCTGGGATCGATTCGGCTGGAACCACGGGCAGACGACCATTTCCGGGAATGTGTACGGCATCGGCTCGGCCCATCTGCCCGCCAACGCGAACGACCATTACGATTACGCGAACCCCCAGTGGGTCAGCAGCTACGCGCCAGCCTGGATGAATGATTTTCCCGCGTTCAACGGCAAGAACGGAGCCACCTCGCTGGTCAGCCGCAGCACGTGGGGTTTCACGCCGAATTCGTACGAGATGGCGTATTTCATCTGGTGGTACCAGCACATGCCCCACGTGGCGGGAACCAATTCCCACGACGGATACACCCGGCTGAACAACTGGTGGGAGTATCTGTACAACTTCAACGAACACGCCCCCAGCAACGGCGACCACCGGCTCGGCGGCGCCGTGCCGACGGCCACGCCCTACCCGGCCGATCTGACCGCAGTAACCGCCGCGAACGCCGATCAATGGGCCCCGGTCGTGAACCCGGCCGGCCGCGTGGTCTGGTACGGATGGGACGGCAACGATTTCGAAATCTACTCGGCCAACGCGGACGGCAGTGATTTCGTCCAGATCACGAACAACAACCATGTCGATGAAGCACCCGCCATCAACGCGGCCGGTCAGATCGTATGGCAATCGTTCAACGGACGGAGCTTCGACATCTTCACCGCCAATGCCGACGGAACCGGCGTGGTGCGGATCACGAATAACCAGAGGAACAACTGGCACCCGGACATCAGCGATTCCGGGCGGATCGTGTGGGAAGCCTGGGATGGCGAAGACTACGAGATATTCAGCGCCAACGCCGACGGCACGGACATCGTGCAGATCACGAATAACTCCCACGGGGGCGGGCTGGGGCCGCGACGCGATGACGTGTGGCCGCGGATCAACGTCCACAACCGTGTGGTCTGGTCCGGCCACGACGGCAACAATTTCCAGATCTTCAGCGCCAACGCGGACGGCACGGGCCTGGTGAAGATCACCAACAACAACTACCAGAACGAGTATCCGCAGATCAGCGATGGGGGCATGGTGGTCTGGCACGCCTGGCTCAGCGGCAACATCACCGAGATCTACTCCGCCAACGCCGACGGCACCAACGTGCGAAGGCTGACCGCCAACTCGGTCCGCGACTGGTGGCCGCAGGTCAACACGCGGGGCGACGTGATCTGGATGGAGCGAACCTCCGCCGGCGACTGGGAGCTCGTCATGCGATATGCCGGCAGCAACAACAACGTCTTCGTCACCGCCAACAGCCAACACGACCAGTACCCGCGGATTGACGACTTCGGCCGCATCTTCTGGCAGGGTTTCGACGGCAACGACTGGGAAATTTACTGCTGGGACAACGGCGTGCTGTACCAGGTTACGGACAACGATTACGACGACCGGTGGCCGCAGCTCAGCGGCACCGGCATCACGGTCTGGCACGCCGAGTCCGGAACGAGCGCGGCGGGGCCGACCACGGAAATCGTTTCCTCGTACTACGGCGGCACGTACATGCCGCTGGCCTATCCGGATGCAATGACGACGCGGATGAACGTGCCGATGCGGCTGAGCCTCCGGGGATTGTCCGCGTCCGGCTCGCCTCTGACGTTCCGAATCACGGCGCTGCCCACCGGCGGTGAACTGGTGGATCCGGCGGCCGGGAGCATCGGCTCGGTGCCGTATGCGCTGGCATCCGGCCAGCGCGAAGTGTGGTACTACCCGAACCCTGGATTCGGGGGCTCGGATTCCTTCACGTTCCGGGTCAACGACGGTCGGGATTCCCAACCGGCGACGGTGACGCTTGCCGTCACGGGAACGAACGCGCCGGACGGCGACGTGGATCGCGACGGACGAGTGGGGCAGATCGATGCCGCCGCGTTCTCGGAGTGTGTCAGCGGACCCGGGGCCCTGCCCTCGCCCGCCGCTCCGTGGCGCTGGCAGGACTGCCTCTACGCGTTCGACTTCGACACGGACAGCGACGTGGATCTCGAGGATTTCCGGACGTTTCAGACTCTTTTCGTCTCGGAACCGCGGATTTACGTCCGCCAGGGAGCTTCCGGCGCCAACGACGGGACGAGCTGGACGGACGCGTACGTCGATCTGCAGGACGCGATGGAGGCGGCCGCAAACGGCAGCACCATCTGGGTCGCCGGTGGCACGTACCGGCCCGACCGGGGCACCAGCAACCCGCTGGCCACGTTCCAACTGAAAGACGGCGTCTCGCTCTACGGCGGCTTCGCCGGCAACGAAACGTCGCTGGAGGAACGCGACCTCGCGGCGAACCCGACCGTCCTCAGTGGAGACCTCGGCGGCGAGAACAGCTACCACGTCGTGTACGCGAACGGAGTTGACCAGACGGCGGTGGTGGACGGATTTGTCATCACCGGCGGCGATGCCGACGGGGTACCAAATGACCATAACGGCGGCGGGGGGGCGCGAATTGCCGCTTCCCGCGTAACACTTCGGAATTGCGTGATTCGCGGCAACAAGGCCGACTTGAACGGCGGCGGCATCCTGAACAACCAGGGATCGGTGCTGACACTGATCAACTGCGTGATCTCGGGGAACACCGCGACCAATCGCGGCGGCGGGGTTCAGGCCTACCAGTCCACGGTGACGGCCACCAACTGTACGATAGTCCACAACCGATCGGGCACGGACGGCGGTGGGATTTTCGTGAACGAGGCGGACCTGACGGCGACCAACTGCATATTCTGGTCGAACACGGCGCAAAACGGCGCGTTGTCGAACCAGAACGCTCAGATCTTCTGGGCTTCCGGAATGGTGGACATTAACTACTGTTGCGTTCGCTTATGGACGGGATCGTTGGGCGGAGTCGGCAACAACGGCCAGGATCCGCGCTTTGTAGACGCGGATGGTCCGGACAATGTGCCCGGCACGGCCGATGACGATCTGCGTCTTTCCGCCGGATCCGGGTGCATCGACTCCGGCGACAACACGGTCGATACCGATGCGACGACCCCGGGCCATCAGCCGTTGCCGCTGATAGACGCCGCGGGCGGACCGCGTTTTCTCGACGATCCGTACACCGCCGACACCGGCGTGGGCACCCCTCCGATCGTGGACCGCGGAGCGTATGAGTATCAACCGTGATAGCTCCGTGGCGGCTCACAACAGGCCGAGAATCTCGGCCAGCAGCAGCAGCGCGTCCTGCGTGCCCAAAGGAGCGATGTTGGAGGAAAGTGGAGACTCCTTGAATCTCTGATCGGCCAGGAAGGTGTCCGCCGGACTGGCCTCGTCCATCAGATCCTCCGGATCGTCCACATGGTGAAGCCCCAGAAGGTGACCGGCCTCGTGGCTGGCGATGTTGCCGATGGCAATGGCCATTTCCGCCGTGGTGGGCGTCCGGGTGAACAGGCGGGGGCTGAACGATGCCGTGAAGATGACGGCCACGTCGTTCGGATCGCTGTTGTATGTATCGACAGCCTCGGATATGCCGTAAGCAATGCGGCTCGACCCGCCGAAATACACACGCGACATGGGGCTGTCGGGCAACCATTCGTCATCACTGGTCAGGATGACGATGTTCAGGCCTTCGAAATTCTCCCGTACCGTCGCGATGATGCCGGCTTTCATGATCCCTGTTTGGCCCGCATACACCGGAGAAATGTCGCCGGCCCGAAACGCGGGGACCCGGGTGATGGGAATGGTCGGCACGTCGAGCACCGCGCCGTCAAACCCCAGATACAGAATCTGACCCTGCGGTGCCGGCACGTCGCCGCCCCGTGTCACCGTGACCGTCACCTTGTACGCCCCGACGCTGGACTCACCGAGCATGGCGTAGGGCGAGGCGTAGACCGCCAGGTAATACGGATTGCCCGCGTGCCGCACGGGCTGGTCCGCAAAGGCGTTGAGGTCGCCGCCGCTGTCGTCATCCATCACGAACAACCGCCCCTGGTCGTCATAAAGCGCGATGCAGATGTCGAGCCCGCTGTCCGCGGCCTCGGCGGATACACGGATGGCGTCGCCCGGCGCCATCGGACCCAGATTGAACACATCGACATCCCCATAAACGGAGATGGAGCCCTGGAGACGGGCAACCCCGCGACCGGCGTAGACCGCCACGATGGCATCCTCGAAGGAGTCGTTGGGCTCGCCCCGCGTTTTGCCCAGAGGAGATGCGGCGTTGGGGTCGCGGTTGCCGTCCTCGATCATCCCGGGGGGCTCCGTCGACCCGGATGGCCGACCGGTTGCCCCGCAGCCGGCCAGAAAAACACCGGCGATCAGACACGGCAAAAGACACCGGGCGACGGAATGGAAGCCAACCCACTCTGTAATCCTGCTCACGTACCACACCTCACCATCTGGCCATTTTACGCGCGCCCGGGTTTCGGACAACGGACGCGGCATCTGGGCAACCGAGCTCATTCGGTGGGTTCCAACCCGGCCGCCGCGCTCGGTTGGGAAACCGGTATTATCGGCTGGGAGGCCGCCGGGGCCGTCGTCGTTCCCGGCTGCGTCGTCGGCACCGGCACGGCCACGCCGAATTCCTGTTCCAGCCACGCGGCAAACTGCCGCAACTCGGCGTGATCCGGATGCTGAGGCAGGATACCCGCGACAAACGCCCCCACCGCTGCGGGATCGGCGCCGACCTGCAGCGACCGCGCGAGAGCCTGCAGACAGGTGCTCAGATCCCCGCCCATATACGAGAGCTGGGCCACCAGCCCCCATGCGCCGGGATTGCCGGGATCCAGTTGGATCGAACGGTTGACCCAGGCCTGCACGTGCTGGAGATTCACGTCCCTGCCGCGCGCCAGCAGCAACTGGCAGAGGTCCACGTAGCGATGGGCGACCTCGCGATCGACCGCCTCCGGTGTCGGGCGGCCGATGAGCGGCGGAAGCAGCCTGTCTCGCACCACGTCCTCCTGGTCCGCGGCCAGCCGGTAGAGAACCAGCAGCTCATTGGCGGTCCGGATCACCTCCCGACCAATGTGCGAAGGCGGAGCCTCCCTCACCACCTGCTTGGCCGCCTCGATCGCGGACAGCGGATCGCCCGGGTGAGCGAGAAACCGAGTCTGGGACAACTCCGCGTAGCACGAAGCCAGCCCCACCGGGGCGGGCTCCGGCAGTTTGCCGTACAGCCCGATGGTCTGCTCCAGAACGGACTCGGCATGCGCCTGCCGGCCGAAAGCCAGCGAAATCGCGGCGCACAGTCGCAGTCGCTCGGGCGCCCACGGCGTCTGCCACTCTGCGAACGACTCCACCCGCGTCGCCTGAAGCGATCGATCCAGAACGGGCGTATACGCCTCCGTGAAGCCCTCCGCCTCGGTGATTCGCCTCAGGAAATCGTCATACGCCGGGATGAATGGACGGTAGCGGAGCGGACGCGCCGCAAGATCGAAAAGCTCATCCAGGGAGCGCTGCCCCACGGCCACGGTTGCGAACGTCGCGGCAAGAGAAGGTTGAAACGGCTGCCGCTGCAACTCACGATCCAGGGCTTCGACAGCCTGGGTCATGTACCGGGCCGCCTCTTCCTCATTCTGCGCCGTCCGCGCCAGGCGATGCTCTACTTCCCACAACTGGAACTGAAGCCAGCCGCCATTCCAGAAGCGCGGAGCCTTCTCCAACAGGGTCGCCGACAGCTCGAGGCCCTCGCGCGTGCGCATCCGACAGCGTTCGATATCTTCCTGCGCGGCGGCAAGGATTCGTGCATCGACGGACGACGCCTGATGCGCCCGCTGAAACCGGTCCATCGCCTGGTTGAAATCGTATCGTGCGGCATCGAGGCGCGCGGCCACCTGACGATCGGCCGCCAGCAGACGACGCTGGGAGGGCAGGTGCCACATGGCGGCATAGTCCGAACGGGTTATCGCATCGTCCCATCGCTGTGCCTCGGCGTGTTCGACCGCCTCGCTCATGCTGCGCGCCGCGGCGAAATCCCGGCGGGCCAGCTCCGCGGTCAGAATGGCCAGCAGCACGCCAACCCCCAGAACCAGACTGCGACGCAACGGCGTTCGTTGCAGCACGCTCACGGGAGATCGTTGCCCCGTGTAACTCATCGCCCAGATCAACCCCCAGAGCGTATAGAACAAGATGGGCACACCCGGCAGGCGCAGACCGACGCCGAAGGCCTCCTCGACCCCCAGGCCGAACCAGGCCGACGTCAGAAGAATCAGTGACCAGCGATGTCCGGCGTTGGGAAGTGCCGCCAAGGCCAGCATGACGGCCCTGAAAGTCAGACCCATCGCCCCGACGAACAGAATGAGACCGACCACCCCCAGGTCCGCCAGCACCTCCAGGTATTCGCTGTGCGCATGGCTCACGCGAGCCTCGAGTGCCTGCGGGTCATTCAACACATCCCGGACGGCCAGAGCGTCCCCTTTGCGGGCGAATCCGCCCTGCCCCTGCCCCAGAAATACCCGATCCACACTGAGGTCCAGCGCGTACTGCCACGCGTACATCCGAACGCGCATCGAGGCGCTGCGACCTTGCGCGGAGGGCATGTCTTTGCCGTGCCAGGCATACACGGCGCCGCCGAACGCCAGCAACACCGCCGCGGCGGTCACGATCAGACGCCCGCGGAATCGCAGAGCCAGGAACAACACCGCCAGAAACGCCATGCACAGACCGACCGCCGCACCACGGGACGAAGTCAGGTAGAACGCGCCTCCCAGCACCGGCAACACCGCCAGACCAGCCAGCGCGGCGGCCAGACGGCGTCCGAACGACCCGTCCGTCTGTCCCGCAAAGAATCCCGCCGCCGCGCCCAGGGCCAGGATCAACCCGGGGATCAGGCACGCCGCCAGCGTCGTCGGGTTGCCGATCGGATACGATGCGCGAAGATTCGGATTACGCTCCCGCCAGTACAGGACGGCCAGGATCGCGACGGCCACGGTTGTCACCAGCACCACATGCCCGGCATAGCGCGCGGTCGCACGAGTGAGGCCCAGCCCCAACGCAAACGTCCAGAGGTAGTGCATGGCCAGCAGGGCCGAGCCGGCCAGAGCTATGTCGCGGCCGGGTTTTGACCAGGTCACGCTGGCAAAAGACCAGAGAACGTAAAGGACGGCGAACACCCAGGCTGCGGTCAGCGGGGGAATCTGCTGCCAGGCCACGGGGACCGCCGAGCCGCCAACAGTCTCGGGCGGGCGTTCCTCGACGACGGTGTCCGTATCACAGACCTCCTCGCCACGTCGGGGACCGCTGGCCACGGCGATCGCCACGGCCACCGCCGCAATGGCCGCACCCAGGCACAGGATCAGCGATTTGACCGCGACCCCGTCCGGCGTGGGCTGCGAGGCACGAAGGTTCAACAGTTGAACCACCGCCCAAAGCAGCGAATCCGGCTGCCAGGCCACGGCGCCGTCAGGAAGAATCTCCGGCTCGCCCGCCGAGGTCAGAAGACAACCACCGGCCACCACAGCGAGCACCAGCACAATCAGCACCACGTGCAGGGGCCGGACCCGGTCTCGATCGGCAATACGAATCAGGCTCATGATTTGCGGTCAGCTTTCCGGGGTCTGCCGGCCGTCGGCGCGACCGGACCAACACGCTTCCTCGACTCCGGCCCGGCGGTTGGCCACGCGAGCCAGTGCAAAGAGCCAGTCGCCGAGCCGATTCAGATACACCAGAATGATCGGGTCCACCGAGCCGCCGCCGGAGGCGCGAACCACGGACCGTTCAGCCCGGCGGCACACCGTGCGAGCCAGGTGCAGCCGGGCAGCCGACTCGCAGCCGCCGGGAAGAAGGAAGCTCCGCAGCGGGCCGGCCTCGGTAACGGCGGCGTCGATCCAGCGCTCCAGCCGGCCGATCGCGGATGAGTCTATCCCGGCAGTCGCAGGCGTCTCCGACTCCTGCCCCAGGCCCGCCCCGATACGCAGAAGATCCTGCTGCACGGCGCGCAGAAGCTCCGCCATCGACGCGTCCGCGCAACCGGCCACGGCCAGGCCGATCGTCGCGTTGAGTTCGTCCACGTCGCCCAAGGCGACCATCTGGTCGTGGTCTTTGGCGATCCGGCGTCCTCCGGACAGGCCGGTCCGGCCGTGATCGCCCCCGCCGGTGTAAAGCTTCATGACTTCACTTCCGCGCTCGATTCAATGCCGAAAATGCCGGGTTCCCGTAAAGATCATGGCCACGTTGCGATCATTGCAGGCCCGAATCACCTCCTCGTCGCGCTTCGAGCCGCCCGGCTGGATGATCGCCGTAACGCCGGCATCCATCAGGATATCCGGCCCGTCACGAAACGGGAAGAACGCATCCGATGCGGCCACGGCTCCGGCCAGGGCCGCCGCGTGCCCGTTTTCGCGGGCCGCCCAGGTGGCGATCCGGCACGACATCACGCGAGACATCTGCCCGGCTCCGTTTCCGATGAGGATGCCGTCGCGGCAGACGGAAATGGCGTTGCTCCGGGTGTGTTTGCACACCAGCCAGCTCAGCCGCAGATCGGCAAGCTCGCGGGGGTCCGGAGCCCGATCGGTCACCACGCGCCATTGGCGTTCCTGGAGGCCGACGGCATCGCGATCCTGGATGAGCACATTCCCGGGAATCGAACGCAGGACGTGCCCGGGCCATCCCGTCATGGTCAGGCCGGCCCCCACGTCAAGGAGCCGCACACGGCTTCCCCAGGGTTTGCGGGCTTGCACGATCCGGACCGCCTCCTCTTCAAACGACGGGGCAAGCCAGACTTCCAGAAAGAACGCGCCGGCCCCGGCCGCTTTGCCCCAGCGCTGCAGGGTATCCATCACGACTTCGGCGAACGCCGCGTCCACGGAGAAATTGACGGCCAGAATGCCGCCCATGGCGGCGTTCGGATCGCCCAGATACGCACGGCGGTACGCCTCAACGGCATCGTCCGCCACACCCGCGCCACAGGGGTTCGTGTGCTTGATGAAACAGGCGACTCGACCGGATTCCGACTGCCATTGCGCCAACTCCGCGCAGAGTTCCAGGGCGGCGCCGGCGTCCAGCAGGTTGTTGTACGAAAGGTCGGGCCCGGCAACCTTTCCCGTGAGCCATTCCTTCAGACCGGACTGCGAGCACACCTCCGCCTGCTGGTGAGGGTTCTCGCCATAGCGCAGCATCTCGCGCCGCCGAAGGTGAACGGCGCGAAACGCCGGCTCGTCGGGATGCCCGGGACGAGCCGTCAGCCACGCGGCGATCGAGGCGTCGTAGCGACAGGTCTGCTCGAACGCCCGCGCGGCAAAGCGAGCGGCGATCGAGTCCCGCTCGTCGGTTTCGCTGCGCAGGGACGCGAGAACCTCCGCGTACTGCCACGGCCCACAAACGACGCGCACGTGACGGTGGTTCTTCGCCGCGGCCCGCAGCAGACAGGGACCGCCGATGTCGATCATCTCGACGGCCTGATCCAGCGTGCAGTCCGGACTGGCCACCGTCTCCTCAAACGGGTAAAGGTTTACCACCACCAGGTCAATCGGCTGGATCCCCTGCTCGGCGAGCTGCCGCATATGCTCCGGGTTGTCCCGATCGGCCAGGATGGCCGCGTGAATCCGCGGATGCAGCGTCTTGACCCGCCCGTCCAGCATCTCCGGGAAGCCGGTGAGGTCTTCCACCAGCGTGACGGGAATACCGGCCTCTCTCAGGTACCGGGCCGTTCCACCCGTCGAAAGGATTTCGAAGCCGAACTCCTGGCAGAGGGTCCGGGCGAAATCGGCCAGGCCGGTTTTGTCATAGACGCTGACCAGGGCTCGTCGTGCGTGATGCTGGCTCATTGCGTATTCCGTGCATTCCGGCATCGGGCCGGGGCACTGTTCCCGGCCAACTGCCGATCCGGATGATAGCGGGTGGACCCTGGAAGAAAAGCGGCCCGCGGCGACGGCAGGGCGACGCATCTTCCGGCCCCCAAAACGCTTCCGCATGATCGTCGGGCGGACGAGCCGGGGGGTGGGGCCGCGGGGCCGACGCCCTGAAAAACAGCCCGCCGCCCACTTGCCCGCCGCCCGGGCATCTGCTACCTTGCCGCTTGGCTTGTCCCGGCGACCGGCTTCGGGCGCCCCTGCGTGCCTGGCCCCCCGTGTTTCTTGCCAGGCGAATCGGTCGTGTGCCCAGGGACGTGGCCCCCGGACCGCAGGCGTGGCGGTCAAACCGAGGTGTGGTGCGCAACCCGAAGGGAACCCTCAGGAAAGGACGTATGGTGATGAAGAGCGGATTCGCGGGTCGGGTCGGTCGTTTTCTGTCCGTGGCGGCCGCGCTGTGCCTGCTGGCCGGCTGTGCCCGGCAGGCCAAGCGCTTGGAGATCCACTGGTATACCCCGACGAGCGAGGTGATGGCGGACGACAGCTCCAACGAGCTCGACTCATTCGTGGAAATGCGCTGGAGCCGATACCGGTGCCCGCCGGTAGGCTGGCCCGCTTCTTCGCCCGATCGCAAGGGAGACTACACGGTCTATTCCCTGCCGGAGGGCCATTATGAATTCGAGTACCTGGTCCCCTCCAGTGAGAAGGAGACGCTCTACGGCGAGCTGGACGTATACGGCCCCGAGGGCGCGCGGATGAAGGAGTTTCTCCGTCGAACCTACGTGACGATCAGCCCCGGACGGCCCGGAGGCGATCCCGGGTTCCTGTCCATTATCACGGAAGAAGACCTCGATCGCGTCCGGCGCGGTGACATGGTCACCAAGGTCGTGTTCATCGCCGACCTGAGGGCCGTCGACCGGCGGCTGGACATGATCGAGCAGGAACTCCGCCGCATCCGCGACCTGCAGACCCGCCAGACCGGACAACTGGAATACTGGAAGGTAAAGCTGGCGGACCGAAGGCGCAACGCGTTCTACAACAGCGAATACGGCGTGGACGTTCCTTCAAGCGGACTGGCCGCCGCCCAGGCCTTCATGGGCGCGGAGACGTATCACTGGTACCGCTACACCCAGGCCGAAGACAAGGTCCGGACCTACGAGGAGCAGATCGCCGAACTGGACGAACCGGCCAAACGGCTGCGGGAGGAGCGCGCGGCCCTGCGGGGCATCCTCTCCAACGCCAGGATCGTGTGCCGACAGAACGAGATGATGCTCGCCACCTGCAACATGCAGGAACGGTTCGCCGACATGACGGACCAGATCAGCCAGAAGCGGCCCACCCTCCATGGCCCGAAATACGACCACGTGCATCCCTATTTCGCCAGCGGCATGACCATGTCCCTGGGCTACTGGCGCAGCCTGGAAAACAACACGGAAATGGACAAAAAGCATGAGCGGATGGGGAAAATCGTCATGATCATGCGGCTCGGTGCGCGATTGCCCACCGGCCGTTAACGGACCGACAGGCCCCAGGGGTCACCCGTTCGGCCCGGCGATTCCATCCGAACCCACACAGCCCCGGCGGACAGCGGCCGGGGCTTTTTTGTGCGCCGAGCATGTTGGGCAACTCGGAGGTGCAAGTCCCACACCCAACGCCCACTTCGTAACTCTCGGGCCGCCGCTGCTCTTGGCGCGTTGACGGCTCAACCCGATCGAACCGTCGCGTAGGAACCCATACGCACGGGGGTATGACAGGAACAGCCCGCCAGGGCTTCTCCATATCGTGGATTCACGAAGATCGTCCGAGGAATCGAACTGGCCTCGTTCGCTCTCCCAGGCGGTTTCATCGCCCGGTTCCCCTGCGGGGCGGATCCAGCCTCGCTTCTGCCTGCAGCTTGGGCGGCCGGGAAATCCGCCGGCGCCCGGTTGTGCCGTCAACGCCGATCTGGACAGCGACGGTGACGTGGACGAGGACGATTACGTGATCTTCGAACAGAGCCTGGCGGTAAGCGGGCCACACGCATAGCCCGCATCTGACATTCGGCTGACACCGCGTTGGCTTTCTTCGTCGCCCCGTTCGCCGACCCCCGGCGGACGGGGCGACGCTTCTGCGCCGAGCAAGTTTGGCAACTCGGGGGTGCAAGCCCCCCTGCCCAACCGGATGGGGGTGAAGGGCAAACGACAATTTGCGGAACGGCGCCGCCTTACCATGTGCAGGGACCGGATGGCCCGATCGGTCCGCTGGTTTTTCGCCGGCCAGTGTCCCCGCTTCGAATACGCCGATCCGGCACGATCTCCGGGGCCTCAATCGGTGTTCCGGCGGTTTCACGTCACTGAGCAGGAGCAAAGCACCCGGCGAACCGCGCGGCGGACCCGGCGGCGGCTCCCCGGGTCCCTTCGTTCCGCCTTCCCGTTGCCGCAGCCGCATCCGGCGGCATAATGGCCGGCATGGCAGCGAACCCGGCGCAGGAAGTTGAGCGGCTGCGAGCGGAGATACGGCGCCACGATCACCTCTACTACGTCAAGGCGGCGCCGGAAATCTCCGACCGCGAGTACGACCGACTGATCGAACAACTGCGGACCCTGGAAAGAAAACACCCGGAACTCATCGCGTCCGACTCACCGACCCAGCGTGTGGGCGATCAACCGGTGGAGGGTTTCGAGCACGTCACGCACGCCGTGCCCATGCTCTCCATCGACAACACGTATGACGAGACCCAGCTCCGCGAGTTCGACGTCCGCGTGGCGAGGGGCCTGGACGGGCAGACCTGCCGCTACATGGTGGATCCCAAGGTGGACGGCGTGGCCGTCTCGCTGCGGTACGAAGAGGGCCGGCTGGTGCTGGCCGCCTCGCGGGGCGATGGGGTCACGGGCGATGTGATCACGCACACCGTGCGGACGGTCCGTTCCGTGCCCCTGCGGCTTGGGGGCAGAAACCTGCCGCGCGTCTGCGAGGTGCGGGGCGAAATCTTCTGGCCGAAGGACGATTTCGCGCGATATAACGCCGCTCGGGCGGCGGCGGGTGAAGAGACGTTCAAAAACCCCCGCAACGCCACGGCCGGCACGCTCAAGCAGCTTGACCCGCGCAAGATCGCCGACCGCAACCTGCGCTTTCTGGCCCACGGGTTCGGGCTGGTGGAGCCGCTGAAAGCCCGCAGCGCGTCCGAACTCTTCGACCAGTTCGTCGAGTGGGGCATTCCCGTGAACCCGGATCGGACGATCGCGCGGACGATCGACGACGTGGTCGCGCTGTGCCACGAATGGGAGACGAGGCGGTACGAACTGGAGTACGAAACGGACGGCCTGGTCATCAAGGTCGATTCCCTGGACCAGCGGGACGCTCTCGGGGCCACCAGCAAATACCCGCGCTGGTGCATCGCGTTCAAATTCGCGGCCGAGCAGGCGGAAAGCCGGCTGCTGCGGGTGGACTTCCAGGTGGGCAAGCTGGGCACCATCACTCCGCGGGCGGTCATGGAGCCGGTGTTGCTGGCCGGCACCACCGTGCAGCACGCGTCGCTGCACAACTTCGACCAGGTGCGGCGGCTGGACGTGCGGGTGGGCGACACGGTGATCATCGAAAAGGCGGGCGAGATTATCCCTCAGGTCGTGCGGGTGGTCGGTGAAAAGCGGCCGAAAGACGCGAAGGAAATCAGACCGCCCCAGAAGTGCCCTGCCTGCGGCGGCGAGGTGATGCAGGATGAGGGCGGCGTGTACGTGCGCTGCATCAATCCCGGCTGCATCGCGCAGCGAAAGGAGCGGCTCATCTACTTCTGCGGCCGCGACCAGATGGATATTGAAGGCGCCGGCCAGGCCCTGATCGAACAACTCGTGAATCACGATCTCGTACGTGACTGCGCCGATTTGTTCGCGCTTCCGAAGCATCGCGCGGCGGTGGAAGGGCTCATCTTCAATCACGATCGCCTGGTCAAAGGAGAGAGCAGGACGATCCGCGTCGAGTTCGGGGCCAGACGGACTGACGCCCTGTTCCAGGCCTTGGAGACCGCCAAAAAACAGCCGCTGGCCCGATTGCTGGCGGCATTGAACATCCGCCATGTGGGCGGGGCCACGGCCGAGCTGGTCGCGCAGCATTTCGAAACCCTGGAGAACATCGCCGACGCTTCGGAAGAAGAACTGACCGAAGTCGAAGGCGTGGGCACCGAAGTGGCGAGCAGCATCCGAAGGTTCTTCGCGAGCAAGGAGGGCCGCAAACTCATCGAGCGCCTGGCCGAGGCGGGGGTGAACATGCGGCAACCCGCAAAGAAGATCGCGAAGGACAGCCCGTTCGCCGGTCTGACGATCGTCGTGACCGGCACGCTGGAGAGCCTGGGCCGCAAAGAGGCGGAAAACCTCATCAAATCGCTGGGCGGAAAGGCAACCGGCTCCGTCAGCAAGAAGACCGATCTGGTCGTGGTCGGCGACTCCCCGGGTTCGAAGCTGGAAAAGGCCCGCGCGCTGGGCATCGAGACCATCGACGAGGCCGAATTCCTGCGACGGGCCGGGCGCCGCCAGGATACAGCGTCTTGACCAAGCCAGTCACCCAGACCCCTCCGCCGCACGACGCGCGCTACGTCGCCGAAGTCCAGCGCGTGACCTGGGTCGGGCTGGCAATTAACGTCATGCTGGCGACCTTCAAGATCGTGGCCGGAGTGCTGGGATCCAGCCAGGCGGTGGTCGCCGACGCCGTGCATACCCTTTCCGACTGCAGCACGGACCTGGCGATTCTCATCGGTGTGCGCTTCTGGTCCAAGCCGCCCGACGCCGAACACCCGCACGGGCACCGGCGGATTGAGACCGTGGTCACCACGGCCATCGCGCTGGTGCTGGTAGTCGTGGCGGCCGGACTGATCTACAACGCGCTGTTCACCCTGCGGGAGCATCACGCGCGACCGCCGGGAAAAATCGCTCTGGTTGCCGCCCTGCTTTCCATTGTAGTGAAGGAGGCCGTATACCGCTGGACGGCCGCGGTCGGCCGCCGGCACAAGTCCTCGGCCCTGATCGCCAACGCCTGGCACCACCGCAGTGACGCCCTGAGCTCCATTCCCGCCGCGGTGGCGGTGGCCGTCGCCGCCCTGAAGCCGGATTGGGCCTTCGTCGACCACGTGGGCGCCGTGGTGGTGTCGCTCTTCGTGTTCCACGCGGCGTGGATCATCGGCAAGCCCGCCCTGGGCCAGCTTGTGGATGCCGGGGCGCCGCAGGCGGATCGTGAGCACATCGAACGGCTGGTGCGATCCGTGCCCGGCGTCCGGGACGTGGAATCGCTGCGCACGCGCTATGTCGGTTCCGGGCTTCAGGTGGATCTGCATCTGCAGGTGGACGGCGGTCTGACCGTGCGGGAAGGCCACGCCATTGCCGGCCATGTCAAACACCACTTGATCAACCGCGGTCCGGACGTCGTGGACGTGGTGGTCCACGTCGAGCCGTACGGAGAGCACACCCGGCCACAGGGGCTGGTGGAATGACCGAGGGCCGAAGGGAAGGGGGTTTCAACTCCCGACAGGGCTCGTCCTTCTACTGTGGGGGCGGTTGATCGGCCCTCTTCTATCGCTGAGCGTAAACCAGGTTGGGCCGAAACGGGGGGCCCAACGGATCCCGCAGGTACTGGGCGTCCGGCATAGGCCTGCCCCGCCGGCGCAGCAAGGTGTCATCCACCGCTGCGACCAGGGGTCGAGGGGAGGGCGTGGCCGCCGCCACGGCCCGCCGGACGACCCGGAAGAGTTCCTCCGGTTCCACTCGTTCGCGTGAATACAAGCGATAGTCCGCGCTCCAGTCCATGAACTGTCGCCCCGCCGTCGTGATCAACCCGGTGATGCTGTGGCGTCCCAGGCAGACCAACTGACTCAGAACGTGCCGCCAGACCCGCGCGTGCGTTTCCGGGGGCAGGTCCGGCTGGATCAAGAGTCGGTGGATGGTGGTCAGGAGCGGCGCATGGCTTTCTTTTTTCTTATGCGTACCGGTGACGGCGGCACGTGTTTGCGGTGGAGGATGAGATTGGCCTTGTCCTCGATGATCCACTCCACCACCTCTCCCTTGTCGAACTCCATGGCCTGGGCGACTGCGGAGGGGAAGTTGATGTACCATTGCGCACTGGCCTCGCGTTGAATGAGTTGCACTTTGGTGGGGAATCCCATGGCGTTGCCTCCTGTGAAGGAATATCTCGTCATATAACTAGATTATCCAACCCACGAAAAACGAAGGCAAGCCTCCCAAATACAAAAACTCATCTAGTCAAAGGCCAAACATCAGGGCCCTGGAATCCGCTGTATGCTACACCGTCACCGCCGGATGACCGGCCAAACATCAGGGATCGGCTTCAGCCGACCGACCAGTGCCCCCACCTTCAGGTGGGGGTGGCCGGAGCCTTCATCACAGCCCTTCTTCTCCCTCTTGTGCGCGAGCCGGCTTCCAGCCGGCTTTTCGGGAGCTCCCGGTGGGTTGCGTTCACAGAAGAAAGCCGGCTGAAGCCGGCTGCGGGAAAGCAGAAGAGTTGAGGGTCCGCCTTCCCCCGGCTGAAGCCGAGGGCACGGTTCGGCCGGCTGAAGCCGGCCACGGGTTTCCCTCGCACGATCAAACCACGGCCGGACAAGCGAGGCTCGTTCTGTCCGGACTCAGGACCGAGCAGCGCGCGATGAGCCAGAACAGAGGCCCTCCACCCGATGCACCGGAAGCCCCGCCGGATTGGGCCGCTCTGCCGTCTCCATCCCTTGCCTCCTGCCCCGTTCCGAAGTAGACTCATGAACCGGTCCGGCCGATGAGACTTGTCCCGGACAGGGGACAGTGGTTCGATCGGACGCCACGTGGAAGACGCGATGGAGAGGTGGCTGAGTGGCTTAAAGCAACGGTTTGCTAAACCGTCGTGCGGGAAATAACCTGCACCGGGGGTTCGAATCCCCCCCTCTCCGGTTCCATTCTCGGCAGAAGCTCCAGCAAGCGAAAGAAACGCGTAAAAAAGCCAACACACCCTTTGCGTGTATCGCCCGCGGCCGCCGGGAGGTGATGCGGGCATGGGCGGCCGCGGCGCGAGGGAAGACAACCCGTGGATCGCGGCGTTCCGGACCGGCTGATCGCGGATATCCGGCCGGCCCTTCCCACGGGCGTGGCTGACGGACTATGCTGGTTCGGCCGCAGGCGCTGGTGGCCGGAGCGGCGGACGAAAACGGTGCGGACCCGGCCGGCGACGTGGATCTCCGGATACGGGTGAAGGGAAAGGATACCATGCAACACAAGAACACGGTTCAGGGAAGGGGCGGTCGCAGGGCCGTCATGCTCATCACGCAACTGGCGGCGGTTTTGCTTCTGACGACGGCGGGGGCCCGCGCGCAGGAAACCATCTACTTCGCGGACATCTTCTATCCCACCTTTTCGCACGGGTACATCCGCAAGGTGAACACCCAAGGCGCCGGCCTGCAGACCCTGGTGAACACCCAGGACGGCCTGCGCGGAATCACCGTCGATCGCCGTGCCGGCAAAATCTATTGGACCGACGTGAACGACGGGGCAATCCGCCGGTGCAACCTCAACGGCAGCGGTCAAGAGGACATCGTGACCACCGGACTGGAGTTCCCCATGGCGATCGACCTCAACCCGCTCAACCGAACACTCTACTGGGGTGATGCGACCTTGAACCGGATCGGCTGCGCGAGGCTGGACGGCTCCGACGCGAAGACGGTGCTGGAAACCAACTTCTGTGGCGGGCTTGCCGTCGACGCGGTCCATGGCCGGATATACTGGAGCGTATGCAGCAATCCAGACTACGGCGAGATTCTGCGGGCCAATCTGGACGGCACCCATGTGGAGACGGTCGTCAGCGGGGTCGACAAACCGGCCTCCATCGCCCTCGACGTTGCCGGCGGAAAGGTATACTGGACGGACCATGTCGTTGACGTGGTTCGCCGGGCCAATCTCGACGGGACCGACGTGGAAGATCTTTTCGTCGTGGGTGAGAATCAGAACCCCAACGGCATCGCGCTGGACCTGCGGGCCGGCAAAGTGTACTGGGGGCAGGATGTGGCCGCCGCGCCGTATGTCGGCAAAATCATGCGAATGGACCTGGACGGATCGAATCCGGAAGACGTCGCTGTCAATCTCGGGCTGGTCGCCGATCTGGACCTGCCCGTGCCCCGCCCGGGCGATCTCAATGACGACGGCAAGGTGGACCTGACGGATTACCTGAGCTTCGTCGACTGCATGACCGGCCCGGGGATTCCGCCCGTTCCGGGGTGTGAGCCGGCCGACCTCGAGTTCGACATCGACGTGGACCTGGCAGATTTCCGCGTGCTTCAGGCGGCGTTCACCGGCCCGTAGGTCCCACGGACAGACCGACTCGAACACGATTGCCCGCGAAGCAGACCCCCCGCGCGTCCGACCGGTCGGGCGTCACGCCTCCAGGCGCGTCAGAGCGCGGCATACGTGGCATCGAACGGCGTGGCCCCGGGGGTGCGCAAGAACTCGCGTTCTTCGTTGGCCGCCAGGTGTTCGAGAATCTTGAACACCGTCTCCACCTCGTCCGGCAGCCCGATGGCCCCGGCCACCTCGGCGGCCGTCTGCGCCTGCCGGCGCCGTTCGCCCAGGTGCTTGATGATTTTAAGCTGCACGTCCAGGATGTGGCGGGCGGCCTTCTTGCCGGCCTCCACGCCGGGCTGGTGATACGCGTTGATGTTGACCAGCGAGGCGTACAGGCCGACCGTTCGTTCATACAGGGCAATCAGCGCGCCCACGGTCCGCGGCGTAACCGCCTCGACCGTCAGCGTCATCGACTCGCGACCGCTCTCGAACAGCGCCTCCCGCGTGCCCTCGAGAAACCCGAAGAGATAATCGCCCGCCGTGGTGTGCGGCTCCACCCGGACGGACGCGCCCTCGCGATCCATCAGCACGCGGATGAACGTCACGAAAAAGTTGTGCACCCCCTCACGAAGCTGCTGGATGTATGCGTGCTGGTCGGTGGAACCCTTGTTCCCGTAAACGGTCAGGCCCTGGTGCACCGGGCGGCCGTCCAGATCCTTTTCCTTGCCCAGCGACTCCATGATGAGCTGCTGCAGGTAGCGTGACAGAAGGGCCAGCCGGTCTTTGTACGGCAGGATCACCAGGTCTTTCTGGCCGGACCCTGCGCAGGCGTGATACCACATCAGGGCCATCAGCGCGGCGGGGTTTCGCCGCACGTCCGCCTGCCGTGTGCACTCGTCCATAGCGCGGGCCCCCTCCAGCAGCGCGTCCACGTCAATCCCCTGCAAGGCCGCCGGCAGCAGGCCCACCGCCGACATCTGTGACGTGCGGCCGCCCACCCAATCCCACATGGGAAAGCGGCGCAGCCAGCGGCCCGTCTCGGCCAGCCGGTCGAGTTCGCTTCCGGCCTGGGTGACGGCCACCACGTGATCCGCGAAGCACAGATCGTGCCCGGCGTACGCGTGCATGACTTCGAGCATTCCGTTGCGAGTTTCCGGAGTCGTGCCGGACTTGGAAACCACGACGGTCAGCGTGACGTCCAGCTCGTTCGCCAGGCCGCCGAGCAGGATGCGGTCGATCCCGTCGGGATCGGTGTTGTCGCAGAAGAAAACCCGCATAGCGTCGCGCCCGGGCCGACCCAGCGCGTCGCCGACGAACTGCGGCCCCAGGGCCGAACCGCCGATCCCCACCAGCAGCACATTCCGGAACACCGGCCCGCCGGCCGGCGAAATCCGCCCATCGTGAATGTCTTTCGCGAAGGCCTTGACGTCGCGGATGGTCTGCTCGATGGCGGTCCGGATCTCCGGTGTCGGCGCTCGTTCGGGCGCCCGCAGCCAGTAGTGTCCAACCATCCGGTTTTCGTCCGGATTGGCGATCGCCCCGGCCTCCAGTGAGGCCATGGCCTCGAGCGCGCGGGCCATGGGCCCGGCCATCCGGTCGAAAAAGTCGTCCGGGAATCGCATCCGGCTGACATCCAGCGACAAGCCGGTGGATTCACAACGGCACAGGTACGTGCGGTATCGCTCCCACAGATGCAGGCGGTTCACGGCTGTTCCTCCAGAGCCAGGATGGATGACCTGGCCTCCAGCAGCACGTCGCAATCAGCATAGGCGCCGTGCAGAATAAGCAGAAGACACGCATCCCGGCACTCGCCGGCGGCAAAGCCCAGATTGCCGAGTACCTGCCGGGTGATGGACAGGTCGTTCATACACTGATCGACCGGCACCGGTCCGAGGTGTTCCTGCATCGCCTCAAAAAAGCCCGACCGGATGAGCCGCCGGGCGATGGACTTCTCGCGGCCGGCGACGTCTTCACTGCGCGGCAGGGCCAGGTACTCGTCGACGGATTCGTCCGGAGCCAGCTCCAGCCAGACCACGCCGGCGAGTCTGTTCTCGCGATACTCCGGCGGAATGTGCAGCAGCAGACGCCTGAACCGCTCTTCGGGCAATGTGCCCGCAAACCCGCTCCAGCGAAACGTCAGACAGGTGCGGTCCCAGCGCGGGCTGTGCTCGACCCGCACCTCCAGACCCGGAAAGTGCGGAGCCAGCAGTCGCAGCAGCTCGTTGCGGATTGTCCTCGGGTCCGATCTGCGCGTCATGCCTGCCACCCGGTCCGCAAAGGCCCGGCGGATCTCACCCACCGCCTGGCCCGGGACCGGCCATTGTCCACGACCGGCTCCGAATGGCAAGACGGAGACGCACCCGCGGTCGCCCACCCGTTCCGGGCACGCGGCGCAAGCCTGCCCGGCGGGATTCCCACCGCGTTCGGCGGCCCCCGCTCACCGACCAGCTTCATTGGCCGGCAGCCCTGGCAGAGAAGCCCGCCCGAGTCTCGCGATGGAGTAACCTCGCGTTTCATCTCCGATCCACCCGAGTTGCCCTGTCGCTCTTCTGCGCGAGGGGACAGCGGAAGTCGTGCAGCCAACTGGCCTCCCCGGCTAACCGCTTGTCCTCCGATGCCGCGATACGCCTTGCGGAAGCCTGAACACATGTCCTATGATGTGAACGTGGAAGCGGACGGTCCTTATCTCGAAGTGATTCAGAACGCCCTGCGCGTGTGCCTGAAGTACAAACCCAGGTGCGGCCAAGGGCGCAGCGGCGGTGTGACACTGGAGCAGTTTCAGAAGCTATACAGCAACGATGTGTTCTATACTTGGTTCGGGTTGGACTCACCGTGCGTGTATGCCGCGCACAAGGTTGCCGGCGGACTGACCTCGGTTTACCGGCAAATCGGAATCGCCTGTCAAACACTCTTCTGCAAGATTCTGCAGGACGGGCTCGGACTCACGGCACCAGACGCCACCTGGTCCTATACGGTCCCAACGACGAAAAATGAGACGCGGACGCTCAGCCTTGACGGACGGATACCGCTGGCGAGAGTTCGAGAGCCGCAACGGCGGCAAGCCGTCAAAGCGTGGCTGATGGATGCCACGGCACGAGTGAAACTGCCACAAAACAAAGGTGAATCGCTTGAAGGCTGCGTCTTCGAGGTTCGGCAGGGCTACAAAAGCAACGATGCGAAGCGCCAGAACGCGGACATCGCGAATGCAGTCAGTGCCTACGCGGCCGGCTACCTCCCCGTGATGTTACTCCTGTCGACACAAATCCCCGACAACCTGGCGGAGCGATATGTGCGCGCAAGGTGGCTGCTGCTGCGCGGGATAAGTTCCGGTTCGCCCGTCGAATCCACCTACGTTTTCTGCCGCGACGTCCTCGGGTATGATCTGGCCGCTTTCTTCCAACGAAACTCCGATGCCATCAAGGCAGAAACACAGAAAGTGTTGGAGGGACTCCTGCGGTGACACACGGGCTCTTTGGTCAACCCATAGCTGCCAACGCATCGCACGAGCGGCCGGGCAGGCGCGATCACCTGACGTTCCGCGGCAACGTCGCTCTGGGACGGCATGGCTGGCTGCGCCTGACGCCGGCCTACTCGCTTCACCTTGTCTGTGCGCTGCTGCGGAATCTCGGACGCGACGATTTCGTCCTCGATCCGTTCTCCGGCACGGGTACGACGGCACTGGCGTGTGCGGCGCAAGGGATTCGCTGCCATGCGGTTGATATCAACCCGTTTCTCGTCTGGCTTGGAAACCTCAAGCTGACCCAATTCACCTGCGATACGGCCACAGCGGTCAGGGAAGAATCGGCCCGCGTCGCCGAAAAGGCGAACCGCACGGATGGCGCCTGGACGCCAGAGATCCACCAGATCGAAAAGTGGTGGGACAGACCGACCCTGGAGACGTTGGCGGCCCTCAGCCAGGCGATCCGACAGCCGGACCGCCAACGATTGCCCGGCGTGACGGACCTGCTCAACGTGGCGTTCTGTCGGGTGATGATCGAGGCCGCGAACGTCTCATTCGCCCACCAATCCATGTCGTTCAAGAAGCGTCGCACAAGCGGCGAGGACGAGCTGTTTCGCGAGACTCCCACGCAGCGCGCTCACCGCGTGACCGATCTGTTCCTCGCCGCTGCAAATGACGTGGCGGGCAGCCTGATGATCGATCCGCCGCGGGCGGACGCACATGTGTCGCTCGGCGACTCGCGTGATCTGGTTTGCGCCCTGCCCCATCAGGCCTATACGGCCGTCATCACATCTCCACCGTATCCCAACCGGATGAGCTACATCCGCGAACTGCGGCCGTATATGTACTGGCTCGGCTTCCTCCGCGACGGCCGCGCCGCCGGCGAGTTGGACTGGAAAGCGATCGGGGGCACATG
>MTKY01053407.1_pt1 | contig 23844 bp, 27 predicted proteins | sample 1042731 | NCBI WGS metagenome assembly MTKY01 (sample SAMN06212206, study PRJNA360538) | anaerobic digester metagenome | biome: Wastewater treatment plant; material: sludge; isolation source: anaerobic digester fed with sludge from wastewater treatment plant | place: Denmark: WWTP Soeholt ... | reverse complement strand
TGCGCTGCTCACCGACGGCCTGCGGTCGGAGCGCGAGCAGGGCATCACGATCGATGTCGCGTATCGCTATTTCGCCACGACCAAGCGGTCGTTCATCTTGGCCGACTGCCCCGGCCACGTTCAGTTCACGCGCAACACCGTGACGGGGGCCAGCACCGCTGACTGCGTTGTCCTGCTCGTAGACGTACGGCATGGTCTCCAGGAGCAGACACAGCGCCATCTGGCTGTCGCGTCACTGCTGCGCGTGCCGCACGTCGTGGTCGTCGTCAACAAGATCGACCTGGTCGACTTCGACGAGGTGGCGTACGAGCGGGTCTCGTCAGCAGTCCTCGAGTCCGCCCGTAGCCTCGGCCTGTACGACATCGCGACGATCCCGGTCTCTGCCCTCGCGGGCGACAACGTCGTCGAGCGCTCCAGCCGCACGCCTTGGTATGACGGGCAGAGCCTGCTTGAGCATCTCGAGAAGCTCTCCCCCGTTGGTGAACCGCACTCCGAGCCGCTGCGGTTCCCGGTGCAGCTCGTCATCCGCCCTCAGCTGGCTGCCGGCGACGAGTTCCGTGACTACCGCGGCTACGCCGGTCAGGTCGCATCAGGTCTCGTACGCGTGGGTGATCCCGTGACGGTCCAGCCGAGTGGGCGTACGAGCACTGTCGTCGGGATCGACACCGCAGACGGCGACCTCGCTTCGGCGTTTGCGCCACAGTCGGTGACCCTGCGCCTGGCCGACGACATCGACATCTCTCGTGGTGACCTGATCGTGACGTCTCGAAGCGTCCCACCGGTCACCCAGGACATCAACGGCACCATCGCGTGGCTCGCCGAGCGTCCGCTCGTGCCCGGCGCGAAGGTGCTTCTCAAACACGGCACGAAGACTGTGCAGGCAATCGTGAAGGCGATCAGCGGCAGGCTGGACCTTGACGATGCTCGACTGTTTCCAGCGGAATTGTTGGAGCTGAACGACATCGGACACGTCAATCTCCGTCTCGCCGCGCCGATCCCCGCCGAGGAATATCTCAACTCGCGCAGCACCGGCGCGTTCCTGCTCATCGACCCGCAGGACGGCGGCACGCTCGCCGCCGGCATGGTTGGTGACGCTTTTCTTGACACCAAGGCAGCCGTTGAGGCGGTCGCCGAGGCTACAGTCCTTGCATGATTCGGCACGCCACAAGCGGTAGTTTTCCGCTCACATTGCGTGTTGCAGGGCGCAGGGTGCTGGTGGTCGGTGGTGGTCACGTCGCCACTCGCCGGGCGCTCACACTGCTCACCGCAGGGGCGAGGGTCGTCGTCGTCTCCCCCACCGTCACAGACTCGCTGGCCTCCTCGATCGGCCGCGGAGATGTCGAGTGGCGCCAACGCGCGTACGAATCCTGCGATCTTGACGGAGCGTGGCTCGTGCAGACCGCGACAGGAGATCCCGATGTCGACGCACAGGTGGCCGACGACGCCGAAGAACGCCAGATGTGGTGCCTGAAGGGTGGCGACCCCGACCACTCCACTGCGTGGGTTCCGGCAGTGGCTCGCGTGGACGATGTCACGGTTGCGGTGAGCGGCGGCGGTGATGCACACCGGGCAACCAACCTGCGTGAGGCTGTGGCGGCAGCCCTGCAGTCCGGTGACCTGCCCCTGCGCCACGGCACACATCATCCCGGCGGATTTGTGGCGCTGGTCGGCGGCGGTCCGGGCGATCCCGGTCTCCTGACGTCCCGAGGTAGGCGCCTCCTCGCGGAGGCTGATGTCGTCGTGATCGATCGCCTCGCGCCGCGCACCGTGCTCGCCGAGCTCGCCCCCGACGTCGAGGTCATCGACGTCGGGAAGATGCCGGACCACCACCCGATCCCGCAGGAAGAGATCAACGAGATCCTCATCGACCGGGCCAAGGAGGGCAAGATTGTCGTGCGGCTCAAGGGCGGCGACCCGTATGTCTTCGGCCGCGGCGGAGAAGAGCTCATTGCTTGCCGCAAGGCCGGCATCGATGTCGAGGTCGTTCCCGGTGTCACCAGTGCCATAGCGGTCGCAGCATCAGCCGGCATACCGGTCACGCACCGCGGTGTTGCGAACGGCTTCAGCGTTGTGACGGGGCACGCTGAGGTGCGTGACCTGCCGCACGACCGAGCCCACACAGTGATCCTCCTGATGGGCGTCACACGGCTCCGAGATGCGGCTGCCCAGCTCATACACTCTGGACACGACACTGCTACACCGGTCGCTCTGGTCGAGAACGGTTTCGCCGCGGACCAGCGGGTCACAGTAGGCACGCTCAAAACGATCGCGGATCGAGCCGAGGCCATTGACGCCAAGCCACCAGCTGTGACCATCATTGGCGACGTGGTAACCCTTTCCCCCTCCTGGATTCCGGTATGAAGCGCCTCCTCGCCTCGCTGATGTCCGCAGGTCTGCTCATGGGACTGACGGCGTGTACAGAAGGTGCCAAGAAGGAGCCGCTCCCCGACGGTGTCTCGCTGCTGTCGGACCAGTCGCGCCTGCACCGCAAAGATCGAGAGATCTTCGTCCGCATCAAGAACAAGACCAGGAAGACCCTGCACGTGGAGTCGTTTACCCTCACCTCTGCTCGGATCAAGACCGTGAAGTGGTCGGGCGACGAGAACATTGATGCCGGTACGGAGGCGGACCTCGAGTACGACATGCCCAAAGGGGGCTGTGGCGCCGGATTCACACCATCGGTCAAACTCACGTATCGCATCGGCGACAGCGGGCTGCGCGAGTCAACGGCCAGAGCAGATGACCTCTACGGCAACATCTCGCTGGCACTCGACCGCGATTGTGCCGAGGGCGCGATGACCGAGGCAGCGACGCTGAAGGTGTCCGACCCGACAGTCACCGGCACCGGCCGCGAATCCGTGCTCCATCTTCCCGTGACACTGACTCCGACCGGCAAGCGTGACGACATCAGCTTCGGTGGTTTTGGATCGACCATCTTGTTCAACCAGGCGCCCGGATCACCGGCCGCCGTCAAAGTGCCACTCGGCAAGGACGATCCGCCTGCCAAGCTCGACATGATGGTGACACCTGCACGATGCGACGGCCACGCGCTCGCCGACGACAAGGTTGGCAGGCTGTTCGACGTCAAGGTGCTTGGCGAAGCAGTCGGCGAGGGCGCTTCGTTCTACCTACCGATCACGAAACCGCAGCGTGTCGCATTCTTCGACTTTTACCGGTCGCACTGCGGGTTGGACTGACGCGCTGAGAGCCACGCATTGAGGTGCTTCTCGCCCTGGCGCATGATCAGGTGGTGTCCGGCCACGAACACCGGGCGAAGCAACCACCCGCTCCAACGCATCCACCGACGATCGGCGGCCACCCGCCACTCAATGTGCATCGCCGAACGGTCGATGTCCGTCTCGACGAACGAGACCTCCCCTGCTCCGCGCAGATCACCGCAGGAGTCGAACGTCATCCTCCGCGGGCGCGTCAGCTCCAGATTCCTCAGTGTGAATGCCAGTCGATAGCCAAAAGCGCTGGCCGCGGTCAGCTCCAGGTTGCGACCGTCATACGCCGTCACCTTGACCGAGCCCCACCAAGCCATCGGGTCGTGGCTGGCGAGCAGGGCCTCAAGCTCATCCCAGAGCGCGTCGCGTCGGCAGATCAAGCGCCAACGCGAATGGAAAACATACTCGGAATTCATCAACGCTTCTCCGTGTCGCTACCCAGTTGAGGACGCTGTCGGGGTTGTAATTGAGTTGGCCCCGCGCGGTATGAGCGCGCTGGGCCCTCGTAGGTCAAGACTTGGTGTGACGAAGCCACCAGAGCCCGATCATCGGCAGCACCAACGGTATGAAGCCATATCCCTCGCCAAAGCCCGACCAGACGGTCTGGTCTGGGAACAGCGCATCGTCGATCAGGGACAGCAGACCTGTGGTCAGCACGCCAACCAGCTCGATCGCGATCGTGACCAGTGCAAGCCGACGCAGGTTTCGAGCCAGTGCGACAGTTGCCACGACATACACGACTCCGGCGAATGCCGACAGCGCATATGCCACGGGCGCGTCGTCTGCCTTGGTGATCAGCTGGAAGATCGAGCGGGCCGACGCAGCAAGGGCGAATACTGCGTAGACGGACACGAGTGTCCGGCCAAATCCTCGTGAGGTGTTTTTGCCGGGCAAAGCGGTCTCAGGCATAGGTGCCCTTCCAGATGTCGAGGAGCCTTACGCACAGGACGGCCACCGTGAGCAGGGCGACGACCACCACCCCGGTCCCCCACCGCGACTTCTCTGCGATCCCCCAAAGCACCGCTGCGGGCGGAATCACCACGACGGTCACCAGATATGAGACGAACAGCGCGCCGTCGACCTCTCGGCTTGTTGAACTGAGTGCAACGATGCCACCAACGAGGAACGCGATCAGGGCGATCTCAAGCACTGCCACGGCGTAGAACAGCGGATTGCCCACCGGTTGGTTGCCGATCATGTGCCACGAAGCCCACAACGCGACAACAGACGCAGCAGCGGCGATGCCGTAGGCCACTGTCTCGGTCACGGGTCCCCTTGCTATGCGTGGTCTTCGCGCGCGTCCTGCCCATGGATGGCACCAACTGCGACGATCTCAGTGACCGAGTCTGTCACGAACTGTTTCCATGCCGACGACTGGCGGAACATGAAATGACCACCGCCAGGCAACGACGTCCAGGTGGCGCTAGCTGCGATGTCCTGGCTGCGCTCGACATAGTCACGACTCAACGCCGCCGATGTCCACGAATCCTTCGTGCCATGGATGATCCGCAGGTGCTTGCCCGCGATGGTTGAGATCGGTTCATGCTCGGGAAGCCACGGTGCGAGCCCGACGACTCCGACGACGGTCGGATCGACCGCCGCGCGGCACGCGGTGCGCCCACCCATCGAGTGTCCGACGAGCACGATCGGGACGCCCGGGTGAAGCGCCACCAGCTCGTCGATCGCAGCTTGAGCATCCCGCACTGGTGACGGGTCGTTCAGGTTGTTCCAGCCGCGTTGGCTGTATTGCAGCAGGCTCACGACGAAATGGTGGCGCCTGGCGTAACCGCGCAGTGATCGGGCGAGAGCCGCCATCCGCCACCAGCTCGCGTGACGGTTCTTGACCGCCTCGATGCTGTTTTGCTGCCCACCGTGCAGCAGCAGGACAACAGCCCTCGGCGTGGCTGGGGCGACGTAGTGATCGAGTCTGGACACGGCATCGATCGTGACACGGGGCGCCAAGCCCCGCACGATGAATCAGCGGCCGCCGAAGGCGTTCTCTCCAGTCAGCGCCTGACCCAGCACGAGCATGTGCATCTCAGAGGTGCCCTCGTACGTCAGCACCGACTCGAGGTTGTTCATGTGCCGGATCACCGGATATTCAAGCGAAATGCCATTGGCGCCGAGAATCGTACGAGCGGTGCGACAGATCTCAAGAGCTTCTCGCACATTGTTTAGCTTGCCGAAGCTGACCTGTTCAGGCGTGAGACCCACCTCGTCCTTGCGGCGGCCGAGGTGCAGCGCCAGGAGCAGTCCCTTGTGGAGCTCGACGCACATGTTGGCGAGCTTCTCCTGCGTGAGCTGGAAGCCGCCGATGGGCTGACCGAACTGCTCACGGGTCTTCGAGTAGTCCAGCGCCGAGTCAAATGACGAACGAGCCGCACCCATCGCGCCCCAGACGATCCCATCGCGAGCCTCGGTCAGACACGACAGCGGTCCTCGAAGGCCCTTGACTTCCGGGAACATTGCGTCAGCCGGCACGCGTACGCCCTCCAGCACGAGCTCGGCAGTTGCAGACGCGCGCAACGAGAGCTTGTGGTGAATCAGCTTGGCGCTGAACCCAGCCGAATCGGTCGGCACGGCGAATCCCCGGATGCCGTCATCGGTCTGCGCCCACACCACGGCGACGTCGGCGAATGTGCCGTTGCTGATCCACATCTTGCTTCCGTCGAGGATCCAGTCATCGCCATCGCGCTTGGCCCGGGTGCGCATGCTTCCCGGATCGGATCCGTGATCTGCCTCGGTCAGCCCGAAGCAGCCGACCAGGTCGCCCGTTCCCATGCCGGGAAGCCACTGCTGCCTGGTCTCCTCGTTGCCGAACTTCCAGATCGCATACATCGCGAGAGAACCCTGCACTGAAACCATCGAGCGGATGCCGGAGTCGCACGCTTCGAGCTCGACACATGCCAGACCATACTCAACCGACGACATGCCCGGCAGCCCGTAACCGTCGAGATGCATGCCGAGCAGTCCGAGCTTGCCGAACTCCTTGAAGAGCTCTCGCGGTTCGTCCACGCCAGCAGCTTCGAACCATTCGGCGATGTGCGGCTGAACTCGCTTGTCGAGCATGGTGCGTACGGTCTCCCGTACGGCGATCTCCTCGGTGGACAGCAATGCGTCGATCGAGAGCGGATCTGCGGGGTCGAACGTCGATTTCGGCATGCCCCAACGCTATCAACCTAGACTGGCCACACGGACACGCCTCACTTTCCCCGCAACAGCGACCAATCCGGACCGGAGTCTGCACCGAATGACTGATGACGAGCTTGATGGAAAGGGGATACCGATGGCTGCGACTGTGTCGGCACTCCGCGTGGTGGGCACGCCCGCATACGACGATTCCCCCGACCTCAATGAGCTTCTCACCCGTGTGAGTCGCGGCGACGAGTTGGCATTCGGCGCTGTCTACGACGCCCTTGGCGCGTCCGTCTACGGCATGGCCAAGCGCGTCATTCGGGATCCGGCGCGCGCCGAGGAAGTCTCGCAAGAGGTCTTCATCCAGGTGTGGCAGACCGCAACGCGATTCGATGCGTCCCGCGGCAATGCCAAGAGCTGGGTCCTCACCCTCGCGCACCGCCGGGCCGTCGATGCCGTGCGTCACGACCAGGCGGCGACGAACCGCGAGAACAAGTACGACTGGTCCAATGGTCCCGACTTCGACGAGGTCGCTGAGACCGTCACCATCAGCCTTGAGCACGAGCAAGTGCGCCGCTGTCTCGACAGCCTCACCGATCTGCAACGCGAGGCCGTCAATCTTGCCTATTACCAGGGATTCACCTACGCCGAGGTCGCCGAGAGCCTCAACGCGAACCCTGCCACCGTAAAAACCCGCATGCGTGACGGACTTGTCCGCATGCGCGACTGCCTAGGAGTTGAAGCGTGATGACTACCGATCTGCATTCGCTTGTTGCTCCGTACGCACTCGATGCACTCGATCCGCATGAACGTGCGCGCTATGAGGCACATCTCGAAGACTGCGCCGACTGCCGTTCTGAGCTTGCCGGCTTCCGCGCCACCGCCGCGCGACTGGGTGAGCTCGAGAACCAGTCGCCGCCAGCTGGCTTGCGTGAACGACTGATGGCAGAGGTGGCAACCACCCGCCAGGAGCGTCCGGTCGTGGCAACACTGCGCCCCAAGAGCGCAATCCGCCGCACTCTCCCGCGTCTGGCCATGGCGGCGGCGTTCCTCATCGGAGCTGTGAGCGTCGGGGGTTACATCACCGAGCGCGACCAAGCCAACGACTTCCGGGCCCAGAGTGAAACGCTCACATCGATCGTCTCCGCATCGGACGCCAAGACCACCAACAAGGCGTTCGAAGGCGGTGGGCATGTTCGCCTCATCGCTTCGGAAAAGGCCGACTCGGCCTATATCGTCGCGAGCAGCCTGCCGGGGCTACCTGACGGCAAGGTCTATCAGGTCTGGGTCGTCAAGGACGACTCCCCTGCGTCACAGGGTGTCTTTGCCTCGTCGGGCTCGATGGTCATGAAGGACCTGAACGGTGCGGATCGCGTCGCGATCACGGTAGAGCCCAAGGGCGGCTCGAAGCAGCCGACGACCGCGCCGGTAGCCACTCTCGCCGTCTGATACCACCGCTGCTGTCACTATTGGCCCATGGTTTCGCCCCTGGTATTGATCTCGCCAGCGATGGCTGTGCCCTCGGCGTTCTACCGACCGGTCGTCGCAGCGTTCGAGGCACAGCGTTGGGAGGCGCGGGCACTTCCACACCGGGTTCGAGCGTGGAGGACTCGTGGCGTCGCGTGGCAACGACTGGAGCTACGCCGACGAGATGTCGCGCATCGCCGAGGCCGTCGCCAAGGCGCGCGCCGAGGCGCCCGAGCGTCCAGTGATCCTTATGGGGCACAGTCTGGGTGCACAGATCAGCGCAGGGCATCAACTACATCACCCGCCCGCCGACGGTTTTGTCGCGATTGGCGCCAGCGTTCCGCATTTCCGCAGCTACCGGCTTGGTGGCCTCCCGGTCCTGCTGGTCGGTGTCACCGTACCCGTGGTGGCGCGCCTTCGCGGATATGTGCCCAAACCGATATTCGGCGGACCCGGAGCTCGCACCCTGATGCGTGAATGGGCGCGCTTCGTGCGTACGGGCAAACCTCCGTTCGAGGTGCCGCACGCCATCACAACTCCGACTCTGGTGATCAACCTGCAGGGCGACACCTACTCCGTCGCCGAGGCCAACAAGCGCTTCATCGAGCGCTTTCTCGATCCTGCCGTCGTGACGAAATGGCTCTACACGAAGGACGCCGCACCCGAGGGCGGCAACACCCACCACGTCCTCTGGTGCAAGACCCCGGGGCCTGTCATCAACAAAATCGTCGACTGGGCCGGCGAGACCCTGACGTCCCGCTGACCAGACCTCCGCCGCCGTCCGATGAGACCGGGAGGTTCCCTCGGATGGGCCCCAAACGGTCTCCTCAGCGATATTCCGCGAAGGCCTCGAGGGGCGGGCAGGCACACGCGAGATTGCGGTCCCCGTACGCCTGGTCGACCCGCCCGACCGGCGGCCAGTACTTGTCGTCAGTGGAGCCGGCAGGGAATGCACCGTCGGCAATCGGATAGGAGTGCTTCCAGTCGGCGATATCGCGCATCGTGTGAGGTGAGTGGACCAGAGGGTTGTCGCCATCGGCGTACGCGCCGGCAATCACCGCCTCGATCTCGGCTCGGATGGCTAGCATCGCGTCGCAGAATCGGTCGAGCTCAGCGAGGTCTTCTGACTCCGTCGGCTCGATCATCAGCGTGCCGGCGACCGGGAAGCTCATGGTCGGGGCGTGGAATCCGTAGTCGATGAGCCGTTTCGCAACATCATCGATGCTGAGGCCCGACGTCTTCGTGAGCGGGCGCAGGTCGAGGATGCACTCGTGCGCGACCAACCCATTGTCACCCGAGTAGAGCACTGGATAGGCGCTCTCAAGCCGCTTGGCGATGTAGTTGGCCGACAGCACAGCGACCGATGTGGCGTGGGTGAGGCCGTCGGCACCCATCATGGCGATGTACGCGTACGGGATGGGCAGGATGCCAGCAGAACCGTACGGAGCCGCGCTGATCGCACCGATTCCGTTTCGCTTGCTCTCAACAGGGTGCATCGGGTGCGTCGGCAGGAACGGTATGAGGTGCTCAGCGACCGCCACAGGGCCAACGCCGGGCCCGCCACCCCCGTGCGGGATGCAGAACGTCTTGTGCAGGTTGAGGTGCGAGACGTCGCCACCGAAGGCACCGGGCTGGGCATGACCCAGCAGTGCGTTGAGGTTGGCACCGTCGACGTACACCTGCCCCCCGCGGCTGTGCACGATCTCGCACAGTTCGGTGATGCCGTGCTCGTAGACGCCGTGCGTCGATGGGTAGGTCACCATGATTGCCGCGAGGTCGTCGGCGTGCTTGTCGCACTGCATCTTGAGGTCATCGAGGTCGACCTCCCCCTGATCGGTCGACTTCACGATGACGACCCGCATACCGGCCATGACGGCTGATGCAGCGTTCGTCCCGTGCGCGGAGCTGGGGATGAGGCACACGTCGCGGTGGTCGTCGCCGCGGCTCAGGTGGTAGGCGCGGATCGCCAGTAGCCCGGCGAACTCGCCCTGCGATCCGGCGTTGGGCTGGATGGACACGGCTGCGTATCCGGTGACCTCGGCAAGCCAGGATTCGAGCGTCTCGATCATCTCGATGTATCCCGCGGCATCCTCAGCAGGGACAAAGGGATGCAGTTCAGCAAAGCCCGGCCAGCTGATCGGTTCCATCTCTGACGTCGCGTTGAGCTTCATGGTGCATGAGCCGAGTGGGATCATTCCGCGGTCGAGTGCGTAGTCGCGGTCGCTGAGCTTCCTGAGGTATCGCAGCATCTGCGTCTCACTGTGGTGCTCGTGAAACACCGGGTGATTCAGGATCTCGTCCGTACGCAGGAGGCCTTCCGGCAGGGATGCGGGTGCGTCAATCGAGCTGTCGACGCCGAATGCCGTCCACACCGCCTCGAGATGCACACGTGTCGTCGACTCCGACGTGGATACGCCGACGTGATCGTCGTCGATCAGTCTCAGGTGAATGTCAGACTTTCGTGCGGCAGCCACGATCTCAGCTGCCGTGCCGGGTGCCTCGGCGACGACCGTGTCGAAGAATCCGCTCTCGGCAACCTTCACTCCCCCAGCACGCAGGCCTGCAGCGAGAGTACGGGCTGAAGCATTGACGCTCTGCGCGATCTCACGAAGTCCGTCGGGGCCGTGGTAGACGGCATACATCGATGCCGTCACAGCCAGCAACACCTGAGCTGTGCAGATGTTGGAAGTCGCCTTCTCTCGACGGATGTGCTGCTCGCGCGTCTGCAGAGCCAGGCGGTACGCGGGGCGCCCTGCACTGTCGATCGAGACGCCGACCAGACGACCCGGCAGGTGGCGCTCGAGTCCGTCTCGCACAGCCATGAAGCCGGCGTGCGGTCCGCCATAAAACATCGGCACCCCAAATCGCTGACTTGAACCCACAACGACGTCGGCGCCAAGTGATCCCGGCGACTTCAGCAGCACCAGCGCAAGCGGATCAGCAACCACGACAGCAAGGCCGCCGTTGGCGTGGGCCGCCTCAATCGCGGGGGTCGGGTCGACGATCTGACCATCGGCGCGCGGGTAGGCGAAGATCGTGCCAGCCGCCTCGATGTCGGGGACTCCCTCGCTCAGGTCTGCCTCGTGCAGCTGGATACCGAGCGCCTTGGCACGCGTGCGCGTCACCGCCAACGTCTGAGGCAGCAATCCGGCGTCAACGATGATCGCAAGGTGATCCTTGCCCTTGGTGGCGCGCCGTATCAGGGTCAATGCCTCGGCGACCGCTGTGCCTTCGTCAAGCAGCGACGAGTTGGCGGTGGGCAGGCCGGTGAGATCCGAGATCAGTGTCTGGAAGTTGAGCAGTGCCTCGAGTCGGCCCTGCGAGATCTCCGGTTGGTACGGCGTGTACGCGGTGTACCAGGACGGATCCTCGAGCACATTGCGACGTATCACCGCAGGGGTGATCGTCGGGTGGTACCCGAGGCCGATCATCGCAACTCCGGGGTTGTTGCGGGCGGCCAGACCACGGAGCACGTCCAACGACTCGGTCTCGGTCAACGCGGGCGGAAGTCCCAGAGCCGACCCACTGCGGATGCCAGCCGGCACTGCTGCGGCCATCAGCGCATCGAGCGAGTCGTAACCGACCCTGCGCACCATGGCGTCTTGGTCTGCGGGACTGGGGCCGATGTGGCGGCTGGCGAAGTCTGACACGGAGTCTCCTGGGTAGAGGCGTCTTGCGTACGCCTCCCCTTCTGTCACCCTGCCAAATAAACGTGCAGCAGCTCCAGAATTGCCTAGGTCGCGTGGTCCTTGGTGCCTGAGAGGTTCCGGGGAGGAATTGCCCCTTCGGCGTCGCCTGGGCGAACTCTCCCACGCGCGATCGACAGCTTGGCCAGCCTACCAAGTAGGTCTCGACTACGAGGACATACGGGCGCGTCGACGCGCAGCGAGCTCGTCATCTGCGGCCGAGTCGGTGTCTGAGATCGCACGCTCGCTCGGGAGGGAGTGCAGTGATCCCTCGATTTCCTTCCACACACCACCGATCGCAATGCCGAAGACGCCTTGACCGCCCTGGAGCAGGTCGATGACCTCGTCGGCAGAGCGGCACTCATACACGCTGGCGCCGTCGCTCATCAGCGTCACCTGGGTCAGGTCGTCCGTGCCACGCTCACGGAGATGGTCAATTGCGACGCGGATCTGCTGGAGGGAAACACCTGCGTCGAGAAGGCGCTTGATGATCTTCAGAAGCAGGATGTCTTTGAACGAGTAAAGACGCTGTGTGCCTGAACCTGTGGCGGATCGTACAGTCGGGTCGACAAGACCAGTGCGTGCCCAGTAGTCGAGCTGACGGTAGGTGATGCCGGCCGCGCTGCACGCAGTGGGTCCGCGGAAACCGAAGTCCATCGGCAGAGGCGAGACATCGTCTGTGAACAGCAGACCTTGGTCTCGTGCCTGGGCTGCCGCTTCTGCCGGGGCGGCGTCGCGTGGCTCGATCATCGAAAAGCCTTCCAATGCAGGTTATGGGGAAGACTACCGCTACGAAACTACATCCGTGTACGACCGGCAGTTCTCTCAAGGTAAGGGTGAGACTTTCGCGGGTCAACGACTGAGCGTAATCCTCGGCGTGTCGCGCAACCTTCTAGTAGAGGTTGAGGGTTGGCTCCAGGCCCCTCGGTGGTCGAGTCTGGGGCGGGGCCCACGAGCGCTGCGAGTGGGTCGAGACCTAGTGACGTCGATGGTTCCGGTTGGGAGATACAACTCACCTGGTTTCGACGTTCCTGGCGGCTTCGCCGCGATTCGCTCAACCTGGTTTCACGCTCGCTCGCAGAGCTCGCTCGGCTCAACCAAAATCGTCTGGGGCGACCTCTTCGAGGAACTCACGAAAGCGCTCGACCTCCTCATCTTCCTCGCGGGTGGACTGGATGCCGGCCTCGTCGAGCACATCCTCTGTGCAAACGATCCGGGCCCCGGAACGCAGGGCCAAGGCAATCGAGTCGGATGGCCGTGCCTCCACCTCAGCACCGGAGGCAAAGATCAACGAGGCAAAGAAGACTCCGTCGCGTACATCCACGATGCGCACCTCTTCAAGCTCATCGCCCAGTGCGACGACCATCTGCTGCATCAGTTCGTGGGTCAGAGGTCGCGGCGTCTCGGCTCCCTCCTGCGCGTACGCGATGGCCGACGCCTCGACCGCACCGATCCAGATCGGGAGGTAACGAGTGCCCTCTGTCTCACGAAGCAGCACCAACGGCTGGTTGGTCGGCATCTCGACTCGGACGCCGACAACCTCGACCTCGCGCATGGTCAGCCGCGCAATCCGCTTCGCACGAGTACGGTTTGCAGCCGCACTGACAAGGCCGCCAGCGATGCAATCGTCTTGTCGGACGCTTCCTTGTCCAGTGAACGGGCCCTTGGTGTCACCACCTGTTCGAACAATGAAATCTCCCGATCCGCAGCTGACCTGAAGATGCGCAGATGGCGTGGCTCGAGGCCAAGTTGCGCGAGCTCGCCAACGATGGAGGCGATGGAGAGCGCCTCCCCGTCGTAGTAGGTCTGCGATGGTCGGCGCTTGATCAGACCAAACTCTTCGATCGCGTCGAGCGTCTTGTCGTCAATGCCCCCAGACTCGAGCAACTCTTCGCGCGAAAGACGGATGTTGCTCGGCGCCGCGACAAACGTGTCAGGCGTAGGCAATCCGTCTTCAGCGAGGCTGAGGAAGGGCGCCTCGATCGTCGGACTCAACGTCATGTCCGGCACCACTCCCCTGTCCATGTCGTCGAGGACTTGACGGATGTGACTCAACGGCCAGAACAGCTGCTCCTGCGCGTGAAGCACAAAGCGCAGTCGCTCGACGTCGCTGTAGGCGTACTTGCGGTAGCCGGCTTGCGTACGCTCCGGATCGAGCAGCCCCTGTTCCTCGAGATAGCGGATCTTGCTCTGAGAGAGTGCAGGAAACTCCGCACTCAACTCATCGATGACTTTGCCGATGCCGAGCCGAAACTCCGACAGCGGCTCGGTCACGCCACAACCTCCGCGAGCGGCTGACGCTTCATCATGCGGGTGCCCTCGACGATCCGGCGAAGTAGATCAGACGGTACTTGCCGATCTGAACCTCGTCGCCGCCGGCCAACGCGACCTCGCTGTCGATGCGATCACGATTGATGTAGGAACCGTTCAGGCTGCCAAGATCAGCAATGGTGTAGCCCGAGCCGCTGCGCGTGAAGGTCGCGTGGCGACGAGAGACGCTGATGTCGTCCAGAAAGATGTCACTGTCCGGGTGGCGCCCGACCGAAACGGTGTCGCTGTCCAACAGGAACCGGGCGCCGGCGCCGGGACCGCGTTGCACCAGCAGCATCGCACTGCCGGCCGGAAGGTTTTCGACCGCGCTGACATCGGCTTGTGACATCTCTTCGGTATCGGCGTCAAGGATCGGTATGTGCGTCGTGTGGTCCGACGGGCCGGACGCTGGCTGACCGGCCGAGTCGGCAGCGATCTCGGGCGACTGGTCGGGCTCCTGGCCCGGCTCGTGGTCCGGCGATGGCATCGGGTTCACTCCTGTGCTGACGGGTCTTGAGTCAAGGTTGAGACTTCACTGCCAAACCTAGCACCAGGTTGGTGGTAGACCACCCAACTCGGGTCAGTCTGCGGTGAGCGCTACATACGCCTCTGCCTCAAGCAGCGAAGCGGTCGGATCGTCGTCAAGTGGACGCAGCTTGATCAGCCATCCTTCGCCGTACGGATCGGAGTTGATGACCTCAGGTCCCCCGTCCAGGGCCTCGTTGCGAGCCACGATCTCGCCGCTCAACGGCGAGAAGATGTCGCTCACCGATTTGGTCGATTCAAGTTCGCCGATGACGGCACCTGCCTCCACCCTGTCGCCGACCGCAGGCAGCTCGACGTACACGATGTCACCGAGCTGACCTTGGGCGAAATCGGTGATGCCGATCGTCGCAATCTCGTCATCAAGGCGCACCCACTCGTGCTCTTCGCTGTAAAAAAGGTCCTCTGGGATCACCGTGTTGCTCCTAGCCGGGTCAGGATGTGGGACGAGCGTACTCTGGCGACTTCACGTCAGCCAACGCCGTGATGGTGATCTTGTCGACCTTCTTCACTGTGGCTGATGCGCCACGGTTGAAGATGCGGTCCACGAGTCCACCGCGAATGTTCGCTGCCTGTGCCATGGTCGACGGGTCGCCGATTGCCTCGATGGTGAACGGGCGCTTGACCTCCAGGCCGCCGATTCGGACGGCCGCGTCGTCGTCTAGGAAGTATGTCTGGGCGACGACGCGCGCCACACCATTGATCACGATCGCCTCAGCACCGGCGTCGCGTAGTTCCTGCACGGCATCCAGTACCGCTGGGCCGTCAATGGCGCGCTCGGGATCGTCAATGACCAGCCGAACCCCGGGACCTGTCGCACCCGAGGTACCAGCAAGGATGCCCAGCTGCTCAGCCCGTTCCTTGGCCTGCTTCTCGGCCTCAACGGAACGTTTCGTCGCGCTGAGCAGCTCATTGCGCGTCGCCGTCAGTTCGCCAATTTGCGTGCCGAGCCGCTCATTGGCAGAGTCGAGCGATTTCAGCAGCTCGACCAGCTCGTCGCCTCGTACGCTCGAGTAGTCGGTCGTGTCGCTCTGTTTGATCTGCAGCATGATCGCGAACGCGAGGCCACCGAGCAGGATGGCAACCGCGATCTGCGATAGCGACGGTTTGTGGATGACGTTGCGGGGCTCAGGCATGGAAGATCCGTCGGCGGATGGCCGCCGCGTTGGCGAAGATGCGGATGCCGAGCACCACGACGACTCCGGTGGACAGCTGTGACCCCACGCCGAGCTGGTCACCGAGATAGACCATGAAAGCCGCGATGACTACGTTGGAGACGAATGACACGACGAATACGCGATCGTCGAATCGGCGTTCGCCCAATGCTCGAAGCGCACCGATGACGGCGTCTAGCGCCGCAACGATCGCGATGGGCAGATAGGGCTGAAGTGCCGTCGGAACCGACGGTTGCAGGATCAGGCCAGCGATGATGCCGATCGCTAGGCCTAGTACGGGAATCATCTGGGTTCCTCGATCGCTGTTGCGTGGATGGGAGTCAGTCGTTGCACTGGGACGGCCGGCACCGTGAGCTGAGTCGATGATGCCACTTCGTTTCGTACACGGAGCGCCTGGACACGAGCGGACCAGTAGCGACCTGATGGATTGTCGTTGAGCCGTGTCTCCAGTGTGTCGTTGTTGCCGAGCGCCACCACGACGTATGGCGGTCCGATGGACTTGAAGTTGACCGTGATGGCATCGCCCGCGGTGCGGATCGCACTGAGCGTGCCGATCCGGTTGCCGTTGACGGAGATCGCTTCAGCACCGGCGTACCACAGTCCGTTCACCAAGATTTGCAGGTCGTTGTCGGTGATGCGCCCGGCATTGTGCTGGCCGTCGCTGCTCGTGGGAGACGCAGTGAGCGTGATACCGGGTCCCCGCGCCGCTCGGTCGCCGGTCTTGAGTCGCAGGAGCTCATAGGCTGGATCGGTACGGTCTGCAGAAGCTCGCAGCTTCGTCACGGCGGCCCGCAGACTGTCAGCTGTCCGCTCGCGGTCTGCGAGGACCTTCTTGCGAGAGTCGACATCGGAGATCAGCGACGCACGTTCGCGCTCGGTCGCTGGTCGGTCGCTGCGAGTCTGGACCACCGCCATCGTCACGAGAAGGGCGAACATCGCAATGCCGACCGCAGTGAGCACGGTGTTGAACTCGCGCTGCGTCCCAGGGTGCCTGCCATCTGCGAGGGCGTGGCGTTCAGGACGTACGACGTAGTAGTCGTCGTCGAGCGCAGTGTCGGCAATCTGCTCGAGCAGACCGATGGCGCGGTCCGGGTCGTCGGACACGATCAGCTCCGCTGAACTCGCGGGGTTGAGGCCAGCAGTCGCCGGACCTGGAAGGCATATAGGACTCCACCCCACCAGTAGAGCGCCACACCCCACACCGTGAAGGCCCAGCCGAACACGTTGGCGAGATCGGCGACAGTGCCGGTCGCGTCCCCGAGAAGTAGCAGTGGGAATGCATACAGCAGGCTCGCGGTGGCAGCCTTTCCAAGGAAGTGAACCGGCAGCGAGCTGTAGCCGCGTGTACGCAGGAATGGCACCAGGCTGAACAGGAAGACATCTCGCAGAGGCAGGATCACCGCAAGCCACCACGGGATGATGTCGCGATATCCCAACCCGATGACCACGGCAAGAATGAAGAAGCGGTCGGCAACTGGATCGAGGATCGCACCGATCTTGGAAGTCTGGTTGAGCGAACGTGCGAGCTTGCCGTCGAGGTAGTCGGTCACCCCGGAGACCATCAGCACGACAAGCGCCAACTCATCCCATCTGGGACCCATCACGAGCCAGAGGAACACCGGCACCAGAAGCAGCCGCACGAAGCTGAGTGCGTTGGGGATCGTGAAGATGCGCTCCTCCGCGACATTCTGGTGCCTCGATGCTGCGCGTGATGTCCTCGTCATGTCCTGACACAGACTAGAACATTGCACCAGTGTGTCCGTGCTCGGACACGGTGAGCACCCCCCTGCTTCGGGCTGCCCTTGCGTCCTTCGGACGGACTGACACACTGGGAGTGAAACCAGAACTGAGCACTCACAATTCAAGACCCAACAATTTCAGATCAGGGCAGCTAGCCCAACGTTCCCAGGAGGATGCGTGGCCGACTACACACTTCCCGAGCTCCCGTACGACTACGGCGCTCTCGATCCGCACATTTCCGGCAAGATCATGGAGCTTCACCACTCCAAGCATCACCAGGCCTACGTGACGGGAATTAACCAGGCTCTCGATCAGCTTGAGGAGGCGCGCTCCAAGGAGTCCTTCGGCAACATAAACCTGCTGGAGAAGAATCTCGCGTTCCACCTGGGTGGTCACATCAACCACTCGATCTTCTGGAAGAACCTCTCGCCTGAGGGCGGCGACAAGCCCACCGGCGATTTGGCTGCCGCAATCGACGACAACTTCGGCTCGTTCGATGTGTTTCGCGCACAGTTTGAGGCCGTCGCACTGGGTCTGCAGGGCTCGGGCTGGGCGATCGTCGCATGGGACTCGTTGGGTCAAAAGCTCGTCATCGTGCAGTTGTACGACCAGCAGAACAACATCCCGGCAACGCTGATCCCGATCACTCAGCTCGACATGTGGGAGCACGCGTTCTACCTCGACTACCTCAACGTCAAGGGCGACTACGTCAAGGCGTGGTGGAACATTGTCAACTGGGCCGACGCGCAGGAGCGCTTCACCGCGGCAACCAGCGGCGGACAGATTCTCTTCTGAGCAACCTCTACCAAACAGTCACAGCCTCCAGTCCAAACTGGCGGGCGGCTGTGGCTGTTTTTTGGGTTGCTTGTGCAGCCCTGAGTTTGGTCGGCGCACTCACTTTGCGAGATTCGTCGTCGCAGCGGACGTCCCTCTTCTTTGGGTTGACGGGCGTGTTCCTTGCGCTGGCAATGGCAACCTGGCGCGTCTGGCTCCCGGCTATTGCACTGAGCCTCGTTGTGCTCGGAGTCCAGTGCTTTGCGGCGGTCGGTGCTGGCTATGAACTGTTCCAGGGTGAGAGTTCGGCGAAGGCTCAGCATGTCGCTGAGGACTTCACCGTCGATCCGACGCTCGCCGTGGCGACCAACGTCGTCCTTTCAACAGCTGGATTTGGCCTGTTCTTGTGGTTCGTTTGGGACCGCCGGCGACCAATGAACATCCGGAGCTCTTAGGGTTCCCGCCGTTTGCCATGTTCGGCAAGGTCACTCAGTCGCGCGTTGTATGCCTCGAGAGCCGCGTCGCCCGTACGGTCCTCAGACCGGTCGAATCGCTTGGCCTCGCGCGTATCGCTGCGGAACCACTGCCACAGCAGCGCACCCATCACGAGGATGAGAGGGATCTCCCCCATCGCCCAGGTCATGCCGCCACCCAGGTACTGGTCGGCGAGCAGATCTCTACGGTACGGACGATCGAGAGCCTGCCAGTAGTTGCTGGCCAGCACCGTGTTGGACGACATCAACGCGATCGCGAAGAACGCGTGGAACGGGATGGTGACGATGAGCATGCCGAACCGGGCGATCGATGGCAGTGGCCTCGGGGACGGGTCGACGCCAATCAGCACGTAGTAGTAGAGCGTGCCGACTCCGAGGAAGTGCAGCTCCATGACGGTGTGGCCCCAGTGGTTGCCCATCAGGGTCTCAAAGGCCCCGCTGAAGTAGAGCCCGTACAGGCTGCCGACGAACAGCGACGGCCCGACCAGGGGGTGCGTCATGAACCGCAGGAACCGAGAGTGGAGGAACGACTGCAGCATGGCGCGGGGCGAAACCTCGCCGGGCTGACGCGGCCCCGGCAGGCCGCGCAGGGCAAGTGTCATCGGCGCGCCCAGAACTAGGAAGATCGGCGCGACCATCGAGAGCATCATGTGCGAGGCCATGTGCGCGCTGAAGAGCACGTGTGAGTAGGCACCGAGCCCGCCGAAGGTCGCCCAGGCAATGACGAGCATGCCAATGAGCCACGAGACCGTACGGCCGATCGGCCAGGCGTCCCCGCGTTTGCGCAGGGTCCACACACCGCTCAGGTACAGCGCGGTGCCAAGCCCAACGATCGCGAGGCCGACGCCATTGCCGGTCCAGCCCCAGATCAGGCGCATCGCCGTTGGAGCGGCAGGAAGTGGGCCACCAAGCAGCTCCTCGAGCGGCGTCTTGAGCACGTCGTCGCCCACGGGTGTCGGTGTGCGTGACAACGCAACAGCCAAACCGATCGTTGCGGCCATGATGAGCAGCTCCGTGGCAGCCAGACGAAGGAACCCCGCGCCCTTGGCGATGATCCGCCTGCGCTGCGCGTACCCGAACACTCCCAGGATGAGCAAAGCGGCCACCTTGAGCAGCACCAGTCGCCCGTACGACGAGCCGAACACCTCACCGAGGGAGCCGAGCCGGACGGTGGCGTTCACGACGCCGGAAACACCGATGATCGCGAACGCCCACACGGCCAGGGCCGAGGACCGGTGGATCGCGGCATCGAGACGCTTGCTTCCACGCAGTGCGACCCAGCCCAGTGCGGCGAGGCCACCCACCCACAGCGTGACGCCCACAACATGCAGCAGCAGGCTCGTCGTGGCGAGATCGTGGGAGCCAGAAGACGCTGAGTGCCCCGTGAGCGTGATGGGCGCCAACGTTGCCAAAGCCAGCCCGAGGATGCCGGCAAGCGCTCGGGAACCCAACGTCCAACGCGCAGCCAGGGCGACAAGTCCTGCGCCCAGCGCCTGGAGTATCACAGCGCGTCCGGCGGAGGTTTCCGCATATCCAGTGATGAACGGGCTCGAGAGCTCAGACAACGGTTTGGCGAAGATGTCTGCGACGTTGAGGAAGTACAACGCAATCGTGGAAACACACCATGCTGCCGCCCACCGCGAGGCGAGGCGGACAGCCTGAACAGACAGTCCCTGCACCTCGTCGTCCGACGAGGGAAGCAGGAACACCGCCGCAAGCAGGAAGCCGATGACTGCCACCGCGCTCACGTCCGTGATGAGTTTGGTGAAGGGAACCGCCCATCCCACGAATTCACCGGGTGTCGGGATGCCGCCGACTGGCGGAGCGGGCGCTCCTCCCCCGAGTTCGAGGATCGCCACCATCACGAATGCGCTCAGCAGGAACGCGACAGCCGCGTCACGCGTTGCTCTGGTCACAGTGCTCCCTCAGTCACGGGGTCTTCTCAGCGGCGACAGCAACAGGCCGATGGCGATCGTGGCTGCGAGGATGCCCCAGAACAGGTGAGCACGATGGCGGTGCACGAAGCTCTTTTCCTCGGGCGGGTCAACCTGCTTCACCGTGCGGCCCGAGGTGGTGGTCCAGTGGATGGTCCCCTCGACCGGGTGCCCGTCGGCGGAGACAACGCGATAGGACGCCGTGTAGCGCCCCTTCTGATCAACTGACGCAAGCGACGCGCTGACCTCGGAGTCGACCGCGCTCACGCCTGACAGCTTGACCCTGGTTCCGTCCGGGGCGCGCACGGCGATGTAGGCGGGATTGCCGATGTTCTCGTTGAAGGTGAACGTGACTGCCGCGGGCGCAGTCGGTCGGGTCGACCCATCCTCAGGATTGGAACCGACAAGCGAAGCATGCGCAGTCGCCGGTCCCGCCCCGAGCCCAAGACACAGCAGAGCCAGCAGGCTCACGCGAAGACCGACGTTACGCACGAGGTCGATTCTGTCGCAGCGCCACAACAAGTGCGGCTACCGCCACCACAAGTGCGCCACCGCCCAGCCAGCGTGCGGTGTTATCACCGTCTGCCGCGATCGACAGCGTGCTCGCATACGCAGCGCTGTCTTCGTCCTTCGGCGCCGCCAAGGTCAATGTCGGCGCCGGGTGCTCAGGCTCCTTGTCTCCCTTCTGGACCTCGTTCCACTCCACGACCTCGCCGTCGGTGTACGTCTGTTCCGCCGTGAAGGAGATCGTGTCGTCGTTGGGGAACGGGCCTGCGGAGATGGCGAACTCGTCGAACTGTGACGGCGGAACACCGCCGCCGGTCGAGGTCCAGGTGATCGTGCGGACAGCCTCGGTCAGGTTGAAGTCGCCCACCTTGGTCGGTGAGTCCAACTTTTCCTTCTGGATGGCGATCTTCCATCCAGGTTTCGACTGGGCCGAGACGAACGCGAACGGCGTCGCCTTCGGCAAAGTGACGACCACCTTGGTGGTCGCCGCAGTGTCGGACTCAGTCGGCACCCGGAATACCGCTTTGCCAAATCCGCCTTGGGCAGCGTCGGTTGACGAGACGGAGACGTGGGCAAATGTGGGGTCGGCAATGCCCACGAGTGCAGCGGTGAGAAGTGCAGCGCAAAGCCGCACGAAGTTTCGATTCATGAGAATTCTTTCTGGGAGATGAGCGGGCACGGGATCAGATCCCGATCGGCGGACCTCTCAGAGAACGCGAGTACGTGAGTCCTATGTCGATCAGTGACCGTGGTGCCATGACGGCCATGAGCACGGCCTGCGAGGGCATCGCACTGAGTTCGACCGACGGTCGACGTGTGCGAAGACCGAGACGATTCGCGACTCGCCATACGAAGCTCTCACCCCGCGCGAGGCCGAGCGCACTGATGGCTGTTGCGACAGCATGCATGGCCAGCATCGAGACCGACATGTGCATGGAGCCCATCGAGAACCCGAGGTGCGCATAGACCTGGCAGAGGACGAGGAGACCCACCATCTGGCCGGCCGTCACCCTGCGCGAAGACACCAGCCACGTGATGAAGGCCGCGGCGATGAACAAGATCGTGACTGCGGACGTGGGGACCACACCGCCGCCCAACACGTGCGCGCCAGCGGCTGTTGTCGTGCAGATGAGAGCCACGGTGGCCGACCTGACGAGCCTGACTGCGCCATGGCCCGGGCGCATTGCGTCGAAGGGAGCAGGCTCGGTCACCACCTCAGGATATCGACCGCCATCCCCGGGTGATCGTGGGCTCCTCGGTATGTACCGTGGGCCTCATGGCTTCACCCGAACTCGACACTGCGTCCTTCATCAAACTCGACGAGGAGTGGGGCGCCCACAATTACCACCCGTTGCCGGTCGTGATCGCCGAGGCCGAGGGCGCGTGGGTCACCGACGTCGAAGGCAACCGTTACCTCGACTTCCTCTCAGGCTATTCAGCGCTCAACTTCGGTCATCGCCACCCTGCGCTGGTCGACGCTGCCCGCGAACAGCTCGACCGCCTGACACTCACATCCCGTGCGTTCCACAATGACCAGTTCGGTGCGTTCTGCCAGGAGCTCGCCGAGCTGACCGGCACCGAGATGGTGCTGACTATGAATACTGGTGCAGAGGCCGTCGAGTCGGCCATCAAGGTCGCCCGCAAGTGGGCCTATGAGGTCAAGGGGGTCGCATTCGACGGCGCCGAGATCATCGTCGCCTCCGGCAACTTCCACGGCCGCACCACCACGATCGTGTCGTTCTCCGATGACCCGGCAGCTCACGACAACTACGGACCGTTCACGCCAGGTTTCGTCACGGTGCCGTACGGCGACGCTCAGGCCGTACGCGACGCGATCGGACCGAACACTGCCGCCGTTCTCATGGAGTCGATTCAGGGCGAGTCCGGCGTCATTGTCCCGCCGGACGGCTTCTTCACCGAAGTCCGGGCGATGTGCGACGAGAACAACGTGCTCCTGGTCGTCGACGAGATCCAGTCCGGACTTGCCCGCACGGGCAAGCTGTTCGCCCTCGACCATGACAACGTGCGTGCTGACCTTTACACACTGGGCAAGGCGCTCGGCGGCGGGATCATCCCCGTCTCGGCGGTGGTCGGTCGTGCCGACGTGCTCGGTGTGCTGAAACCCGGCCAGCACGGCTCGACCTTCGGGGGCTACCCCGTCGCATGTGCTGTCGGTCGAGCGGTTGTCGAGCTGTTGCAGACCGGCGAGTTCCAAGAGCGCTCCGAGGAGCTCGGCAAGCACCTGCACAGCCGCCTCGAGGATCTGATCGGTCATGGTGTGAGCGCCGTACGTGGACGTGGGCTTTGGGCAGGTGTCGACATCGATCCCGCCGCCAAGACCGGGCGGGAGGTCTCAGTGGCCCTGCGTGACCGAGGGGTGCTGTGCAAGGAGACACATGAACGTACGCTGCGCATGGCTCCCCCGCTGATGATCACCCGTGAGGAGCTCGACCAGGCCATCGATGCGTTGGTCGATGCCCTCGAAGCCTGACCCACGGGTGGGCCCCGTTGACCCCGTTGACCACGTGACGTGACTGCCCGATGCTTTCACCATGTCAACTGACCGCGTCCAACAGGTAGCCCAGCTCTTCGACCTGGTCGCGCCGACCTATGACCAGGTCGGGGTCGACATGTTCGTACCCATTGCGCAGCGCCTCGTGCAGTTGCTCGCGCCGCAGGCAGGCGAGAACGCGGTGGATCTCGGCTGCGGACGCGGTGCCGTGACGCTCCCACTCGCCGAAGCGGTGGGGCCCAGCGGCACAGTCCTGGCCGGTGACGTATCGACAGCCATGGTCGAAGCGACACGACAGGCCACAGCCCACCTGCCACAGGTGGTGGTCGAGCCAATCGAT
>MTKY01048382.1_pt1 | contig 23846 bp, 9 predicted proteins | sample 1042731 | NCBI WGS metagenome assembly MTKY01 (sample SAMN06212206, study PRJNA360538) | anaerobic digester metagenome | biome: Wastewater treatment plant; material: sludge; isolation source: anaerobic digester fed with sludge from wastewater treatment plant | place: Denmark: WWTP Soeholt ... | reverse complement strand
CGCCGATGCCTCCACCGCCTACGCCGTGGGCGGGCGGGGCACCATCCTCCATTACCGCGCCTCGCCCCGCCTGGACGTGGTGTCCCCTCCCACCGCGCGGGTCGGGACGACCGTTGCCCTCGCCGGGCTGGCCTTCGGGGAGGGAGGGCCGGGCTGCGGCGTTTTCTTCGGCGCCGTCGAGGCGACCGCCTGCGCCCACTGGAGCGACCGCCTCATCAAGGTGGCCATCCCCGCCGGGGCCTCCCCGCGCGAGGAGATAACCGTCACCACGCCCATGGGCGCGAGCGCGGGCCGCCCCATCGCCATCCTTCCCGGGGTGAGGGGGGTAAGCCCGCGCCATTGCACCGCGGGTAGGCCGCTCACCATATCCGGGGCCTCCTTCGGCCGCGAGCGGGGCGATTCCTACGTCACCGTGGGAGGGGTCAAGGTCTCCGACTTCGAATACTGGACGAACAACCTCATCCGCCTCGTGGTGCCGGGCAATGCGCCGCAGAGCGCCGAGGTGAAGGTGGTTACCGCCTCGGGGGCGTCCAACGCCGCCAGGGTCACGGTCTCCAGGACGCCGCCGCCGCTGCCTGAGCTGATCAGGCCCAGGCTCGACTTCCTCGATCCCGCCACGGCGAAGACGGGGGAGGAGGTCGCGATATACGGCAGCGGATTCGGCCCCAGCCGCGGCTCCTCTTACGTGTCCTTCGGCACGGTGGGGGTGGTAGAATATGTAAGTTGGGCCAACGACCGCGTCGCGGTCAGGGTCCCGGCCGGGGTAAGGGGCGAGGTGAAGGTGAGGGTCACCACCCCGGCCGCCACCTCTGGCGCCCTCGCCTTCACCGCCGTCATGCCCCCCGCTTTGGCGGGCATAAACCCGGCCTCCGCGCCCGCCGGCTCGCAGGTCGAGATAAGCGGCGCGGCCTTCGGCCCGCGCGAGGGCCCCGCGAGCTATGTCTCCTTCGACGGCGTGAACCCCGGGACCTACGATTACTGGTCCGACGGGCGCATCCTGGTCAGGGTGCCCCCGGGGCTCGCGGGGAGGGTGATGGTCACGGTAACCACCCCGGCGGGCACGTCGGCCCCCATTACCTTGTACGTGAAGCTGCCCTGCCTGCGGGGCGTGGACGCTCGCGGCGGAGCGGCATGGGCGGTGGGCGAGCAGGGGACCGTCTCGAGGTCCGCCGACGCGGGTTCCACCTGGACGGCCCAGGAGTCCGGCACGGACCTCCTGCTGCACGGGGTATCGGCGGGTAGCGCCTCGGTCGTGTGGGCGGTGGGCGAGGGAGGCGTCATCCTCAAGACCTCGGACGGGGGCGCCACCTGGATGAGGCACCCGGTCGGGAGCACCCGGACCCTTTACGGCGTGGACGCGGTCGACGCCGTGACCGCCTGGGCGGTGGGCGAGGGAGGCGTCATCCTCAAGACCTCCGACGGGGGCGCCACCTGGACCCCCCAGGTATCGGGCACCGGCGCGGCCCTCTTCGGGGTGAGCGCAATCGACTCGTCAACGGCATGGGCGGTGGGCGCGGGGGGCGTCATCGTCGCGACCTCGGACGGCGGAGCCACCTGGAGGGCGCTGAACTCGCGCGTGAGGGCTGACCTCTACGGGGTCTCGGCGGTCAGCGCCTCAACTTGCTGGGCCGTCGGGTCCGGCGGCACCATCCTCAAGACCTCCGACGGGGGCGCCACCTGGACCCCCCAGGGCGCGGTGGTCGTCGGCGCGGCAGCGGCAGCGCGAAGCGCGGCAAACGCGGGAGCGGAGGTTGATGGCGCGAGGGGAACCGATGCCATGTCGGGCGATGGCGCCGCTACGGATACGGACACCGGGACGGCGGTCGCGCGGCCAGGCGGTGGAGACGATACCCGGACGGGGGCGGACGTCGGGACCGGTGACATTCTTGCGGCGGACCCCGCCACGGGTGGGGATGGACCCCATGGCAACGACCGGACGGTGCAGGGGGCGGGCGTTGAGGCTTCCGTCGCCGCCGTGACCGGCGCAACCCTGCGCGCCGTGTACGCGGCGAACCCGTTCACCGCCTGGGCGGTGGGCGAGGGCGGAGTGGCGTTCAAGACCACGGACGGGGGCCTGACCTGGGTCTCCGTCGGCGGCGCGGCCTCCTCCCTCTACGGCGTGACCGGCGTGGGCGCCTCCGCCCTCGCCGTCGGCGATAACCGCACCACCCGCGCCCTCCCCTGAGGCATCAGGGTCAGGCATCGGGGTCAAGCCTCGCCTCGTGCCTCAGGCATCGGGGTCAAGCCTCGCCTCGTGCCTCAGGCGTGATCGCGAGCCCCCGCATTCCCGCTTGCCCAGCGCCTTTAAGCGGATGTACCATCGAGGTGATATCACAGCGCGTACGGTCTGAAGCCGGGCTGGCCTCCGGCCCAAGGGCTTTGACCCCTAGGGGAGGTTGTTCATGAGAAAGATCCTGGTAGTCCTTTTCTGTTTCCTGGTATGCACCGGCTTCGTCACACTCCTGCCCCCCCGGGCTGCAGGGGCTTCGGGGTGGGAGTGGCGGCAGACGGACTGGTCGGGTGGGCCTGGGCAGGCTTCTTGGCTGGACGATGCCCGCTATAGCGCCTCCTCCCGCTTGGACACGACCAGCGTGCCGGGGACCATAAGGTCATCGTTCATCCTCACTTCCTTTACCAAGAGCACCTCCCCCGTTGTCGCGCCCGGGGCCGTGAACTCCTGGGATAATCCAGGCCTCGAGGGCTACCCCCTTGCCGGAAGAGGGGGCGGATACGAGGTACTCTACCGCGGGACCGACATAACCAACGTGAAGGCCGTGGGTTACGCCTCCTCAACCGACGGCATCGCCTGGAACAAGTCGGCTGCCAACCCCGTGCTGCAGGGAGGAACCGGGACGTGGGACGCCGGCGGCGTGGCCTACGGCCCCCTCATCGATGAGGGCGGCCACTATACCATGTTCTTCCAAGGCTTTGACGCCGCGAACGAATTGCGCTACGGGCGCGCGGTCTCGCCCGACCTCGTTAACTGGCAGCGCGACGCCGGTTTCGTCTTCGGGCCGGGGCCGGCCGGCGCCTGGGACGAGCACCTCGACACGGCCAGAGTCTTCCGGCAGGGTGAGGGATACGGAATGTTGTACCAAGGGTACGATGCGTCAAACATCAAGCAGGTGGGTTACGCGTACTCCTCCGACGGGATGACCTGGGAGAGGAACGCCGCCAACCCAGTGCTGCGGCGCGGCGTCCCTGGCAGTTGGGACGACACCTGGATAAACTCATTCGTGTTCCTGGAGCGGCCCTGGGTGGGCGACTTCATGATCGCCTACTCGGGTTACGACGGCTCCGGCAATTACGGCATCGGCCTTGCCTTCTCCCCCGACGGCGTGAACTGGACCAAGCACGCCGACAACCCCGTCATGGTCACGGGCGGCCCCAGCGCCTGGGACGAGGTCAAGCTGGACGCCATGGCCCTCAGCTTCGACGGCAGCGTCTACAAGCTGGTCCTCCAGGGCGAGGATGGGATCGGGAGGTTCAACGTCGGGCAGGCATACAGCGACAACGGACTGATGTGGACAAAGCCCCCAGAAAACCCCGTGCTCACCCCTTCCGCTGCACCCGCCTGGGACGACTACTACGTGTCGGCGTCCACCCCGTATCTGGAGGGAAACACCCTGCGCATGTTCTACAACGGCATCGGCAGCATCACTCCCAGGCAGGGGATAGGCACCGCCACGGCGAGCCCCAGCTATTCGGCCGGGTGGCTGGAGTCCTCGGTCTTCGACGCGGGCTGGCCGGCGTACTGGGGCGAGGTCACCTGGGACGAGGTGGTCCCCGCCGGGTGCAGCGTAACCGTCAGCGTGCGTACGGGAGACACCGCCGTCCCCGACGCCTCCTGGAGCGCGTGGACGCCGGTGGCCAACGGGGGCACGGTCCCAGGCGGCCCCAACCGCTACGCGCAGTACCGGGTGGTGCTGGTCAGCGCGGGCGGCAATACCCCGGTGGTCTCCAACCTCGCCATCGACCTGGACGCCATCCCCGTCACGTGGTATTTCGCTGAGGGCTACACCGGCCCCGGCTTCGACGAGTGGATAACCATCCAGAACCCCAACCTGGTGCCCGCCTACGTCACCGTGAGCTATTTCACCACGGGCGGGACCCAGGTGGACAGCAGCATAACCGTGCCATCCGACAGCCGCAGCACCATCTACGTCAACACCGACCTGGGCGAAAACCAGGAGAACTCCTGCCGCATCGTCTCCAGCCAGAAGGTGATCTGCGAGCGCCCCATGTACTTCCGCTATTCCGGCATGGGGGGGCACGACTGGCGGGGCGGGAGCGACGCCATGGGCTCCACCGGGCTCTCGCGCAAGTGGTTTTTCGCCGAGGGCTACACCGGGACGGGCTTCGAGGAATGGATCACCATCCAGAACCCCGGCGACGGGTGGGCCACGGTGGACGTCACCTACTTCGTGAACGGGGGCGCGCCCATCTACAGGCAGCACCGCGTGGGGCCCACCTCGCGCTACACCATCATGGTCAACCAGGACGCGGGGCCGGGGCTGGAGGTCTCGGCCGTGCTGGAATCGGACCAGCCCATCCTGGCCGAGCGCCCCATGTACTTCGACTTCCAGGGAAAGATGGACGGGGGGCATATCGTGGTGGGGTCGCCCTATCTCTCCCGGGACTGGTACCTGGCCGAGGGGGCCACCTTCGACCCCTTCACAGAGTACATCACCATCCAGAACCCCAACCCCGCGACGGCTACCCTGGTGGTGGCGTACTACACCCCGGGAGGGGCACCCATCGCCAGAAACCACACCGTTCCCGCCAACTCCCGCTATACCATTCACGCCGGGTCGGACTCCGGAACGGCCTCGGACCTCTCGGCCTACGTCCACTCCAACCTGCCGGTGCTGGTGGAGCGGCCCATGTACTTCGACATGCTCCACGGCGGGCTCCCCGGCGGCCACTGCGCCATGGGGGTGACCTCACCCTCCACCGACTGGTATTTCGCCGAGGGATATACCGGGCCCGGTTTCGACGAGTGGCTCACGGTGCAGAATCCCGGCGGGACGGCGGCCCACCTTATCGTGGCTTACCGCGTGCAGGGGGGCACGAACCGGGTGCGTAACCACACCGTGGACCCGCACTCCCGTTACACCATCAACGTGGGGGCGGACGCCGGGGAGAACCTCTCGCTCTCGATCAGCGTCATCTCCGACGAGCCGATTATATGCGAGCGGCCCATGTATTTCTTCTACCAGGGGTACCATACTTATAACTGGCCGGGGGGGCACGACTCCCAGGGTTTCGCCCCCTAGGGGATCACTCGGGCATTGGGGTCCTCAGGCACGAGGCGAGGCTTGATCCCAATGCCTCAGGCACGAGGCGAGGCTTGACCCCAGTGCCTCAGGCACGAGGCGAGGCTTGACCCCAATGCCTGGGGGCTGGAGGCGGCAACCGACTCGGGCCGAAGGGCGTGCGGGCTGGATTAGGCTGGACAGGGAGGAAGCATGAGAACCAGGCTACTTCACATCTGGGAGTACTTGCGGACCAGCTTCTGGCTCGTCCCCGCCCTGATGACCATCCTCGCCGTGGGGTTCGCTTTTCTCCTGGTCTTCATCGACAGGAGGATCGGTTCCGGCGTCGATGACGTCTTCGGGTTCCTCTACAGCGGCGGTCCCGAGGGCGCTCGCATGGTCCTGTCCACCATCGCCGGCTCCATGGTCACCGTGGCCGGCGTGACCTTCTCCATCACCATCGTCGCGCTTCAGCTGTCCTCCTCGCAGTTCGGCCCGCGCCTGCTGCGCAACTTCATGCAAGACCTGGGGAACCAGATCGTGCTGGGGACCTATCTCTCCTCCTTCGTGTACTGCCTGCTCGTTCTGAGGACGGTCCACACTGTGGAAGGAAGGGAGTTCGTCCCCAGCATCTCGGTGGCCTTCGCGGTAGTGTTGGCGCTGGCCGGCGTCGCGGTGCTCATCTATTTCATCCACCATATCTCCACCTCCATGCAGGCGGAACAGGTGATACTTGCCGTCTCGCGCGACCTGGAGGAGAAGATCCAGAGGTTGTTCCCCAGGGAGTCGGAGGACGGGGCGGAGCGGGAACTGGAGGCGGAGTCGGCCCGGCGTATCGCGGAGGACAGCCGTGAGCTGGACACGGACGTCCCGGCGGCGCAAAGCGGCTACCTGCAGGCCGTCGACCGGCACGGCCTGCTCGAGGTCGCCACGGAGAACGACCTGCTGGTCACGATGCCTTGCCGGCCGGGGGACTTCGTGGTCGAGGGAACCCCGCTGGTCAAGGTCAGGAGCAAGGAGGCCCTGGACGAGTCCGTAGCCAGGCAGCTGGCGGGCGACGTCATCGTTGGCGCGCTGCGGACCCCGGAGCAGGACGCCGAGTTCGCCGTGCACCAGTTGGTCGAAGTGGCGGTAAGGGCCCTTTCCCCCGGCATAAACGACCCCTACACCGCGGTGTCCTGCGTGGACAGGCTGAGCTCGGCGCTGTGTTTCCTCTGCGCCAGGGAGTTCCCCTCGCCCTACCTCTACGACAAGGAAGGCAACTTGCGCGTCGTCGCAAAGCCGGGGACCTTCACCGGCATCGTCAACGCGGCATTCGACCAGATCCGCCAGTACGGTCGCGAGAGCGCGGCGGTGACCGTCCGCATGCTGGAGGCGCTGGCGGCGATCGCCTCCCAGTCCCGCACCCGCGAACAGCGGGAGGCCGTACTGCGCCAGGCGGAGATGATCGAGCGCTCTAGCCGCGAGGGGCTGCACGAGAAGAATGACGTGGAGGACGTACAGCGCCGCTACCGCGCCCTCCTGGACCTGCTGGGCGAGGAGTTCCCGGATCGCTAACGCCCGCGGATGGGGCCGGCCCCATAGCCGGCTTATGGTTTGGTCACCTGGTTGTTCGGAGTGTCCGATCTTTATCATTCCAGCCCTCAACATTCATCATATCGTCAGCTTAGCCGATCAAATGTGTCATCTCCCGTCATCAGTCACAGCGAAGCGCGGGGCGGAGATCGATGCGCTTGCATCACACGCCACGGGCGATAACGGGAGCGGGCCGCCCTTGACGGAGAACAAGGATACCGCCCCACGTGTGTGCTTTATACTGGGTTCGGAGGACAAGTGACCGTAAAGGAGGACAGCCATGTTGCGCACTAGCGAGCAATACCACGAGGACCTATTCGCCATGAAGCCCAACATATACATCGGGGGAGAGCAGGTGGGAAGGGACGATCACCGCTTGAGGCCGGGGATCAACGTCCTGGACGTGACCTTCGACCTGGCACAGGACCCGGCATGGAAGGGCGTCGCAACCGCCACATCCCCCGTAACCGGCGGCGAGATAAACCGCTGGGCCCACCTCCCGCAGAACCAGAACGACCTCCTTATGAAGCAGAAGCTCATCCGCCTGGCCGCGCGCAGGGTGGGAGGATGCATCCAGCGCTGCATGGGGCACGACGCCGTTAACGCGCTGGCAATATACACCAGGGAGGTCGACGAGAAGAAGGGGACCTCGTACCACCAGCGTTTCCTGGACTGGCTGCGTGACTACCACGACCGCGACCTGGACGGGTGCTGCGCCCAGACAGACAGCAAGGGCGACAGGCTGAAGAGGCCCGGCGAGCAGCCTGACCCCGACGCCTACGTGCACATCGTGGAGGAGCGCAGCGACGGCATCGTCGTCAGCGGCCTCAAGATGTCCATAACCCAAGTGGCCTACGCGGACGAGATCATCGTCATCCCCACCCGCGCCCTCATCGAGGAGGACCGCGACTTCGCGGTGGCCTTCGCGGTGCCCGGCGACTGGGAGGGAGTGAGCCTCATAACCAGGCCCGTATGGCTGCGGGACAAGGACGAGCCCGGGGCCGCGCCCTTCTGCCGCTACGGCGTGTCGGACTCGGTGGTGGTTTTCGACAACGTCTTCGTTCCCAAAGAGAGGGTATTCATGTGCGGGGAATGGGAGTTCGGCAGGCGCCTCGCCCTGCTCTTCGCCGACTCCCACCGTCACAGCTACAGCGGATGCAAGCCGGGGGTGTCGGATATCCTCTGCGGGGCTTCGGCGCTGGCCGCCGAGGCCAACAACATCCACAAGGTCTCGCACGTGCGGGAGAAGCTCTCCGAGTTCGCGGGAGCGGCTGAGCTGGCTTACGCCGCGGGAGTGGCCGCGGCCGTCTTCGGCAGGAAGACCTCGAGCGGGGTGTTCTTCCCCGACCCGATTTACGCCAACGTGGGCCGCAGGATGACCGGCGAGCTGATCTATCACGAGTACAACCTCCTTACGGAGATCGCGGGAGGCATCGCGGTCACCCTCCCCTTCGAGGAGGATTTCCACTCCGACGATACGCGGGCGATGCTCGAGAAGCTCATCGTGAGGAACCCCCGGCTCTCGCCGGAGGAATCCCTCAAGATATGGAAGTTCGTGGAAAACGTCGGGGCATCGCCCATGTCGGCCTGGTACGAGATAGCGGGCGTGCACGGCGGGGGCTCGCCCATAATGGAGACCATCGCCCTCAACGCGGAGTACGACTTCGAGTCGAAGAAGGACCTCGCGCGCTACCTGGCCGGCATCAACCCCGACTACGACGATTCGCGGGACCTGGCGGGCGCATAATGGGACCCGACTACGACGATTCGCGGGACCTGGCGGGCGCATAATGGGGCCGGTCCCCGTCACACGTCATTTTCCCGCAATGGATGACCGCCGGTCCGCGGTTCGGCCGCTCGGCCTGGTGGCCTGCGGCCTCAGGCCTGGCCGCCGGCGAGGCGGTGTCTCAGGCACGGGGCGGGGCTTGACCCCAATGCCTGAGTTCGTATTGGGACAGGGTGGGGGAGGTGCCGTGCGCGAGGAAAGCCTCCCATCGGGATCATGCAAATGAAATGATGGATGTTAAGGGCTGACCCCAGACAAGGGAGAAGGGAAGCCCCCGGGAGGGCCCGGGGGCTTTGTCTACGGTCGTCCGTCAGGCGTCGGCTTACGGCGCGTAGCCCACGACGTCATGGCCGCCGTCCCATACCCCGTTGAAGAGGAAGTACATGGGCCGCTCGACCACGATGGGGGGGCCGTCGGTCACCAGGATGCGCGTCGAGAGCTGGTAGTTCGGACCGGCATGGTCGTTCACCAGGATGGTGCTGCGGGTGTTGGCCGGTACCGGCACCGTCCTTACCTCGAGGGCTCCCGCCTCCTGGGTGTAGTAGTATATCTCGACCGTTGCGTCCTCGTTCTCCACGTTCTGCATGCATATCCACTGGTTGAATCCCGCCCCGGTGTAGCCCTCCGCCAGGAACCACTCGAAGGCTGGCGAGGGCGCGCCGATCACGCAGTGCCCGCCCCGGGCGCTCAAGTCCACGTATGAGTAGGCGAAGTACATGGGCCTCTCGGCCAGGAACTCGTGCTCGCTGGACAGGAACACCGAGACGTCTTTCCCCACATCGGTCGTGTTGGGCACGAAGACGGTGTACCTTGACCTGGCCGGCACGTCATAGGACTCCTCGACCGGGTCGCCCTGGTCGGGCCCCAGCTGGTAGACGGCGTCCACCACGATGTCGAAGTCATTGGGGTTCTGCAGCGTTACCCATTCCTCGAAGTTGGAGCGCGTGGTGCCCTCCGCGAAGTAATACTGCATTTCGAGGGACGTCACGCCCATCACGCAGTGCCCGCCCTGCCAGTTCTTGGGTTCACCATAGCCCTGATACGAGAAGTACATGGGCCTCTCGGCGACCACCGGCGCCGTCGACTCCAGCTTGAGGGAGGTCTGGTAGCTCATGCCCCCCAGCAGGTCGTTGGCCAGGAAGGTGCGGCGCGAATTGGCGGGGACCGTGCCTCCGCCCACCACTATCTCCTCGTCCTCCTCCTGGGTCTGGAAGCGGAAGGTGAGGTCCGCCGGGGCGTCGCTCGGGTTGAGCACGCATACCCACATCTCGAAGCCGTATCCCGTGTAGCCCTCGGCGAAATACCACTCGCTCGCGGGCGCGGTGGCGCCCACGGCATCGTGGCCGCCCTTCCACTTGTCCATGTAGTCGAAGTACATGGGGCGCTCGGCGATTATCTCATCCTCGGACTCCACCTTGAGGGATACGTCTCCAACGTAGTCCCAGCGGGTCTCGAGCTCCGAGTTCACGTCGATGGTGTTGCGCGAGTTGGCCGGGATGGTGTATTCCACCGGGTCCTTCGCGCCGTCCGGTAGCATGTAGGTCACCCGCGCCGTGGCATCCTCGGCGTTGGGGTTGCCCAGGGCCAGGTACTCCTGGAAGCCCGCACCGGTGTAGCCCTCGGCGAAATAGAAGGCTGAGGGCTCATCCTCGGCGCTCCAGGTGCCCATTAGTATGGTGCCGCCTTCGCCCACGGCCCATACGTGGTCGCCGGCTATGGAGGTGACGCCTTTGAGGTCGACCCCGGTCCCGGAGGCCTCGGCGGCCCACTCGGAGCCGTTCCAGTGGAGGATGGTGCCGCTGTCTCCTACCGCCCACGCATTATCCGCGGCGATGGCGGTGATGCCGAAGAGGTTCTCCGTGGTGCCGGAGGCCTGCACCTCGGGGTCTGGCAGCTCCCTGTCCGCATCCCAGTAGAGGATGGTGCCGTTGTCTCCAACGACCCAGATATTGGATGTATCAAGTGCGAATACGCCGTTGAGGTTGGTGGTATCCCAGGTATGTGAATCCCAGTCTGCGCCGTCATAGTAGTAGATGTGTGACAGCCCCGGGCCCCGGTGCCTCTCCGACGCCCAGACGTTGCTGCTGTCCACGGCGGATATGCCAGTGACCAGGGGTGGTTCCGGCGATGGGGGCAGCTGGTCGGTCCATGTGTTGCCGTCCCAGTGGTAGATCCCCATCCCTCCGGAGACCCAGACGTCGTCAATGGCCAGCGCGGATACGCTCATCATGCTAATGTCGTCCTCGGAGTATGCCACGCTCCACTCCGTGCCGTCGAAGTGCAGGACGACTGAGCCCGCGCCTCCGGGGACATACCCCGGTCGTCCTCCGACCGCCCACACGTTATCGGGCGCTACGGCCGAGATGCCCAAGAGGCAGTAGTCCGTGTGCGCATACTGCTCGATCCACGTAGAGCCGTTGTAATAGAGTATTACTCCGGTCGCCGTTTCGGAGGCGTTTACGGCATCCGCCGAGCTCACGCCGTCGCTCGTGAGCAAGGCCGGAGGATCCGGCATCGTCCCCCCCACCGCCCATACGTTGTTCTCGTCGTAAGCCGATATGGCGAAAATGTCCTGATACGTGCCCGACACTTGGGGCGACCACACCCATTCGGGTGCTTCGGGTTCTGCATACGCCCCAGGCGGTGATACCGCAAGGGGGGTCATCATCCCGAGGACGAGCAGCAGGGTGACGGCAACGATGGTTGTCGCACCGGGCTTTTCTCTCTTCATCGATGTCCCTCCTTCTCTTGGGGATGGGCGGCCCCTCTCCACCTGGGATAAGAGCTTGCGTTTCCCATCCTGCCTGCTATGTATCGCTTCGGACCGGTTCCGGGGCGTGTTTTAGCCTTGCCCCAGAAACGGGATTTTGTTGGTGGATTTCTCGCCCCTTATGCGATTTATCCCAATAGGATGGACAGAGCCCGTAAAAGGTTCCCCCAGGCATCGGGGTCAAGCCTCGCCTCGTGCCTGAGATCCCCGTATATGTTACACAGGCATTGGGGTCAAGCCTCGCCTCGTGCCTGAGATCCCCGTATCTGTTATCCCCGTGCCCCGGTGTGGGATAATTGGTTTGGTGACCGGGTATGGCTGTGGTGCGGGATGGAAGGGGATCCGCGATGTCGCAGGGACGTTTCAAGCTGGAAACCGTAGTCGATCTCCTCTCAGGCAATTCCCGGAAGCGCTCCAGGCACGAGGCGAGGCTTGACCCCCGTGCCTCAGGCACGAGGCGAGGCTTGACCCCCGTGCCTGGGCACGAGGCGAGGCTTGACCCCGATGCCTGGGGCGTGCGTTGTGGTGTCGTGGTGGTGGCGCTGCTGGTCGCGTTCGCCCTGGTGCCGCTTACGCCCGCGCCTCAGCCCGTGCTGGCTTTCGCGCCCCTGCCCACCAGCGAGCTGGACTGGAACCAGGTGGCGGACGGGGGGATCGCGCGCGGCTCCAACGGCAGCATACCCGCCCTCCAGGTCTTCGGGGACCAACTCTACGCCGGTACCTCCAACATGCTGGGTTGCGAGCTCTACCGCTACGACGGGGCCCGCTGGGAGATGCTGGTGGGGGAGGGCCTGCCCACCTACCGCGCCCACGGCTTCGGCAACAGCGAGAACGATGCCATCATCTCCATGGCCGTCTTCGAGGGCGCCCTTTACATGGGGATCTATAACGAGATCACCGGCTGCGAACTTTGGCGCCACGACGGCAACGATTACCAGAAACTGGTGGGCGTGGGCCGCCCCGGCGTGCAGGCCCCGGGCTTTGGAGACGCGCTTAATTACAGCATCAGCGCCATGGCGCCCATGGGGGATTACCTCTACCTCGGCACCTACCACGAAAACGGCTGCGAGCTGTGGCGCTACGACGGCACTGATTTCGAAGAATACTGGGCCTTGGGCCCAGGTTTCGGCGATGCTGACAACGAGATGGTCAGCTGCATGGCCGTCTATGACGGCGCCCTCTACATGGGGACCCAGAACTCCCATGACGGGTGCGACGTGTGGCGCTGGGACGGCAGCGACATGACCCAAGTGGTGGGGCAGGACGCCGCCGGCACCTTCTCCACGGGCCCGGGTTTCGGCGACGCCCACAACGTGGTGGCGGCCTCCATGGCGGTGCACCGCGGCAACCTCTACGTAGGCACCAGCAATTCCGACGGCTGCGAGGTATGGAGTCATGCGGGTGCAGGCTGGTCCATGGTGGCGGGGCCGGCCCTCCCGGGCACCTCCGGCCCCGGCTTCGGCGATACCGCCAACTGGTCCGCCGGTTCCCTGGCGTCCTACGGCGCCATCCTCTACGTGGGCACTTACAATGCGGTGGAAGGAAGCCAGGTTTGGCGCACGGAGCTCTCCGGCTGGTCTCCCGAGGCCGACGGCGGCCTGGACAACGCCCACAATATCTCCACGGGAGAGCTGTGCGAGTACGGCTCGGCCCTCTACGCCTCCATCTCCAACTACCCCGAGGGAGCGGAGGTCTATGCCGCCGCCCACAGCTTCTATTTCGCCGAGGGTTATACCGGCGCCGGCTTCCAGGAGTACCTGTGCCTGGGCAACCCGGACGATCTCCGGGACGCGGATGCCACCATCACCTATCTCTTCGAGGACGGCTCCGTGCAGCGGCGGTCCCTGGCCGTGCCCGCGGGCTACCGCTCCACCGTGGACGTGAACGGCGCCGTCGGCGCGGGAAGGAACGTCTCCGCCCTGGTGCAGTCGGACCTGCCCATCGCCGCCGAGCGCCCCATGTACTTCTCCTACGGCGCAAGCGCCTGGACGGGAGGGCACGACGCCGTGGGGGCCACTTCGCTTTCCAATAACTGGTACTTCGCCGAGGGCTACACCGGGCCCGGCTTCGAGGAATGGATCTGCGTGCTCAACCCCGGCGACGAAGACGCCGAGCTCACCTTCCGCTTCCAGACCGAGGAGCTGGGGGAGGTGATGAGGGACGGCGTCACCCTGGCAGCCCACTCCCGCGGCTCCTACCTGGTGAACGCCCTCCTGGGCCCGAACTACCAGACCTCCCTGTACCTCGTGTCGAGCCGGCTAGTGGTGGCGGAGCGCTCCATGTACTTCGACTACTCCGGCCGGGAGGCGCCCCGGCACTGGAACGGCGGCCACTGCGTGATGGGCGCGCCCGCCCTCTCGGACCGCTACTATTTCGCCGAGGGCAGCACGCGCGTGGGCTTCGACGAGTGGCTCACCATCCAGAACCCCGGCATCATGCCCATCGTCGTCACCGCCGTGTATCAACCCGCTCCCGGCCAGGGCGGGAACGTGGAGAAGACCTATACCCTCATGCCCCATACCAGGTTCACCGCCTTCGTCCCCGAGGAGGCGGGAGAGGGCAAGGACGTCTCCATACGCCTCACCGCCCCCGGGCCCTTCCTGGCCGAGCGCCCCATGTACTTCAGCTACACCGGCTTCGGGGCGCCAGGTTGGACGGGAGGGCACTGCGTCATCGGCTCCACCGGCACCGCGGGGGAGTGGTTCTTTGCCGAGGGTTACACCGGCGGGGGCTTCCAGGAGTGGCTGTGCCTGCAGAACCCGGGCGACGAGGTCGCCGCGGTGCAGATCGACTACTTCACCCAGGAGGAGGGGCACCTCGCGCCCCGGGTGGTCGACGTGCCCGCGCGCACCCGGCTGAACGTGAGGGTGAACGACAACGCCGGCCCCGGTTACCAGCTGTCCTGCCGCGTGCGGGTGCTCCTTGGCTCCGAGATCGTGGTGGAACGCCCCATGTACTTCAGCTACGGCCCCGGCTGGTCCGGCGGCCACGACGTGGTGGGCCTCCACCGCTAGCTGTACTTCAAGGGGGTCTTGTTTTTTGTTACCCCCGGGGGTATATGAAGCGGGTTTAGGTCCCGAGGTAAGGCGTTGCCATGTATCTTAGATGATGGGGGCTGACCCCAATGCCCCAGGCACCTTCACTGTCATTGCGAGGAGCCGCAGGCGACGAAGAAATCCCCTTCAGGAGCAACGTGCTGCGTACTATGGGGGATCGCTTCGCTTCGCTCGCGATGACAGTCCCAGGCACGAGGCGAGGCTTGACCCCATGTGCCTCACAGGCCGGGGACCACGTGGCCGCCGGGCCAATTTTCCCGGTAGAGGAAATACATGGGCCGCTCCGCCACGATGGCGCGGTCGCTCTTCACCACCACCGAGACGTCGCGCTCCGCCTCCACGATGGCGTGCACGGCCACGGTGATGCGGGAATGGGCGGGCACTATCACGCCCACGTCGCGCACCTCACCGCCGTCCAGCAGCAGGGACAGGGTGACGTTCGCGTCCACCTCGCCGGGGTTCTGCAGAGAGAGCCACTCATGGAAACCTGTGCGCGTCGTCCCCTCGGCGAAGAACCATACGTTCTTGGGCGCCCTCACGCCCGCCGCCACGTGCCCTCCCGGCCAGGTGCCGCCGTAGAGGAAATACATGGGCCGCTCTACCAGCAGCAGGCTGTCCGACTCCACCACGGTGGACACGTCCCGCCCGGGCCCTACGGCGTCGTTCACCCGCAGCGTCTGGCGGCTGGTGGCGGGCACGAGCACGGGCTGCGGCACGGTCGAGCCGTCCTCCAGGATGAAGGTCAGGTTGGCCACGGCGTCCACGGTGTAGGGGTTCTGCAGGCAGATGTAGGTGTCGAAGCCGCTGCGCGTGCATCCCTCCGCGAAGTACCAGCTCTGGGCGAGGGAGGTGCTGCCCACCTCGCAGTGGCCCCCGGTCATGCCGCGGTAGTCGAAGTACATGGGCCTTTCCGCCACCACGGCGGTGTCGCTCTCCACCACCAGGGACACGTCCCGTTCCGGGCCCACGGCGGAGTTCACGTTCATCGTGGCCCGGCTGCGCGGGGCGATGTCCAGGGCGCCCGGCACAGTGGTGCCTCCCCCCAGCACATAGGTGATGTCCACATGCGCGGCCTCGTCCGAGGGGTTCTGCAGGGTGAGGTACTCGTCGAAGCCGGCCCGCGTGGTCCCCTCGGCGAAATACCACACGCGGCTGGTGTTGCGGGCTCCCATCACGCAGTGGCCCCCCGTCCAGCCATGGTAATCGAAGTACATGGGCCGCTCCGCCACGATGAAGCGGTCCGCCGCAACGCGGGCCGAGACGTCGTGCTCCGGCCCCACTGCGGCGTTGACGTTGACGGTCACGCGGGAGTGGGCGGGGACGGGCACGTCCTGGGGTATGTTCTCGCCCGTCTCCAGCATGTAGGTGATGGTCACGGCGGCCTCTTCCTCCCCGGCGTTCTGGAGGCACAGCCATTCCTCGAAGCCGTCCCTGGTGGTGCCCTCCGCGAAGAAATAGGTGGAGGCGGGGGGCGCGGGATCGGGCTGCTGGGTGGCGTAGAGCACCTCCTTGGCGGTGGCCGGGTCCGTGGGGGTGTAGAGCACGAAGTAGCGCTGGCCCCCGTCGGCGTAGAGCGCCGGGTCCACGCCGTCCAGGCCGCCGCTCGCGATGAGCTGTGGGGTGGCCCACACGCCGTTCACCGTCTCGGTAAAGTACTTGCGGAAGTCGTACCAGGCGCCGGCCACCGTGTCGTATTTCGCCGTCTCGAAGACCGCCTGCTGCTCGCCCGTGCCGCTTACGGTCGCGTACTCGTAGCCCGGCCAACTGGTGGGCTCGACGTGCAGGATGTCGGTGCTGCCGGGTATGGAGGAGACCACCAGGGTGCTGCCCCACGCGTCCCCGTCGTGATAGCGCGAGTACATGCGCCCGTAGATGGGGTCCCCGCCGCCGTTGAAGCCCTTCTCGAACCAGGAGGCCAGTACGTCTCCGTCGGGGAATGTGCTCAAGGTCAGGCCGTAGAGGTCGTAGGTGGTGCTCGGCCTGAGGAGCATGGGAGGGCCGAAGCCACCCGGGTCGCCCCCCGGGGCGTTGGTGGCATGGCCGATGTTTCTGTTCCACGCGGTTGTGCCGTCGGACATTAAGGTCGAGAAGAGCACGTGCGTGTTGCCGTCGCGGTCCATGGCCAGTATGACGTTGTCGAAATATCTCTGGTGGAAATAGGTAAGGATGGTCGCCGGGGCGGACATCCCCGCCCCCGTCTCACGTGTGTACCTGAGCTCCGCTCCCTGGGATTCCCAGTGGTCGACCGCCCACAAATAACTCACCACCATGTAGGCGAAATGCAGGTTCTGCAAGGAGTCGAGCTCTATGCTGAAGTACGAGCCGTCTTGCTGGGTGGCGACGCGGGTGATGTTGACCGGTGTCCGCCAGGCGCCGCCGGAATGGTAGATGAGGAAGGCGTCCTCGCGGGGAGGGTGGGTGGCGTCGATGGTGATGGTCCTGCGGAAGGTGAATACCGTGGCGAAGTCCGCGCCGTCCCTGTAAAAGACGAACAGGGGCAGCCAGCCCTCGTTGCCGGCGGCGCTCGTCATGTTCTGCGGCGCCGACCAGCCCGCGCCCGCGCCGGCGCCGCGCACGCAGCCGTAAACGTCGCTCTTGCCGGTGTAAAGGAACGGTGATACGGTGCGCACCCCGTAGACCACGGTCACCTCCCCCCCCAGCCCCGAGACGTCGATGGAGGGCCAGTACTCGGGCTGCAGCTGGCCGGGGTCCTCGTTGAAGTCCCAGGCCGTGAGCTGTACCGCGGGTTCCCATGCGTCCAGGTACCCCTCCACGAAGCCCTCCACGGCCCGGTAGGAGGAGGGGGTGGTCTCGTTGTTGCGCACCGCGGTATAGGCGCCGTACAGGCGGTTCCCCCGCACGGTGAAATTAACGGCCTGCAGGCCCCAACTGCCGCTGAAGTCAGTGAGGCGGCGGGGATCGCTCATGAGGCCGTCGGGGGATATGTAACGGTACCACAGGTTCTCCTGCTCGTGCTGGTAAGCGCTGGGGTCTGCCGGGGGGTGGGTGGAATCGCGTCCCCATATCCAGGCGGTGAAGACGATGTGCATGTAGCCACGGTCGTCCACCTCGTAGAAGACGGGGGTGGAACTGCACGGGCTCGATACGCTGGTGACGTTGCGGGGCACGTCCCACGCGCCCTCGGCGTAGGTGCAGAACATGATATCCTGCAGGTACTCATACCTTGTGCCGGGTGCGTCAGGCCCCTGGGAGATATCGGTGCGCGTGACCTTGCCGTAGATGAAATGCACCCTGCCGCTGCCGTCGAGGGCCGCCGAGTAGGAGCTCACCCCGTAGCGGATGTCGGGATCGGCCGCGGGGAGGTAGGGACGGGTGAGGGCCGCCCAGCCGCCGGTGCCCGCGGCGGTGAAATCTCCGTCCTCGGTGGTGGGGACGCTCCTGGCCTCGGCCGCGGGTTCGCTCTCACCCTCCGCGGTGGAAGAGCTCCCTTCGCCTTCTGCCCCACCGACTGTATTGTCCTGCGGCAGCAGCGACTGCGGCAGCAGCTCCGCGGGGACGCTCCGGACGACGCGCTCCAGGAAGTCCTTATCATCAAGTAGCGATGCATGCGCGACCTCCGGGGAGTAATAAGGGCGCGACAACCCCAGCTCTTCAAGCAGTCCGTCCCCGAGAGAACCGGCTGGCGAGCCCGAGAAAGGCAAGCCGCTCGGGGAACCGGTTACGACGGCCGCCACACCGTCCGGGGCGGCGGCAGCGTAGCCCGGGGTGCCGGTCTCGGTGGCCACGACACCGTCTGGGAGGTTAGCCCCCGCGGCGGGAGAAGACAGGGGGACCGACAGGAGCGCCGCCATCAACAGGAGCACTAACGTGGCATACAGGAAAGGTTTACCGCGGCCGGAACGGGGTACCGCCCTCATGTTCACTCTCCTTCCAGGCATTGGGGTCAAGCCTTGCCTCGTGCCTGAGGCATTGGGGTCAAGCCTTGCCTCGTGCCTGAGCATATTCCGAGGTTCGACCCTTAGGCTTGACGAACGACCCCTGGGCTTGACGAAAGCTCATCCGCGTCTATCTGCCGAATTCAGATCGAATGGATCCCCCCGGGGAGGCATACGCCCGGATGTGGAGAATGACTGCTCGCCCCGCTGTTGACCCTTGCGCATCCGCTAACCTACATTTTATCACCAAGCCAGGCCCGGCGGTCTCAGGCATTGGGGTCAAGCCTTGCCTCGTGCCCCAGGCATTGGGGTCAAGCCTCGCCTCGTGCCCGAGGCCCTGTCCCCGACCCTGAAAAGCAAAAGAGACGGTTTCCCGTCTCTCCCGTAGCTCTTTTCAGAGCCCCCGCCTGACTAACTACCTCTAGTCTAGCACATTTGTTGGAAAGCTTTCGTCTCTTCCGTAGCTCTTACGAGAGCAGCGCTCTGGCGAAGCAACTCTATTCTACCATAAGCAAAATCGTTTTGTCATATATGAATAATAAGATATACATGTTTCGGGGAAACCCGAGATGCGGAGTGGGGAGCCTCCGTAGCTCAGGGGATAGAGCAGCGCTCTGGCGAAGCGCAGGTCGCGGGTTCGAATCCCGCCGGGGGCACCTAATCCAACCCTCGTAGCCGGAAGGGCCGACGAAAGGTCCAGCCAGCTGGGAGGTCCCAAGGTAAAGAGGGCCGGTGGATATCCCCACTCCCACCCCAGTTCTGATTACTCCAGGCACGAGGCGAGGCTTGACCCCCGTGCCTGGGGTACGTTTTTACGTCATTCCAGGCGGCGTCTTCGCCGCCGAAGCAATCTGCTAAGGCCCCGCCCTCATCATAAGTGCTGTCGCCCCAGTCGCCCCAGGCACAACCCGAGACCCCAATGCCTTACTTGAGGTAAGGAGAAGGCCGGGCGTATGATGGGATAACAAGGCAAGGGATGATGGTTACAGGGGTACAACCAACGGTAATGCCGGCGAACACTCGCAGCACCATCCGCACGCACCGGAGGCAAGGCACGGCGGGCAATATTGCGGAAGCATCACGGCAACCACGCAGCAATTAACCACCAGTGATGACTGAACGGAGGGAGGGGAATCGCATGGCCATGACCTGCCAGGAATTTCCAGGCGTCGAATGGGTGGAGGGCGCCGGCGACTACATCAAGGTGGACCAGGACAAGTGCGACGGCTGCGCCAACTGCGTGCGCGTCTGCCTGGCGAAGTGCTTCAAGATCACGGGCAAGAAAGCGGTCGTGGACAACCTGGACCGCTGCATGGAGTGCGGGGCCTGCTGGTACGTGTGCGCCCCCGAGGCCATCCAGTTCTCCTGGCCGCCGGGGGGCACCGGGTTCCGGACCCTGTGGGGATAAGGCCTACAACGTCCCTTTTGGGGTCAACCCCGGACCGTGCCATTGTTAACGTCCCCCTTGGGGTCAACCCCGGACCGTGCCGTTGTTAATGTCCCCCTTGGGGTCAACCCCGGACCGTGCCGTTGTTAATGTCCCTTTGGAGGGTTGACCCCAAGCGTGCCCTTTGGAGGGTTGACCCCAAGCGTGCCACTTTGGAGGGTTGACCCCAGGCGTGCCACCAGGTGTGCCGGCGGAAGGCCAGAATATCGAGTATGTTAGAATGGATGTTGACAGCCAGAATGGACGTTGACAGTTTGACAGGTAATCAGAAATAAACCTTCGGTTAGCGGGAATCGGTGGCGGCGTTTTCGAAACTCCCCGGCGGTTTAGGAACAAAGTCATCTATCGCTGCACACCATCCCCCTCACAGAGTTCTGGATTCTTGTCTTTGACCCCCAGGCAGAAAGCCTAATGTGCACACGCGCATGGGGCGGCCAGCAGCGCCCACCAAAGAAGGAGGTAATGAAGATCATACGTTTATCAAGACAGAAGCGGATGGGTTACCTATTCTTGGCAGTGACGATCGTCGCTGCCTTTCTGATGCTTCCGGCCGTGGCCGCGCCGGCGCCGGACGATGGTAATGTATACCAAGCCAATGATCCCGCTATCTTCAACGCATCCTCGGTGGATGAGTATGGATTCGTTGGCATACTGCGCGGTATGGCCGCTCTCGACGGTCAGACCGCGTGGGCCGTGGGCGGTGCCGAGTACTGGGGGGCGGCCTGGTGGATAGTGGGCACCACGGACGGCGGCAGGAACTGGACGTTCCAGGGACGCGGACCTGACGGGTATCTGCAGGACGTTACCGCGCCCGGCTCCGGCGCGGCCTGGGCGGGCGGCCTCTTTGGCGCCCTTGTGAAAACCGCTGACGGCGGCAGGAACTGGGAGCAGGAGAGCCTGGCCGGATTCGGCATGGTGAACGGCATCGAGGCCGTAGACCAGGCGACGATATGGGCGGCCGGTTTTCGCCAGGTTTCCGGCGGCTATGAAGGCGTGATAGCGCGCACCGACGATGCAGGTGTTACCTGGCAGGAACAGAAGGCGGTCGGAGTGCAGCTGCAGGATATCGCGGCGGTCGACGCACAGACGGCCTGGGCGGTCGGCAACGGGATCGTACTGGCAACCACCGACGGCGGCTCGAACTGGACCGAGCAGGACATCGCTACCTCCTCGAGGATAAACGCGGTCTCCGCGGTCGACGCACAGACGGCCTGGGCAGCGGATGCCTCCTATCAGATCTTCCGCACCGTCGACGGCGGCGAGAACTGGGACCTGGTTCAATCAGGCCCCGAGGCGTCGGGCACAAGCGGCTCGGGCGCCTATGCGGCGGGGGATTACTCCGCGCAGCAGGAAGGCCCGCCGCAAGGCTTCATATCCATATCCGCCGCCGATGCGGAAAACGCGTGGGCCACCGGACCGGCGGGGCTTATCGTGAACACCAAGGACGGCGGCGCGACATGGGAGAACCAGGTCAGCGGCACCACACAGTGGCTGTACGACGTGGATGCCGTCGATGCGCAGACCGCCTGGGCGGTCGGAGACAACATGATCCTGCGCACCGGGGACGGCGGCGCGACGTGGACGAGGCAGGGGATATCGAGGCCTCCCGCCGATACCTGGTACCTGGCGGAGGGATCCACCGGTGGCACCTTCGAGACCTGGGTGCTGGTGCAGAACCCGGGGAATACGGACGCTAAGGTGACCCTCACCTTCCATACCCCCGGCGGCGAGCAGCCCGGCCCCCAGGCGGTGTTGCCTGCGAGGACGCGCCAGACCTTCAACCTCGGGGCTATCATCCCCGATGAATACAGCGTCTCCACCACGGTGAGCGCCGACGTGCCGGTGGTGGCCGAGCGCGCCATGTACTGGGACAACCGCACCGGCGGTCACGATTCCCTGGGCGTCAACGTACCCTCCGATACCTGGTACCTGGCGGAGGGTTCCACAGGCGGCACCTTCGAGACCTGGGTGCTGGTGCAGAACCCGGGGAATACGGACGCTAAGGTGACCCTCACCTTCCAGACCCCCGGAGGCGAGCAGCCAGGCCCCCAGGCGGTGTTGCCTGCGAGGACGCGCCAGACCTTCAACCTCGGGGAAGTGCTTCCCGGGGTAGACAGCATCTCCACTACGGTGAGCGCCGACGTGCCGGTGGTGGCCGAGCGCGCCATGTACTGGGACAACCGCACCGGCGGTCACGATTCCCTGGGCGTCAACGTTCCCGCCTTCAACTGGTACCTGGCGGAGGGATCCACCGGCGGCACCTTCGAGACCTGGGTGCTGGTGCAGAACCCGGGGGATACGGACGCTAACGTGAACCTCACCTTCCAGACCCCCGGAGGCGAGCAGCCCGGCCCCCAGGCGGTGTTGCCCCCCGGGACGCGCCAGACCTTCAACCTGGGAGACATCCTCCCCGGGGTCGACAGCATCTCTACCACGGTGAGCGCCGACGTGCCGGTGGTGGCGGAGCGCGCCATGTACTGGGGCTACCGCACCGGCGGTCACGACTCCATAGGCAACGTACCCGCAGATACCTGGTACCTGGCGGAGGGCTCCACCGGCGGCACCTTCGAGACCTGGGTGCTGGTGCAGAACCCGGGGGATACGGACGCTAACGTGACCCTCACCTTCCAGACCCCCGAAGGCGAGCAGCCCGGCCCCCAGGCGGTGTTGCCCCCCGGGACGCGCCAGACCTTCAACCTGGGAGACATCCTCCCCGGGGTCGACAGTATCTCCACCACGGTGAGCGCCGACGTGCCGGTGGTGGCGGAGCGCGCCATGTACTGGGGCGACCGCACCGGCGGGCACGACTCCATAGGCGCCGGCTTCAACCGATAGTCCTAAGCCCGGGGGCCAGGCCCGTGTTTGTGCCTGACCCCCGGGCCTTACTCCAGGCACGAGGCGAGGCTTGACCCCCGTGCCTCTGCGAGGCGAGGCTTGACCCCCGTGCCTCTGTGTATGATAAGGGGATGCAGAGGGATACGATTCGGCGGTTGCGGGATGTAAAGATATGATAGCGGTCTGGATCATAGTATTCATGGCTTCTCTCATAGCTCTGGTGAAGGGCTCCGACTGGCTGCTTGCAAGCGCCGAAAAGGTCGGCCTGGCTCTCGGGCTCAGCCCCTTCGTCATCGGGGTGACGATCATCGCCCTGGGGACCTCCTTCCCGGAGCTGGTCTACTCCCTGGCGGCGGTGTCCCGCGGGGTGGACGAGGTGGTCGCGGCCAACGCCGTGGGCTCCAACGTCGCCAACCTCCTCCTGGTGGTCGGGGTGACCGCCGTCATAGCCAGGAGGGTGATGGTGAGGAAAGACCTTATCAACATAGACCTGCCCCTCCTGGCCGCCTCCACCGCCCTCTTCCTCATGGTGTCCCTGGACCGCGAGATCGTGCTCTTCGAAGCACTGCTGCTGCTCCTCGCCTACGCCATCTACGTCCTCTACACCATCTTCGAGAAGGAGGACCGCGAGTTGGAGGAGGTGAGCGAGGTCATCACCGGTAGCGGCGAGGAACCGGGGGAGGAGGAAGCGGGGCAGCACGAGGAAGGGGAGAAGAAGCGCGGGGAGAGGCTGCCGCTCAAGACGTTTATCCTGCTGGCCCTGGGCGTGGCCGCCCTCTACTTGGGCTCGACTTACCTCATCGAATCGGTGGTTAAGCTTTCGGAGCTGCTGGGCATAGGGGTGAGCGTTATCACCATCTCCGCCGTGGCTATCGGCACCTCCCTCCCCGAGCTCGTGGTCACCGTGAGGGCCGTGCGCAAGGACAAGCCTTCCCTGGCCCTGGGCAACGTCATGGGCTCGTGCATCTTCAACCTCCTGATGGTCGTGGGCTTGCCCGCGCTTTTCACCCGCCTTGCACTGGACGACAATACCTTCTCCATCGCCCTGCCCGTCATGGTGGTGGCGACGGTGCTCTTCGTCATCGCCGGCATCTCCCGCCGCATCCACATATGGGAGGGCTCCATCTTCCTCATCATCTACGTGCTCTTTATCGCCAAGCTCTTCGAGCTTTTCTGAGGCCGTGCCCCAATGCCTGGGGCACGAGGCGAGGCTTGACCCCAATGCC
>MTKY01052481.1_pt1 | contig 23862 bp, 27 predicted proteins | sample 1042731 | NCBI WGS metagenome assembly MTKY01 (sample SAMN06212206, study PRJNA360538) | anaerobic digester metagenome | biome: Wastewater treatment plant; material: sludge; isolation source: anaerobic digester fed with sludge from wastewater treatment plant | place: Denmark: WWTP Soeholt ... | reverse complement strand
TTGATGCCCAGCCACACGGCGCGGCGCGGCGTGGCCCTGAACACCGGTGCGAAGGTGTCCTCGTCCTCGTCCAGCCCCGCCATGCGCATCAGGGAGTGATCCGCCTCGTCCACGATCACGTCGACCACGTCGTCGATGGTAATGCGGCCGAGCAGCTTGCCATCGGTATCGACCACCGGCGCGGATACCCAGTCATGACGCTGGAACAGGTTGGCGACCTCGCGTGCCGGCTTGTCGACGGGGATTGGCTGCACATCCGTTTGCATGATTTCGCGCACGGTGCAATCCGGGTCGCAGACCAGCAACCGGCCGAGCGGCAGGATGCCGAGGAAGTTGTCGCCGCGGCTCACCACGAAAATCGCATCGGTGGTGTCAGGTATCTCGCCGAGCCGGCGCAGGTAGCGCAGCACGACGTCCACGGTGTGCTTCGGGCGCACCGTGATCGTGTCGGTGTTCATCAGGCCGCCGGCGGTATCCTCCTCGAACGACAGCACGCGCTCGACCCGGCGGCGGTCCTGCGCGCCCATCGCGCCGAGCACTTCCTGCATCATTTTTCCGGGCAATTGCTGCAGGATGTCGGCGACATCGTCGGGCTCGAGATGTTCCATCAACGCGAGCACGTCGTCGGTGTTCATCTGCCCGAGGAATTCGCTCGCCACCTCGGAGCCGAGTTCCTGCAGGACCTCGCCTTCACGGTCGGTCTCGATCAGCTGCCACAGGATATGGCGCGCGCGCGGCGGGGAGGATTCGAGCAGGTAGGCAACGTCCTCGGGCGAGTGGTGTGCCAGCAGGTGCTTTACCGGCGCGAGTGTGCCGGCGTCGATGGCTGCAAGCAGCTGTTCGAGACGTTGTCTTATGTCATTGCGCCCGCGCGACTGCATCATGGCCATTCCTTGCGGCCGCGGCCGCGCGCTTCATTCGTCTTCGCCGAAGCGATCCTGGATCAGCGCCTCGACGGCGGCCAGCGAGGCGGCTTCGTCCTCGCCGTCGCATTGCACGGTGAGATGGCTTCCCTTTCCGGCGGCCAGCATCATCACCGCCATGATGCTCTTGGCGTCGGCACTCTTGCCGTCTTTCTGCAGCTTTATGCTGGCGGAGAAACGCGAGGCGGTCGCGACCAGCTTGGCTGCGGCGCGGGCGTGCAGTCCGAGCCGGTTTATGATCAGAAGTTCCCGGGCAATCATGAAGGCGTCCGCAGCGGCAGGTTGAGTTCGCGGTGGCGGACCTGCGCGCCTGGCATGGTTGCGCCAAAACGCTCGAGCAGCCGCTCGCACATGTATACGGAACGGTGTTGTCCACCGGTGCAACCGAGCGCCACGGTCATGTAGCTGCGGTTGCTGTTGGCAAAACGAGGCAGCCATTTTTCGAGGTAGGCGGCGATGTCGTTCAGCATTTCCCCTACCTCCGGGCTTTGCTCGAGAAACCGGATTACCAGCGCATCCTTGCCCGAAAGCTGGCGCAGGTGCGGCACCCAGTGCGGGTTTGGCAGGCAGCGCAGATCGAAAACGATATCGGCATCGATCGGGATGCCGCGCTTGAAGCCGAATGATTCGAACAGCACCACCATGCCGGCGCCGCCATCGGCGACCACGGTCTTGCTGACCAGATCACGCAGGTCATGCAGCGACATCTGGCTGGTGTCGATCGACAGCGCGGCACGTGCCGCGATCGGGGCAAGCAAGGTGCGCTCTGCGGCGATCGCCTCGTTCAGGGAGGTGTTGCTGTTGCTGAGCGGGTGTTTGCGCCGGGTTTCGCTGAAGCGCTTGATGAGCGTGGCGTCATCGGCGTCGAGATAGATTACCTCGACTGTCAGGGTGCGCGGCAGTGCCAGCAGGATCTGGGCGAAACCAGCCAGGCTGCTGGCCATGTTGCGCGCGTCGATGCTCACTGCCATGCGCTGCAGCGACGCATCGCCGCGTGATTCGGCCTGGGTGACCAGTTCGGGCAAGAGGACGCCAGGGAGATTGTCGATGCAATAGAACCCGGCATCCTCGAGCACATGCAGCGCGGTGCTCTTGCCCGAGCCCGAGCGCCCGCTGACGATAACGAGCTTGCTGGTTCGTGTATCGCTGCCCATGACCAGGATTTCAGGGCGCCGCCGCGCCGTGCTCCCAGGCCGCGCCCAGGCAGTGATGCATTTGCGCCGCATCCCGGCATGCGCGCAGGCGGGCACAGAATGCGTGGTCGCTGAAAAGACCGGCGAGCCGGGCGAGCAGCTGCAGGTGCGCCTCGGCCGCTTCCTCGGGCACTACCAGGGCGAACACGATATCGACCGGGCGGTCATCGATGGCGGCGAAATCGATGGGTCGTTCCAGGGTGACCAGTGCCGCGGTCGCGGTCCGGCAATCCTTGAAGCGGCAGTGGGGAATCGCGATGCCCTCACCGATGCCGGTGCTGCCCAGCCGCTCGCGGGTATTGAAGCTCTCGCATAAACGGTTTTCGTCGAGGCCCGGTGACCCGTCCGCGATCAGGCCGGCAACGACTTCCAGCAAGCGCTTTTTGCTCGCGCAATCGCAAGCGCGCCGCACCCGGTGCGGAGCGAGCATGCTGGCGAGCGAATCGGTCATCGGCGGGAGACTCAGGAGTCGGCGGGGCGCGGGGCAGGGGCCTGCTGGCGTCCCTTTGCCTTGCCCTTGTGCTTCCTGAGCTGGCGGTCGAGTTTGTCGGTCAGGGCGTCTATCGCAGCGTACATGTCCTCGGACTCCGAAGTCGCAAACAGCTCGGCGCCAGCCATGCGAATGGTGGCCTCTACCTTCTGCCGCAGTTTCTCCACGTTCAGCACCACGTCGGCATGGGTGATGTTGGTCGCGTGGCGCTCCAGGCGGCTGAATTTGCTGGTGACGTACTCGCGCAGCGGGGGTGTGAGGTCAACGTGGTGTCCGCTGATGTTGATCTGCATGTGGCGTAACTCCTGACTGGGTGAAATGGTGCTGCCCGGAAACACATGGTCCTGTCGTCAGACCAGTTGCTTCCTCTCGTTGGAAGGTGCAATCCCGAGTGCCTCCCGGTACTTGGCGATGGTGCGCCGCGCGACATTGATGCCCTGGTCTTCCAGTATCGCGGCGATCTTGCTGTCGCTCAACGGCTTGCGCTGGTTTTCGGCACTGACCAGCTTCCTGATGATAGCCCGTATCGCCACCGACGAGCATTCGCCGCCGGCGGCCGTGCTCACGTGGCTCGAGAAAAAATACTTCAGCTCGAAAATGCCGCCCGGTGTATGCATGTATTTCTGCGTGGTCACCCGCGAAATGGTCGACTCGTGCATGTTCACCGCGGTGGCCACGTCATGAAGAATCATCGGGCGCATGGCCTCTTCGCCATGCTCGAGAAATCCCTGCTGGCGCTCGACGATGCAGCTGGAAACCTTGAGCAGCGTCTCGTTGCGGCTCTGGAGGCTCTTGATGAACCACTTTGCCTCCTGCAGGTTGTCGCGCAAAAAAACGTTGTCTGCCGAGTTGTCGGCGCGCCTGATCAGCCCGGCGTAGTAAGGGTTGATGCGCAGGCGAGGAGCGATATCGGGGTTGAGCTCCACCAGCCAACGCCCGTTGCGCTTGCTGACGATGACGTCGGGAACCACGTATTCCGCGGTACTGGCACTCACCGCGCTGCCGGGTCGCGGATTCAGCTGCTGGATGCAGTGGATGGCGTCTCTCAGCTCTGCCTCGCCGATATGCAGCCGCCGCATCAGCGTGGCGTAGTCCTTGCCTCCGAGAAGGTGGAGATACTTGTCGACGATGCCGTGCGCGTTGCGCACTGCAGCGTCCTGCTGGTCGAGCAGGCGCAGCTGGATCAGCAGACATTCACGCAAATCCCGCGCAGCGACTCCGACCGGGTCGAAATGCTGGAGGCGATGCAGCACGGCCAGCACTTCATCGGTTTCGACCCCGGATTCGCCCGCGAAGCCCTCCGCCAGTTCCTCGATGCTCACCGTGAGCATGCCGTCGTTGTCGATGCCATCGATGATCGCCAGCGCGATCACCCGGTCGGTATCCGACATCGGCGTGAGGTTCAGTTGCCACTTCAGGTGATCCGCAAGCGTCGATACCTCGGCTGTATAGCTTTCGAAATCGCGGCTCTCCTCGGACTCGCCGCTGCCGCTGATCGACACCGGTTCGTAGATATCGTCCCAGCTGGTGTCCACGGCAAGTTCGGTGGGGATGGCATCGGTCGCCGCGGCTTCCCCTGCCTCGGTGGCCGGCCCGCCCGATTCGGCGGGTTGTGATTGTGTCGAATTGTCCTGTGAAACGCGCGCTTCCGCGGAATTGACGCCATCGTGTTCGACGAATTCGAGCAGGGGATTGCTGTCCAGGGCCTCCTGGATTTCCTGCTGCAGTTCCAGTGTCGATAGCTGGAGCAGTCGGATCGCTTGCTGCAACTGTGGGGTCATCGTCAGATGCTGACCCAGTTTTAGTTGTAGCGACTGCTTCATGAGATCTTCGTCAGGGCTCCGTCTTGGGGCGGAGGGCGCTCGGCGGCCCGGAAAATGGCTGGTCCCGAGAGTGTAGTCGTGGCGCCTTGGCCATGCAACGCCCGCGCCACAAATAGATTTCACATGCGAAACTGCTGCCCGAGATAGACCTCGCGGACCTTGTCATTGGTGAGGATGGCGGTGGCATCGCCCTCGGTGATGATATGCCCCTCGCCGACGATATAGGCGCGTTCGCATATGTCGAGCGTTTCACGTACGTTGTGGTCCGTGATCAGCACGCCGATGCCGCGCCGCTGCAGGTGCTTGATGATTTCCTTGATGTCATTGACCGAGATCGGGTCAACTCCCGCGAAAGGCTCGTCGAGCAGGATGAAGGCCGGGTCGCTGGCGAGGGCGCGCGCTATTTCCACCCGCCGCCGCTCGCCTCCCGAGAGGGCGATACCGCGCGAATCGCGCAGATGCGTGAGATTGAACTCCTGCAGCAACTCCTCGAGCTTCTCGGTCATTCGCTCCCGCCCCAGCGAGCGCCTCGTCTGCAGGATGGCAAGTATGTTCTCCTCGACGCTGAGGCGCCGGAACACCGAGGCTTCCTGGGGGAGATAGCCGATGCCCTTGCGTGCCCGTCCGTGCATGGGCAGGTGCGTGAGATCCTCTCCGTCGAGCAGGATGCGGCCCGAATCGGCCGGGATGATCCCGAGGATCATGTAGAAGCAGGTGGTCTTTCCGGCTCCGTTTGGTCCCAGCAGGCCAACGATCTGCCCGCTGTCCATGGTCAGGGAAACGTCGCGGATGACTTTGCGGCCGCGGTATGCCTTGGCCAGGTTGAGCGCCTCAAGACGCGCCATTGTCCGGGCTCGCGGCAGGTGGTGTGACGGTTTCGGGGGCGGTTTCGGGCGCGCTGTTGCGCCGTGGCGGGATGATCGTCTCCACGCGCGGCTGCCCCGATGCGGCGCTGCCTGCGCTGGCCTTGACGCGTTGCTCCTTGATGTAATAAACGATTCGCTCGCCGGTAACCGTCGATCCCTCCTGGGTTACCGTGGCCTTTTCGAGCAGGGTCAGGACTTCGCCTTTCACGTCGTACTGTATGTTGCGGGCCCGGGCGTAGACGGGCTCGCGGTCCACGGCCGGTTTCTGGTGCATCTTTGCGGGCGAGCCGGTGGCCACGATCTCGCTCACCTCGTCATCGGTGCTGCGGATGGTCACGCGCTCGGCGGAGATGTGCAGGCTTCCCTGGTCGATTTCGACATCGCCGGTGTATACGGTGGTTCCCTTGCGCTCGTCACGCTCGGCACGGTCCGACTGGATGTAGATCGCCTGGTCGCGATCCTCAGGCAGCGCGAGCGCAGCCACCGAGGACAGCAAACCTGCCAGTCCCGCGAACAACGTCACGGCGCGGAGCCAGGGGCGACAAGGTGCAGAAAACGCATGACTCACTGCTAACAATCCTCGTGATTCCAGAATGATCAAGGGCCGGGGGCAAGCAGGTAGGCTTCGATCGCACTTTCCCAGGCGCCGCGCGCACGCAGCAGCATCTCGCAGGCTTCGCGCACGGCACCCTCGCCGCCACGGGCGCTGCTCTGCCATGCGACGCGCCGTGCCACCTCGCTGCTGGCGTTGGCCACGGTCATACCCAGCCCGACCGCGAGCAACGCCCCGAGGTCGGGCAAATCATCGCCCATATACGCCGTTTCCGCGAGCGAGATTCCTGTTTCGCGCAACAACTCCAGCAATGCGGCCAGTTTGTCCTCGCGTCCCTGCAGGCAGTGGTCGATGCCGAGTTCGCGGGCGCGGCGGGTCACCATGTCCGATTTGCGGGCGGTAATGATCGCCACGCTGATGCCGTGCCGGCGCACCAGCTTTATGCCAAGACCGTCGAGTATCGAAAAACTTTTCAGCTCCTCGCCGGTGCTGGTGTAATGGATGCGTCCGTCGGTGAGAACACCATCCACATCGAGCGCCAGCAACCTGATGCCGGCGGCTGCGGACAACAGTTCTGCGTCCATGGGGGCCTGGCCTCGTTGCATGTTCAGGCGATCCCCGCCTGGAGCAGGTCGTGCAAATGGATCACCCCGGTAGGTCGTCGCTCCCCGTCGATCACCACGAGTACGGTGATCTTGCACTCCTCCATGATGTGCAACGCTTCGGCGGCCAGCATTTCGCGAGTCACGGTCTTGCAGCGCGCGGACATGAAATCCGCAAGCCGGGTCGAATGAACGTCGATGCCGCGATCGAGCGCGCGGCGCAGGTCACCGTCAGTGAATATACCCAGCAACCGGCCCTCGACGTCGGTTACGGTGGTCATGCCAAAACCCTTGGCGGTCATTTCCAGCAGGGCCTCGCGCATGATCGTTTCCGGCGAAACGCTGGGGATCTCGCGACCCCGGTGCATGATGTCGGCGACTTTCAGCAGCAGGCGGCGGCCCAGTGCGCCGCCGGGATGCGAGAACGCGAAGTCTTCGACGGAAAATCCCCGTGCTTCCAGCAGCGCAATGGCCAGCGCATCGCCCAGCACCAATGCCACCGTGGTGCTGGATGTAGGGGCGAGATCGAGCGGGCAAGCCTCGGCTTCGACTCCCGCATCGAGGTTCACGTCGGCCAGCTGCGCCAGGGTCGATTCGGGCTTGCCGGTCATTGCAATGAGCTTGGCCCCCATGCGCTTGATCAGCGGAACGATGGTGAGAATCTCCGGCGTGGACCCCGAATTCGACAGCGCGAGAACCACATCCTTGCCGGTAATCATGCCCAGGTCGCCGTGGCTGGCCTCTCCGGGATGAACGTAGAAGGCCGGCGTGCCGGTACTTGCCAGGGTTGCGGCGATCTTGTTGCCGATATGACCGGACTTGCCCATGCCGGTGACCACTACCCGCCCGCCGCAGGCGAGCATGATGTCGCAGGCCCTGACGAAAGAGCCGTCGATGCGTGTCTGCAGTTGGGTCACGGCCGCGATTTCCATGGCCACCGTGCGCTGGGCCGATTCGAGGTACGAGAGGCTTGTCATGTCACCGCTTTCCGTATCGTGGTCCGGTCGTCGTGACGGCTGGTTTGCGAGCCCGGATGTTCCCCGGTGCCTGCCGGCACCTCGGGTGCCGTGATCGGGCAATATCGCACTTTGGCGGGCAATTGGCGGTGAAAGTCACGCACGCGGGTGTTCACTGGGGTTCCGTCGGGCGGGTATGATAACGGGTTTCCGGAACCAATGCGCCAGCATCATGCCGGAGCAAGCGGCTATCGAGGGAGGCTGAAATGAGGAGGCGGAGCAACTGGATCCGGATCGCGGGCAGCCTGCTGCTGATGGTGGCCCTGAACCAGCAGGCATTGGCCGGCAGCCCGGCCGAACCCGATGCCGCGATCCGTGCGGCAACCGAAAACCTGCTCCAGATAGTCGACGGTGCGCGCGGGTACTTCGACCGCGATCCCGAGCGCTATTACGCCGAGGTCGATTCCGCGATCGCCCCCGTGGTCGATTTTTACAGCTTTTCGCGCGGCGTGATGGGGCGCTGGGGCAGCAAGGCCTACTATGAATCGCTGGGCGCGCCGGAGAAAAAGCGCTACCAGGACCAGGTCGGGCGCTTTGTGCGGGTTTTCCGCCAGGGCCTGGTGCGCACCTACAGCAAGGGGCTCATGGCTTTCAGCGGCGAAACCATCGAGGTTCACAGCGCAAAGCCGGAAGAAATTGCAACCGGAGTGGCCACCGTGGTGCAGGTGATTCATGGACGCGACGGTAACCAGTACGTGATTCGTTACAAGATGCGCAAGGATCCGGACCAGAACTGGAGGGTGCGCAACGTGACGCTCGACACGCTCAATCTCGGCAAGGTCTACCAGAGTCAGTTTGCCTCTGCGGCGGGGAAATTCGGTGGTGACATCGATGCGGTAATCGAGAACTGGTCGGTCGTTCCGGAGACCGGGCGGAAGCAGTGAGCAAAATGTCCGGGCATCGGATCCGGCATGGCAGGGAGTGTCGAGCAGCATGAGTGAAGACGAAATCAGGGATCTGGTGCTTGCCGGCATGCCCGGTGCGCGCGTGGATGTTGGCGGCGATGGCTATCACATCGACATCACCGTGGTCAGCGAGGCGTTTGCAGGGCTGACGCGGGTGCGTCGCCAGCAGCTCGTGTACGCGGCCCTGGCTGATCCTATCCGCACCGGCGCGCTGCACGCGGTGAATATCAGCACGCTGACCGCTGCCGAATGGGGTGCCGCACATCCCGGATCAACGCCCTGAGGGGGGCGGGAAGCACCACCGATGGACAGGTTTTCCATACGCGGAGGCACCCGCCTCGATGGCGAAATCCGCATTTCCGGCGCCAAGAATGCCGCGCTGCCGATTCTGGCGGCAACCCTGCTGACGCCGGACCCGGTGCGTATCGGCAACGTGCCGCGCCTGCGCGATATCACGACGATGATAAAGCTGCTCTCGAGCATGGGAGTGGAACTGCGTGCCGATGAGCACGGAGAGGTGCTGGCGTGCGCGGCGCGAGTCACCGATTTCAGCGCACCTTATGAACTGGTCAAGACGATGCGCGCCTCGATCCTGGTGCTCGGCCCGATGCTGGCGCGCTTTGGTCGCGCCCATGTGTCGTTTCCCGGCGGATGTGCGATCGGTTCACGCCCGATCGATCTGCATCTGCACGGATTGCAGGCGATGGGGGCGCAGATTGAGATCGACGGGGGTTATATAAATGCCCGCGTCACGGGGCGCCTGCGTGGCGCGCATATCCTGTTCGACAAGGTCACCGTCGGGGGCACCGAAAACCTGTTGATGGCCGCTTGTCTGGCCGATGGCCGCACGGTCCTCGAGAACGCGGCCCGCGAACCCGAGATCGTCGATCTCGCGCACTGTCTTCAGGCAATGGGGGCGTGTATCAGCGGAGCGGGAAGCGATACCCTGGTGGTGGACGGAGCGGAACAGCTGAAGGGATGCGCATATCCGGTCATGCCCGACCGCATCGAAACCGGAACGTTTCTGGTCGCGGCGGCGGCTACCCGTGGACGGGTGCGATTGCTGGGGACGCGTTCCGATACCCTGGAGGCGGTGCTGGTCAAACTCGCCGAGACCGGCGCGCGTATCGAGCACGGACCGGACTGGATAGAGCTCGATATGGCAGGCAAGCGGCCGCGAGCGGTCAGTATCCGTACCGCGCCCTACCCGGCGTTTCCAACCGATATGCAGGCGCAGTTCACGGCGATGAACGCGGTTGCCGAGGGCAGCAGCACGGTCATCGAGACGATTTTCGAGAATCGCCTGATTCAGGTCCACGAGATGAACCGCATGGGTGCGCGTATCGGTGTCGAGGGGCATACAGCCATCGTGGAAGGCATGCCGAGTCTCAAGGGAGCCCCGGTAATGGCCAGCGATTTGCGTGCCTCGGCGAGCCTGGTGATCGCAGGGCTGGTTGCGGAGGGTGAAACCGTGATCGAGCGGATCTACCACATCGATCGCGGCTACGAATGCATCGAGCAGAAACTGCAACAGCTCGGTGCCGATATCCGGAGGCTCTGCGCATGAGTCTGCAAGCGGTGGCACGGCCACTCACGCTGGCGTTGACACGCGGGCGAATCCTGAAGGAATGCCTGCCGCTGCTGGCGCGCGCCGGGATCGCCCCGGAAGAGGATCCCGGTTCCAGCCGCAAGCTGGTCATCACCACCAGCCACCCTGGGGTGCGTTTGCTGGTGCTGCGGGGCTCCGATGTGCCCGTTTACGTTCGTCATGGTGCGGCGGACGCGGGAGTCGTCGGGCGCGATGTGCTGCTCGAAACCGGCAGTGAGGGTTTGTACGAGCCGCTCGATCTGGGTATTGCGCGTTGCCGGCTGATGACAGCAGGCCTGGTTGGGCGCACGGCGCTGCCGGGCAGGGTTCGGGTAGCGACCAAATTCGTGAACGTGGCGCGACGGTTCTACGCGGCGCAGGGCCGGCAGGTCGACATCATCAAGCTCTCCGGGGCGATGGAGCTGGCTCCCGTGCTGGGGCTGGCCGAACGCATCGTCGATATCGTGGATACCGGCAACACGCTGCGTGCCAACGGTCTCGAGCCGATCGAAGTCATCGCACAGATCAGTTCGCGGCTGGTGGTGAACAAGGCGTCGATGAAATTGCATCCGGGACCGCTGCGCGAACTGGTGGAGCAACTTTCCGATGCGGTGCGCGCGGCGGCAGCGCAAACGCCGGGAAATAGCCGGCAATGATGCGCCGGCTCGATGCCACGACCCCGCTGTTCGATGCAGCGCTCGACCAGCTGCTCGAGTTCGTGGTTGCGCGCGATCCGCAGGTCGTGACCACGGTCAGCGCGATCATCGATGCAGTGCAGCGGCGCGGCGATGCGGCGCTGCTCGAATACACCAACCGCTATGATCAGCGCGAGATCGAGGATGCGACCCTGCTCGAAGTGCCGGTGCCGAGGCTGGCGCAGGCGCTGGATCGTATCGAGCCGGCGCAGCGCGAGGCATTGCGCGAGGCCGCCGTGCGCATCGATGAATTTCATCGCCGGCAACGGCAGGAGTCGTGGCAATACCACGATGCCGGGGGCACGTTGCTCGGTCAGCGGGTGACGCCGCTCGACAGCGTGGGCGTCTACGTGCCGGGCGGCAAGGCGAGTTATCCCTCCTCGGTGCTGATGAACTGCATCCCGGCCCGGGTTGCCGGTGTCGGACAACTGGTCATGACCGTGCCGGCACCGCACGGCAAATTGAGCGACGTGGTGCTGGCGGCGGCAAGCATCGCGGGTGTCGACCGCGTGTTCGAGGTCGGTGGCGCGCAAGCCATTGCGGCGCTTGCGTTCGGCACTGCCGTGGTGCCGCGCGTCGACAAGATCGTGGGTCCCGGCAATGTCTACGTGGCCGAAGCCAAGAGGCAGCTGTTCGGACGGGTGGGTATCGACATGATTGCGGGGCCGTCCGAGATCGTGGTGATCTGCGACGGCGCGACCGATCCGCGATGGATCTGTCTCGATCTGTTCTCGCAGGCCGAGCATGACGAGAACGCGCAGGCGATACTGATCAGCCCCGATGCCGCGTTTCTCGACCGGGTGGAGCGCGTCATGGAGCAACTCCTGCCGGAGATGGAGCGCGCGGAAATCATCGCACGTTCGCTGTCCGGACGCGGTGCGCTGATTCTTTGTCATGATCTCGCGCATGCGGCGCGGATCAGCAACCGGATTGCACCCGAGCATCTCGAGCTGTCGGTCGCCGACCCGGACGCGCTGCTCACCGGTATCCGCCACGCCGGCGCGATATTCCTCGGTCGCAACACCTCGGAGGCCATCGGCGATTATTGCGCCGGTCCCAGCCACGTGCTGCCGACTTCGGGCACCGCACGGTTTTTTTCCCCGCTCGGAGTCCATGATTTCCAGAAACGCAGTTCCCTGATCGGTTGCACGCCTGCCGGTGCGCGCAGCCTCGGGAAGCTGGCGCGCACGCTTGCGCAGGCGGAGTCCCTGCAGGCGCACGCGCTGGCGGCGGACGCCCGTTGCGAGAGTCCGGGGCAGTGAGCCGCGGGATCGGGGAGTACATCGCGCGGCTGGTGCGCGCCGAGGTGCGTGCCGCCGCCGGCTACCATGTTCCGGATTCGCGGGGCATGGTGAAACTGGATGCGATGGAGAATCCTTTCCCATGGCCGGAAGTGGTCCGCGATGCGCTGGGCGAGCGGATTCGCGATGTGGAGTTCAACCGCTATCCGGACCCGCAGGCCTCGACCCTCAAAGCGCGTATGCGCGCGGCGCTCGGCATCGATCCGCGCTGGGAGCTCCTGCTCGGCAACGGCTCGGACGAGATAATCCAGATGCTGGTGACCGCGCTTGCCGGCCCAGGCTGCAGGGTGCTTGCGCCTGCGCCTTCGTTCGTGATGTTTCGCCTGATCGCGCAATGGTCGGGCGTCGGCTTCGACGAGGTGCCGCTCGGTGATGATTTCACGCTCGACGTGGCGGCGATGCTCGCTGCGATGGAGCGCCACCAGCCACGGCTGATTTTCCTGGCCTGCCCCAACAACCCCACCGGCAACCTGTTTGACGAGGCGGCACTGCGCACCATCCTCGAGGCGAGCACCGGGCTGGTGGTCATCGATGAGGCGTACTCGGCGTTTTCCACCCGCGACCATCTGTCCTGGCTGGCCGAATATCCGAACCTGCTGATCATGCGAACCCTGTCGAAGCTCGGGTTTGCCGCATTGCGCCTCGGTTACCTGGTCGGGGACCCGCGCTGGATCACCGAACTGGACAAGGTACGCCTGCCCTACAATATCGGCACACTGAATCAGTTGGCGGCCAGCGTGGCCCTCGAACATTTCGGATTGCTGCTGGAACAGAGCCGTACGCTGGTGCGCGAGCGCGAACGCGTCTACGGCTTGCTGCAAGCCGATTCACGACTGCATTGCTGGCCGAGCGATGCCAACTTCATCCTGGCGCGAATCGTCGCGGGAGACGCGGTCGGGGCTCATGCGGCGTTGCGCGAGCGGGGAGTGCTGGTGAAGTGCCTGCATGGCACTCACCCGACGTTGACCGAGTGCCTGCGGTTTACCGTGGGAAGCCGGGCCGAGAACGACCGCTTGCTGGCCGAACTCGACGGGGCGCTCGGGCTCAGGGATGCTGACCCAGCGTCCCGCGCAGATTGATGCGCCGGTCCGCGCGATAGACTTCGAGCTCGAAGGCATCTCCGGGCGCCATCAGCGCAATGCGGTACATCGCGCTGCGGCCCTGGTGGGTTGGTTTGCCATTTATGGAGACCAGGATGTCGCCGGGCTCCAGCCCCGCGGCTGCGGCCGGGCTGCCCGGTTCGATGGCGCTCACCACGAGGCCCGTGGTGACGGTGTCGCGGTTCTGTACCCGTGCCGGAAGCGGCTGTACTTCCACCCCGAGCCAGCCGCGTACCACGAAGCCATGACTCACGATGTCGCGCAGCGCCTTGATGGCGTAGTCGGCGGGAATTGCCAGGCCAATGCCCTGCGAGCCGCCCGAACGGGAATAGATGGCGGTATTGATCCCGAGCAGGTTGCCGTTGCTGTCGACCAGCGCCCCGCCGGAGTTTCCCGGATTGATCGCGGCGTCGGTCTGGATATAGTTTTCGTAGGTGTTGAGTTGCAGTCCAAAGCGCCCGGTCGCGCTGATGATGCCCTGGGTCACGCTTTGTCCGAAACCGTAGGGGTTGCCGATCGCCAGTACGACATCGCCGACCTCGGCGCTATCCGGGTCGCCGATTGAAACCGGTTTGAGGTCGGGAAGATCGATGTCGAGTACTGCCAGATCGGTGTCAGGATCGGTGCCGATCACGGTTGCCAGCGCCTCGCGGCCATCGGCGAGCAGTACCAGGATTTCGCTGGCACCCTCGATGACGTGGTTGTTGGTGAGCAGGTAGCCGTCTTCGGAAATGATCACGCCCGACCCGAGGCTGCGCTGGATACGCTCGCGCTGGGGTGCTGGACTGCGGTTGAAGAAGCGCCGCAGTACCGGATCGTCGAGGAGCGGGTGGTAGGGGCGGCGCACCACCTTGCTGGTGTAGATGTTCACGACACCCGGGGTTGCGCGTTGCACGGCCGTCGCATAGGAGTCCACCCCGCGTTGCGCGAGATGCGCATGTTCGCCCGGGGTCCCGCGCTGCTGCAGGTATGCGGAAAACAGCAGTGCGGCCAGTAGCCCGCCTGCCACCGGCCAGCCTAGCGATGGGGGCAGTTTCAATGCGTGTCCTCCTGCGATCGAGGCTGTTGCGCGGGCGCCTCCAGGCCCTGTCAGGCGCTGCGCACGCTGTCGAGGTCGTATTCCTCGTTGAGTATGCCAGGCTCCATGGCCGAGCGGCGGGGCGCATAGTCGAGCGGTGGGCTGGTGCTCGGCGCAGCGCCGCGATGGGCGGCGCCGGCGAGGCTGGTGAGCAGCGGCTGCTCGGTATCACCCCCCGCGCACAATCCGACCGCACCATCGGAGAGGTGCTGATGCAGCTCGCGGTAATCCTCGGTGAGGCGATTCACGCGCTCGGCGGTACCGCGGAAATGCTCGTTGACCTCGGTGCGGTATTCCGCCAGCGCGCGCTCGGTATCCGCAAGTTTGCGGGCAAATTCGCGCTGGCGGCGCTCGGCAGGGTCCATCATGCGGTGCATGAACCAGCCGGCCACGGTTCCGAGTCCCAGACAGGCTGCAATGATCAGCCAGAAAGTTGCGGAGCTGTACAAGAGAATCGCTCTCCTTGGTGCTTGTGTGTACGTGTCTGCGAGTATAACCATTCGGGCCACTCCCCGTCGCGTCGCAGGTGGTTGCACAGCGCGGAAGGCGTGGCTACATTTCCGCATCGCCGATGCCATGGGGGCGAGCGAAACAGAGGCATATGGACCCACAGGAACGATACCGCGCCGAGTTGCGGCGCCCCGGCTTCACCTTCGATCCCGCCCAGGAGCTGGCCGTGGGCGAGTTCCAGCGTCTCTACCTGGCACTCACGGCAGGACCGGGCACCGGTCTGCTGAATCGCCTGCTGGCCCGCGTGTCCCCGGCCGCGACGCGGTTCCATGAGCCGGTCAGGGGGCTTTATCTCTGGGGTGGCGTGGGACGCGGCAAAACCTACCTGATGGACCTGTTTTTCGAGTCGCTTGCGCCCGGGAACAAGTTGCGCACCCATTTTCATCGCTTCATGCAGCGGGTGCATCACGAGCTTCGCGATCTGGCGGGGCACAAGAACCCGCTGAAACTGCTCGGAGAGCGTATTGCGCGCGAGACCCGGGTGCTGTGCTTCGATGAGTTCTTCGTGGCGGATATCACCGACGCGATGATTCTTGCGGGCCTGCTCGAGGAATTGTTCGCCCGCGGCGTGACGCTGGTTGCGACTTCCAATGTCGAGCCCGATGGACTGTACCGGGGTGGATTGCAGCGCCAGCGCTTCCTTCCGGCAATCGCCCTGCTCAAACAGCACGCGCGGGTCATCAACGTCGACGGCGGCATCGATCACCGGCTCCGCCTGCTCGAGCAGGCGGAGCTCTTTCATTGCCCGCTCGACGAGCGCGCCGACGAGAGCCTGATGGACAGCTTCAACAGCCTGGCACCGGAACCCGCCACCAAAGGCCAGGTGCTGGAGGTCGAGGGCCGGACGATCGTCACGCGCTATTGCGCCGATGACGTGGTCTGGTTCGAGTTTGCCGAGTTGTGCGACGGTCCGCGCAGCCAGAACGACTATATCGAGCTGGCCCGGGTGTTCCACGCCGTGCTGATCAGCAATGTGCCGGTATTCCGCGCCGAGCAGGACGACCAGGCGCGGCGATTCGTCAACCTGGTCGACGAATTCTACGATCGCAACGTGAAACTGGTGTTGTCGGCCGCGGCGCCGCTCGCGGAGCTTTACCAGGCCACGCATCTTGCTTTCGAGTTCCAGCGCACCGTGAGCCGGCTGATGGAGATGCAGTCGCACGAATACCTGGGGCGTCCCCACCGGCCCTGATTGCGGCTTGCGGTGTGAAAATTCCCGGCACCGGTGTTGCCCGGCCGAAAAGCAATGGTGTAGTATTCGCCCCCTTTTCCGGGCTCATCCCGTCGAGGCTTTATCCGATGAAAACCTATTCCGCCAAACCCGGCGAAATCGAGCACAGCTGGTTCGTGGTCGATGCCAGTGGCAAGACGCTCGGTCGCCTGGCCAGTGCCATCGCCTCGCACCTGCGTGGCAAGCACAAGCCGGAGTTCACGCCGCATGTGGATACCGGTGATTTCGTCGTGGTCGTCAATGCCGGCAAGGTTCATGTAACCGGCAACAAGGCCAAGGACAAGATCTATCACCATCACACCGGCTACCCGGGTGGGCTGAAATCGATCAGTTTCGGGAAACTGATGGAAAAAGCTCCGGAGCAGGCGATTGAAATGGCGGTGAAAGGCATGCTGCCGAAGAATCCGCTGGGCCGGGCCATGGCGCGCAAGCTCAAGGTTTACCCGGGCAGTGAACATCCGCACGCCGCTCAGCAACCGCAAGCACTGGAGATATAAACGCTCATGGCCGTTACGCAATACTACGGAACCGGACGCCGCAAGACCGCAACCGCACGGGTCTTCCTGAGGCCGGGTCGCGGCACGATTTCGATCAACGATCGCCCGCTCGACCAGTACTTTGGCCGGCAGGTGGCACGCATGATCGTGCGCCAGCCCCTCGAGCTGGTAGGTCTGAACGAGAAGTTCGACATCATGGTCTCGGTCTGCGGAGGCGGCAGCTTCGGACAGGCCGGCGCCATCCGTCATGGCATTACGCGCGCCCTGATCGTTTACGATGAAACGCTGAAAGCGTCGTTGCGTCAGCAGGGTTATGTCACCCGTGATGCGCGCGAGGTCGAGCGCAAGAAGGTCGGCCTGCGCAAGGCGCGCAAGCGTCCGCAGTACTCCAAGCGCTGATCGCATCGACGCGCGTCCTGCGGATGCAGGTCGAATCGACGAACGCCCGGAGCCCCGCTGGCCCGGGCGTTTTTTTTTGCCGTACCCGTGATCCATGCCGGTTCGGCAATATCCCTAAATTCCTTGTCAGAAAGCGGAAAATTCTTTAGCATTCCGGGCGTTTTATCCGCGCAGTTTTCAATCCGTGAATGGAGTATCTCCCTCGTGAGTGAGCAAGGTGTTAACAAGGGGAGGCGTCAGTTCCTGACCGCCGCCACCTCGGTTGTTGGGGCGGCGGGCGTGGTCGGAGTTGCCGTGCCGTTTGTGGCCTCGTGGAATCCGAGCGCGAAAGCAAGAGCAGCCGGTGCGCCGGTGCGGGCAGATATCAGCAAGCTCGAACCCGGACAGATGGTCGTCGTTGAATGGCGCGGCAAACCCGTCTACGTGGTGCGGCGTACGCAGGAGTCGCTCGACTCGCTGACCCGCGATACGTCCATGCTGCGCGACCCCGAGTCGCAGGAGTCGGTACAACCGGCCTATGTCGATCCGGAGCAGCGCTCGATCAAGCCGGAGTTCCTGGTGCTGCTTGGCTTGTGCACCCACCTCGGGTGTGCCCCCAAATACCGTCCGGATGTGGGTGCGGCCGACCTGGGCGGCGCCGAGTGGCTTGGCGGATTCTTCTGCCCCTGCCACGGATCCAAATTCGATCTGGCCGGCCGGGTGTTCAAGGGAGTGCCGGCGCCGACCAATCTCGAAGTACCGCCCCATTCCTATGAGGGCGAGCACGTGCTCGTCATCGGTATCGATCAGGAGACCGCATAATGAACTGGTTGATTGGATTGCGGGACTGGGTCGATGCACGCCTGCCGATCGTGCGGGCGTGGGATACCCACATGGCGAAGTACTACGCACCGAAAAACTTCAACCTGTGGTTTTTCTTTGGCGTGCTGTCGCTGCTGGTGCTGGTCAACCAGCTGTTGACCGGTGTCTGGCTCACCATGAGTTTCGAACCCTCTTCCGAGCGTGCGTTTGCCTCGGTCGAGTACATCATGCGCGATGTCGAGTACGGTTGGCTGATCCGCTACATGCACTCGACCGGCGCCTCGGCATTTTTTGCCGTGGTGTATCTCCATATGTTCCGCGGGCTGCTCTATGGTTCCTATCGCAAGCCGCGTGAGCTGGTGTGGATCTTCGGGATGGCAATCTACCTCGCGCTGATGGCCGAAGGCTTCCTCGGTTATGTGCTGCCGTGGGGGCAGATGTCCTACTGGGGCGCGCAGGTCATCATTTCGCTGTTTGGCGCGATCCCGGTTGTCGGTGCGGACCTCGTGCAGTGGATTCGTGGCGACTTCCTGATTTCCGGGGCCACGCTGAACCGGTTTTTCGCGCTGCACGTGGTAGCGGTTCCGATCATCCTGCTGGCACTGGTATTGCTGCATATCCTGGCACTGCACGAGGTCGGGTCGAACAATCCCGATGGCGTGGAGATCAAGAAGAAAAAGGATGCCAACGGCATTCCGCTGGATGGAATCGCGTTTCATCCCTACTACACGGTGCACGATATCGTCGGCGTGGTGGTGTTCCTGTTCGTGTTCTGCACGATCCTGTTTTTCGCGCCGGAAATGGGTGGCTATTTTCTCGAGCATGCCAATTTCGAGCAGGCAAACTCGCTGAAGACGCCGGCGCATATTGCTCCCGTCTGGTATTACACGCCGTTCTATTCGATGTTGCGCGCGGTACCCGACAAGCTGGGCGGTTTTGTGACGATGGCCGCAGCGATAGCGATCATGTTCGTGTTGCCCTGGCTGGATCGCAGCCCGGTCAAGTCGATCCGTTACAAGGGCAACCTCAGCCGTGTCGCGATCGTGGTGTTCTCGGCGTCGTTCATCATTCTCGGTGTGCTGGGCGTCAGGCCGCCGAATCCGGAACGTACAGCCCTGGCACAGGTGTGCACGATCCTGTATTTCGCATTCTTCCTGCTGATGCCGGTCTACACCTCGATCGAGAAAACCCGGCCGGAGCCCGCTCGCGTCACCATGGACGGCGGCATGGGGCCGTGGAAATTCCTTGGTGCCATCGCGCTGGTCGGGTTGCTGGTATTCCTGCCGCTGAAGGCTGTGGGTGCGGAAGCCGAGTTCGATTGCGGGGCCATCCAGTGCGATCATTTCGAAGCCGATCTGCGAGACCAGGCTTCGCTGCAGCGAGGGGCGAAGTATTACCTGGCCTACTGCATGGGCTGCCACTCGCTGAAGTACGCGCGCTACGAGCGCACTGCCAACGATCTCGGCATCCCGCTGGCCGTGGCCGAGCAGTACATGATTTTCGACGATACCAAGATCGGCGACCTGATGGAAAACGCCATGCCGACACCACTCGCGAAGAAGTGGTTCGGCGCGCCGCCGCCGGATCTGACCCTGGTGGCGCGGGCGCGTTCGCCGGAGTGGGTTTACACCTATCTGCGCAATTTCTATCGCGATGATTCGCCGGCCCGTCCATGGGGCGTCAACAACCGGGTGTTCCCGGATGTTGCCATGCCGCATGCGCTGGCCGATTTGCAGGGGTTGCCCGAATGCTCGCCCGGGCCCGTACAGGCCCATAACGGCGGGGTCAAGCGTGATCCGCTCTCGGGGGCGGATCTGCTGGAGAATCCCTGTGGGCGGCTCACGGTCACAGCGGGCGGCTCCATGACCACAGCGGAATTCGATGCGGCCGTCCATGACCTGACCAATTTCCTGGCTTACATCGCGGAACCAATGGCTCTCGAGCGCAAGCGCACGGGTATATACGTGTTGTTGTTCCTGGTGTTTTTCGGTGTATTTGCCTATCTGCTGAACAGGGAATACTGGAAAGACGTCCACTGAGTCCGGCACGGGTCCGGTCGCGACAAGGCACCAGCAAGCTATGCGAGAACGGAAGGATATCAAGGGGGTTCTCGCAAAGCGGTCGGTCATGACTTTTTTTTCCGATCCGTCGAGCCAGCACAGCCACAGGGTGCGCGTGGTGCTGGCCGAGAAGGGGGTGACGGTCGATCTGATCGAGATCGATCCGCGTGAATATCCGGCGGAACTGGCCGAGATCAATCCTTACTGCAATCTGCCCACGCTCGTCGATCGTGACCTGGTGCTGTTCGAGTCGAAGATCATGATGGAGTATCTCGACGAACGGTTTCCGCATCCGCCACTGATGCCCGTCTATCCGGTGGCGCGTGGTGAATGCCGGCAGTACATGTATCGCATCGAGCGTGACTGGTGCGCACGGGCCGATTTCATCGCTGATCCGGGCAGCAACGACAAGGCCGTGGTGAATGCGCGTCGGGAATTGCTCGATGAGTTCATCTCGATCGCTCCGTTGTTTGGCGACAAACCTTTTTTCATGAGTGAGGAGTTTTCCCTGGTTGACTGTTGCCTTGCGGCGATGTTGTGGAGACTGCCGCTGCTCGGCATTCAATTGCCCAACAGCAAGCAGACCAAGCCGCTGCACGACTACATGAGCCGGATGTTCGCGCGCGAATCGTTCCGGGCCAGCCTTTCCGACGCAGAAAAGGATCTGCGCCGCCGCTGATGCCTTCCGGGGCGCAGGGCCGGTGACAGACAATATGCCATGACGATGAATTCCAGCCGGCCGTATCTGATCAGGGCGCTGTATGAATGGATACTGGACAACGCCTGTACGCCGTATGTGCTGGTCGATGCGGGCGCGCCGGGTGTCGAAGTGCCGCAGCAGTATGTCAAGAACGGCCAGATCGTGCTGAACGTCTCCCCCGGAGCGGTTGCCGATCTGCTGGTGAGTAACGATGACATCCGGTTTCGTGGACGCTTTGGCGGAATCGCCGTGGATGTGATCGCACCGATTGCCGCGGTGCTCGGTATCTATGCACGGGAGAACGGGCAGGGGATGGTGTTCGAGCCGGAGCAGCCACGGCCGCCCGCACCGGATGATGAGCCGCGCGGCGGGAAACCCGCCCTCCGAGTCGTGAAATAGCGTTACGGCGCACCAAACAATTGCCGCTCGATCAGCGCGCACAAGCTGTTGAGGAGCAATAGCTGGCATTCGACAATGCGTGCCGGATCGTCGCTGGGAATACGCAGCTCCAGATCCTCGGGCTCCAGCAGCAAGGCCACGTCGTCGCGTCCGTTCGCGGTGAGCGCGATGACACGCGTTTTGCGCGCCTGGGCGGCGCGCACGGCCTGCACAATGGCGATGCCACTGTGCAGGCCGTTCACCACCAGCAGGGTATCGCCAGGTTGCGCGAGTGCATGGATCTGGCGCGAGTAGATCTCCCCCGCACCGAAGCCTTCCTCGATTGCCCCGACAATCGCGCAGTCGTTGCCTATGGCAAGGACCGGCAACCCGGGGCGCTCCATCTGCTGGCGACTCAGCAGCCCGGTGCAGAAAGCCTGTGCGACCGTGGCGGACATCCCCTGGCCGCAGACCAGCAGTTTGTGCTCGGAGAGCATGGTCTCGCACAGTACCGAAACCGCACGGTGCAGCAGCGGCTGGAGCGTATCCAGCGAGCGGTACACGGTATCGACATGATCGGCAAAGATGGTTTGTAACGGTTCCTCGAATTCATCCATCGCCAAAGATTTCCTGTTCGCCCGACATGATTTCCCGGTGCCATTGTATGATCGGTGGCCCGTTCCCTGCTCCACCATCGATGCCGAACAGATCGAATCGCATCGGGCAATCGCCCAGTTCGGGGTGCCGTCCCAGGTAGATTCGGGCGGCGGCAAGCAGGCGCTGCAGCTTGCGGTAGGTGACGCTCTCGGCGGCGGATCCGAAGCGTGCGCTGCTGCGATGACGTACTTCCACGAACACCAGCACATTCCCGTCGCGCATGATCAGATCGATCTCACCGAAGCGGCAGCGGAAGTTGCGCTGCAGCAGACGCAACCCTGCGTTCTGCAACGTTGCTAGGGCGTGATCCTCGGCGGCGCGTCCCGTGTCTGCGGGGCCTGTTCCTGCGGTTGCCATGCCGTGCCTCCTTCCGTGGACGAGGGGTCAGGGGTCTCGGGCCGCGCCTTCTCGGGTGACGCGGTTCCGTCCGCGAACACATACCATTGACCGCGACGATGAATCCGGCCCTGGGTATCGAGGCTGAGTTCGCCGGTTGCGCCGCCGAGCCCCGCCTCATTCAGCCAGGTGAGCAGGCCCACCCGTGATTGCAGTCGACTTGCGTCGACGCCAAGCGCCACCAGTCGCTCGATCGCACCCGAATAGCCGGCGGCCTGAATGGATCGCCGCAGCGTGGCCTCGGCGCTGGAGAACCAGGGCATGTCGATGAAGCGCAGTGCCTCCAGGTCCTGGTCAGAGCGGTTGCCTGCCACCGCTGCATTGGATTCGCTGGTTGCCCAGAGGGGCAGATCGCCCGCGTAAAGAAACGACAGCAGCGGGCGCACGGAGCGCGCGGCAACCGGGTCTGCAAGCAGCACCGCGAAGTCCAGATCCTGCCGGCGCCGTGGCTCGGACTCGAATTTGAAGCCGAGTGTGCGCGCCAGCATATCGCTGCGCTCGCGACTCTGTGCAACCAGCAACGTACGCTCCAGCTGTACTCGATAGTCGTTCAGATCCCCAAGGTAAAGGGTGTCCAGCACCACCCCGTTTCGCGCCCGCCATTGCTTGTTGAAGTCCTCGACCTGCCTGCGCGCGCGTGGCGAGGCATCCGCCAGCAGCAGCGTGCGGTGCAGGTTGCGGTTGTCGGCTTCCCGCGCAAGCTGCGCGACCTCGTCGCCGGCGTCGAGACCGAACTGGTACAGTTTCGGTAGTGCAAGCGGATTCTCGTTGTCGAAATTCAGCGCAATTGTCGGTACCTGCAGCTCGAGGTTCCCCGCAAACGCCTGCAGATCCTCCTTCAGCAGAGGCCCAATCACCAATTCTGCACCGTCGCTGACGGCGGCGTTGTAGGCGGCAGGGAAACCGCCTTCGGTACTCGTGGTGTCGATCACGGCGAACGGTGGTGCGGATTCGCCTGCTTGCAGCTGGCGATAGTGCTCGGCAAGGTACCCGTGCAGCACTGCGTGTGCACCAGCGCCCGCCGCGCCTCCCAGGGGCAGCAGCAAGGCAATCCGGCGCGGCTGCTTTATGCGCTCGAGGATTTCCGGAGCCAGCTCGCGATAAGCCGGTTCGAGCGAGGGGATCAGCGCATTGCGCTGTTGCCAGTTCTGCAGTTCGGCTCGCTGTGCGTTGGGTCCAGGGCGCAGATCACGCCAGATGCTGGCCAGTTCGAGCCATCCGCGCCAGTCGTCGCTCGTGGCGCTGCCGATCTCGTGCCCGAGCTCGCCCATGTCGACCTGAGACAGCGTTGCGAGTATCGCGCGCGCATTCGCGCGACGCTGCTGTTCGTCACTCATCCAGGCCTGGATCAGGCTTCGTTCGCGGGCGCTTTCAACCGGCCGGTTCAGCGCTTGCAGCGCATCCGCTCGCACCAGCGCCAGATCCACCTGCGTGGCACGCGTGATACCGGCACTTTCGGTCTGCATCGCCGGGTTGTCGAGTCGTGCCAGCGCAGTGGCGGGAGCGGCGTCCTCGATATCGATGCGCGCGAGAAGCACCTGATGGCGCACCCATTGCGGACCTTCGAGCCGGGCGCCCTCGATGCTGGCGAGCAACTCGCGTGCGCGCACGGTGTCGCCGCGATCCGCCAGCTCGGTCGCGGCATCCAGCCGCAGATCGTTGGCGGTGGCCGGATCGCTTCGTGCGGCCCGCGCGAGCAGGCGCTGCACCTCGTCCACGGGTGTCTGGGGTGCCGGCGCAACCACGACCGGTGACGCTGCTTCCTTCGGGGGGCGGTCCGGCTGTTGCGAGCAGGCACACATCAGCAGCGCGATGCCGAGCAGCAGTGACGGTCGGGCAGTATGTTTCATGGCCGGTATACTAGCGCAAACAGGCACGCTGCCGCGCCGGGAAATTCCTTGTGACGGCGCGTGACAGGTTTCTGCACGGAGGTCGCTCTTGCTGTACATCGTGGCCACGCCGATCGGCAATCCGGGCGACCTCTCCGCGCGCGCCGCACAGGTGCTTGGAGACGTCGATCTGATTGCTGCCGAAGACACGCGGCGCTGCAAGCGGTTGCTGGCACATCTCGGCGTTTCCCGACCAGTGCTTGCGTACCAC
>MTKY01050898.1_pt1 | contig 24001 bp, 20 predicted proteins | sample 1042731 | NCBI WGS metagenome assembly MTKY01 (sample SAMN06212206, study PRJNA360538) | anaerobic digester metagenome | biome: Wastewater treatment plant; material: sludge; isolation source: anaerobic digester fed with sludge from wastewater treatment plant | place: Denmark: WWTP Soeholt ... | reverse complement strand
GGCAACGGGGCCATCAGCCCGCCGTTACCATAACGCGAATTTCAGCCCGGCCCCGCAGCCCTGACGCCCGGAACCCCGCCGCCTCTCCGGGGGCGGCAAATTCTAGTCTTCCAAGGCTTTATCGTCAATTATCGGTCTGTCCATCAGCCCTGGCGGGAATCCTTCAGGAACGTACCCCGCTTCGCAGCCCGGAGCCTCCCGGACGTAGACCCCACAGAGCGTTGGTGCCAACCGCGGATCGCCGCTTAGAACCCGGAAAAACGCGGCGGCCACGTGTTCGGCGGAGGGGCTCGCTCCCTGCAAGACCGGCCATTCGTTCAGGGAGGTTCCGGCGATTTTTTCCACGATCCGCGTCAATTGTTCTCGGACGTACGTAAAATCCACCACCACCCCGATCCGATCCAGTCCCTGGCTTGCGAAACACGCCCGCACACACCACGTGTGCGCGTGGGCGGGCTCCAACGTCCCGTCGTACATGCGTAGCGCGTGTGTTGCCTGAAATCTGGATGTGACGGCTACTGTATACACGGTCTTGGGCGCCGACGTACGGCGTGTGGAGTGTACGGGCGGTCGCCCGATCTGTCACGGCTGCTTGACCCTGTTTGGCGACGAACCTACCATCGCCGCCATGCTGTCTTTTCTGCCGGATCGCACGACTTTTGACGCTTTGGCACGCAAATGGAACACCGTTCCGGTCTACAGCCAGTTGCTCAGCGACCAGCTCACGCCGGTGTCGGCCTTCGCCCGTCTGGCAGAGCGGACGGAGCACGCCTTTCTGCTGGAAAGCGTGGTGGGGGGTGAGAAGATCGCGCGGTATTCGTTCATCGCGGCCGATCCGATCGCGGTGTTCGAGGCCGTGCGACACGCCGTCACGATCCGGGAAGGACAGGCCGTCCGCACGACCGAGGCTGAAGACCCCCTGCTCCTGCTGGAGGATCTGCTGCGAGGGTACCGCGCGGCGCATCTTCCGGAATTGCCGAGGTTTGTGGGTGGGGCGGTAGGGTACGCCGGCTATGATGCCGTCCGGTATTACGAGCGGCTTCCCAACGCGCCCCCCGATGATCGCGGCCTGCCGGACATGCTGTTCGGGTTGTACGACACGATGGTCATCTTCGACCATGTGCAGAAGCTGGTGAAGGTGGTGGCCCACGCCCACGTCGATCGGGACGGGGCGGACGCCGGCTACACCCGGGCGACGCAGAATATCAGGCGGATCATCGACACGCTTGCCGCCCCCCGTCCGGAACCCATCACGTTCATGCCGCCGGGGTCAGGGCCGTCCAGCCGGCACTTTGCGAGCAACTTCGAGCGAAGCGCGTTTGAGGCCGCGGTGGAGCGCTGCCGCGAGTACATCCGGAACGGCGACATCTTCCAAGTGGTTTTATCGCAAAGGCTTACGGTAGATACCCAGGCCACGCCCTTCAGCATCTATCGAGCCCTGCGTACGATCAACCCGTCGCCGTTCATGTTCTATCTCAAGACCCCGCAGTTCACCCAGGTGGGGGCGTCGCCGGAAGTACTTTGCCGGGTGGAGGATCGTGTCGTCATGTCCCGCCCACTGGCCGGCACGCGCCGGCGCGGTCGCACGCCCGGCGAGGATCTGGCTCTGGAGGCCGAGTTGCTGGCGGATTCGAAGGAGCGGGCCGAGCATGTGATGCTGGTGGACCTGGGCCGCAACGATATTGGTCGGGTGGCGCAGCTTGGGTCCGTGCGGCTGGACGACGTGATGACGGTGGAGCGGTACAGCCACGTCATGCACATCTGCACGAGTGTGACGGGGCTGCTGGCACCGGGTCGCACGGCGTTCGATGCGTTGCGGGCAGTGCTGCCGGTGGGAACGGTGAGCGGGGCGCCGAAGATCCGGGCCATGGAGATCATCGACGAGCTGGAGCCGACCCGGCGTGGTCCGTACGCCGGCGCGGTGGGTTACGTGGACTTCGCCGGCAACATGGATACGTGCATCGCGTTGCGCACCCTGGTGATCCGTCGGAAAGCGGACGGGCCCGGCTACACGGTGGACGCCCAGGTCGGCGCGGGCATTGTGGCCGATTCCATTCCTGCCAACGAGTACAAAGAAACCATCAACAAGGCGACGGGAATGTTGAAGGCGATTGAGATCGCCGAGACCTGGAAGTCTTGAGCGATTCCGCCGCGTTTTCGTCAGCAATGACACGGGGGAGGGTCGTGCCGGCGGCGGAGGTTCCGTCCGGCGAAGGAGAACACGATGAACGACGACGCAAGCCGGTTGTATGTGGTGCCCCAGGGTGTCACAACCCGCTGGTCCAGCCCGGAGAACTGGAAAGGCGAAAAAGGGAGAGCCGCCCGGGCCAACGGCGGCCGGAAGGGCTCCCCCTGCTTTCCGCTGGGCGCGGGGGAGCAGCGCGTGCTGGCCGAAGTGATCGGCAGCAGCGGCACTATCCGCCGCATCTGGGCGACCGTCGGCAAGCGGATTCCGAAGGTGTTGCGCGGGCTGCGGCTCGATTTCTACTGGGATGGCGAGTCGAGACCGGCCGTCAGTGCGCCGCTGGGCGATTTTTTCGGGATGGGCCTGGGCCGGTTGGCGCCGTTTCAATCCGCGTTGTTCGGTAACCCGGAAGGTCGGAGCTTCAACTGCTGTATTCCGATGCCGTTCCGGACGGGCATGAAGGTCGTGGTGACCAACGAGAGCGACGTTGAGGAGGGGTCGATGTACTTTGACATCGACTACACGCTGGGCGACGCGCACGGCGGCGACGTCACGTATTTCCATGCCCACTATCGGCGCGAGAATCCCACGACCCTGGGCCGCGACTACGAGCTGCTGCCGCGCGTACGCGGACGCGGGCGGTTTCTGGGCGTGAACGTGGGCGTGATCGCCGATCAGCAACGATACGGCAAATCATGGTGGGGTGAGGGCGAGGTGAAGATGTACCTCGACGGCGATTCGGACCTGCCCACTCTGTGCGGCACGGGCACGGAGGATTACATCGGGACGGCCTGGGGCCAGGGTCGCTACAGCCATCTGTATCAGGGCTGCCCCATCGCAGACCTAGAGAACATGCAATACGCTTTCTACCGCTACCACGTTCCGGATCCGGTGTTCTTCCAGACAGACCTGCGCGTGACGATTCAACAGATCGGCTGCTGGGATCCGAACACCCGTCCGGCGATTCATTTCGCCGGCCAGCCGATCCATAAGGCGGGCCCCGGCAGGGAGGTGCTGGATCTGTCGGCGCGAGGGGTGCCCGATGCGTATGGCCTGTTCGAGCGTCAGGATGACTGGTCGAGCTGCGCGTATTTCTACCTGGACCATCCGACGAACGATCTGCCCCCGCTGCCGCCGGTGGAGCAGCGTGTCGGCGGACTGCTGGGAACGGCCGATGTGCCTGCGTAAATGAAGGCGATTGAGGCGATGCGGATGAGCCGTCCGGCGGAAATCTGCCACCCAATGGTCGGAGCGTTGGGGGAGAGCGGGTTCGGGGGGACGGCGACAAAAGAACGTGGAGGCACCAAGCAGGAATCGGGGGAAGGGCAGAACGGGAAGACAGGTGCGTGCGCACCGGATTCACTGACCAGGTGGAAAGCTGGTTGCACAAGAACGATGTTGTTTCGGGTGATGCCAAAGAGCGGTGCACAAAGGAAGGGATCGGCTTTCCAGGTGCGGAAGGCTGCGATATGGTGTCGGCCATGACATCCATCACGCTGCAACCGCCGGCCGGACCCCTGGATGCCGTCGTGCGCCTGCCCGGGTCCAAGAGCCTGACCAACCGTGCGTTGATGGTCGCGGCGCTGGCGGATGGGCCTTCGCGTCTTACGGGTGTGCTGGAGGCCGATGACACGCGGCATATGACTGAGGCGCTGCGGTCGCTGGGTATCGGCGTGACGGCGGACATCTCGGGCGGCATCGTGGAGGTGCGCGGCGGCGGCGGGCATCTGCCGAACGTGGAGGCAGACCTGTTCTGCGGCAATTCCGGCACAACCATCCGATTCTGCACCGCGCTTTGCGCCATCGGGAACGGCGCGTTCCGCCTGGATGGCACGCCGCGCATGCGTGAGCGACCCATCGGCCAACTGGTCGAGGTGCTGCAATCGCTGGGCACGCCGGTGGAGTATCTTGCGCGCGAGGGTTATCCGCCGCTGGTGGTGCATGGGCGCGGAATGGCCGGCGGGCATGTGGCGTTTGATTCGCCCCCGTCCAGCCAACTCATCAGCGCTCTTCTGATGGCCGCATCGCGGGCGCGCAGCGATGTGTTGATTGAAGTGACCGGTCAGGTGGTCAGCGTGCCGTATATCCGCATGACGCTGGCGGTGCTGCAGGCATTTGACGTCCGTGTCGTGGACCAGATCGGCCAGGACGGGGCCCGGTTCATCGTGCCTGCGCCTCAGCCGTACCGTGGTCGACCGTACGACATCGAGCCCGACGCGTCCAACGCATCCTATTTTCTGGCCGCGCCGGCCGTCACGGGCGGACGTGTGACCGTGGAGGGTCTAGGGGCCCGGAGTGTACAGGGCGACGCCCGGTTCGTGGACGTCCTGGAACAGATGGGGTGCCGGGTGGATCGCGAGCCGGACCGTCTTACCGTGCACGGACCGGCGGCCGGCGGGCGGCTGCGGGGAATCACCATCGACCTGAACGACACGCCGGACATGGTGCAGACACTGGCGGTCGTGGCGCTGTTTGCCGACGGTCCGACCCATGTTCACAACGTAGAGAACCTGCGACTGAAGGAGACCGATCGACTGGCTGCCCTGGCGGCGGAGTTGCGGAAGTTCGGGGCCCGGGTGGAGGAGCGGTCGGACGGGTTGAGCATCCGGCCTCCGCCGGCGGTGTGTCCGGCACACGTGAACACGTACGATGATCATCGCATGGCGATGAGTTTTGCGCTGAGCGGGTTGAAGGCGGAGGGCGTGGTCATCCACGACCCACAGTGCACGGCCAAGACGTTTCCGGATTTCTTCGAGCGGTGGGCCGCGATGTGCCGGTCGACCGCGGGCGGCGCGTGAGGCGGCAGATCGGAAGAGCACACATCCACCCGCGGGTGTCGCTGGCCGCGGTTGACGCGCTGTGGGCCGGCAGACCGGGCCCTACCGGCCTTTGTCCCGCCGTGCCCGGGGAATGAAACTGCAATAGGGTTCCTCGGCGAGGTAGTTGCGGTGCTCGTAGAACGCGCGGGCCCGGCAGCCACCGCACACGTTGCGAAACTCGCAGCACCCGCATTTGCCCTCGAGCAGGTCCGGGTTCCGCAACTTTGCGAAGACGTCGCTGTCGGCCCAGATGTCCGACAGGTTCTGGCGGGTCACGTTTCCGGCGCAGATGGGCAGGTAGCCGCAGGGAAACACATCGCCTTCGTGGGATACGAAGCAGACGGCCGTCCCCGCCAGGCAACCTTTGGTGACGGCGCCCATGGCGGCGTGGGGGTCGACCGCGTCGGCGTCGTCCGGTTCGTGTGGTGTGCCCCGGCGCGCGCTCGGATGGCCCGTCCGTCCGGGCATCGGCGTGCCGCGCGCTTTGGCCACCTGGCGGATGACGCGGTGGTAGTGCGGAGCGCACGTGGCCTTCACCAGCAGATCCGCCGTCTGGGCCAGGTCGTTGATTTCCAGCAGTCGCTGTTCCACCTCTGAAGCGTCGAGCATCTGGTCGTCGGCGATCTGTTCGCCGCAGCCCACCGGGACCAGCAGGAAGTAGTGCATGGCCGTTGCGCCCACGGAGTGCGCCAGCTTCAGGACCGCTCCGATCTGGTCGGCGTTGTGCCGGGCGATCGTACAGTTCACCTGCGTGCTGACGCCGGCGTGCCGCAGGCGGTTCAGGCCGGTGATGGCCCGCTCGAACGATCCCGGCAGCTTCCGGAAACCGTCGTGCGTGCGGGCGTCCGCCCCGTCCAGAGAGATGCTCACCCGGTGAAAGCCGGTATCCGCGATGCGCCCGGCCATTGTCTCGTCGATGAGTGTTCCGTTGCTGGCCAGCGCGATGAGCAATCCCGCGTCACGGGCATGGGCGGCCAGGTCGAACACGTCCGGCCGCATGAGCGGCTCGCCGCCGGAAAAGACCAGGATGCAGCGGGAGAAACCCGCCAGATCGTCGATCATGCGGCGGGCCTGCCCGGTGGTCATGTCTGACTTCATCAGTTCATGCGAGACGTCCAGGCGGCGGCAATGGATGCACTCCAGGTTGCAGCCGGCGGTCGTTTCCCAGAAAAGCAGCCGAAGAGGCGGGGGTTCAACGCGCATCAGGGTCTCCGGTCCATCGCGTGGTGATTGTCCGGGCGATTATACGCAGGACCGTCTCGACTGGCGATCACAGGGTGTGCGCTCCGGACTGCGACAGGCCGGCGGTTTGCCCGCGGGGCTTGGGGGGAGCGGCCGGGGATTCGGGCCGGCCGCTTGCCTTTGCCGGCCGGCGTTCCTAGCATCCGCCGAGTTCGGGCCTGAACAGAGTTTCCGTCATCAAGATTGCAGAGGGCAGAAGGGTGAATTGCATGTCCTGGAACGAGTCAAACCCCTGGCGTTGCTGGGAGCGAACGACGTTAGCCGGTGTCCTGAATGGTCCGGACGATCTGCTCGTCCGCATCGCGTTGTACGATACGCAGACGCGGGTGTATCAGTCGGAGTTCCGTTGGCCCGCCCTGGAGCGGCTCGGGCCCAACGATTACGGCGGCCGGTATGCGCAGGTCACGCTGCGCTTCGGCGACGTTCGATGGTCGTTCGAGACCGCCGCGGACGGGGCCCGGACGTATGTGCTTGTCCGGTGCCTGGATCCGGAACTGGCGGGGAACATCCAGATCCGTCTGGAGACGCTGTATCTCCGCGACAACGGCGGGCAGATCGTCACGCGCGAGGAGGAGGTCGTCGCCCGCCTGGCGGGCCGCGTGTGGAGGGTGACCTCGCCGTCGCCGGTGGCCTACCGGTCGGGCTCGACCATCACGGCGCCGCTGACCCGGCCGTTCGTGGCGGTTATTGAACCGGCCGACGAAGCCGGTCGGCGGCTCGAACAGCGGACGGAGGGCGCGCGTCGTCCGGCCGGAGAAGGCAGCCCGATGACCGTGCGAGAGCGTGAGATTGCCGAGCGCGTCACCCTGGCCCGGCACCATTATCTACAGCAGTTCTCGTACGTGCCGCCGGAGTTGTGGTGGGCGTATGCCGGGGTGGTCTACGGAATCGGTTGGAACATGATCTGGGCGGCGGATCGCCGGGAGCCGATCCAGGTGTGCAGCCGCGACTGGTGCGTTCACGGAAACTACGGCGAATGGGTGTTGTTCAACTGGGACACGTTCCTGCTCATTCCGGCGGCGGCCGATTATGACAGAGCGTTGGCGCACCAGATCGTCGGCCCGCAATTGGCGGTGCAGACGCCGGAGGGGCTGATCCCCGGGATCGCCAGTCCGCTGGGCATTACCGCGGACCGCGGGATGCCGCCCGTGGCCAGCTATGGACTCTGGAAGGCGTATCTGCGGTCGGGGGACCGCACGTTCGTCGAGAACTACTACGATCGCCTCTGCCGATACCATGCCTGGTGGCGTCGGAACCGCGACGGAAACGGCGACGGCCTGCTGGAATGGGGCAGCAATCCGAGCGAGCCGGCCCATCCGCAGTGGCAATCGCACTCCTATTGGGCCAGTCGCTACGAGACCGGCATGGACAACCATCCCATGTGGGACGACGTGCGATTCAACCCCGCCACCAATACGCAGGAGCAGAGCGACATCGGCCTGAACGCCCTGCACGCGCTGGATGCACTGTGCCTGGGCCGGATGGCCGAAGTGCTGGGTCGCCGGGACGAGGCCGGGCGGTACCGCGCGTATGCGGAGAAGGTCGGCCGCCTCATCGAGCGGGAGCTCTGGAACGACCAGGAGGGATTCTGGCTCAGCCGCGGCTGGGACGGCGCGTGGAACCATCGGGCGTCCACCACGTGTTTCTACCCGATGTTTCTGCCCACGGCGGACGCCGGCCACGTGGAACGGGCCGTGCGCGATCACCTGCGGAACCCGCAGCGATTCGGCGGAAAATACGGATTGCCGGTGTCTCCGCGGAACGATCCGGCCTATCCGGAGCAGTACTACGTGCGCGGTCGCATCTGGCCCGCGCAGACCTTGTTGGTGCACGACGCTCTGCGCGAGGCCGATCGGCATGAAGATGCGGCGGAAGTGGCCCGCGGGTGTCTGGAGACCATGCGTGACGAGTGGATTCACGAGGGCCATCTGCACGAGAATTATCACGCGGAAACCGCCGACGGGGACGACACGCCCGAAAGCGATCCGCTCTACAGCTTCGGCGTGATGCTGCCGTACGTTGCCTGGAGCCACCTGCGGGACAAGCGCATCGACGGCTCGGTCGTTCAGGCCGATCCGGACGTGTTCGCGGAGCATCTCGATCGCGACGGCGATCTGCGCCGGCGCATCGAGCCGTTGGACGGGCTGCCGGCACTGGCCTAACCGGCGGAGAGGGTGCTGGCGCGTTGGAGAGTGAAATCCAGGCCGCCGGACGGTACACTCCCGAGCATGACCGTCGAAACGCACAACCTTCGAGTGGCGACGCGCGGCAACAACCACGTGGTGAACGTCACGGCCGCGATTGAGCAGAGGTTGCAATCCGGATCGGTTCGAAACGGGCTGGTGACGGCCTTCGTTGTCGGCTCCACCGCCGGGCTGACCACGACGGAGTTTGAGCCCGGGCTGGCCGAGCACGATCTGGAGGCCGCTTTTGAGAAACTGGCGCCGGCCAGGGGCCGCTACGCTCACGAGGCGACGTGGCACGACGACAACGGGCATTCGCACGTGCGGGCGTCGCTGCTGGGGCCGAGTCTCACCGTGCCGCTGGTCGACGGCCGGCTGACTTTGGGCACGTGGCAGCAGATTGTGCTGCTGGATTTCGACACGCAGCCGCGCGAGCGCGTGTTGATGGTCCAGGTACTCGGCAGCGCCTGAGGCGGGCGGCGTCTTCGCCGCTGCGGCTTCGTGGACCTGTATCGAAGCGGCGGCCGGTTCACCGGGATACGGTTCGTGCCAGGATCGTCAGGTACTGGGCGAGGGAGGCGTCGCCGGAGGACACCTGCCGACCCAACTCGATCCAGTCCGGGTGTATCTGCGGCGCAGTCGCGGCGGTCAGCGCCGAGCGCGTCGTCTGCGGGGGGGCCTGCGAGTCGCGGGAGTGTCGACCGATCACGATGCCGATCGCCAGGACCGCCGCGACCTTGAGAATACCGCCGCCGATCCGGAGCCAGAAGGGGGAACGGCGTACGATGGTCAACGCGGCCGTCTGTCGCGTGGCCAATTCGGGCGATACCGTCTCCAGCCGTCGCAGCGTGCGGATGACGGTTTGACGGTCGCCCGCTCGCTCGCGACACGCGGCGCACGAGGCCAGATGGGCTTCGCATTCCGCACGGGCCTCGGCCGGCAGTTCCTCACCCAGGTAGTCCGCCATTTGATTCTCGAATTCGCGACAATCCATGGAATCACTCCTGGTTCCAGTCTTTCAGAGCGTCGCGCAGGCCGTCGAGCGCCCGCACATAGTGGGTTTTGGCCGCACTCTGCGAGATGCCCAGCGACGCGGCGATGGCGGCGAAGGTTTCCCGGTCATACACCTTGGCCACCAGGATCTCGCGCTGCCGCGGGCTGAGCGTTTCCATCGCCGCCGCCACCCGGCGGTGCAGCTCACGCCGGTCGAGGGCGTCCGAATCATCTGTGGAGAGGCTTTCGATTGCTTCGGAAGTCCGGGGCCGGCGGCGGCGGAGCAGGTCGATGCAGTGGTGGACGGTCGTGCTCCGGAGCCAGGCGCGGCGGTTCTCCACGCGGTCGTCCGCGCGGCGCAGCCACTTCAGCAGCACGTCCTGGGTGGCATCCAGTGCGTCATGATGGTTCTGCAGCAGCCGGTACGCCCACCGATAGACGTCCGCCCGCATTGCCGCGTCCATACCCGGACCCCCGCTCACGGCTCCGCGGCCGATGGCATCGCCCGTCGACACTCTCTCCCGGCTCGCGAACACCGATCTTTTTCACCGTGGAACGAACGATGTCGCCGCCAGAACGACCGTACGATCGTACAGAGCTTTGCCGGAGAACGTCCAGGTGACGCATTCGAAACCGGCCTTCGTCGCGTCCGGTCCCCCCGCGTCGATGAAGCCCCGCTGAATCGTCACGAGGTCGCCGAACCCCTTCTGGGCCAGGTCGTTGAAGTCGGCGCCCAGCGCTTCCGCGCGGGTCGGCGAATTCGAGGTGTGCGCGATCACCCGACCGGGCATTCTCACGCGAACCTCGAACGTGTCGTCGCCCAGGTCCTCCGTGACCTCGTATTCCCGTCGCAACTGATCCAGGGATTTGAGCAGTTGCGTCACCCTTTCGCTGGCCACATTCTGCTCGGCGAGCGACGTCTCCAACGCGGCGAGCGATTTCTGCCGCACCTCCTGTTCCAATGCGACGCTCTTGGGACCGGCGTCATCCTGGAACAGCAGTGCCAGGCCTCGCCGGGCCACCTCTGGATCGCGATACACGTCCATCATCCGCCGCCGTGCGATCATCCAGACATCCGGCGGCAGCGGCGGCTCCATGGCTCGCGCCGCGATGTCGAGCAGTTCGCCGGCCTGCTGGGCTTCGACCTCGATCCGGGCTTTGGCCAGCGTATGGCGATCCTCATCGGTGATCACCTCGGGCGATTTGCCGCGGATTGCCTTGATTTCATCCGATTCGGCCATGACGTCGCGCGGATACTGGACCTGCGCCGCGCGGCGCGGGCGATACACGCGCGTGAAATGGTAATACGTCCCGTCGTTGCGCGATTCGATCGTCACGGTCGTGGGAAACTGAAGCGCCACCGCCGCAAGCGGCGTTCCCGCTTCCGCGTACGATTCGGGCAGTTTCTCTCCCTTCGACAGTCGACGGACGGCGCAGCGGGTCAGCGTTTCGGTGTTGTCCTTCTCCGCCACCTCGCGTTTTTCCATCACTTTCCATCCGGCCGCCTCAGTCGGCAGAGCGTCTCCCTCGGTCATATCCCGTGGATCGCCCACGGCCGTCACCGCGATTAAGACCGCGCCGTCCGGCATGATCGTGATCTGCTCCTTTCGCCGGACGCACCCGGCCACCAACGCCAGGAACGCCGCCGCCAGCAACACCCGTCGGGCCATCATGTGAAGTCTCCTTCCGGCTCGAACCGCCGATTCGTTTGTGATACGCCATCCACTGGACGATCAAACCGGGCGGATGGTTGACAGGAAGGGGCCCGAGCCTGGTTGCGTAATCGTAGAAATGCGCCCAATCATTTATCAAAACAGAAGTTACAGATCACTCCAGATAAGCCCGCCGGGATCGGTCCGCACAGGTTCATGCGGCCGGGCCAGGCTCGCACGCCGTCTGTCCGGCCGGGAGCGGAGGCCGCCGGCGGCTTCAGGGGCGATCATTCCGCTTCGGATCGCGCGACTTCATCCGGGAGTTTTCGATCTCTCCTGCTCTAGTTCCTGCAGTTTTTTTTCCAGTTTCAGCCGCACGATCTCCGGCAGCAGGCGGGAGAGGCGGTCCGGCTGGTATCCGCCAATCTCCACGATCTGCTTGATCAGCGTGCTGGAGGTCAGCGCGTGTTGATCGCTGGTCAACAGAAGAACCGTCTCCACGTCGCCGACCAGCAGGTTGGTATTGGCCTGGCGCAGTTCACCCCTCAAATCCACCTGGTCGCGGATGCCGCGCAGAATCACGCGGGCGCCCTGGCGGCGCACATACTCGGCGGTCAGCCCTTCGTAGCTGTCCACCCGCACGTTGGGGATATCACGCGTGCATTCCCGAAGCAACTCCACCCGTTCGGCGGCAGAGAAGAGCTCCGTCTTTTCCGGGTTGCGGCCGACGGCCACGATCAGCGTGTTGAACAGGCGACTGCCCCGTCGGATGATGTCCAGATGTCCGTGCGTGATGGGGTCAAACGCTCCGGGAAACACCCCAATGATCGGATCTCGCTCAGGCATGCTTGGGCTCCCTGAAGGTACACGGGCATTGTACGGCAGGCCTTGGGGAAAACGCAAAAACGCGGAGACATGGAAGCCGGACACGGCGAGCGGCTTCGAGTGCGGATGGCCGCACGACCTCCGTTCACACCGCGGCAGACTCCGCTTCCGCGGCCGGCGAGGCGGTCGAGGGGGCGCTGTCGCGGTAGAAGATGTTGATCTTCAGCCACTTGCGGCTGTGCCAGCGGCCCCAAAGAAGCAGGCCCAGCAGGACGATCAGTGCGGTGGCCGCTATCCAGGGCCCCACACTGCCCCATTGGGGAACGGTACGCACCATCAGCCACCCGCCGCCGATGATGACCAGCCAGTGGGTGACCACGAAGACGGCTGACGGCCAGAAGGTGTCGCCCGCGCCGCGCAGGGCGGCGTTGTACCCGAGGCACATTGCGTCGAAGACCTGGAAAACGGCCGCGCAAATCAGCACGTGCGATCCGATGGTGACGACGGCGGGTGTGTCGTTGAACAGGCTGATGAGTCCGCGCCGCCCGAAGAAAAAGATCAGGGCCCAGGTTCCCATGAAGCCGACGATGCCGGTCACCCCGATGCGGGTCAATCGGATGGCTCGCGCCGGATTGCCTTCACCCAGGGCGCGGCCCACCAGGGAGGTCAGGGCGATGCCCACCCCCACGCACGGCAGGAACGAGATCCGCATATACTGCCAGACCACGTTCGTGGCGATCAGATGCGCCTTTCCGAAATAGGTGCCGATCAGCACGTTCACGAACACCGCCCAGACGATCACGTCGCTGATGAACTGGATGCCCTGCGGGCTGCCGGTTCGCAGAATGTTGAGCATTTTGCGGCGGTCGGGCCGCCAGGTGTCGCGGGTCTGAAACTCCTGATGATAGGCCGGCCCGCACAGGCGCCGCATCAGCCGCAGCACCTGGTACAGACTGCCGATCAGCGTGCCCCATGCGGCCCCCGCGATTCCCAGCCGGGGCAGCCCCGCGATGCCGAAAATCAGCACGAAGCTCGCCACGGCGTTGACCGCAATGCCCTCGATGGTCGCCCACATCGTCACCCGAGGCCGATGCACGCCGTTGAAGAAGTTCGAGAGGGCGGCCACGGTCAACGTGGGCGCAATCGTCAGGATCGCCACCCGGATGTATTGGACCTCCAGTTCCTGAATGGCCGGGTCGTGTCCGATCCATCGGACCAGCGGCAGCACCAGCGGCCGCAGGGCGAGCCCGATGGCCGCAAACCCCAGGGCAAGATAGACCGCCTGCCAGGCGTACGCTCCGCAATCGGCGTGTCGGCCGCGGCCGAGGCTCTGCGACACGAAGGTGCTGACAATAATCACGGTCCCCATGCCGAACACCAGAAACGTCCAGACCAGCATCTGGGCGGGCAGGATGGCCGCCTGCGCGTTGTCGCCAAGGAACGTCATCATCACGAAGTCGCTGACGTCCATGGCCATCCGCGAGAACATCGTGATCACCATGGGCACGGACATCACAATGACGCTGCGCAGATCGGCCCGCCGGCTGGCGCGGTCCGTGCCGCCTGGGAGGATGGTGCCTTCGGAACTCATGCCATCGGTGTTCCGCATCGAAAAACGACCCCGGGAGCGCGGGTACTCCCGGGGGCCGAGGGTTGTCCATCGACTGCGATTCCCGTCCTCAGGAGGGCTGGTTCTCCGTACCTCGCGGTGCGCACGGATGTTGCGTCCGCACCGGACCGCCGCGCAGGAATGTGCCGGGCGTCATCGGCGTTCCGCGGGCTTTCTTCGGGAACGTGCCGACGCCGAACCGGAGCAGTGTAGGTCGGATCGACATACCGGTCAACCTTCGACAAACGCCCCCGCCGGCCGGTCGCACGGCCCGGTTCATTCGCGAGTGGCCGTCACGATGAAATCGACCGAGGTGCCGGGATCAAACGGCGTCAGCGCGTAATCGCCATAGCGGCCGTCCACGCGGAGCCCGGCGGCGGCCAGCCACGTTTCCATCTGTCCGGGCGAGACGGGGTAGATCCGGCCGCCTCCCGCGTGATGCCGCCATTGGCCGTCGTTCCAGAGGGTCAGACTGGTGACTTTGGCTTCATCCGCGCCGACGTGAAACAGGCGGAACGACACGTATTCCACTCCCTCCACGTGGGTGATCCGCGGTCCGCGCACACAGGGGTGTTCGTCCCGCATGGGCGCGAAGTTGAGCACCTGGATAAACAGCCGCCCGCCCGGGCGCAGGACGGCCGCGAAGTTGTCCAGGGCCGCGCGGACCGTTGCCTCGCTGCCGGCGGCGGCCAGCGAATTGCCGATGCAGTACAGGCCGTCGAAGCGATGGGTCACGGAGTCATTCAGCGCGTCGAATCCACAGCCGACCCAGGCGACGTGCACGCCGGCGTCCGCCGCGCGTTGGGATGCGACGCGCAGCATTGCCTCGCTGACGTCCAGGCCGGTCATGCGATAACCGGCCCGGGCCATCGCCACCGTCTGGTGCCCGGTGCCGCAGCCGGCGTCGAGGATGCCAAGCGATCCCGGCGGGCCGAGAACCTGTTGCAGCTTGGGGATCTCCCGCGTGAGGCGAGCGTTCCAGTTCACCGACACGTCGTACCACTGGGGCGAATCCAGGAACAGGGTCGTGCCGGACGCGTTCGATGGATTGTTCATGAGCCGGATCTTCCTGCGTTGCTCCGTCGTTCAGAACAGCCGTCGCGAATCCAACAGCACGCAGATCGGTCCGTCGTTGACCGATTCCACGTGCATGTGCTCGCGGAAGACTCCCTTTTTCACCGTGACTCCCGTTTCTCCCAGGAGCCGGCAGAAAGCCTCGTACAGTTCATTCGCCAGTTCCGGTCCGGCGCTGGTGTCAAACGAAGGGCGTCGGCCCTTGCGCGCATCGCAATGCACGGTGAACGCGCTGACTGCCAGCACCGCGCCGCCCGCCTGCATCACGTCGCGGTTCATCAGCCCCTTCTCATCGGCGAACACGCGAATGTGCCGCACCTTGTCGGCCAGATAGCGGGCGTCGGCCTCCTGGTCGTCCGGCGCGACCGCCACGTAGACCAGCAGGCCCGATTCAATGGAGGAGGCCGTCTCTTCACCCACCGTGACGGACGCCCGCGTCACCCGCTGCACCACCGCCCGCATCTCAGCCTTCCTTCCCCGGTGACGGAAACGTTCCGGTGTTCTCTGGGGCGCTGAGGTTCTCCCAGTTGGGCGAATGACATCGGCGATCGCCCGTTCGAGAGAGCTCGGCGATCCGGGAGGTTCCATGCATGGGCGGTTCTGGCATCATGTGGGTTGCGCAGGTGCGGCGTTGTCGGGCGATTGGCCGTCTGGCCGTCCGCGCGACCGGCGCAGCCGGGCAATGGCGAGGAAGAGTACGCCACACGCGGCGAGGCCGACCATCGGCACGTTGCGACTGAACCAGGATTCCGGCATCGGGCACAGAACGCCGCCGATCTGCGATTCGGTGCCGTCCGCGAAGCAGACTCGCGCCACCGAGATCTTTTCCACCGCTCCGGCCGGCGCCACCCGCAGCCCGAACGTTTCCGAACGGCCCGGGACGAGGCCCGGGTGCGGGGGGCGGGCCGTGTAAACCAGCTTTCCGATACGGCCGCCGCCGCTGATGCCCACCTGTTCGGTCATCTCGAGCGTCCAGCCGCGGACCTCGGCGGGCAGGTCGCCGTTGAAATGCGGAAATTCGATGCGGGTGATCGGTTGTGCCGCGTGATTGTGCACCGTCCAGGTGTACGCATGCCCGTCCTCGCTCGATCCGCCGTCGACGGACACGCCGGGCCCCGCGCCCAGACAGACGCACGCGATACCTGCGAACACAAAACAGACCGACATGATCCGCCTCGCCCGGAACCTGTCGGCCGGCAGCCATCCGCCGGCCGCCCGGTGACACGCGGCATTATGGTTTGTCCGGGCGACTCTGTACAGGGGGTCGGACCGGTCGTCGCGAGGCTCAAGAGCCCGTGCCGTCCGGTGGGCAGCGCCGCAGCCGGATTTCATGGATGGTCTGGAGAATTCCTTCCATGCGAGGGTGAATCTGCAGGGTTCGGTGGTAGCACTCCAGCGCCTCCTCGAACCGGCCCAGTTGAGCGAAACAGTGGCCCATGCCGGCCATGGCCCCGAAGTGATATGGATTCAGCGTCAGCACGCGCCTGCAATCACAGATCGCCCGGCAATAGTCGCCCAGAAAGCTATGCACGATCGCTCGCTGGTTCCACGCCTCGGCGTACTCCGGCTCCCGCGCCACCACCGAATCCAGGTCCGCCAGCGCTTCGGTCCAGCGCTCCGCCTGCAGGTGCCGCATCGCCCGATACAGAACCGACTGCACCGCGATCGGGCCGGCGGCGAACCACAATCGCCACAACGCCCGCTCGGCCGCCTCCACCACCTCCGGATCGTCGCGATGCAGCAGGCTCACCAGCACTTCGCACGTCGCCCCGTCGTCCACGACGGCCGCGTTCGCCGGGGCGTTGCCCATGCCGATGGGCCTCTCAGAGTCGACGGCGGACGGGCAGGATTCACCGTGTGGTTCTGAAGCGTACGGATGGCATGGATGGGCGGGCATGACAATCGTGTTGAACTACACAGGACGCGGGATCCAAAGCTGTCCTGCAAACATGCGGACACCGGAAAGACCATAGGCCGACAGGCCGGACGAAGTCAACGTGTCCCGCGCCGGCGCGCGCCCGAGGCGGCTCCGTTCGCCTGCCGCACCTCCGCCGTCGACGCCGGAGCCCGGTTCAGGTCGATTCGTGCGAGCCGGACGATTCGGCGCCGTCCGCGGGCGGACTGTCGGAGGTCTCGTCCGCGCTGCCGGCATTGTCGAACGCCGCTTCGGCGGGGGTGTCGCCGTTCGTCGGCGCCGTCGTATCTCTCCGCTCCCCATCGGCTTCGTCGCCGTTCTCCGGCGCGATCCTGGCGACCGCCACCACCTTGTCTCCCTCGTCCACCCGGATGAGTCGCACGCCCTGGGTGGCCCTGCCGATTTCCCGCACGTTCGACAGGTCCGTCCGGAGCATAATGCCCTTGGCCGTGATCATCATCAGCTCATCCGTGTCTTCCACGCTGAGCAGCCCGACCACGTGTCCGTTCCGTTCGGTCGTGCGGATGTTGATCACGCCCTGGGCCCCCCGGTGGGACAGCCGGTATTCCTCGATGTCCGTGCGTTTGCCGAAGCCGAATTCGCAGACGGTCAGCAGAGACTGTCCGGGTCGGATGGCCACCAGACTGACGACCCGATCCGCGGCGCGCAGCTTCATGCCGCGCACGCCGCGGGCGCTGCGACCCATGGCCCGGACATCCGCCTCATTGAAGCGGACGGCCATTCCGTCGCGCGAGCCAAGCACGATTTCGTCTTCGCCGCTGGTCTGTTCCACACCCACCAGGGAATCGTCGGCATCCAGGGTGATCGCGATGATGCCGCTGGGCCGCGGCCGGCTGAACGCCCGCAACGGAGTCTTTTTGACCGTGCCGTTGGCGGTAGCGAAGAAGACGAATGACTCCTCGAACTCCCGGACGGGCAGCACCGCCTTGTATGCCTCATTGGGCAGGAATTTCAGGAGGTTCGCAATGGACCGGCCCCGGGCGGTTCGACCCGCGGCGGGCAGGTCGAACACGCGGGCCCAATACACCCGTCCGCGGTTGGTGAAAAACAGGAGGTAGTCATGCGTGGAAACCACGAAGAGGTGCTCGAGGAAGTCTCCCTCACGGGTTTCGCCGCCGCGGACGCCGCGACCGCCGCGGCCCTGCTTGCGATAGCTGTCCACGTCCACCCGTTTGATGTATCCCTCGTGCGAGATGGTCACGACGACCTGTTCGTCGGGCACCAGTTCCTCGATGCGGAAGTCCTCCACCGCCCCGGTGATCTCCGTGCGGCGGCGGTCGCCGAACTTTTCCTTGATCTCGTACAGGTCCTCGCGAATGATGTCGAGCACCAGACGTTCATCGCGCAGAATGGCTTCGTAGCCTTCGATCTCCTCCACCAGCTTGGCGTATTCGGTGGCGAGTTTTTCGATCTCCAGTCCGGTCAGCCGCTGTAACTGCATGGCCAGGATCGCATTGGCCTGCACCGCGGTCAGGTTGTGCGCCTGCGCGCTGTATCGTTCGACAAACACGGCGGGCAGCAGGCGCCGGAGCAGTTCATGCCCGCTCAGAAGCAGATCTCGATCCATCAGCCGCTGGCGGGCGGTCTCCGGGTCCGGCGATCGGCGAATGATCTGGATGATCTCATCAATGTCGCCGACGGCCAGGATCAGCCCTTCGAGCACGTGGGCCCGCTGTTTGGCCCGCCGCAGGAGCAGCGCCGTCCGTCGCCGGATGACCTCTTTGCGATGATCGATGAACAGATCGATCATTTCGCGGAGAGTGAGCGTGCGGGGCCGCCGGTCCACCAGGGCGACGTTCATGACGTTCAGGTTGGATTGGAGCGGGCTGTAGCGGAAGAGCTGGTTGATCACCACGTCTTCGTTGCCGTCTTTGCGGAGTTCCACCTCAATGCGGACCGGATTCTTCCGGTCGGAAGCGTCATTGACGCTGGAGGCGTCCTTGATGGTGCCGTCCTTGATCAGGCTGGCGGTCTTTTCCACAACCGTGCTGCGCAGCACCTGGTACGGAATCTCGGTGATGACGATCACCCGCCGGCCGCCTCGTCGCTCTTCCACCGTGTACCTGCCCCGCACGGTGATGGTGCCGCGGCCGGTCGTGTATGCGTCGTAGATGCCCTGGCGCCCGCAGATCTGCCCGCCCGTCGGCAGATCGGGCCCGGGGATTTTCTCGAGCAGCTCGGCGATGGTAATCTGCGGATTGTCTATGACCGCGATGATCCCGTCGCACACTTCGCCCACATTGTGGGGCAGCAGGTTCGTGGCCATGCCCACGGCGATTCCGCTGCTGCCGTTGATCAGCAGGTTCGGAAACCGGCTGGGCAGTACGGTCGGCTCCTCGCGGGTGGAGTCGAAGTTCGGCTCGAAGTCCACCGTCTCCAGATCGAGGTCTTCCAGCATCGCCGCGGCGGCCGCGGACATCCGGGCCTCCGTGTACCGCATGGCCGCCGCCGGGTCGCCGTCCAGCGAGCCGAAATTCCCCTGCCCGTCCACCAGCGTCCGCCGCATGTTCCACGGCTGAGCCAGGCGCACCAGCGTCGGGTAGATCGCCTGGTCGCCGTGCGGGTGATACTTGCCCATGCAGTCGCCCACGATGGTGGCGCATTTGCGGTGCTGCGACCGGGGACCCAGGTTCAGATCGTTCATGGCCACGAGGATGCGGCGCTGCGACGGCTTGAGTCCGTCGCGCACGTCCGGCAGGGCCCGCGCCATGATCACGCTCATCGCGTAGGTCAGGTAGGAGTCCTGAATCTCCTCGATGATGGATATTTCGCTGATTCGCTCTTTGATGCCGTCTGCCATCCGTTCTCACCTTTGCCGGGCCGTCCGGGCCCGTTCGTAATCCTCTCAGTGTACCCGATTTCCGAGCCGTCGTGAACGGCTGGACAGGGGTGCTTTCGAGGGCGCTGCAAAGAGGCGACACCCCGGCTTCCGGCTCGAATCACTCCGCGCGGGCCGGGGTCTATCCCCGCCGTCCGGGCTTCACCCCGTTTCCTCCGCCCGCTCCTGCCAGACGGCGTCAATCGCGGCAATTTCCCTCTTGAGCGCCTCGCATTGCTCCTGGAGAGCGCGTGTGGCCGTGGGATCACGGTAGATCGCGTCAGACGCGAATCGCTCCATCAGGTCGGCCAGCTCTCGCTCCTTGCCGATGAGCAGCTCCTCGATCTGTTCGATGGACAGCCCGTCGTACGGATTCGACGTCCGTCTCGCCCGTTTCTTCTTCGCTTCGTTCCCGCGGACGGCCGCCGCGGCCGCGATTCGGGCCGCCTCGGCCTGGGCCTGCTCCGTCTCGACCGTCCGGGCGTACTGGCTGTAGTTGCCCAGGAACATCCGATGCCGCCCGCGTTCGAGCACCAGCAGCCGGTCCACCACCTGGTCGAGAAAGAATCGGTCGTGGCTCACCACGATGATCGTGCCCTCGTAGTCGTCCAGCGCCGATTCGAGCGCCTCGCGCGACGGAATGTCCAGGTGGTTCGTCGGCTCGTCGAGGATGAGCACCTGGGGGTTCGACAGGATGAGCCGGGCCAACCGAACGCGACTCTGCTCGCCGCCGCTGCAGTTTGCCAGCCGCTTGAAAACGTCGTCTCCGTGGAACAGGAATCGGCCCAGATACGAGCGCGCCTCCTGCTCGGAAAAATCCGGCCGCGCTTCGCGGACTTCATCGAGCACGCTGCCGGAGCGGTCGAGGCTCCCATGCTCCTGGGCGTAATAGCCCACCCGCAGGTTCTCGAACAGGCGGATGCGTCCGGCGTCGGCCGCCACCTCGCCCATGACCATGCGCAGCAGCGTGGTTTTGCCCGTGCCGTTGGGGCCGGTGATGCCCAGCCGATGCCCGCGGTATACGTCGAAGGTCAGATCCTCGAACAGCACCTTGTCGCCGTACCGCTTGCTGGCCGCGTCGCACTGGAGAATCGTGTTTCCGCCCTGCGCCACCTCGCCGAAACGGATGTTCACCGTGCGCTGGGTCTGCGGCCCCTGCGTGATCAATTCGCCGGACGCCAGCCGGCGTTCCAGGCGGGTTCGCCGACCCCGGGCCTGCCGGACCCGTTTGGCCGCTCCATACCGGCGGATGTAATCCAGTTCCTTGTCGATTTCGGCCCGATCGATCGCGACCTGCCGCTCCAGCGTCAGTCGGCGCACCTCCTTCGTCTGGACGTACTGGCTGTAGTTGCCGGGATAGACCGTGACCGCCCGCGCCTCCACCTCGATGATGCGGGAGGCCAGTCGGTCCAGCAGGTATCGATCGTGCGAGATGATCACCGCCCCCCCATGATGGCCGGCCAGGAACCGTTCGAGGAATCGCGTCGCCTCCAGATCCAGGTGGTTCGTCGGTTCGTCCAGCAGAAGCAGGGTGCTGTCTTCCAGCAGCAGTCTGCCCAGGGCCGCCCGGCACTTCTGCCCGCCGGAGAGGGCGGCCACCGGCAACTCGCGCTCGGCCGGGGTGAAACCGAGCCCTCCGAGGATCTCCTCCAGTCGAACGTCGATGGTGTGCCCATCCAGGGCTTCAAACCGCCCCTCCAGGCGGTCGTAGTCCGCCAGCAGCCTCGGCAGGTTGGGGTCGTCGTGCCGTTCGGCGATCTCGTGCGAGAGCTCCAGCATCCGGCGCTCGAGTTCGAGCACCTCGTCAAACGCCCGGCCCACCTCCTCGCGCAGCGTGCGTGTGGAATCCAGGTCCGGCTCCTGCGGAAGGTATCCCACCCGCAGCCCGCGGGTGCGTGTCACCGTGCCCAGATCCGGCTGCTCGTGCCCGGCGATGAGCTTAAACAGGGTGGTCTTGCCGGACCCGTTCGCCCCCACCAGGCCCACCGTCTGGCCGGAGTGAATTTCCAGCGACACGTCGTCGAGCACGATCTTGTGCCCGAACTGTTTCATTACGTTTTGCAGCACCACGCCGGCCATATGCGGCCATCATAAACGCCCGTCCACACCGGGGCGAATCCGTTTCCGCTTCGCCGTCGGCGTTCGTCCGCCAAGCAAGCCAGGCATGATCTGGAATGATCAGATCGGAAAGGCGCGCGGGGCAGGAGGGCGACGCCGGGCGAAGCGATCGCCGGAGCGGCTTCGGTCGGACCAAAGGCGGGCGAACCGGGGCGGTTCGACGCCGTCGGCCCCTCGTGCTATGGACCCTCGCATTCGTCCGGAATGCCGTTGAGGTTGAGGTCGGCAGCGCTGCCCGTCCAGATCTCCACCTGGTCGGCCAGGCCGTTGCCGTTGCAGTCGCCCGTGCCGTAGACGGCCGCAAACGCGGCGAAGTCGTCCAAGTCCACGTCGCCGTCGCCGTTGAAGTCAAACGCATCCAGGCAGTCGCTCACGGTAACCGGCGGGAAGGGAGCGGGCATGGCACCCGGTCCGGCCAGGCACTCGGAGAACACGACGTAATCGTCCAGATTCACCATGGAATCGTAGTTCACATCGCCGCCGGCGGGTCGTACGGCCACGCCGGCCCGGTCCACCAGAAATCCCACCATGCTGCGGGTCATTCGCACCGCGAACGGATAGTTGATGTTGTTCGGGTTGTCGACGCTGTCCGACGGCAGGTGGTAGTACGGGTTGGACCAGACCTCGTACTCGATGAGCAGGCAGGCATCGTATCCGGCGGTGTCGAACGGGGAGTGGTCGCTGTTGGGGATCCAGCCGGAATCGACCCACGTCAACCCGTTGCCGTACAGCGTGATGGCGTTGCCCAGGTGTGTTTTGATCGGGCTGGATGTGCGACCGTAGATCCGGGCTCGATTCGTCGACGCGGCGTAAGCCACCATATCCGCCGAGACCATGCCGCGGATGTCGTCCATGATATGAGCGTTGACGTAGGCTTTGCTGCCGTAGAGGCCCTGCTCTTCACGGGTGAAGGCGATGAACCGGATCGTGTACGCAGACTCGTATCGTGTGAGAATCCGCGCCGCCTCCAGCACCAGCGCCACGCCGCTGGCGTTGTCGTCGGCCCCCGGGTTGTTGACGGAATCGTAGTGCGCTCCGATCACGTATTCCTGCGTCGGATACAGCGTTCCGGTCTTCGTGCCTACGACGTTATAGTACGTCTTGCCTCCGTATTGCACCGGCTCCAGCGTGACGGTCAGACCATACTGCTGGAACATGGCCGCGATGTTGTCGCGGGCCAGGTCGTGCTCCGGCCCGTTCACCCCGCGGTTGTCTCCGTCGTGCGTGTACAACAGGCCCTCGATGCCCTGGTTGTCGCCCAGAAAATACCGGTAGGCGGTCTCGGACACCTGGTCCGCCGCTTTCAGACCGGCCTGCGAGCCGTGCGCGGCAACCGCCGCAAGTCCAACGACCATTGCCGCTGCCGCCAGCGCCCGACCGTGTCGTATTCGCATGGCATCCACGATGCGCACCCTCCTTTGGCTCTGTGCTGAATGTCCGGACGGAACCGGGCGGGCACGCGGAAAGACCTTCCCAACGCTCTGCCGCCCCGAGGTCGCCGAAGCCCTTAGCCCCGGCCGCCTACGCGGTACACCAGTATACCGGTTTTTGCGGCAGAGGTTCAAGGACGAGTGGTCGGGGCGTCCAGCAGCTCGCGCATCTTGGCCGCGATGTCCGGGGCGGCCATCAGCGATTCGCCAACCAGCATGGCGGCCGCACCGGCGTTGCGGACTCGGGCGACGTCGGCCGCGGTGTGCAGGCCGCTTTCCGCGACAAGAATGGACGTATCGCTCAACAGGCGCGCCGCCTGCTCGGTCGTTCCCACGTCGACCACCTGTCGAGCCAGATCGCGGTTGTTGATGCCCAGCAGGTGGCGCGTGGGGCCCGCCGCCCGAATCGCGGCATGAACGGCCAGCAGCAGACTGGGATTGTGGGCTTCGACCAGGACGGTCATGCCCAGGGAGTTAGCCAGCCGCAGCAGATCGACAATCTCGTCCGTTGCGAGCACTTCGGCAATCAGCAGGATCGCATCCGCACCGGCCGCCCGGGCCTCGTACACCTGGTACGCCTCGATCGTGAAGTCCTTTCGCAACACCGGAAGCGGCACCGCCTCTTTGACCAGCGCGACGTACGCCAGTTGGCCCTGGAAGTATGTCCGGTCCGTCAGAACGCTCAGCGCGGACGCGCCGCCCTCCAGATAGGTTCGGGCGATCGACACCGGGTCAAAGTCGGCCCGGATCAGTCCGGCCGAGGGCGAGGCTTTCTTGATTTCGGCGATCAGGTGGATGCCGCGCGGCGCGGGCCGCCGGATGACCGCGTGAAAATCACGCGGCGGGTCCGCGGCCCGGGCTTCCGCAATCACCTGGTCCAGGGGCCGGCGGGCCCGGGCCTCGGCGACTTCCCGGCGTTTGGTGTCGATGATGTCGTCCAATATAGTAGTCACGATGATCTCCCGGACAGCGAACCTGGCGAGTGTAGCCCTGGCCCGCGTTGGTGGCAATGAACCGGCGCGCTTCGATTGGGCCGTGCGACTCGGGCAGGTCGACGTCGTTCTGTTCTGGGGCGGGTTGCTGGTGTTCGCCTGCCTGGGCGGCGCGTGGCTCGTCC
>MTKY01050897.1_pt1 | contig 24022 bp, 21 predicted proteins | sample 1042731 | NCBI WGS metagenome assembly MTKY01 (sample SAMN06212206, study PRJNA360538) | anaerobic digester metagenome | biome: Wastewater treatment plant; material: sludge; isolation source: anaerobic digester fed with sludge from wastewater treatment plant | place: Denmark: WWTP Soeholt ... | reverse complement strand
CCACCTCGTAGATGACCCGCCAATCCCCCACCCGCAACCGGTAGCCGGAGCGGTTTTGCAACCTCGTCACGTTGTTATGTCGCACGTATGGATTTGCGGCAATGTCATCCAGCTTCTCGCGTACCAGTTTCGATACATTGCGCGGCAATTTGTGCAGCGTTTTGGCTGCTTCCTTGGTGTACACGATTCGATACATACGTCTATATTAGCACAGTGCCAACGAATTGTCAATAGAAAGTTATCTAAAAGCCAACACCCTTCACGCCATCACCGGTTCCAACACCTTCCGCAAGAACTGCCCTGTGTAGCTCTCCTCCACTTGCGCGACGGCCTCCGGCGGACCCTCCGCGATGATGTAGCCGCCGGCGTCCCCACCCTCCGGGCCGAGGTCGATGAGCCAGTCGGCGGTCTTGACCACGTCCATATTGTGCTCGATGACGATGACGGTGTTGCCCGCGTCGGTGAGCCGGTGCAGCACGTCCAGCAGCTTCTGGATGTCGGCGAAGTGCAGGCCCGTCGTCGGTTCGTCGAGGATGTAGACGGTGCGCCCGGTGGCGACGCGGCTCAGCTCCTTCGCCAGCTTCACGCGCTGCGCTTCGCCGCCGCTCAACGTCGTCGCCGCCTGCCCCAGCTTGATGTAGTCCAGCCCCACGTCGTGCAACGTCTGCAACTGCCGCGAGAGCTTCGGGTGATTGGCGAAGAAGTCCAGCGCCTCCTGCACGTCCATATCCAGCACCTCGGCGATGTTCTTGCCCTTGTAGCGGATCTGCAACGTCTCGCGGTTGAAGCGCGTGCCCTTGCACTCCTTGCACGTCACCCACACATCGGGCAGGAAGTGCATCTCGATGCGCCGCAAACCGTGCCCCTTGCACGCCTCGCAGCGTCCGCCCTTCACGTTGAAGCTGAACCGACCCGAGCCGTAGCCGCGCATCTTCGCCTCCGGTGTGGATGCAAACACCTGCCGGATCTCGTCGAACACGCCCACGTAGGTCGCCGGGTTCGAGCGCGGCGTGCGTCCAATCGGGTCTTGCGTGATGTCGATGACTTTGTCCAGGTGCTCCAGGCCCTCCAGCCGCGCGTAAGGGCCGGGGCGCGTCTCGGCGCGGTTGAGATCGCGGGCCAGCGCCGGGTACAGCGTCTCGGCAACGAGGCTGCTCTTGCCGCTGCCGCTCACGCCGGTGACACAGGTGAACACGCCGAGCGGGAAGCGCGCGTCCACCTCCTTGAGGTTGTGCAGCGTGGCTCCACAAAGCGTCAGGCTGCCGTTCTGCGGCGTGCGCCGCCCGCCGTTCGGCGATACCACCGCCAGTTCCCCGCTCAGATAGCGCCCGGTAAGGGATTGTGGATTCGCGGCGATGTCCTGCGGCGTCCCATCGGCCACCACACGCCCGCCGAGCACGCCCGCGCCCGGCCCCAGGTCGAGAATCCAGTCGGCGTCCATCATCGTCTCGTGATCGTGCTCGACCACGAGCACCGTGTTGCCCATGTCACGCAACTGCAACAGCGTATCGAGCAGCGCGCGGTTGTCGCGAGCGTGCAGGCCGATGGACGGCTCGTCGAGGATGTAGAGCACGCCCACCAACCCGCACCCGATCTGGCTCGCCAGCCGGATGCGCTGCGACTCGCCGCCGGAGAGCGACGGCGCGGACCGGTCCAACGTGAGGTAGTGCAGTCCCACGTTGAGCATAAACTGCAAGCGATCGCGGATCTCCTTGAGCACCTCACCGCCGATGGCGAACTGCTCATCGTCGAACTGCGTGTAAAGCGATTGCACCCAGGCGTGCGCTGCGTCGATAGGCATCGCGCTGACGTCCATAATGGACTTGCCGCCCACCAGCACGCCGCGCGCCTCGGAGCGCAGGCGCGCGCCGCCGCACGCGGTACACGGCTGCTCGCTCATAAAGCTGCCGTACCAGCGGCGCGTGTACTCGGATCGGGTCTGATGGAAGAGGCGATTGATATGAAAGACAATGCCCCGCGTGGGCCGGTTGCTCTCGTTCGACCACGAGCTATCCTGGCCTTCAGCGTGAAATTCAAAGTGTATTTTCTCGTCACCGGAGCCGTAGATGATCACATCGCGGAACGACTGCGGTAAATCCTGCCACGGCGTCTCCAAATCGATGCCGTAGTGCCGGGCGATAGACTGCAATTGATGAATTTGCCATTTACTGTTCTTCTTGCGGACGTTGCCATACCAGCGCAGCGCCCCGTCCATGATCGAAAGCATGGGATCGCCGATAATCAAGGCAGGGTCGACTTCCAGCTTCGTCCCCAAGCCGTTACATTCCGGGCACATGCCCAGCGGCGAGTTGAAGCTGAAGAGTTGCGGGCTGAGTTCCGGGAAGCTGATGCCGCAATGGGCGCAGGCGTGCTGTTCGCTGAGCAACAGCTCTTCGCCATCCACGATATCCACGACAACCATCCCCTCACCCGCACGCAGCGCCGTCTCCACCGAATCCATCAGCCGCGTGGTGAAGTCACGCCATAGATCGTCGCCGTCGCCGTTTACGCGCGCCGGGACGGCCAGCCGGTCCACGATCAGCTCGATCGTGTGGTTCTTCGTCTTCGCCAGCTTGATCTCGCGGTTCAACTCCACCGGCACGCCGTCGATGCGCGCGCGCGCGTAGCCCTCTTGCTTCGCCTGCGCCAGCACATCCACGTGCGTCCCCTTGCGCTGGCGAACGACGGGTGCGAGCAGTTGGAAGCGCGTCCCGCTGGGCAGCGCGGCAAGCTGGTCGGCGATCTGCTGCGCGTTCTGTGAGGCCACCTTGCGCCCGCACTGCGAGCAGTGCGGCTCCCCCACGCGGGCGAAGAGCACGCGCAGGTAATCCATCACCTCGGTGACGGTGCCCACCGTCGAGCGCGGATTCTTGCTCACCGCCTTCTGCTGGATCGCAATAGCGGGACTGAGGCCACCGATGAAGTCCACCTTCGGCTTCTCCATCTGCCCGAGGAACTGCCGCGCGAACGACGACAGGCTCTCGACGTAACGGCGCTGCCCCTCCGCGTAGATCGTGTCGAAGGCCAGCGACGACTTGCCGCTGCCCGAAACGCCGGTGAGCACCACCAGCTTATTGCGCGGAATCGTCACGTCGATATGTTTCAGGTTGTGCTGTTGCGCACCGCGAATGACAATGAAACCAGGCTCCATAGTTCCCCCCAGGAGAAATCAGAACCGAGAAAGTAGAAATGAGAAGTGGGTAACGAGTGATGCGTGAACAGAAGTATCCAGCATCGAGTATCCAGCTTCCAGCAACAAGCAATTATACCACAAGATATGTGTAGAACAAAGTTTCTACAGCTCTAGTGTAGCGGGGGAATATGACAAAGCGTGGCATATAGTGATGAGGTTATTCAGCAAACTCGCGGAACACAGCCAGCGAGGGCAACACATGGCCGTCGAAATCGAAGAGCGCCTGGTTCTCCCAGGCGTTGCCGGACTGTGGATCGGCGGGATTCCAGCCGCAGCCTTTCAGTCCCAGCCACGCCGGTTCCCAATAGAACACCCCTGTGGCTCCCGGCGCATCCTTGACGACCTGCATAATGTCTCGCAGCCAGGCGGATTGACCTTCGACCGTCGCGGGATAGCCGTCGATGAGTTGGTCCGCGCTGCTGATGATGTTGCCGTAGCCGTCCTGATTGTCCAACGTATAGGCGTATGCTGTTTCTACCACGATCAGTTCCTTGTCGTACCGCTGCGCGAGATCGGTGAGGTTGGCGGACAGGTCGCTCAAATCGCCGTGCCAGTAGCCGTAGAACGACAAGCCGATAACGTCGAATTCGACGCCCTCCGCGATGATGTTGTCGAACCACCAACGGTAGAGGTCATTATCCCCGCCTTTATCCAAGTGTAGCATAATTTTCGCATCGCATCCGGCATCCTTCACACCCGCAATCCCGGCCTTGAGTAGACCGACCAGCCGCGCGAACTGGTCAACGGAACCGTCCAGTTTGCCGTGATCCCAGAGCATACCATTGGTAATCTCGTTACCGATCTGCACCATGTCAGGCGCCGCGCCCTGCTCGCGCAAGGCGGTAATGGCTTCCTTCGTGTAACTGTAGACGGCATCCTTAAGCTGCTCGTAGTCATAATCCCACCACGCCAGGGGCTTGTACTGCTTCGCGGGATCCGCCCACGTATCGGAGTAATGGAAATCCAGCAAGAAACCCATCCCCGCTTGCTCGATCCGCGTCGCCATCCCTTTGACTTTCTCCAGGTTGTTGTAGCCGTTGGCGGGCGTATGCCACAGCTTGAGCCGGACGTAGTTGACGCCATGATCGGCCAGAATCTCGAAGATGTCCTGCGCCTCCCCGCCGGCGTTGTAGAAGACGCCGCCCTTGTCTTCCACTTGGGGCAAGCTCGAAATATCCACACCTCTAATCTCCAAGCCAGAGACAGGCAACGCGGCTGTAGGTTGCGACGATGTCATATCCACCTCCTCCACTTGCTCTTGGACAGGGACAGGCGACGCGGTCACACTTTCCACAGTGGTCATAACCACCTTTTCCGGTTGTTCCTGAATTACGCCGCGCGAACAACCAGCAACGCTCGAAGCAACCAGCGCGCCGGTCAAAAGGAAAACCGCCAGTTTTCTCAAGATATGCATCACCTTCACCACGATTACATCGATGAAATGGAAAAATCTGCGTCCGATGAAACAGGTCTGGCAGAATTATAGCATCAAATTGACATTTCCCTATCCACTTCTACAATGCGCCCTATGGTCACCATCCGGCCCGCAACCCTGGCTGACGCCGCCGCGATCAGCATTGTCCACTGTAGCACCGTGGATGAGTGGCGCGATCCATACACCCGCCAACCCACGGACGAAACAACGCTGAATCTCTTCGGGCGCTGGTACAATGGCGGCGACTGGATGAGCGTCGAGACGTGCGCGATCCACCTCAACGGATTGCTGCTGCACGGCCATCTACCGCTTGTCGCCGAGGCTAATGGCGTCCTCGTCGGCGAGGCGGAGTACTACGTCAACCGCGAACCTGCACCCTTCGGGCCGCACCTGCACCTGTCGGTGCTCTACATCCACAAGGATTGGCAGGGACAAGGGATTGGGCGGGCATTGATCGAGGCCGGCGTGGGACACGCGCGCGCGCTTGGCTGCCGCGCGCTGACCACACAGCCGGAGCCGGAGATGGCCGGCTTCTACCGGCGGCTGGATTTTCAACCGTGGCTACGCGCCAAAGAGATGCAAACGACGATTGGAGGAACATCCCCACTTCTCACGCGCCTGTCCCAAAACAGCGGGCCCCCGGAGCATCTCGCGTTGCGCATCGGGCGGTATCAATGCGGCGTGCAAGGGTGGGAAACACTCTGGCCTGCACTGGCAATCCCGGAATTGAGCGCGTTGCGGCGCAGCGTGTGGCGCGGAAAGGCCGAAGATGCGCCGGTCGTGCTTGGACTGCGCGAGCAATTCCGCACCCCGACGCAAGCCGACGGTTATGCCTGGCTGCCGCCCACCACCCCACTGACACCCGTGGTCGCTGCGCTGCGCGCGTTAGCGGCGCGCGAAGGGTACAACGCCGTCGATCTCCTGCTCCCCGAAGACAGCCTGCCCGAATTACGAACCGCATTCAAGCTGGACTACCAAACCACTGTCGATTTGTGGATCAAAAAGACCTGACAGAACATTTGTCAGGTCTTTTCCGTTTAATCCGTTCGATCCGTTGAGATTACTTCGCGTACTCCACCGCGCGCATCTCGCGGATGACTGTCACCTTGATCTGTCCCGGATACTCCATCGTATCCTCGATCTTGCGGGCCACGTCGCGGGAGAGGCGCAGGGCGGCTAGATCGTCCACGTCGCCGGGTTTGACGACGATGCGCATCTCGCGCCCGGCCTGAATCGCGTAAGCCTCTTCGACGCCGGTGAAGGAGTGTGCGATGTCTTCCAACGCGCGGATGCGCTTGATGTAGTGCTCCAGGCTCTCGCGGCGAGCGCCGGGCCGCGCGCCGGAAATTGCGTCGGCAGTTTCCACGATGATGGCTTCCAGGCTTTGCTGCTCGGCTTCGTGGTGATGGGCTTCAATCGTGTTGACGACCGCCGCCGGGACACCATAGCGGGTTGCCAGTTCCGCGCCGATGGTCGCGTGCGTACCTTCGAGTTCGAAATCCACGGCTTTACCGATGTCGTGCAGCAGGCCGCCCAAACGCGCCACATCGGTGTTCGCGCCCAATTCTGCCGCCAGCAAACTGGCGAGTTTGGCCGTCTCCACCGCGTGCGATAACTGGTTCTGCCCATAACTGGTGCGAAAGTGCAATTTGCCCAGGAGCTTCATCAACTCAGGATGCAGCGGGGGGGTTTCAGCCTCGTAGACCGCGCGTTCGGCCTGCTCTTTCATGATCTGATCGACCTCTTCGCGCGCCTTCTCCAGCAGCTTCTCGATGCGCGCCGGGTGAATGCGGCCATCGGCGACCAAGCGGTGCATCGCGCGGGCTGCGACTTCACGCTGAATGGGGTTGAAGGATGAGATGGTGATCATTTCAGGGCTGTCATCGACGATGATATCGACGCCGGCTTTCTGCTCGAAGACGCGGATGTTGCGCCCACCACGCCCGATGATCCTTCCCTTGAGTTCGTCGTTGGGGATTTCGAGCGTCTTGGTCGTCAGCTCGGCGACCTGCTCAGTGGCGATGCGCTGCACCACCACGGTCACGATTTCACGGGCGCGGCGCTCGGCTTCTTCGTGGGCGCGCATTTCCTCTTCGCGGATCACGCGAGCCATATCCTGACGGCTCTCTTCGGCCACCCGCTCCAAAAGCAGCTCACGAGCCTCGTCGGCGGAGAGATTCGATACGCGCTCTAATGCCTCGCGTTGCTCCTCCTCCAACTTCTCCAGGTCATTGGTCCGTTTGTCCAGCGCGCTTTGACGTTTGTTGAGCAGTTGCTCACGCTTGTCGATGCGATCCTGACGCGCATCCAACTGATCACGGCGACCCTGCAATCGCTCTTCCTCACGACGCAGCTTCTCGCCGCGACGGTCCATCTCCGCTTCGAGTTCAGTGCGTAATTTGAGCGCCTCGTCCTTCGCGTTGAGTACCGTATCGCGCGCCTGCTTCTCCGCTTCCTCCAAAAGCCGGGCGCGCATAGCCTCCAGGTTTCCCATTTCTTTCTGGTAATTTTCCTGGCGCATTCTGTAGCCGACAAAGCCGCCTACAGCCAACCCAAGGAGCAACAAAACGATGCCAATTACCCATTCCATATCCAGTGTTCCTCGCTTTCTTCGGTATCAAGTTGGGAGAAGGGCTGTGTAGCGAGAACTTCCTGGATGATGTCCGGTGAGAATCCGCGCCGCATCAGGCGATCCCAGAGACGGCGGCGAAACTGATCAGGGGGTAGATGCGCCAGACGGCGAGCCTGCTCGGCAGCAACCTGCTGCGCGGCGGCGACCTCGTCGTATTCCGTCAACGTCGTTTCGATCACGTTCGATGCAACGTCTTTCTGACGCAATTCCTGTACCAACATCCGCTTGCCTCGGGGACGAAAGCGGGCGCGATTGTCCGCCCAGTAACGCGCGAAAGCCTCGTCATCCACCAGGCCGACCGACCGCAGACGGTGCAACACTTCGGCCACCGTCGCCTCGGCAAAGTCACTTTCCAACAAGTAACCCTGCACTTCGGCCTCGCTGCGTGGACGGAAAGAGAGATAGTTCAACGCCTTCTCGCGCGCGCGTTCCACTTCGTCAGCCAGCCGCAGCGCCGCGATCTCGTCGTCCGTGAGGATCATCCCCACGCGCAAGTTCGCCGCAAGCAGCACAGCTAAACCAAAGGCAAAAACATCATCCAGATAAACGTTAACCCGGTCACTGGAATGTTTCTGGGGCTCCAGCGCCGTAATCCGTCCAGCCATTTGCCCTTCCATATAAACAGAAAACGGCCATGGCAGAACACGCCATAGCCGCCTGACGAGCTAAGCAAATTGAGACAAGTACGCTTCCAAGCACCGCCAACCGCTAAGGTTGGCACGCGAAACCATTTATGCTCTTCGGCCTACCGATTTCAACGATATTCCCCAAACCGAGCCTTGGGAAGTCATGGCCTTCCCGCTTGGGATCCTAGTCATGGCTAAACTACAACGCATCTACCGTCAGGGCGTACCAATCGCCCCGTCACTTCCTGGTGGGACAAAGCCCCGCCGATCCCGGAATCACTCCGGGGTACACCATAGCATCAGTTCATACAACGCATCCTACAGATGCGATAAAACAATCTCACCTATCTATTTTACCAGAATTCCGAGAATAGGGAAATGGTTATCGTCATAAAGAGCGGTCAGCATTCAGCCGGCAGCGTTCAGCTTCAGCATCGACCTGAAGTGCGGCGACGAACAACAGCGACGAGAGACGGTTGAGATAGGCCAGGTTCGCCGCACCGATACCCGGCTCAGCCTCGGCGAGCGCCACGACGCGGCGTTCGGCCCGGCGAACGGCGGTGCGCGCCACGTGCAAGGCCGCACCGGGAACGGAATCGCCGGGCAATACGAACGCGCGCAAGGGCGGCAGCTCCGCTTCGAATTCGGCGATGCGCGCTTCGAGCCACGCCAGATCGTCCACACCCGGACCGGGATAGCGCCCACGGGCTTCCGGCGTCGCCGAGAGGTGCGCCATCAGGCCGACGAAATGCTCCTGCACGGTCCGCAACATAGCCTTGAGCGTGGCATCGTCTACCAGCGCGCGTGCCAAGCCGATCGCAGACGTGGCCTCATCTACCGCGCCGACGGCCTCCAGCAGCGAGCCGCTTTTGGCAAGCCGTGCCTCCCCACCCAACCGGGCCGTTTCGCCACGATCGCCCCTTGCCGTGTAGAATTTAGAATGAGTCATCGTGATATCCTCCAATCAATCACGGAAATGGTAGTATACTTCCCCCAAAATACCAGCCATTAAGGTCGTTACAGTCCTTTGACCCTTTGACCACACAACTAAGGACTATCTGACGGTTCTCAGGAGCATACCTATGAGTTTTCACATCCGGGATCGCTATCTCTACTGCGAAGGGATCAACGTCAAGGACCTGCAAAACGCGGTTCAGGACAGTCCCTTCTACCTCTACAGCGCCGCGCAACTCCGGGCCAACGTCGCCGCCTACGCCGAGGCGCTTGCCGGCCTGCCGGCGCGCATTTCTTACGCGGTCAAAGCCAACGGCAATCTCACCCTGCTCCGAATCCTGCGCAATCTGGGCTGCGGCGCGACATTGGTGAGCGGCAACGAGCTGCGGCTGGCGCTGCTCGCCGGGTTCGATCCGGCGGATATGATGTTCAACGGGAACGGTAAACGGCGGGACGAGGTGGCGCTCGCGGTGCAGCACGGCGTGACCGTCAATATCGACAGCGAATTCGACCTGGAACACATCGCCGCGGCGTCACACGCCGCAGCCGCCCGCGGCGCCGCCAGGCCCGTCGATGTGCTGCTGCGCGTCAACCCGGACATCCGACCGGACGTACATCCCTACGTCGCCACGGGGATGCGCGATTCCAAGTTCGGCATCCGCGCCGAGCAATTGCCGTGGTTCCTCGACCGACTGAAGGGCGAGCCGCTCCTGCGCCTGGTCGGTCTGCATTGCCATCTCGGTTCGACGATCAAGGATGTGCAAGTTTTCTACGATGCGACTATTCTGATGGGCGATCTCACCAGTTCCATCCGACAACAAGGATTCGAGCTGCGCTACCTGAACCTGGGCGGCGGCCTGGGCATCGATTACGAGCGCACAGGGGAAATGCCCACACCGCAGGCGTTGCTCGACGCGCTGCGCGGACAACTGCCTGACGACCTCACGCTGATCGTCGAGCCGGGACGCAGCATCGTCGGCAACGCGGGTGTGCTGATCTGCCGTGTGATCGGCGTGAAACGCAACGGCGACAAACATTTCATCGTCACCGATGGGAGTATGGCGGCGCTCATCCGGCCCAGCCTCTACGGCGCGTACCACCACATCGGCTTCATCGAGCCGGTGGACGGCGAGCTGCAAGTCTTCGACATCGTCGGCCCGGTGTGCGAATCCGCCGACTTCCTGGGTAAGGCACGCATGCTGCCCACACCCCACGAGGACACCGGACTGGTCGTTTACGACGCGGGTGCTTACGGCTACGCGATGAGTTCGAGCTACAACCTGCAACTACGTCCTGCCGAATATCTAGTCGATGGCGACCGGGTGATGCAAATCCGCCGCGCCGAGACGTTCGAGGATGTGGCGTTGGCGCAGTCACCCCTTTCCGTTATAATGCCGCAGTAGACGCGGTTTCCATACCGCATGTTTGATCTGACGCGCTATGGAAAGCGCGACTACAGATTACTTTTATACGAAGCAGGTGAATATGCGCCAGGATTATCCCATTTTGGAATTCGATCCCACCCGCGAAGCGATCATTGAGCCAAACCGGCTCATCCGTCGCATCGACGTGCCCGAACATTGTGTAATCTGCTTCTTCCAGGATGTGCTCACCGAGTTGGTAGAGTCAGGCCGCGCCACACACATTATCGATGGACGTTCGGAGATGGGCCGCCATCCGCTCTACGAGATCGAGGTGGATGGGCGGCGGGTGGCATTCTTCCATCCCGGCGTCGGCGCGGCGTTGGCGGCGGGGCTGCTCGAAGAAACCATCGCGCGCGGCTGCCGCACGTTCATCGCATGTGGGGGCGCGGGCGTGCTGAACAGCGACATCGCCGTCGGACACATCGTCGTCCCCAACGCGGCGGTGCGTGACGAGGGCGTCTCGTACCACTACATACCGCCATCCCGCGAAGCCCGCCCTTCCCCTCACGCGCTCGCCGCCATCGAGCGCGTGCTCGAACGCCACAAGCTGCCCTACGTCGTCGGCAAAACGTGGACGACCGACGCCTTCTACCGCGAGACGCCCGGCAAGGTCAACATGCGTCGCGAGGAAGGTTGCCTGACAGTGGAGATGGAAGCCGCCGCGTTTTTCGCCGTGGCCCAGTTCCGCGGCGTGACCTGCGGGCAATTGCTCTACGGCGGCGACGATCTCGGCGGCGAGGCGTGGGATCACCGCGATTGGGTCAGTCACAGTTCGGTGCGGGAGAAGCTCTTCTGGTTGGCGGCGGAAGCCTGTCTGGAGGTCGAAGGATGAAAAACATCTGCGTCTACTGTTCGTCGAGCGACGCCGTCGCTCCGATCTACCTGGAGGCGGCGCGCGCGTTGGGCGCGCAGATGGCCGCGCGCGGCGATACGCTGATCTACGGCGGCGCGAACCTCGGCTTGATGGGCGCGCTCGCGCGGGCCGTTCACGCCGGTGGTGGGTGCGTCGTCGGCGTGATCCCGCAGGCTTTGCAGGCACGCGGCATCGCCTATGCCATCGCCGACGAGGTCATCATCACCCCGGACTTGCGCGAGCGCAAAGCGACGATGGAAGCGCGCGCCGACGCCTTCATCGCCCTGCCCGGCGGCCTCGGCACGTTGGAGGAACTGCTGGAAGTCCTCACGTTGCGCCAACTACAGGTGCACACCAAGCCCATAGTCCTGCTGAACACGGCGAACTACTACGCGCCGTTGTTCGCGCTCTTCGCCCACCTCTACCGCGAGCGATTTGCCAAGCCCTTCGAGAATCTGTATCACGTTGTGGGCGATGTCGAAGGCATTTTCGACTATTTGGACGCCTACGAACCGTTCCTGGCGCCGAGCAAATGGTTCGCGCCGGAGGAAAGATGATTGATCTCCTGAAATTACAACGCGCCATTTATGAGAACAAAGTCAACCGGGGCTTCAATGTCACCGACGTAGGGAAAGAAATCGTACTGATGGTCGAAGAATTGGGTGAACTGGCCCACGCTTACAAGAACAGCGATAAACTACCTGCGGCCAACATCAGCCACAAAGATGAGATGGTGGATGCCGTAGGCGATTTGATGGTCTACTGCCTGGGGCTGTGTGAGATGTTCGGGGTGGACAGCGAAACCGTGCTACATACGATCGTCGAGAACAATCGCATCCGCACGCATACTGGCCGGATGTAAAGAGTGCTTTTCACAAGAAAATCCCCCGACTTGCTCAAGTCGGAGGATATATCCAGAGAGAATACCCCCATCTGGATTCGAACCAGAAACCTAGAGATTAGAAGTCTCTCGCACTATCCATTTGTGCTATGGGGGCGTGGATAAGCATAAGCTTTTGGCTACTCAATCACCGGGCGCAAGCCCTTACGGACGGTACTACCCGAAAGCACCCTCAGCACCTGCTCCGACGTATGCCCCACCAGTGGCGCTAACGCGCGCGGCGTGAGTGGATGGTTGCCGTTGCTCAAGAAGACGCGGAAGATCGCCTCGAGCAGGGTCGGTGCTTGCATGATGTAACCGGGATCCTTGCTGCACCGTGTGGCAATCAGATATTGCAGACCCTCAACCTGCTGAACCTCACCGGTTTCCCAGTCGATCAAGTCAATCCTGTCCCCAAGACGTTGTCCGGCGTAGAGTTCGCGCAATTCCGGCGAGAGATGCTGCAGCAATTGCACGTTCAAGTCAAGGCCCTGCTCTGTCCACCAGTTGTAGTCAATGTGAAACGGTGTGTCCAATGCTGGCTTGATAAAGCGCGCCAAAACGGGAACAGGGGGTAATGTCGGCATTAGCTCTCTCCTCGATAAGCCCAATAGTTATCCCCCAGCGACACGTACCGCGACGACGTCGCCAACACAGCGAGCATCGGCGCCGGGGGAACGCGCCGCAACAGGTTCAATACACTGTACAGCGTCATCGCATGGACGGCGCGCTGCAAACTCAAACCGGCCAAACCGTTGAAAATCTGCTCCAGCAAGCTCTCCAGCGACACCCGCTGAAGTTGCTGCGCCAGCGCATCCACCGCGTTGGGATCCGGCACGGCAACCGTCGCCAGTTCGTCGAACTCACACGCCACCGGGATGCGCGTCACCTCGAACAGAACCTGCCCGCTTTCGGTCGTCACAGTGCGCAGCCACTCGCGGCGCTTGGATTTGATCGTGCGCAGATTCACTTGAATAACGCCTGGTTCATCGCCGCGGGCAAGATCGACGAAGACACCCACGCTGGCGCCAAGCCTTTTATACCATTCGGCCAAACCGTAGACGTAGCGACCACTGCGCACCACCCAGCCAGGGAAGGTTTGTTTGGTCGTCATGTCCATAAACGTGAAGCGGATGCGATCGGTCACCCGCGCGGTGGGGAAAAGCTGCGCCACCTGCGGCGACAACGGGAGCGTGCCGCTACGCCAATGCGGATAGTTGAGCACCACGGTCACCGTATCGGCGGGTTGAACGGGGTACTGAATATCCGACCACTCGTCATCTATCTGACGTTCCAAGGCCAGCATCGTCTCTTCTAACAGACTGCGGTTGTAAGGGATGGGCATATAGCGCAACGGCTGCGGCACTTCGAGCACGCCCTGTGGCTCCATCTGCCGGAGGTGCCACAGCGCATAGCCTGCTGGCCCCACTTCGTCAAAACGCCGGTCGTGCAGCAGGGCGTATTCGAGCGAGAAGAGCTGCAAGGGTCGCGAAATTTCTGTCGGGACTTCCATCTCGGCGAGTAGTTCATCCGTGCGCAGCGGACCGCCACCTGCCATATCCAGCAACGCCTCAGCGATATTCAACTGCCCGGCCGGGATATCCATCACCAGATCGCGCAAGAACCACTGCTCCCCCACGCTGAGGAATTGCACGTTCTTCTCTAACGCCGAACGCAGCACCGCCTTGATCTTTTCGCCGTGACGGCTGTAGATTTCATCTGGGGCCACGTTCTTGGAAGGCAGATAGGTGGCCTGGTTCAATGGATGATCGCGCATCAACGCCGCCGTAAACTCGCGTATGGTTCCGCTTTCCATCCGCACTTTGATGACAAAGAATGCATCGTACTCGGGGTTATGGCCGGGTCGCACCTCAATCACTTCGCCCAACAGGTTGTTGAGATGCGGGAAAATGATCTTTTCGCCGACGGTGTAACTGTCTCCGGGACGATAGATGCTGCCCTGGGCCAAAGTATCCTCGATCAACGCCACCATCTGCTGGTGACGCGCGCGGATGACTTCTTGCGCCAACTGGTCGATGGTTTGGGGACGCTCCGTCTCGACAAGAAAGTTGGTGATATACTCCAGATCATTTGGTAAGATGGAGAACTGTTCCCAATATTGGTCATTCTGCACGGTACTACTCATAAGCCTCTCGATTCCTGTATGCTGACTATCAAACGTTTTGATTATACCAGGAATACAGGGGTTTGACAAATATCCTTTTTTAACGAAACTATCGTTGGATATTAAATTTTGGATTTTGGACTGTTACTTGGCGGAGGGGAGAACTATGGCGCAAAAGGAAAAACACACCGGATTGGTCACGGTCTACGTCGCCCAGGGAATATTGCGCGCCATGGTGGTGCGTGGCGCACTGGAAACTGCCGGGATTCCGGTCATCCTCACTTATGAATCGGTGGGACCGGTGATCGGGCTGACCGTGGACGGCATCGGGCGAGTCGAGGTGCGCGTGCCGCTAGAATGGGAGGCCGAAGCGCGGGACCTGCTCGACGCGCGCCCGCGCACAGGTGAGGTCTACGCCATTCCGGAGAACGACGAAGCGGATGATTGAGCGTGTTACGGTTGTCGGCGGCGGGCTGGCCGGGAGCGAGGCCGCCTGGCAAGTGGCCTGCCGCGACATCCCCGTGCGGCTGTACGAGATGCGGCCACACACGTCCACGCCCGCGCACACCGGTGGCGACCTCGCTGAACTGGTGTGCTCCAATTCACTCGGCTCCGATCTGCCGGACCGGGCACCTGGACTGCTCAAGGCGGAACTGCGCCGGCTTGGGTCATTGCTGATCGAAGTCGCCGATGCGCAGCGTGTCCCCGCCGGCGGCGCGCTTGCCGTAGACCGCGAGGGCTTCGCGGCAGAAGTCACGCAGCGCATCACAGTTCATCCGCGCATCACCCTCATTCGCGAGGAGGTGACGGCGTTGCCGGAGGGCTTGGCCATCATCGCCAGCGGGCCACTCACGGCAGACCGGCTCGCAGCGGCCATCCGCGAACATACGGGCAGCGCCGCGCTCGCCTTCTACGACGCCATCGCCCCCATCGTCGAGATCGACTCCATCAATTTCGACGTCGCCTTCCGTGCCTCGCGCTACGGTCGGGGTGAAGCGGACGAGGGTGACTACATCAATTGTCCGCTGGACGAAGAGGCATATCACCGCTTTATTGCGGCTTTGCTCAGCGCAGAACGCATCCCCTTGCGCGATTTCGAACGCGACGATCCGCACTTCTTCGAAGCGTGCCTGCCGGTTGAAGTGCTGGCGGCGCGCGGGCCACAGGCGCTGGCCTTCGGGCCGCTGCGCCCCGTTGGCTTACACGATCCACACACTGGACGGCGACCTTATGCTGTCGTCCAACTGCGACAGGATAACGCTGCCGGGACGCTCTACAACCTGGTCGGGTTCCAGACCAATCTCAAGTACGGCGAACAGGAACGCGTGCTGCGGCTGATCCCCGGTTTGGAAAACGCGCGCTTCGTGCGCTACGGGTCGATGCACCGCAACACGTACCTCAACGCGCCCGCGCTGTTGGCCCCCACCCTGCAAATGCGCGTCCAGCCGAACCTGTTCTTCGCCGGGCAGATTGCCGGATTGGAGGGTTACGCGGGGAACATCGCCGGGGGATGGCTGGCCGGGGTGAATGTGGCGCGGCTGGCGCGCGGGCTGCCCTTGCTCACGCCCCCGCCAGAAACGATGATCGGCGCGCTGATGCACTACATCACACGCGCCGATCCGGCCACGTTCCAACCGATGAAAGCCAACTTCGGCCTGCTGCCGCCGCTCGATACACGCACGCGCGGCAAACGCGCTCGCGGCGCCGCCTACACTGAACGCGCGCTAGCCTGCCTGGAGCAGTGGAGCGCCAAACATCACCCACTGTGACCACCCCCGCCGTGGCCAATCTCCGACCGCGCCACCCCAAGCTCAAGCCCGGGCGAGCACGGTCAGGAGACCGACCCAAGCATAACGCTCTAGGATTCCGGACGCTCGCCCAACGCCAACGGCAGCGTCAGTTCCTTGCCATCGCGCAGCACCGTGACCTGAATCGTCTCACCGGGGCGGGTATTCGTCTCCAGATAGGCGATCAACTTACTCGAGCTGGTAATTACGACGCCGTCAATCGCCACGATGACGTCACCGCCAACCATGATGTTCCCATACGGCGTGCTGACGCTGCGGTTGCCACCTCGCAACCCCGCTTTAGCGGCCGGCGTATTCGATTCCACGTTCAAAATGAGCACCCCCCGGTCGGGAACCTCGGCGCCCAATTCGGCGAAGGAGGCCGCTAACTGTTTGCTCAAGCTGACGGGGAAAAAGCGCACACCCATCCACGGATGACGGTAGCGACCCTCGCTGATCAGTTCAGGTACAACCCGCTGCACGGTATTGGCCGGGATGGCAAAGCCGATGCCGGCGTTCGCCTGGCTGGGGCTGACGATCTGCGCGTTCACGCCGATCACCCGTCCCTGGAGATCGAGCAGCGGACCGCCGGAATTGCCGGGATTGATAGCCGCGTCTGTCTGGATGGCCTCGCCGATGTAGCGTCCGTCCGGACTTTCGATGACCCGCCCCAGGCTGCTGATCACGCCGAATGTTACCGTTTGACCCAGGCCGAAGGGGTTGCCGATCGCCACTACAAACTGCCCCACGCGGATCACATCCGAATCGCCCAGTGGGATGGGACGCAGCGGGTAATCTCCAGCGTCAATCTTGATCACCGCCAGATCATACGTGGAATCTGAGCCGACAACGGTTCCGGCAAAGGTAGCGCCATCAGCAAACGTGACCTGAATCTCCTGGGCGTTCTCGATCACGTGATAGTTAGTGACGATGCGTCCTTGCGCATCATAGACAAAGCCGGAGCCGCTGCCCTCGCGGGGAACGGCGTTGAAGAAGTAATCATAGCCTATGGAGGTGACGGAGATGTTGACCACCGCATCGCCCACTGCACTGTAGACTGCCTCCACCTGCGTCTCCAATTGCGTGGTCGCGCCATCCGGCGGCGCAACGACCCACGACGTCGGCGTTGGCAAGGTAGAGGTCGTCGCCTCCACAAGCGGCGTTGGGGTGACTGCGGTGGGCGTCAACGTCTGCAAAGCGAGGCAGCCAAGCGATGTCGCCAGTAGCAACGAAACACTGACCATTACGTAGAGTTTTCGCTTCATCGTCCCTCCTCTCAATGGGGATTAGTAATCAGGGATTGGGGATCAGGAATCAGTCCCCTAATCCCCAATCCCCAGTTACCGTTACCCACTTATGGCACCAGGAAAACCGGGCAGCGCGCGTAGCGCAGTACCTCGGTGCTGACGTCGCCCAGCAGAATATCGGTCACATTGGACGGCCCGCGCGTTCCCAGGACGATCAACGACGCCTTCTCATCCTGCGCCGTCTCCAGGATCGTTTTAGCAGGGGCGCCCGACTGGATGACCCCCACCGCCGAAATGCCGGATTTCTGGAGATGCTCGACCGTGTCGTTGACCACTTCCTGAGCCACTGCCTCCAGTTGTTGCAGCAACAGCTCGTAACCCTGGGTTGCCAGGTAACGCTCCGGCGGTTCGTAGACGTGCAAAACCACGACTTCGGCGCTCTCCGTTCGCGCGATGTGTTCCAGATACAACAACGCGCGTTCCGCAGCCGGTGTGGCGTTATGCGCAAAGAGTATGCGTTTGAACATTGTATCAGTCCTCCTTCAAGAACAAACTACGAATCTACACCAATCCTCAAAAATGGGAAGAAGGTCAGTGAAGATTCGTGGTAAAAATGCGCCTTCAAGCGCCGACGCGCAGGGCGCGCAGGTTCTGGAACAATTCGCGTTCCTGCGCGGTGAGGTGCACGGGCAATTTGACCTCGACCACGGCATACAGGTCACCGCGCTCTTTTGGCCGGTTCAGGACAGGCATCCCTTTTCCACGCAGGCGGAACTTGGCACCATTCTGCGTTTCCGGGGGAACGCGCAACATGACCGAGCGCCCGTCCGGCGTGGGAACGGCGATCTCGCCGCCCAGGATAGCCAAGTACAAATCCACCGGGACGGCGGTTTCCAGATCTTCACCGCGCCGCTGGAACTGAGCGTGCGGTAAGACTCCGATGTGCAGGTACAGATTGCCGGCCGGACCGCCGCCTGATCCCGGCGCACCCTTGCCCTCAACCCGAACGCGTGTGCCGGTATCCGCGCCCGCTGGGATATTGACCTCGATGCGCTTGTCACCAATCTGCAGAAGGCGCGTTGTGCCCTGGTAGGCTTCTGCAAACGTGATCTCCACAGGCTGCTCGTAGTCCTGCCCGCGCCGCGAACGCTGTTGTCGCGCCCCACCGCCAAACAGATCGCCGTAGCCAGCCCCACCGCCGAAGAGCTGCTGGAAGAAATCGGAGAACGGGCTGTCCTGCCCAAACAAATCGCCGATGTCCCTGGTGGTGTACTGGCGCTGGCCCGGTTGGCGACCGGCCCACTGCTGCCAGAAATCGTCGGCTTGCCCGCCACCTTGCTGGAACGTTTTATACTCGCTGCCGAACTGGTCGTATAGCTTGCGCTTTTCGGGATCGGAGAGCACTTCGTAAGCTTCGTTGACCTCCTTGAACTTCTCCTCCGCCGATTTGTCACCGGGATTCATATCCGGATGATGCTTACGTGCCAGCTTACGGTAGGCATTTTTGATATCTTTCTCATTCGCGTTTTTGGGAACCCCTAGAACGCCGTAATAATCCTTGTACTCCATGGCTGTTCCTCGAATCAAACAGTTACAAGTCAGTTAATCCGTTAAAATCCGTTCAATCCGTTGACAAGAGAACTGCGCGCCCAAATCCAGGCGTTACCGCTTGGCGACGATGACCCGCGCCGGGCGCAAGACCTGCTCGCCTATGCGATAGCCTTTCTGCTCCTCGTCGATCACCCGCATTTCCTCGCACTGACCATCCGTGGCGGGAACCATCGCAACGGCTTCATGCAGCAGCGGGTCGAATGGCGCGCCCACCGCAACGAACGGTTCTACGCCTTCAAGACGCAACACCTTCATAAATTCGTCATACACGACCTGGATACTTTGATGATGCGGGTTGTCCCGTTGCAGATGCGCGATGATCCTTTCCAGGTTGTCCGGCACGGTGAGAAAGGCCGTCAGCAGACGTTTGCGTTCTAGTGTGGTTTGCTCTTCAGCCAGACGTTGCTGACGTTTGCGGTAATTGTCCATCTCCGCGCGCAGCCGCAATGCTATGTCGCGCCAGTCCACCGTTTCTTCACCCGCCGTCACGTCCGGTTCGGAAAGTGGTCGCACTTCGGCCGGAACGGCTTCGCCAGAGACAGTTTCCGTGCTTGCACGGACGGCATCCACGTTTGCGCGATCGGCTTCGCCGGGTCGCCGCACCGGAATACGTTGTTGTTTTTTAGCTGCGTTCATACTCAATCCTCACTATAAAAAAGGGGTGACCCCATGGCCACCCCCACCCTTTGCAGGAGTCAGTATCTCCTGACCTCATATGTTGAGGAGGCTGATCACTAAACCTCGCGGAATTCGCCATCCACCACGTCGGGGCCTTCGGGCTGCGGGCCGTCTTGCGGGCCGTGTCCAAAGCCAGGGCCGACGTGCGGGCCAGGCATATCGGGGCCGGGGCCGCCGGGGCTGCCGTAAGCCTGCTCGCCCAATTTCATCGCGGCTTGCCGCAACTCGTCCATCTTGCGGCGGATCAACGCCGCGTCTTCGCTACTGTCCTTCACTTGGCGCAGATCGTTGATCATGCCTTCCAACTGACCGCGCAGGTCACCGGGGACTTTCTCACCCAGATCGCTCAGGGTTTTTTCCATCTGGTAGCACATCTGGTCGGCCTGGTTGCGGGCGTCGACCAACTCCTGGCGCTTCTTGTCCTCTTCGGAGTGCAGCTTGGCCTCTTCGACCAGCCGGTCCACTTCAGCCGGGTTCAGGTTGGTGCTGGCGGTGATGGTGATGCGTTGCTCGCGCCCGGTGGCCTTATCCTTCGCGTTGACGTTCAGGATGCCGTTCGCGTCGATGTCGAAGGTCACTTCGACCTGCGGGATGCCACGCGGCGCGGGCGGGATGCCGTCGAGCCGGAACTGGCCGAGCAACATATTGTAGCCCGCCATCGGGCGCTCGCCCTGGTAAACCTTGATATCTACGGCAGTCTGGCCGTCTTCAGCAGTCGTGTAGATCTCACTCTTGCGCACCGGCACCGTCGTGTTGCGGGGGATCATCACTGTCATCCGCCCGCCGAGCGTCTCGACACCCAGCGAGAGCGGGGTCACGTCGAGCAGCAGGATGTCGGTCACATCGCCACCCAACACGCCACCCTGAATGGCCGCGCCCACCGCGACAACCTCATCCGGATTGACGCCTTTGTGCGGTTCCTTGCCGCCAGTCAGGTTGCGCACCAATTCCTGGATCATCGGCATACGGGTTGCTCCGCCGACGAGCACCACTTCATCCAGTTTGCCGGCCGACAGCTTGGCGTCTTTCAGCGCCTGCTCGAAGGGCACGCGACAGCGATCAACCAGGTCACGGGTGATCTGTTCGAACGTCGCGCGCGTCAGTCGGATTTGCAGGTGCTTCGGGCCGGTCGCGTCGGCGGTGATGTACGGCAGGTTGACCTCGGTTTCCATCATCGTGGACAATTCGATCTTGGCCTTCTCCGCCGCCTCGCGCAGACGTTGCATTGCCTGGCGATCCTGCGCCAGATCGATGCCCTGCTGCTTCTTGAATTCGGCCAGCAGCCAACGCACCACGCGCTCGTCCCAGTCGTCGCCGCCCAGATGCGTGTCGCCGTTGGTGGATTTGACCTCGATCAAGCCCTCGCCCACTTCGAGAATCGACACGTCGAACGTACCGCCGCCCAGGTCGAAGACGAGGATTGTCTCATCGACGTTCTTATCGAGGCCGTAGGCCAGCGCCGCCGCTGTCGGTTCGTTGATGATGCGCTTCACCTCAAGCCCGGCAATCTGGCCGGCGTCTTTGGTGGCCTGGCGCTGGCTGTCGTTGAAATACGCGGGGACGGTGATGACAGCTTGCGTCACCGGTTCGCCCAGATATGCCTCGGCGTCCTTCTTCAGCTTTTGCAGAATCATCGCCGAGATTTCTTGCGGGGTGTAATCCTTGTTTGTGACCGGAATCTGCACACGCGCGTCGTTCTGCGCCCCGGCGATAATCGCGTAGGGCACCATTTCGCGCGTGACCTGCACTTCTTTTTCATCGGCGCGGCGGCCCATCAACCGCTTCACCGAGTAGACGGTGTTTTCCGAGTTGACCACCGCCTGGCGTTTCGCGGGCACGCCAACCAGCCGCTCGTTGTTCTTCGTAAATGCGACGACCGATGGGCACAACCGCCCGCCTTCCGCCGTGGGGATGACGGTCACTTGCCCGCCTTCCATAATCGCCACCGCGGAATTTGTCGTCCCGAGATCGATACCTACAATTTTGCTCATTTTCCACCTCCAGAGTCTATCTGCATTATTCCGACTCTGAGTATACCCGGAAAGTATTTGAAAAGCATTAGCGCAACATAAGAATTAACTATATATCAGCACACGACCTGCCAATGGCGGGATAGATAGGGTCAACACACCGGCGGTCACAGACATCTGAGCTTCCGTCCACACTTCGGTGAAGACGGCATCCGGCGGTACGAGATTTTCCATGCGCAGCGTCACCTCGATTGGCGTCATACCCGCGTTGAAGGCCACCACCACCGTCTCATCGGCGGACGTGCGCGCGAACGCATACGCTATGTCTTTGGCATAGAGCGTGACAAAGTCGCCGCTGCGCAGAGCGGGATGCGCTTTGCGCAAAGCGATATAACGCTTGAAATCCGCGCGCAAGTCGTGATCCCAGCGGTTCTCGTCCCAGGGGAAGGCGCGGCGACAGTCAGGATCGTGCCCGCCCTCCATACCGATTTCGTCGCCGTAGTAGACACTCGGCGCGCCAGGGAACGCCATCTGGAAAAGCGTTGCCAGGCGCAAACGGCACTTGTCGCCGCCGACCATCGTCAAGAAGCGCGGTTCGTCGTGGCTGCTGATGAGATTGTACTGCGCGAGCGTGAAAGGCCACGCATACAGGTTCAACATGTGATCGATCTGGCGGGCGAAGTGGCGGGCGTCCAGCCGCTTGAGCTTGAAGCCGCCAGGCCGTGGTGAAGTATCCAACGCCTCCTGCCCAAAGAAACCATAACACGCCCGGTTGAAACCGTAGTTCATCGTCGCGTCGAAATGGTCGCCCTGGAGCCAGGGCTTGGCCTCATCCCAGATTTCAGCAAGGATGTAGGCTTCGGGATTAACGGTTTTCACCCGGCGGCGGAATTCTTCCCAAAAGCCGGACGTTTTGATTTCCAGCGGCACGTCCAAGCGCCAACCGTCGATTCCCTGACGCAGCCAGTATTCGGCCACGTCGAAGATGAAATCGCGCACCTGCGGATGATCGGTGTTGAGTTTGGGCAACTCGCGGTTGTTCCACCAACAGACGTAGTTGGGTTTGTGTTTTTCGTCGAAAGCGTTCAGGGGGAATTTCTTGACGATAAACCAGTCCATATAGGGCGACTGTGGACCGTTTTCCATAAGATGGTTGAACTGCAAAAAGCCGCGGCTGGCGTGGTTGAAGACGCCGTCGAGCACCACCCGCATCCCCCGGCTATGCGCCGCCTCAAGGAACTGCGCAAACGCCTTGTTGCCGCCCAGGATGGGATCGACAGTGTAGTAATCATGTGTGTGATAGCGGTGATTGGCAGCCGATTGGAAAATCGGGTTGAAATAGAGCGCCGTGATGCCCAGGTCTTCCAGGTAATCCAGGTGCTCGAGCATCCCCAAGAAATCACCCCCCTTGAAACCACGCACGGTCGGCGCCGATTCCCACGATTCGAGGTTCGCTGGTTTCGTCAAGCGCTCGCTGCGCGCAAACCGCTCCGGGAAAATCTGGTAGAACACTGCATCCTTCACCCAAGTTGGCAATTGACCGATCATCGTTAAGCCTCCAAATAGACAGACAGTCGTTAGTCCTGTAGTCAGGCAGCTAGACAGTTGATAATCCCAAATCGTAAACGTAACTATTCAGGTGGGGCGCACTTTTACGCCTGCAATGACAGCAGGAAGCGCAAAAATTGCCGTTTTGGGTTCAGCTAAGTGCGTCCCACCTCAAGGCTGAATAGTTACTCGTAAACAATCATTCGCCAATTCTCAATTCGCTGATTCTTGATTCGCTGATCCTTGCTTTTGCTTCCTTTCACTGCGTTTCTGCAGGGCGCGGGTGAAAAGGGCCAGGGCAAAGGCGAGCACGCCCACGCCGACAGCGATGATCAGGCCAGCACTGGCCCAGAATGGCAAGGGGAAGAGGCGAATCAACGTGTCAGAGTAGTCGAACAGCCAGGTATCCGCCGCAAAGAAGATGCCATGGAAAGCCGTGAAGAACGCATCGAAGCCCACCGCCATCCATGCGCCCAGAAGCACCAACACGCACAGCGTGAACAAACTACCGTCGGAGAGCGCGCCCCACACCAGCGACAAGCGGCCCTGCCGAATCAGTACATACGCAGCGACCACAGCGACGACAAACGCAATCAGTGCCGCCGCCGTTAACTGATCGTAGACCAGCTTGACATCGTCCATGTGGCTGATTTCGCGCGCGTTGAAGGCCACCGTCCCATCCGCAAACTGCAAATCATCCAGGCGGCCTACCCCACGCGGCAGATTGAGAAACGCGATACTCTCGCGCGCCAGACGCAGACGTTCTCCCGGCACCATACCCAACGGATCGTCCGGAAAGCCGGCCCTGGCATATTCCCATGCCGGATACCACGGCAACGTCAGCAAGCGCGCCATCCCGATCACCAGGATCAGAGGCACCGCAGCAGCGATCAACACCCGTAGCACACCCCGTACAATCTTCATGGTCACCCCATCTCTGTCGGATATTCCACGTTATACCCTAAAACTTCAAGACTACAAAAGTCTCAGTCGCGCAATTTGCCCAATAACGATTTATGGGTTCTTTAGGATTTGGTGTGGAGAGGCCATATATAGGGT